>OIZS01000215.1_pt1 | contig 29560 bp, 23 predicted proteins | sample 1588641 | NCBI WGS metagenome assembly OIZS01 (sample SAMN03283240) | human gut metagenome | biome: human-associated habitat; material: feces | host: Homo sapiens | place: Peru | collected 2012
TTGTTAAAGAACCCGTTGTGTTATATCGCATCCACAGCGGTCAAATGTGCAGTGTGCACGCGTATGATAATATTATAAAAAGGAGTGCCTTTGAAGCCGTCCGGTTTATAAAAGTTTTCTTACAGAGTTCCTTATCCGTAAACAAAATCAAAGAACTCTTACCACTGGACCCCTATGCCCAACTTTTAACTGAAACAGATTCTTTACTTGTGCCCTTTGTATTGGCACACCACGTGGCATATCATACTAAAAATATTTTCTACCGGTGGTCTGCCAGATTAGCATTGGCAGATATTTTGGATAACCCTGTTTTGCGCGCTGAGATAGAACAAAAATTTAGTTTTAGTATAAAAAACATACGGCAGGAAATTACAGAAAATCCCATTTATCTTTCCCATAATCCGCCTATAAGAGAGGCTAGTTTTTCCACATTAGGGTATTATTTTTTCCGTAAGTTGTTTTCTATTATTTTATTAAGAGATTACAGACATAAAAAACAATTTTCTAAAAAAAAGGTAGTTTAAATTATGAATATTTCCAATCAATTAGAAATTATTATTCCAACCTATAACCGTAAACCATATATCACGCACACGCTGGAACAATTAACAGCGGCGGACAGCCCGGTTAAAAATTGCTCCATTACGGTGTTGGACAACGCTTCCACCGACGGCACACGCGAATTGCTGGTGGATTTTGCCAGGCAATTTCCTACCATTAAGCCCGTACGCAATCCCCGCAACATCGGCGGAAATGCCAACATTTCCCGCGCATTTGAACTGCCTCAAAAAGAATATTTTTGGGTGCTGGCGGATGACGACGAGTACGACTGGCGCGCTTGGCCCGAAGTGGAACAGGCAATGCAAGACAAGCAAGCCCTTATTATTGTAAACCATGAGATTTTGCCGTTCCACAGCGCACCTATACCCGCTAATTTAATGCGCCTTTTAACCTTTGTGCCTGCCGCCATACACCGCTCCGATACTATTACGCCCGAAGCCCTGATTAACATTTATTACAATATTCCTACTTGGTTCCCGCAACTGGGCGCAGTAGCCGAAGTGTTTAATAAAAACTTGCCATACCGTATGGTATCCCAAAATATCGTTTTGTGTGGGAAAAATACGAACCACCAAGGGCTTGAATACCACCGTCGGACGGAGGAATTAGACGACCCGTTCCGCTTGGCATATTTTGAGGTAAACTACCTAAAAGCCTTGGGCGTGTTAAAGGATAAAAAAATGCGTGCGGTGGCCTGTGAGCAATTTTTAGGACGCAAAAAATCCTTCTTTTTAGCCGTACAGGAAACCTTCAAGCAAAATATGATTGAGTACGGCCATTATTTGGGCAATTATATGGCCCCGCTTGCCGTGCTTTCCAACTGGCAGCGCGTGCGTTTTGTATTGGCGATTTTTTGCAATTACCTATTATTCTTTTTGCTCTATCCCAAATACGCCCGTAAGCGCAAACGCTTTTTAAAACGATTGCAGGATTATCAACACGGTAAACAAATATGAACGAAGAACAATCCCGTTTATTAGCCTTGGAAACGCAAGCCGCTGAAAAACCCGCCGAAAAGGTCCGCCTTTTCCGGGTGGTTCGTAAAGCGGTAAAATACGCTTTCGGTCAGCCTAAAAACGCCTTAAAAACGTGCCTAAATAAACCAGGGAAAAACACCGCGGCTTTGTGTGCAAACGGCGGATTCGGCGATTTGTTACGCGCCAACGCAATGCTGGCTCAATTTTATAAGGAATTTCCGCAATATACTTTTGACGTATATGTGCACAACCCGGAGTTAGGCAAATTTCTGTTTGGGGCCTTGCCAAATGTCCGCGCACTGCATTATGAACAGTTCTTCTATCTTTTTTACCGCCGCTATGCGTTTGCGCTGCATACGATGCAACTTACCCGCGTGTGGGGGAAGAAATTGCCCGATGAATTAGCCAAAAACCGCTTAAAAGCCAAACCGTTGATTGAGGATTACCAAGCCCACGGAGAACACGCCTGGCACCGAGTTACCCGGTTGGCAGAGGAACGACATTGGGACTTTATGGACCTTTTGTGCGCTACGGCCGGACTCAAAGAATCAGGCGATAAAACCGCACGGTTAAAATTTAGCCAACAAAACCCGCTGAAAGGGAAAAATTACTTTACTTTTTCCACCTCGTCCAATATCCGCGACGGCGTAAATACCGAGGCTACCAAATGCTGGCCGCAAGAGTATTGGCGGAAATTAATTGCACTTATTGCAAAAGCCTATCCCGGCTTGCAGGCCGTGCAACTGGGCGAACGCAACGCCGCGCCTATTCCGGGGGCGGACAGCAACTATTTGGGGCATACCGATTTACAAACAGCCTGTGCCATTTTACAAGAGGCCAAACTGCATATAGATTGCGACTGCGGCCTTATCCACTTTGCGCGGGCTGTTCATACCCCGTGCGTGGCGTTATTCGGCCCCACTCCAGCGGTCTTTGTGGGATACAAGGAAAACCTTAATCTATCCGCTCCCTATTGCGGTAACTGTTGGCACGTTACGGACGACTGGAACAAAAAGTGTCCGCTTGGGTTTTCCTACGCAAAATGTATGCAAACACTTACTCCACAAGCAGTATTTGAAACCATACAAACCTTACTAAAAAGGTAAAATACTACATATGTTTGCCAGTATTAGGGATTTTTGGCTGAAAGATATTACCCCGGAAAAACGGGTAAAATTCTTTTGTGGGGCACTCCTAGTTGGGTTAGTTGTTGCTCTTGCTGTTTGTACGGTAAACCTGTTTTTGCACCGAGAGTATTATCCGTATGTTACCTTTCTTTTTGACCCGCGCTACCGCTTTAACGATTTTTACGAAACTATAAAAATAGCCCTCGGCGAGCAAAGCGGCAATTATTTCCCGTTCTTTGTGTGGGCGTTACAAGGGTTAAAATACCTGCCGGAAAAAGTCTCTCTCTACGCAATGCTTGCGGGAGGAACGGCCCTGTATTTTGCCTTGGCCCGTTGTGCTTTTTCGTTCCTCAAACAAAAATGGACTGCGCCCCTAATTTTTACGCTGTGTTCCTTTCCGCTCCTTTTGGCTTTGGACCGAGCCAATACGGAACTTTTGTTGTTTGCTGTCTGTGCCGCGTTTCTATTGTGCTACAATGCCAAACGCTTTTGGTTAGCCACACTCTTACTAGCCGTAGGAATCAATATGAAACTTTATCCCGCTGTATTCCTCGTACTTTTTATGGCGGATAAACACTATAAAGAACTGGCCGGAACGGTACTGTTTACTGGGGCACTGTTGGCACTTGGCTGGTGGGGGAGCGGGTTTCAAGGATTTGCAGGTTTTGAAGGGTTTAATATGCGCCACCAGTTACTGCCGCTGGGGCTGGAATTTTCACACTCATTTTTTAACTTAATCCGGGTGCCCGTCTTTCTGCTAACGCAAATACAAGGCGCGCCTGAAAGTTGGGAAGCATTAATGATTTTCTCCCGTAACACAATGCCCTTTTATATGTTTTTTGCATTGGGTATTTTTTCCTTTATCTGCGCCTATATTATATTTATTAACCGTAGTTTCGTACGGGCCGCACTTTTGTTAGCCCTATCCGAAGTGTTTCTGCCCTTTGTCTCGCACGATTATACACTAATCCAACTGGCACTGCCCATACTCTTACTATTAAAAGACCCTCGTGAAAAAACGGATAATTTAACCGTTTTATTACTAGCCCTTTTGTTTATGCCAATGAATTTGCCTTCTCATTGTTTTTTCGCATCTTATTTTGATTTAGTCCTCAATTTGGGCTCTTTTTTGCGTCCCTTAATAGGAGTCGTGCTAATAGTACATTTAATGAAAGATTTTTCCTTTTCTCGCCTATTACAAGGCATAAAAAAGTATTATGGACCCAAGGAAAAATAGGTCCTTTGACCCTTGTTAGCCACCGACGCAAGTGTTAAAATATAAGTATGAAAAAATATATTCTTTTCACTTTTGTCTTTCTCCTTTCTGTTTTAGTGCCCGCTACGGCGGGGGCTCAGGTACCTTCTATCAGCCGCGGCGTACGCGCCGCAGAGCAGGTTTCAAAAGCAACCTCAAAAGGAATTAGCCGCTTGCCTTCCGTGGCCTTACCCACCAAGGTCAAAATTCCCTCTGCCGTTACTTTCCCGGCCGGTTCGTCTGTTCCCAAATTATCATCTAACATTTCCACTCTTTCCAGCAAGGTCCAATTGCAAGAAGCCCTGTCCCAACTCCAACAGTTGCAACAGGAAAACTTGCGCCTTAAAAATATCTTGGCGACCGAAGTTATCCCGAAAGATGCGTATATCTTTCAAGCGGTGGAATCACCCAAAGCAGCCGCAAATATCAGCGGTACAAACATTTTTTCGGGAACGGTCGTTTCTATTCCATACAATGGAAAAAACGAGATATATGGCGTTATAGCCACACATGCAATCGCTATGTCATCCAACGAAAAAGACGCTTTGCACAAAACATTCACCGCTATTGTCTATAAAAACGGTTTTCCGCACGAAGCAACCGTAGAGGTAGTGGCCTATTCGCCCAAGAGTATGTTGGATATGGCTCTTGTCAAATTTCCAAAGGATATTGAGTCCCTTTTGGCTCCTTATTCCATTAGCGAGGCTACCCCTTATCTGGATAATAATTTACTTTCCAAAGGTTTTACGCACTCTTCCGCAGCCGCTATTCCGGAACGCAAGGTAGTAGGTGTAACGCCGATTTCTATCCGCACAACAATTTCTATGCCGGCCGAAAAACGTCCCGGTCTGTGCGGCAGTGCGGTGTTAAACGACAAGGGGGAACTGGTGGGCATCCACACAGGCAGTATTCACCACACAGAGGACCCCGGTAAGGACGTTGCCTACGCCACGCATGCGCATTACCTTTACAAATTGGTGGAAGCCTATCACAACGGCGGTGTAGCCAAAGTGCCCTTTTATTTTGACGATAAGCCTATTTTTGATATGGATATTGACGAATATCTAACGGCAGGCTCCTTATTGGACGAAAACCAAAAGGCAATTAAAAACCTGACGTTTGAAAGCAAATTCTCGTATAGTAAAATTAAAAACGCGATTGCAGACAAGCCCGAAGGCCGCTATTTGCAATTAACCACGCGCCGCGCGCAGTGGGACAAAGACGGGTTAGCCCTTATTGAAGGGCGCACCAGTTCTGACCACAGCATTAAAACAACATACGTGTACGATTTAAAGGAACAAAAATTAATTAAAAAACGTCAAACGGTGTATAATCCTGCCACCAGACGGGACACCAAAATTGATGTGCCGCTTAATTAACCCTATTTACAGGGTACACGAACGGCTCAAAAAATAGTAAAATATTTGCAGAAGTAAAAAATCTATGGAGGGTGTAAACTGTATGATTAAAGTTGGTATTAACGGTTTTGGCCGCATCGGTCGCTTTGTATTCCGCGCGGCGCAAGAACGCAAAGATATTGAAATCGTAGGCATCAACGACTTGTGCCCGGTTGACTATTTGGCTTATATGCTCAAATATGATACGATGCACGGCAAATTTAACGGCACCGTGGAAGCGGACGTTGAAAACAGCCAGTTGATCGTCAACGGCAAAAAAATCCGCGTAACCGCTTGCAAGAACCCCGAAGAATTGGCTTGGGATAAAGTAGGTGCCGAATATGTAGTAGAATCCACCGGTTTGTTCCTTACCCAGGAAAAAGCGCAGGCCCACATTAAAGCCGGCGCCAAATATGTGGTAATGTCTGCTCCGTCCAAAGACGCTACCCCGATGTTCGTAGTCGGCGTAAACGAAAAAACCTATGTAAAAGGTACCCAATTCGTTTCCAACGCTTCCTGCACCACGAACTGCTTGGCTCCTATTGCCAAAGTTTTGAACGACAAGTTCGGTATTAAAGATGGTTTGATGACCACCGTGCACTCCACCACCGCCACCCAAAAAACGGTTGACGGTCCTTCTATGAAGGATTGGAGAGGCGGCCGTGCCGCTTCCGGCAACATCATCCCGTCTTCTACCGGTGCTGCCAAAGCCGTAGGTAAAGTAATTCCTGAACTCAACGGCAAATTGACCGGTATGTCTATGCGCGTGCCGACCTTGGACGTTTCCGTGGTTGACCTTACCGTCAACTTGGCCAAACCGGCCACCTATGCGGAAATCTGCCAAGCGATGAAAGAAGCCTCCGAAGGCGAACTCAAAGGCATCTTGGGTTACACCGATGAAGCCGTTGTGTCTTCCGACTTCTTGGGCTGCCCGCTTACGTCTATCTTTGACGCCAAAGCCGGTATCGCCTTGACGGATACGTTTGTGAAAGTCGTATCTTGGTACGATAACGAAATCGGCTACTCTAACAAAGTGCTGGATTTGATCGCCCATATGGCTTCCGTAAACAAATAATCTTATTTGTTGCAAGAGAGGGCTTCCGCAAGGGAGCCCTCTTTTTTGTCTAACGAAGATTAATAAAAATATGTAATGTATGCCGGCGACCTCTGCCTGTGGCAATATCTACTGTCCCTGCCCCTAAACTATTCCAAGCCGCTCCACTGGGAAAAAGCAAAGGCAAAGAAGGGGAAAAACAACCTCCGTAATCGGGCTACTTAAAGACATAAAACATAGAAGCAAACCAGAAATACGCTTCTGTTTGCGGGCAAAAATTTGAATAACAGCCAAATAATTTACGTCAATTTATAATATAATATTAGAGATTTGACGGATGATGTACGGTTGCTGTTCTCCGACGGAGAATAGAACTAAATTTTTACGAAAAAAAATATTTTTAAAAAATTGTTGCATTTTTTTTAAAAAAAATATACACTATCTGTATCTATGAAAAACAAAAACATTTGGACCATTATTTCTCACTCCATTTCCGCTTCTGCAAAGAAGTCGGTCGTTTTTGCATCCGATTTGTTTAATCTATTTTCTATGTGCAATCTATATACTATTATTAAAAATAGATATTTTAGTCCGGAACCAATGGTTATATAATTTTTGTTTTAGATTTTATTTAAAAACCCCGGGCTATTAAAAAACCGGGGTTTTTCTTTTTTAAATTTATAAAAAGGTACATATATGCAAAAGATTATTCTAATTTCTTGGAAACATCCGTTAATTACCGTTGATTGCAAAATGACAGGAATTATGGTGGTTCTATTTAATTTTATTTCCAATATTACTAAAAAAATAAAATTTAGCCCGGGATATATGTTTTAATTTAAGTCGTTTTAGTTTTACACCCCGGACTTTTATAAAAGGTTCGGGGTTTTATTTTACAGAATTTAACTAATAGATAAAAGGAAAAACAAAATGAAATACATAAAATTACTTCTCGCTGTACTTGTCTGTGTTGCTGTTACGCCCGTCGCTCAGGCGCAGAGGCTGCCTGTAAAACGTGTTAAAATAAAAGTTTACCATTTGCCGTCTAGCAAAACCCTTTTTCCAAAAGGGACTGTAACTGGTATTAAAGTAAAAAATCCTAAGTTTAAAACCCCGGTCGTCCAACTGCCGGTAACCACTTTAAGATTAGCGGTTAATAAAAAAGCCAAGGAAATCCAACTCAAACTCAACGAGCAGAGAAAACAACAACTGCTTAAACAACAAGATTGGATTAAAGATATTGAGCAAAACCGTGCTGCGCTTTTGAGTTCATATCATTTGCCCGAGGATTATATTTCGGGTTTTTATGTCCGCCGTATTGAGCCGTACCAGAGCAGACCCCAGTCTATGTATCATCCGGACGAAAAATCCGATAAAATTCTGTACCGCGGAATGATTATTACGCCGGAAGAGTTGGTGGCCATTTTAAAGAACGGTTTTTCGCCTAAAAACTCTACTTGGAACGTGGGTACGGATTCCAGAGGATCGGCCGTCAGTTTGTCTTCTTCTTACACGGAAGCAAGCCATTATATTTTCCAAAACGGGTATAAGAAAGATGGCCTTGGAGTTGTGTTTGTAGTACGCAGGACGCCTGCAATGGAACTTGGTAAAGATCCAAAACTTAACTCCACCAAAACTATTTATTACTCTTATGAAGATATCCCTGCTTCGGATATTGTGGATGTATATTTTCACGGAGAATACGGGCCCGAATCCTTGCAAAACGTTATGGAAAAAATTCAGCAAGGAACGAACCGTCCGCATAACACCTGGACCAATCAATTTAGCGGAGGAGGCTTTCTCCGTTAACCATAAAAAATCCCCCAGACAAAACTGGGGGATTTTTTATGATACATAAACTAAGATTGATTATTTGGCTTCTTTAAAAATATGGCTAAATGATAACGATACACCCACATAAATATTTTCACCGCGCGTACCGAAATCTTTGGCCTGCGCCGTATAATAACTGATAAACGGGGCAAGATGTAAATTTTTATACAATTCTACTTCCAAACGCGCATCGGCGGTAAATTCATAATCTAAATCGGTCGGGCGCTTCTCAGATGCGCTTAAATAATCACGGAACAGGGCAGAATATTTGGCCGTTACACCTTCGCGCACGGGCTGCTCAATTTTCAATCCCGCTTCCCACGCCAGTTTGGTTGAGTTGGGGCTGTATGTAAAATCACGCTCACCCACTACGGCAGCAAACAAACTTTTTAAATATTTTCCTTCAAACATTTTTACCCCGGCCGTTCCGCGCAAAATGCGGGTGCGGGGGGAATTATCAGGCTTGGTAAATTCGGTCTCGTAACCCAAATTGGCAAATGGGCCGGCTTCAAAGCCGCCTAAAAAGTTTTCAACCTTCCATAAGCGTTGGGTGTAGCCGGTGGTAAACAAAATTTTGTCGGCATTTTCATTGGTTAAGGTCTCGCCTTCCACAGGGCGGATTTTAGTACGGCCATAGTCCATTAACAGTTCATTGGTCCACAAATAGTGTTCGGCGTGATAATCCGATATCGCATCCAAATTACCGCGCACGGCAGTTTGGGAATCGCCGTTTAAGCGGGCATCAGAAAAGTCTTGGTATTCTTTGGCGTGTTTTACTTCGGTGGAAGTTACGTCAAGAGCAATTTTTTTCAGTTCAATTTGCCAGCCCTGTTTGCCGTCCTGCGCGTACGAAACGCCACAAAGCAACACCAAGGCAATCAGCAAAAATGCTTTTTGCAAAAGTTTCATAATTCTCCTGGGGTTTAATCTTCAAGTTTGTAACGGATACGCAATTTGCCGTTTTGGTATGACCAACTGATTATTTTAAAATGCCCGATTTCGCGGGTATTTTCCACGTGTTTGCCAATACAGGGGCAGACATCATACCCGCCCACGCGCACCAACCTCACGGTATTTCCGGCTTCTGGCGGCAAACGGGATAAATCCACACTCTTTTCAGCCTCCTCGCGCGGAAGTTCCTCCGCCGTTACGGGCAGTTGCCCGGCAATCACGTCATTTACCATATCTTCCACTTCGCGCAACTGTTCCGCTGTCGGTTCAATCGGCAGGAAATAATCACACTTGGATTTATTTTTTTCAATATGGTTAGTTAAACTGCGCTCACAGCCAAACATACGAACCATTGTTTGGTTCAAAATGTGTTCGGCCGTATGCATCGGGGGAAAATAATCTTTTTTAGGGGTTAAAGACGTATCCATACGGTATATTTTAGCGAATTTAAAGGGGCTTTTCAATTTTCTAATACAATAAACCAATGACAACGCGCTCCAAAAATAATAAAATAATAAAGAAGGGGGAAACCCCTCTCATATAGTTAGATAGAGGAAATAAAATTAAGATTATGCCGAAAAATACTGACTTTTGCAAAATCGTCGCGACCATCGGTCCCGACACCAGCGATGAAAAATCTATTGAATCCTTGGTAAAAGCCGGCGTTTCCGTGTTCCGCTGCAACTGCAGCCACGGTTCCTTGCCCGAATACCAGGAAAGAGTAACCAACATCCGCAAGATGGAAAAAAAATACAACTGCACTTTGGGTATCTTGTTTGACTTGCAAGGCCCGAAACTCCGCGTTGGCACGTTTAAAGATTACCGCATCCACTTGAAAGAAGGGGATAAATTCCGCTTGGATATGAATCCGGAACCCGGCGACCAGACCCGCGTTTGCCTGCCCCACAAAGAAATTTTTGCCGCTATGAAAGACGGCCTGGAACTTTTGCTTAATGACGGCGTAGTCCGCTTGCGTGTGGATGCCCACACCGCTGACACCGCCGACTGCACCGTTATCGCGGGTGGCGAACTTTCCAACAAAAAAGGCGTAAACGTACCCGGCGTAAAATTGCCGCTTTCCGCGTTAACCGCCAAAGATAAAGAAGATTTGAAGATCGCCGAAATGTTGGGCGCCGATTTTATCGGCTTGTCCTTCGTTCAGGAACCGGAAGACTTAATTGAATTGCGCGGTTTGATGAAATCCAAAGCGCACATCATCTCCAAAATTGAAAAGCCGTCCGCCATTGAACACTTGCGCGAAATTATTGACTTGACCGACGTAGTAATGGTAGCCCGCGGCGACCTGGGCGTAGAAACCAGCCCCGAACTCGTGCCGGTCTTGCAGAAAAAGATTGTTTCCGGCTGCCGCAAAGCGGGTAAACCGGTCATCATTGCTACGCAAATGTTGGAATCTATGATTCACAACATTATGCCTACCCGCGCCGAAGCCTCTGACGTGGCTACCGCCGTTTACGATGGTGTGGACGCGGTAATGCTCTCTGCCGAAACCGCCCAAGGCGATCACCCGGTGGAAGCCGTTACCACGATGCGCCGCATCATTGAAACCGTAGAAAAAGACCACCGCTACCGCAAAGGCCTTTCCTTGTTGGAACGCAAAAACGATTCCACCAAAGAAGGCGCCATTACTACGGGTGCCGGCATTGTGGCCACCAACTTGGATACGGCCAACGTAATCGTTACGTTTACCGATTCCGGTTCCACCACCTTGCGTGCCTCCCAACAGCGCGCCGGCGGCTTGCCTATTTTGGCCCTTACGCCAAACATAACCACCGCCCGCCAGTTGGCTGTGGTATGGGGTGTAACGCCGATTGTCATTGACAATTTGAAAAACTTTGACGATATGACGCGCGAAGCCAAAAAAGCCGTCCTCGCCCAAGGTTTAGCCAAAGAAGGCGACAACGTAGTAGTAACTGCCGGTATTCCGTTTGGTAAAGCCGGTACGACCAATATGCTCTACGTTATGAACATCTAATTAACCATTAGTTGCTTAATACGCCGTCCGATTTCGGGCGGCGTATTTTTTTGCCTTGACTATTTCAACAAGAACACTTATAGTATAAATATGAAGAAGATTACTCTATTTTTATTGTTAATTTGCCTCGTTTTATGCGCAGAAAAGGCCCTGGCCTTTGCACCCGATTTTGACCGCGCACGCCACAATTTTGAAGCCCGCTTAACAAGTGATACTGTTTTAAAGAAAGCACTCTTAAAACAGGTTCGCCCAATAACGGGTAATTTCAATTATGCCACGCTGTTGGACAGAGATACCGATATATTACTTTTGGGCGAAGAACACGGAAATGAACGCGCCAAGAGAGAAACCAACCTTATGATTAAATATTTTGGACAGAATAAGGAAGGTTTTACACATTTTGGCACAGAATTTTACTTATCCTCCGAGCAATCTCTTTTGGACCAATACGCGGGCAATCAAATTACGCTGACTGAACTGGAAAGTAAATTAGCATTAGGAAAAGCCTATTCGGCTTCGGCAGCGGTAGCAAAACGCTATGGGTTGACGGTACTTGGGTTGGATTTACCCCAGGCACAAAATAATTACGCTTGGAGCAAATCGGCCGCGGGGATGCGTGCGCGCAATGAACATTGGGCAAAAATCATTTTGTCCGTTGCCAAGGCGGACCCACAGTCCCGTTTTATTGTTTACGGTGGAGCGTGGCATACGCAATTATCATCTAACGACTATCCCACGATGCCACAGTTGCTAAACAAGGACGGTCTTAAAACCAAAACAGTAGAATATGTATCTGCCCCCGCGTGGGAAAAGTTAGCGGAAGAAGCCAAATTGAGCGGAAAAACTCTTTTATTTAGAGTGCCGGCAAACTACCGTAAAGATGCAAATACAGATTTCTTTATTTTTCTGCCAAAGGTTACGCCTAGCGAGGCAGAACAACAGGAAATAAAAAAAATTATGGACGATAAAAACTTCAAAATCTCCCATTGTACAGACGACCCAGATCACCCGTTATGTAAGGTTTTTATTACCCAAGAACACCGTTAATTTTTTTATCTATGCCTGGGGAAAAAACCAAACGGGCATTTTTCTGCCTAAAAATCTACACAAATAGAGGGGAAAATGGTTTAAAATCTATCCTTTTGCAAGCGTCGTAACGGAAGGATATGTTATTATGACCCAAGCATTAAATTCCACGGTTTGGGAGCAAACAAACTTTCTTTATAAACATTATCCTTGATTTAGGCTAGAATTTAAATTCTTTTAGCCAGTCCCTAATAATGGCCATTAGACGAAAAACCCCCGGGAATTAATCCCAGGGGTTTTTCTAAATAACCGTAAATGTTATTTGTTTTCAGCAGAAATAGAAGCGGCTTCCTTCTTCCAAGTGGTGGCAATAAAGCCCATTGCGATAATACACGCAATAATGCAGGAGAAGTACACCCCTTTCCAGCCGAAACTCTTGCTGATGTACGCGGCCCCGGTGCTGGACAACATAGCACCAAAGTAACCGAACATACCCGTAAAGCCGCACGCGGCGGAAACAGATTCCTGCACGGTTACGCGGGATGCTTGCACACCGCCAGCCAAGTTCTGGGGGCCGTCCACAAAGAAGCCGATAAACGAAGCGAGCAAGGACGTCCAGAAGAACTGGTCTGTACCGGCCACGCAATAAAAGCCCCAGCAACTGGCGGCCAAAATGACCAAGTAAATAATGTTCATTTGGGTGCAGCGGCCTTGGAAGAATTTATCAGCCAAGTAACCGGCAACGATACCGCCGGGCATACCCAAGAAAGGCATCCATTTCATAGCGGACACGGCACCGTCGGGCGTAAAGCCGCGTTCCTGGGTCAGGAACATCGTACCCCAGTCCAACGTAGCAAAGCGCACATAGTAAATGAAGATGTACGAAATAGCCAAGGCCCAAAGGAACGGGTTTTTGAGCACGTGTTTTTTAAGAATTTCCCAGTGGGAAAGGGTGCTCTTTTCTTTTACAGGCATTACGTCGTTTCTGTAAACTTCAATAGGAGGCAAACCCACGGTAGTAGGTTTATCGGTCAAGAAGAACATCAGGAAAATACTATAACAAATACCCATAAAAGCAGGTACGATAAAAGCCATTTTCCACATATCCAATTTGAGCAGATAAGAAATCAACACGCCCACAAAGAATGCACCGAACGTGTGGGAAGAAGACCACAAGGTCCATTTGGTCGCTCTTTCAGAGGGGGAGAACCAGTACACCAAACCTTTGGCTACCGGAGGAAATCCCATAGACTGCGCCACACCGTTCAAGCCCCAGGCAAACGAGGCCAACGCCACGAGCGGCAAGGTAATACCCATATTGCCCAAGAAGGCCTGGAATTGCGGCAGGAAAGGGAACGCCAAGTTGATAAGGGAAGAAATGAACAAGCCGAGCGCCATTACGCCGCGGATGTTACAGCGGTCCGCCAACACGCCGCTTAAAAACTTACCGATACCGTAGGTAAGATAAATCGTCGTGCCGATATACCCCAACTGAATTACGTCCAAGCCAAAGTTTTGGCTCAGCGCAGGTTTTACATAATCCAAATTTTTGCGGGTGAAATAAAACAAGGCATAACCAAAGTACATGCCGAAGAACATCTTAATACGCCAGTTACGGTACAAACGCTTAATCTGTGCCTCGTCGGAAATAGGTGTTCCGTCCGGCAAAGGTTTAAGCCAACCAACTAATTTTGCGAACATTCTTGTCTCCTATTTATAATTTAACGTGCAAAAGCCACGCATCAACACTCTCCGGCGCTGGCTTCCCGCCGGGGCGCTCCCTCGATTAGAAAGTGGATGTGCAGTAAATTGCAAGAAGCAAATCATTTGCTTACTTAGTAATTATAACATATATGGGGTATATAAAATCAAGTGTTTTTATCGTCGGTAAAAAAGATTTTTTCACACATTTTTCGCACAAAAAACCCCGGACTTTTTAAAGTCCGGGGTAAGGTCAAAAACAACTTGTTTAATGTTCCGCAACCGGCATATCCGGATACCCTTTCAATACATCGCGCAACTGTAAAATATCAGAAGCGGAGGTCGGTCCGGCATTTTCCTGCAACAGGTTGTGGTTCTTATCCAATGTTTTAAGCGCACTGCAAATGCGGTTCAAACGTTGGGTTTGTTCCAACACGCGGGGGGAATCGGCCGGGTTGAGTTCAGCATATTCCTGCAACGCGCGTTTGGCTTCGTTCTGGTACTGGATGAACAATCTGTATGTACCAGCGGTGGTGGTGCCGTGTTTAATATTGGCAGCCAATTGGTCCAGTTCGTTAATGAGGACGAACACGTCTTCAAATCTGCCCTTGTCCATAGATTTTACTTTCTTTTTGGGCATCAATCTGGAATACCACGGTTTAGCCGCCTCGGACATTACCGGCCCGTTGTACAGACCTTCCGGCACATACGAGAATTTTACATCTTTGGCGGTCATATCAATAGCAGCCAGCGATTTGGAAAGTTGTTCGTATTCGCGGTTAAGCATTACAGACAGGTGGTTTTTCTCCAATATCACCCCGTAAGACTTTACAATGCCTTGCAATTTTTCCAACGAACCCATTACCGTAGAAGAACCTTCCACTTCGCTGATAGCAACCAAACGGTTATAGGATTGCGTCATTTGTTTGAGCATATCCGTCATTTTGTGTTCGGAACTCACGCCGTAGTCCACCATTTGTTTTTCCAATTTGGAAAGCGTACCGTTCACTTCGGACAAGCGTCTGTAAGCGTTCTTTTTGCTGATGCCAAACGATTCCGCATTTACTTTGCCCGATTCAATCGTGTCCATAGTAATCTTGGGTTTGCGGAACAGGCCCAAGAAATCCTTGGTTAAACCCCAGTTGCGCGCCGCCAAAATGCTCGCCACTACCGCAGAGTAACCTAAGATAATACGGTTCATACCTAAGGTAAACGCTTCGCCTGCATTGCCCGTCAAGGCGGAAACTTGGTTTACCAGGTCAAGCGCCCATTGCGGGCCGAGATCGGCCAAGCCGAAAGCAATCGCAGAGGCCGTCAAAATACCAATCAAACCGTGGGAGTTAAAGACGGAGTAATCTTTACCCGCCAAACTACCCCAAGTTTTTTCACGGCGTTCAATGCGTTTTAATTGGGCTTCTTTTTCCGCTTCCGTCAAAGAGGTATTCTCGCGGATAGCCACTTTTTCCTTCTGCATAGCCGCAGAAACCATATTCTGCAAGCGGACGGAGTCCAACTGGCCGGGCACAGCCGTAGCCATATAATGCAACACACCGAATCCAGCCGTAGCCAACGCCAACGGGCCCGAGTACGGCATAAGGGCAATCGCGCCCGCCGTAGCGGCCAACAGAGGCAAAGAAGCACCTGTCAACTGGTCGTCCGTCATTTTCTTGCTGGATACCTGTTTAGAGGCAAACTTACGGGTCATAGCCGTGGCAAACATAAAGCCGGCTACCAACCATTGCCCCACATCGTTACCCAACACGGCGTTTGCGTCCTGGGAAAGCATCATCAAACTGGCCGCATAACTGGCGTACACCAATTTCACACGGCTGGCGATGTCTTTCACGTCGCGCGTATTTCTAAAATTCTGCTTATATAAGGCTTTATCTTCGGCTTCTTCTTTCGCCAGTTGTTCCTTGGAAACTTCCGGCACTTTTACAGCGGCTTTTTCCGCTGCGGCACCTGCGGCCTTTACACCTTTACCCATTTTGTAAATAGGCGTATTAAGGAAGAGCATTTCCGAAGCCGCCAACAGCGCAAGGCCGACAGGAACCACAATCGTAAAGTTCAAACCGGCCGTGGCCAACAAGCCCGTAGCCGCCGTTAAGGCCAAGCGGGACCACTGTTTATTTTCCGAGAAGTCCAAGTGAGCCGCCGTGCGGGCCACCGGGTTCTTATAGTAGTTAAGCAAGGTCTGAATGGACGTATTAGCCATACTTGCACCCAACACCAAGGCTACCGTCGGCAACGACAGAGACAATAAAGATAACGTTTTTACATCAATCGTACCGTACATTCCCAACCCCACCAAAGCGAAGGTTAAGGCCGCAGCGGCACCGCCGTAAATGGCCTGAATCGTGTTTTTATGACCGATTTTCGTCATAAGCGGCATCAATTTAGCGGCCACTAACGGGGTAAAATACCCAATACCGCTGACCAGGTTGGACATCAAACCGGAGAAACCCGGCAAGGATTTCAGGGCCGATTTAAAAGGACCGGTCAAAGAGGCACCCGCATCGTTACCCACAAATAAGGCGTGCAGAGTCAAGAACTGCTTTAAAGAGTGCGGTTCATTGAGTTTAAGTTCCAAGTTAAGGCCCGGATTCTTTTCCAACATATTGGCCATAGCCAACATATCAGTAGAGTTATACGGCGTATCTAACGGGACCTGCACAGAACCATTGGCCTGAATTTCTTCCAAAAGTTTAGCAGAGCGTTTGTTCGCGCGGACTGCGGCCAAGTTACCGGACGGCATTACATATTTCCACTGGCCCGATTCGTCCAGCGCGAGTACGAACCCTTTGGGAATGACCAAGCCCGGCTTTTCAGACAAGCCGAATTTGGACAAAAAGCGGCTGTACCACGAAGCGTGCGGCTGGGACAAAATACCCACCGGGGCACTACTGAGTTTGCCGGAGGCAGAGCGGTAGTAGAACGGAATATTGTTAGAGTAGAATACGCCTTTTTTGGTTTCCTTACCCGTAATTCTGTTCTTGGAGGCAAAGCCCGTTGGACGGCAAGAGGAAACGATTAATTGTTCATTAATATCCGGCATTGACGGGACAATACCCGCAAAACTTTCTGTCTCCAAGGGCAAAACATTTACGTTATCCCAGGCACTGCGGACCTTCTTTTCCCAGTTCGGGTCAGAGGTAATCATTTCCAGTTCTTTTTCAAAGGAGGACTGGGCCGTAGCATCAGACACCGCAGCAATCGCCGTATTTAACGATTGGGAAGCGTACAAGTGATACAACGCCTTACCCAATTCTTCGGGGTTTTCTTTTTTAGACTCAATCCAGCGTTGCGTTTCCGCAGACATTTTGCTAATGGATTCGTTAAATTTACCCTGGTTATACAGAGAAACCAACGCCTGCTCTTTGTATTTTTGAGAGGCGGCACTTTCCAAAATCGTGCGCAACTGTGTAGCCAAGGGGTATTCTTTGGATAAAATGTTTAAAGCCGTACTGTTGGCTACGCTTTCGGCATCGTGCGTAAACCATCCGCGCACCCGGCTAGCGGTCTTGCTCAGCCATTTGGGGCTGACGGGAATAACGCTGCTATATACCGTGCCGGAATTGGAAGTGGCAGGAGTTTCGGACGCCGCAACTTCTCCGTCTGCGGCGGCAGGCGTGTAAGCAACGTGTAAACCATCCGGCAAGGTAATATCGCCCAAGTTTACATCCACTTTCGGTGCAGGCGTATTGCCCGCAGGTTTAGCGGCAGGTTCGGACACCGGGCTCGCAACGACTTGGCCTTTTTTGGCATTTAACGCCACCCAATCCGCCGTACCTTTGGCGGATGCATCCAAGTGGCGCGCGTTCAAACGGTTCCAATAAGTAAGCGCCTTGCTGACGTTGGGAGCAATTTTGGCGGAACTCATTTGTGCGGCCGTTACGGTAGGAAGCGTTACGGGCAAATTATTTGCTTTTACATATTGGCTAACACCAGCCCAGAAATCGCCATACAGTTTGCCATTAATCGTGGAGAGTTGGGCCAATTTTTCAAGCCCTTCGTAAGCCTGCAACGTCAAGAGAGAGCGGCCGATTACCACCTCGCTAAACGTTTTTAATGCTTGGGGAGTTTTATTATAAGTATCTAATAACAGGGAAGCATCCTTGGCCGTGCCGTAGAAACCCAAATCTGCCGCAGCGGCCATAGTTTGCCCCCAAGCGGACAAATCTTTAAGACCCTCGGAATCAGCAGACAAGCGGCTGATATCGGCCATCGTTACGTCCCTATTTAAAGCAGAGGAAGAACGGTAATTGCGCAAAAGACGCACATAAGTATCTTTGGCAAGAGACGCTTGTTTAGAGGTTGTAGCAAAGCCCTTTTCCACGGTTACGCGCGTATAGGCGTCTAAAATCAGTTGGTCGTGTGCAGAGGGAGTGCGCTGAACATCAAAAATTTGCCTCATTACTTCGCCCGCGTCTTTGGAGGAAAATTCCTTGGCGGCTAAAAGCGTATCTACTTCCGTTATAGTTTTAGAAGAAAGGGAAGCGGCGTGGGCAGCATCAATGCTTTGGTCCAAAGCGACCGACAACTGCGGGTTTACGCCCACCGCAGGGGTAACAATTCCGTTGGGAGAAACAGAACCCGGCACATTAGGAACAGAAACAGGAGGAACATTTCCTTTTACATTAAGCCGCGGGATATTCGGTCCTTTGACTTTTGCGCCCACAGCCCCACGGGCAGGCCCCATCACTTTGCCGGCTTGTTTTCCGGCGGCTTCGGTAGCTTTTTCTGCAGAATCCACCACTTTGCCACTATTTTTGGGTAATTTAAGAAACTGGGCAAAAGAGGGGGTAAAACTCCCGAAAATAAGAGTGAAACTTAAAACCAACGATATTAATTTATTCATATACTTGTCTCCCACGAAGTACACTTCTATACCTTCATACTATCACAAAACCAAACGGATAACAAGGGCCAAAGGACCCATTTTTTATATGGGTCCTTTGGCCTATCTTCGTCGGATAAGGTCTTTCATTTATTATTGTAACACAAATTCTCCGCCGTGTCAGCCCCCTGTAACGCAAAAACCCCGCCTTGTGGGCGAGGTTTTGATAAAAGGCAATGCTATTTGGCTTTACCTTTGTTGTGGATGATAAACATCCAGTCCTCAGTAGCCGTAACCGACGGGTCCAAATGCAACTCGTTTAAGGCTCCGCGGGAAAGCAAGATTTTGCGCACCGCATCAGGCAACTCCACTACATCCAGCCCCTTAGAATTATTTATAATATAGGAACGCTCAAATGGGATATTATGTGCCGTCGCATATTCTTGGATTCCCTGCCAAAAATCTTTATACAAAGTATCATTTAAAGCCACCGTAAAAAAGAAACCACCTAATTTGTCCACAGCCCCCATACTGAGTAATGCCCGGCCTATGATTACTTGGCTAACGGGTTTGAGAACGGCTGGGGCCTCATAATAAGCAGAAGACAAAGCATTTACGTTGTCTCTGGTGGCACTGCCAAACATACCCATAGTCGTAGCGGCGGCCATTTTATTGGCCCAAACATAAACCTGCGTGGACGGTAAGGTTTCTTCGCCAATCTTTATGCTGGTGGAAGATTCGTAAGTATAATAACGCGTCAATATCTCTTCCGCCTTTTTTACAATGGCTTCTGCATCCTTAGCCAAATAGGGTTTATGGCTGGCCACAAGCAACGGAAAATTATTAAAAGCAAATTCATATTCTTTGTCAAACGAAAGGTCTTTGTCCATATGGGCTATTCTGTTTTCGTAATACTTAAACAGGTCCGCCTCGGACAGCGGGAGTTCTTCGTTAAACAAGTAATACTGTTCCGAAGTGCCCTTTTCTGCCACAGTAGCCCGAATATCTTTAAGTTTCTCCATCGGGCGCATTACGTTTGTCTCTATTTCCTGTAAACGGGCCTTAGAAAGCGTGGGGGCATTCACCGCCGGTACCGCCGGAGCAAAAGCCGTTGTATTTATTCTAGGCGCGGCCGGAACAGCCACGTGCGGCACAGCCGTAGGAATTTTAGACGCAACCGGGACAGATGCCTTGGGCAATTTAACCGCGGGGACTTTCACTTTGGGCACGGCAACAGGCTTAACGGCCGCAGCCGCTTTTTCCACCGCCTTAACCGCACCAGTACCGGACTTAACCAAATTTTGCGCAAAAGCCGTTACAGCATTTACGACAAGCAGAGCAACAACACTAAAAGAAACCAACCAAACGCGTTTCATATTTCCTCCCAGAATAATTCAATAACTCCTATATTTTAATAATAGGCCAAAAAACCGTTTGTGTCAAGGCATAATTCAGTTTTTTGCTACCAATCGGCATCTTTTTCCATTGAGGAAACAGGTAATTCGTTCCCAAAGGTAAAAGAGCGGGGTAGTTCGTGTACGGTCAGCCGCTGGCCCAAATAAGTGCGGATAATGCCCAAATGCTCCGGAGAGTAGCCGTCGTTTAACACGATAAACGCCTTTAAGCGTTCGCCCTCCTCGGGGCGCATTAAGCGCACGCGGCAAGCCTTTACCGCCGGATGTGCGGACAAAACCGTTTCCACCCGTTTAGGAAACACATTGACACCTGCCACCTGTACGCAGGCATCACTGCGTTTTAACGGAATTAACAATCGTCCCTGCGTAGCCTCTACCTCGTCGGGCAGGGTAAGCCAGGCATTTTGACTTTTACGCTTAATTTGCGGCTGTTCGTCAGTGAAAGAAAGATCCCAAAACGGGAATAATTCAAAGGCCTCTGTGCTATGGTGGCGGCGGGCAATTGCACCCGTCTCACTGGCGCCATAAATTTCGGTAAACTGTGAGGCCCCCAATTTGTAGAGCGCATCTATAATTTCTTTTTTGCAGGGTGCGGTGGAGGACATTGCGTGCACCCCCTTTGGAAAGGGTATTTCCAAGCGGACCCAATAGTTCCAAAACAGCGGAAACCCGACTATTAAATCGCCCTCTTGCAAAATTTCACTCCACGGCTGGGTGGGTAACGCCGGGAGCGCAAGCACAGGCACATTTAGCGCGTGCGGAAGCGTTACCGTAAAGGAAAAGCCGTACATATGGTTAGCGGGCACGAGCGACACGACGCGCTTAACGCCTTTAAAATCGGAAGCCAAGCCGTTGCCTTCTTCTTCAATCATATTAAGTGTATGAATACAGGGCTTAGGCGTACCTGTACTGCCCGAGGTTAAAAAAGTCAACTTCCGCCCGTGCAAAAACGCGGCATAAGAATAATCTGTCATTAAATTTAAAGACGAAAAAACACGCGGCTCGTACCCGAAAAAGAGTGCCGCCTTGTCGGACACTGCCTTTAAAATTTGCTGCGGCAACCGTTCAAAAAAATCCTCTCCGCCTTTTTCGTCCAACAGAGCCAAAGAATCCACCTTTTTACGGGCCAATTCCGTGCGAAACATATCCGTCAATATGCGTTTTATATCCTTTAACAATAACATAAATTCCCGTCTCCCCGGCCGTTCCCGGCTGTCATAGCGCCCCTAATAAGCCCTTATTTCTGCCGGTTTTTTTCCACATATTCAGCCAAAGTACCAAAATCTTTAAAAATAGTGCGGCCTTGCTGCATATTTTCAACCGTAATTCCATATTTCTTTTTCAACAGCATAATAAGTTCCATCGCCTCTATGCTATCTAACCCCTGTTCGCCGAAAATCGGGTCGCTTTCGCCAAAGTTTGACAAATCGGCCCCGCCTAAATCAAGCCCCGAAGCAATCATCTCTTTAATTTCATCAATCATTTTCCGCATAGCAACTCCACGAATTAAAATAATTTAAAAATGGATTATGGATATTTTATACAAATTTTTTTCTTTTAGCACCCATTTCTTATAACTATAAACACCAATTAACCCTAAGGATAAAACGTATTTTTTCAACGCTCCGTCTGGCAAAATAGAGGAAACGGAGCCAATAACTAATGCAATTTCCGGAGGGTAGGCTCGTTGTAAACTCACGTCAAATTAACTAAAATAAGAATATAGGTATCTGGGCACTTTATCATATACCCCGGACAATAAACTGTTTTCCAACAGTTAAAACTATCCTAATAATATGATGAAATTAAAAACACCCCACATTGCATACAAATGGCTGATTTTTTCCGTAACGGCTATTGGAGTCTTTATGTCCACGCTGGACGGGGGCATTATTAATGTGGCCCTGCCTGTTATGGCAAAGGACTTAAATGCCAGTTTGGAGCGTATCCAATGGGTTGTCAGTATTTATCTGCTAACCACTACCTGCTTTTTACCTGTATTTGGCAAATTATCCGATATGTATAGCCGGAAATACCTGTATTTGACAGGTTTTTTGCTCTTTGGTATCGGTTCTTTTGCGGCTACATTTTCACAAAATTTAAGTTGGATGATTTTTTCGCGCGCCCTGCAAGGATTAGGGGCCAGCGCGATGATTTCCAACTGCCAGGCCATTATTGCCAAAGCCTTTAAAGGCAAAGACCGGGGCCGCGCCTTAGGCGGTATCGGGGCAATGGTGGCGGCTGGTTTTTTGGCTGGCCCGGCGGTGGGAGGATTTTTAATCCAACATTGGGGTTGGCAGTCGGTCTTTTGGATAAATGTACCTATCAGTATGCTGGGCATTTGGCGCGGCATACAAATTATTCCGCATTTTAAGCCCGTAACCCAAGTAAAACTGGACTGGAAGGGCGCGGTTTGCTTTATCCTGTTTTGTTTTTCCTTTCTCTATGCTTTGGACGAGGGGGAAAACCAACACTGGACGTCCTTTCTCATTTTAGGCTCGTTTACAGCCGCCTTTATCTTTTTTGCCGGGTTTTATTGGCGCGAGAGAACCAGCAAAACACCGTTTATCGGTCTGTCCCTTTTCAAAATACAGGCTATTTCGTACGGGTGCATAGTATCTTTGCTGGGATTTATTGCATTAAGTTGCAACAGTATTTTATTTCCGTTCTATATGGCAAACATTTTGCATTTATCTCCGGTACATATGAGTTTATTATTAATGCCGTTTCCGGTAGCGTTGGCCATATCGTCGCCGTTTTCGGGGTGGCTGTCGGAAAAATACTCTGCAAGGCTTATCACCACCGTAGGATTTGGGTTTATCATTATCGGCGCCGCTATGTTTGTGGGAATTGGCAAAAATCCCTCTTATACCTATATTGTAATTGCCCAAATGATTATGGGATGCGGTTCGGGTACATTTCAGGCCCCTAATAATAACACAATCGTCAGCGCCGCCCCCGCAAACCGCCTGGGTATGGTGGTTAGTTTAAGTGCCTTGGCGCGCAATATGGGGGCCGTAATGGGAATTGCGCTCTCTGTGCTTATCTTTTCCGCCGCGCGCCGCCATTATGTCAATCTTGGCGCGGACTATGCAACCTCTTTTATGAACGCATACCAATATTCAATGATTTTCTGCATAGTGGTTTCGTTGGCGGCGGCATACTTTTCCGCCGCGCGCGAAAAGCGCAAGAAACGCCAGGCGCAACCGAGGGGATTCTATGAAACAACGACGGCTTAACCTTTCGCGCAAATGGCTTATTTTTACAGTAACCTCCACGGGAACCTTTATGGCTACGCTGGACGGCGGAGTGGTAAATATTGCCTTGCCCTCTATGGCGGGGGAATTTAACGCCGGTATTGAAAGCATACAATCGGTTGTCAGCGTGTATTTGCTCGCGGTAACGTGCTTTTTGCCCGTATTCGGGAAATTATCCGATATGTTCAGCCGCAAAAAAATGTATTTAAGCGGCTTTTTGCTCTTTGGTATCGGCTCGCTGTTATGCTCTTTGGCGGGCAGTTTGCCTATGATGATTGTATCCCGCGCGGTACAGGGGTTAGGCGCAAGCGCAATGATGGCAAACACACAGGCGATTATCGCCAAAGCCTTTGTGGGCAAGGACCGGGGCCGCGCTTTGGGCGGAGTTGGCGCCGTGGTGGCATTAGGCTCTTTGACCGGACCGGCAGTCGGGGGGTTTTTAATTCAGCATTGGGGTTGGCAATCGGTCTTTTGGGTGAATATTCCCGTTAGTTTAATTGGTATTTGGCGCGGCATACAAATTATTCCGCGTTTTAAGCCCAAGACAAAAATCCGTATGGACATCAGCGGTGCGGCCTTTTTTATCTTATCCAGTTTAAGTTTCTTATATGCTATGAACGAAGGCTCAAATAAAGCCTGGACCTCGCCTGTCATTTTAGGGGCATTTGCGGCGGCTGGGCTGTTCTTTTTGCTGTTTTATTACCGGGAACGGGTGTCCAAAACGCCTTTTATTGGATTAGACATTTTTAAAATTCCGGCCATTTCCTACGGTTATGTAGTAGCGGTACTGGGGTTTATGTCTATTTTTACCAATGCCGTTTTATTCCCTTTCTATGCGGCTTACATTTTGCATATTGACCCGGTACAAACCGGTCTTTTGGTATTGCCGTTCCCGGTAGCATTGGCCGTTTCTTCCACTATTAGCGGGGTTCTGTCCGAACGGTACCCGGCCCGGATTATCACTACCGCCGGCTTGGGGTTTGCCTTTATGGGAGCGGTGCTATTTGCCTTTGTGGGAGAAAGCCCCTCCTTTGCCTATATTGTGCTTGCACAAGTGATTTTCGGCTGTGGGTCGGGTATTTTCCAAATCCCCAACAATAATACCGTCATCAGCGCGGCCCCCAAAAACAAATTAGGCATTGTGTCCAGCGTAAATGCCCTGGCGCGTAATGCCGGGATGATTATGGGGATTGCCTGCTCTGTGGCCGTGTATGCGGCGGTGCAAGGGCATTTTGAACAAGCGGGCTTGGAGAGTAAAAACGCTTTTTTACGCGGGTATCAGGCCGCTATGTTTTTAGGCGCGGCTTTGGCTGCGGTGGGGGGAATCATATCAGCCAAACGGGCCTGACACTTCCTTATATTCGCAGACTAAAAAACCCGCCCAAAAGAGCGGGTTTTTTAGTAAATCCACGGAGAACTTAGAAGTTTTCCGGATGAATCATAAAGTAAGCCTGCGGGTGGGCGCACACGGGGCACACCTCGGGGGCTTTTTCGCCGATGTGAATATGACCGCAGTTGGCGCATTCCCACATTACGATACCCGCTTTTTTAAATACTTCATTGGTTTCCACATTGTGCAGGAGTTTGCGGTAGCGTTCCTCGTGCATTTTTTCAATTTTGCCGACGGCTTCAAACAAAAAGGCGAGTTTGTCAAAGCCTTCTTCTTTGGCTTCCTTAGCAAAAGTGGCATACATATCTGTCCACTCGTAGTGTTCGCCATTGGCGGCATCTACCAGGTTTTCAGCCGTGGCAGGAATATTGTTATCGTGCAAGGCTTTAAACCAAAGTTTAGCGTGTTCTTTTTCGTTATTGGCGGTTTCTTCAAAAATTTTAGAAATCTGCACAAAGCCTTCTTTTTTGGCTTTGGAAGCATAATAAGTATATTTGTTTCTGGCTTGCGATTCGCCCGCAAAAGCCGCCATTAAGTTCTTTTCCGTTTTTGTTCCTTTCAGTTCCATAAAGTCTCCTATTTTTACCTATTTATTGCCACGGCACTTGTTGCAAAGGCCGCGCACTTGCAAATTAATCTGTTTTACATCGCCCCAATGTGCCATACCGGCAGGCAAAGGCAAGGACTCGCCGTCCTTTAAAAAGACATCATACACTTCCCCGCAGTTAGTGCACACAAAATGACAATGGGGACGCAAATCACCGTCAAAGCGGGCCTTGGACGACAGCCCCACACGCATAAGCAAATCCATTTCTTCCAACGATGCCAACGTGCGGTACACCGTATCCAAAGACACGTTAGGCATATTTTTCCGTACCGCAAAAAATACTTTCTCCGCGCTTGGATGCTCACACGAGGCCGCCACCGCGCGGAAGATTTCCCGCCGTTGGTTGGTTACTCTTAACCCTCTGGCGCGGCATTGGTCTTCAAAAAAGGCCAAGCGTTTCTGCAATTCGTCGTTCTGTGTATTGGTCTGCATATGCTCGTATTTATTAATAATAATTCTTATTAAGAGTATAGCATATTTGAAAATAAAATCAAATTTTTTCTTTTTGTATAATATAAGAAACCTATCCTATGAATTATAATGAACTGAAAAATACTGTTTTTCATACCGCCATTATCGGCGCAGGAGCCGGCGGACTTTTCTGTGCGGGCAGTTTCAACAGCCCCAAAGTTTTAATAGAACACAATACGCACCCGGGTAAAAAAATAAGTATCTCGGGAGGCGGAAAATGTAATTTTTCAAACCGTTTTGCCAAGTCAACGGATTATGATTGTGCCAATAAACATTTTGTAAAAAATGCCTTGGCCGCTTTTAAGCCGCAAGATTTTGTTCCCTTGCTTGATGAAGCAGGCTTAAAATGGGAAGAACGACAAGACGGACAACTTTTTGCTATGGACGCACGCGATATCGTGCGCTTTCTCATCCGCCGCGCACGCGAGGCCAACACCCAAATTTTAACGGACACGCAAGCATTGGACGTCCGTCAGGAAAACGGCCTGTTTACCGTAAATACTTCGGCAGGCCCCGTCCGCGCACAGCGCGTGATATTGGCGACGGGGGGATTATCTTTCCCGGCCTTGGGCGCAAGCAACTTTGGAATTAAAATCGCGCGCCAATTCGGCCTAAATATTATACCCCAACGCCCCGCGCTAGTAGGCCTGACCTTTGATAAAGCCCTGCGCGAGCAATTTGTTAAACTGGCCGGAAACACCTTAAACGCCCATATAACGTGCGGGAAACACGATTTTGAAGGTTCTCTTCTCTTTACGCACGAGGGAATCAGCGGCCCGGCTGTATTGTCGGCCTCACTCTTTTGGAAGGAAGGGGAAAAAGTAACCGTAGATTTTCTGCCCGGTGAAGATGCACACGCCCTGTTTAGCGCGCAAAAAAATTCCGCGCACACCTTTGCCGCCGCTTTACACGGTAAAATAAGCACTAAAATTGTAAAAGCCTTATTGGGGGAATTAGATGACAAATTGCCCAACGCCTCCCGCGCGGAAATAGAAAAGGCCGCCCAGTCCATAAACCGCTTTGTTTGCCTGCCTGCGGGAACAGGCGGATTTTCCAAAGCCGAAGTAACGGCCGGAGGAATTGACGTGCGCGAAATCAATCCGTCCACTTTCGGGGTGCGCCGCGTGCCAGGTTTGTATGCCATAGGCGAATTACTGGACGTAACGGGCCGGCTGGGAGGCTTTAACTTACAATGGGCTTGGAGCAGTGGCTTTTCAGCCGCCAAAGCATTAGAAAAAATGTTTTAATTTCTTCCCGCAACGCGCGCGCGTTTTGCTATAATGTGGGTGTACACTTTGAATAAGGAGCGGTAATAATGGATATCCGCGAACAACAAAATATATTTTCTCTCTTTTTTAATAGTTTTCGCTTACTGAACCGGGCGGGAACTGCTATCTTTGTACTCATATTTTCGGCAATTTTGCTATACGCAATGATAGCGGGGTTGGCAAAGATGGATGTGCCGCTTTTTTTGGTTAAAATAATGATATGGCCGCTTACCATTTTTTTCTCGGCCGTTTTTTTACGACAGTTAGGTTGCAAAGCGCAAAATGAAGGGGAGTCTATTGCTGCCTCCTGCTCGGCGTCTGTTTTTCCTACCATTTATAGCATTATTTTAATATTGTTACTGAGCGTGGCACTCGTTGCCTTATCAGTTTTAATGGCCGCATCGCGCTCGGCAATTCTCATAACAATCGCATTTTTATTGATTCTTTTTTTGTATTTCCGCTTGTGTTTTGTTCCCGCGGCCATTGTTTTAAGAGAGCAAGGCCCCATTGCTTCCATCATTTACAGTTGGCAGTTAACCGGCCACCGTTGGGGCATCACTTTGGGGATGTTTTTAATTTTATGCTTTGGCCCGTCTTTACTTATTTCCGCCATAATCCGCGCCCTTTATGTGGGGATTCCGCTCTTTTTTGCGGACAGTTTCAATATAACCGCCTTATCTGTCCCTTGGTATATTGCGGGAGCGGTATTGTTGGTGTTAATTTTCTTATTTGGGATATTGCTTACTTGCTTTTATGTGTTAGTATTTTTAAATGTGGACTTTGGTGAAAATCGCGGCTCCTATACGCCAACCCCCGAAGTGCACCTTACCGAAGAACCGACCCAAATTTTTGGAGCGGATAACAATGTTTTGCCGCCCGGAATCGGCAAGCCGGTTACCGAGCAGGACCTGCAAAACCAGGTAGGGGTGCAAGTAACCCACGCAGCCTTTCAATCTGCCGAACCGGAAACAATTAACCAACATTTAGATAAAGTTTACCAACCGCCCAAGAGCGAGGATATCGTTCAATACGCGGATGAAGACCGTATGCCCACCATTTTGTTTGACGACGAAATGGCCAAGCAAATTGAAGCCAACCAACAAATGTGGTCCAAACAGACCAAGCACGAAAAAACGGACAACCCGGATGACAACCAAACTTCTATCAAAATGTCCAAGTAACGCTTGCGTTTCTTTATCTATCCCCGCTGTACTTGCGGCGGGTTTGTATGTTTTTGTTACGGAAGGAGCCGAATAAACGGCTCTTTCTTTTTATATAAATAAGGAGAACTCCCACAAATGTCAACCCTGCTTGAAATTTTAAACTTACTCGGTGGCCTGGCCGTATTCTTATTCGGTATGAAGATAATGAGCGACGGCCTGCAAAAGGTATCTGGCGATAAAATGCGCCAACTATTGGGTATCGCCACCACAAACCGCTTTGCGGCCACAACCTGCGGGGCCTTGGTAACCAGTATTATTCAATCGTCCAGTGCCACTACGGTAATGGTTGTCGGCTTTGCCAGTGCGGGTTTATTAAACCTGTACCAATCCTTAGGCGTTATCTTTGGGGCCAATATTGGTACCACAATGACGGCGTGGATTGTCAGTTTGTTCGGCTTTAAAATGCAAATTTCGCTCTTTGCCTTGCCCGTTATTGCTATTGGCTTTTTTGCCCAGTTTATTCCTAAATTTGCCATTGTCCGCCGCATTGGGGAAACATTAGTCGGGTTTGGGCTTCTCTTTTTGGGCTTGGACCTGATGAAGAACGCTATCCCGGCCGATTTTGCACAAAATCCGCAGGTGGTGGCTTGGATTTCCCGCTTCCGCCCGGATAATTTATTTAATTTACTTACCCTTATTTTCAGCGGTACCATTTTAACTGTTATTCTCCAATCGTCCAGCGCAGTTATGGCAATGACACTCACCTGCGCCGCCGCCGGAATTATTGACTTTCCAACTTCGTGCGCGTTAGTATTGGGGGAAAATATCGGCACCACTATTACCGCCAATTTGGCCGCTATCGGCGCCAGCAAAACTGCCAAACGCGCCGCACTCGGACACTTTTTATTTAACATTATCGGGGTATTCTGGGTCGTGTGCATTTTTAAACACTTTGTCAACTTGATAGATTGGCTTGTGCCCGGCTCCCCTTATACCCAAGATCCTGAACAATTAACCGCGGTGTTGCCTTACCACATTTCCGCGTTCCACACCGTGTTCAATGTAATCAATACAATTTTAATGTTGCCGTTGCTTAAACAACTGGCGCAATTAACCTATCTCATTATCCCAAAATCTAAACGCGAGGATAAAAAGGAACACGAACTCATCTTCTTATCCACCCGCTTTACCAACACGCCGGAACTGGCCTTAATCGCCGTGCGCAAAGAGGTGGAACGTATGATGAGTTTTGTAACCAAGATGACGGATAAACTGAT
>OIZS01000218.1_pt1 | contig 29270 bp, 40 predicted proteins | sample 1588641 | NCBI WGS metagenome assembly OIZS01 (sample SAMN03283240) | human gut metagenome | biome: human-associated habitat; material: feces | host: Homo sapiens | place: Peru | collected 2012
ATTCCGCGCTCGTTTCGACATTCTACGACGGAAGGCTGATGCTCACCGTCGCAAGGGACGCCGTAACCAAGTGCCAGGGATTCCACACAGAGATGACATCTCTCGTCGTTCCGAACGTGCCGCAGTACTTCTTCTACCTGTTCCCTAACGAATCGTAAGGAGGACTGACTTATGGAGAAAACGGTGTACACGATAGAGGCTTGGCTCAGAGGTAAAATCGACTACGATTTTCCTGATTCCGCTATTGATGCGGTCCTGTTTGACAGGATGCTCGACAAGAGTACCGCCGCGTCAGACGTTTCTGTCCGAGATAGGGAGCTGTGCTATGCCGACCTCCTCATGTATGCCGCTTCTTCCTCTACTTCTACGCAAGGAGAATATGAATCTGACGGCGGCTGGCAGCACCAGAAGTCCAACAAGAACGTTGTTGACAGGTCTTCGATGAGAGAGGCTGCCGCCAGAATCTACTCCAAGTGGAATGATGAAAAAGCAGATAGCGCGAATGCGACAAGGATAACCCTAAATACCCTTTACTGATGCTTAATCCGAGATTCCCGCATACTCTGAGGATGATTGTCCAGAAGACAGATTCCTATGGCAATCCGGTTACCGACGAAGAAGGAAATCCGATAGAATCAGACGCCGAGATTGTCTGTGCTGTAATGCGTGACAATATCCCGCTGAAAGATTCAGACGGAAATTTTCTGACGGAGGTAAAGACTTCCCTGAAGTTCGGATACAGGACGTCCACCGGCAACAGCAAAACCTCAGGAGATGTGATTGTGTGCGATTCGAAGATTGCCTGTCCGATGTTCTTTACGCCGATGCCGACTGGAACCGTTCTGGAACTCGCCGACTACAGCAGGACATACCGCGTCAGGGTAGTCAAGCAGATGACATACAATCTCGGCTCGAACATCTGGGTTGACGAAATCAGGAACTAGAATGGACAACGCAAAGACCATAACCGACGCGTTCAGCAGGCTTGGTGCCGTAAAGGACATCTGCGCCCGCAACGCCTTGGTGAAGGCGCTTGAGTACGCTATGGAATGGGCGCTTCTTTCCCACGACGAAGAGCACCAGCAGCATATCGCGCTCGGCGACAACTACGGTTGGGCCGTTGTTCATGACAATGAGATCGTTGACATGGACATCAAGGCACCGCACGGGGAAGACGGGGACGCAGAGCGTCAGTTGAGGGGCATAGTCCAGTCAAGCAAGAGGAAAGGATGGTATGGGATACTGATGGCAGGCATGACTGGCGCTATTACCTACTATTCCGTCGATTACGAGACCGCGATACTCTATTCCACCATTAACTCCACCAGCAGCGTTTTCAGCGACTTCTTCAAAAACAAGATGACAGTATGACCAACGAATTTGACATAACGGATATTGAGGCTTGGCTCGCGGACTACGTGAGGACGACACTGAAGGTATCGAAGAACGTATTCTCCGACAGGCCAAAGTCTCTCGATAGCCCGTGCGACGATTTCGTTGTCGCAAAGGTCACCGGAAGCATTGCGGACACTGCGGCGTATGGGAGGTGCTCTGTCGGATTCCACTTGTTCGCAAAGGACATCTCCAACCGCAAGAACGGGAAGAAGCTCTCCGTGATGTATAGGCGGCTGATAGCCGGATTCCCGGCTGAACACGGCAGATACATCTTCAGCGGAATACCCGTAATCGTAGGCGACGTGGCGGACGACTTCGGATTCCACGCGCGAATCATCCAAATAAAAACAATAATAAAAATACCATAACTATCATGGCTGCTACACTAAACAAGACAATGCTTGAGGACCTTCATAAAGGTTCTGCATCCATCAGCATCATTCCGTACACCGCCGGAGGTGTGGACTTCACATCTCTGAGCTTTGCTGAGGCTGACCAACTCTTCACCCTTGCCGGTTCTTTCACCCTCTCACCTGAGGATGCGGAGACTAACCCTATCAAGATTGACCAGCTTGACGAAACCATCGACTTCGACATGAACGAGGGCAACTGGCAGGTCAACGGAAATATTCCGTCAATCTCGGAGGCTGTGCTTTCCTATTTCTACGAGAAGGGAGCGGCAATCGCAAAGGGAAGTGAGATAATCGGCCCTGACAACACCAAGTACACCGGTCAGAGCTACGGCAAGGCCAAGTTCGTAGAGGTCTCCATGCTTCTCGTATCAGAGTCAAAGAAGACCGCTATCGCGCTTGCCCGCGTAAAGCTTGCCGTCAACCCTCCTGCCATTGACGATATGGACACGCCTGCTTATCTGAAGATGACAGGATATGTCCTCGTCAATCCGAAGGGCGGAAAATTCTCCGTTCTCAAGGCGGAGACTGACGCAGTGTAACTCAATCAGAAAAATCCTCTCGAATGAGGGACGGGAGAAATAGTCCCCGTCCCTTTTTTAGTTAATGAAAGATATGCAACCAGACAAAAAAGCAAGGCGCGAGTCCACGGCAAGCGCATTGGACATCCCTACCGAGGTCGCAATCCCAGGGACCGGCAGGAAAGTCAGGATTTCCGGAATCAAACCATATACGCTGGAGCGGCTGACACTGCTTTGGCAGGAACGGGACGCGAACATTCCAGACGATTCTTCAGATACACTGAAAAGCATCTGCATAGACCCTTATTTTGCCGTGAAACAGGCTGTCCTTTTTGCACTCAATGATTATTGGAAGATTAGGTTATTCTATCCTCTAATTTGGCGTATATGGGCGAAATGGCGAGGATACACCGATGAGCAAATGATGCCTATAATCGTTGAAGGTAAAAAAAAAATTCCGCTTACGGCACACTGGACAGTTATGGCATTTACAGTGGATATGAGGACGGACTGGATGAATCTGACGAAGAAGGAAGCAGAGCAATACCAAGCAGAACGGCTTTTGGCCGCGAAGCAGCTTTTGTCGAAAAGTTCCCGCAGTACGGAAACACACGGCGGTTCTTCTTCGGACTGATGTCTGTCCGGAACTGGGGCTACAGGTGCGAGCTGACCATGCCTCAGATAGAGCTCATGATGAGCGACCTGCCACATACCCTGTACGGAAAGCAGGACAAAAAGAAATCCAAAGGAGGAACCACATTGACGGATGATGTCATGCAGAAGCAGCTTGAGGCGAACCGCAGAGCAAAGGAAAGGCGCGAAAGGAAAGGCGTGACAATCAATGACCTTTTTTCTGAAAAAGACAAAAACTAAACATTACTCACATGGGAAACATAGACAACCTTAATTTTAAGATCATCTTGGATGATGCGGAGTTCAATGCAAAGGTAAAGTCGGACCTTGACCTTGCCAAGACTTTAAATGTCGAGGTGTCAAAATTGCTTGACATACGGGCGGAGGCGGCCTCGGTGGAGAAGAAGTCAGCAGAGGCGACAAAGGAGGTAGCCGCGGCTACAAAGACGGCCGCGGAAGCAACAGCGACGCATACGAAGAAAATCAGGACTCGAACAAGGGAAATGAAATCCGGGAATGAGGAGGCCAAGCGCCAGTCAACGCTAATGCGGTCGCTGCAGGGTACAGTCGGTGCATACTTCTCCATTGACGGGGCAAGAAGGTTCGTCACAGAACTCTCGCGCATTACAGGGGAATTTGAGAAACAGCAGGTGGCGTTGCGTGCCATTCTTCAGGATACGGACGGGGCAGATGTAATCTTCGAGAAGATAAAGAACCTTGCCGTAGTATCGCCGTTCTCCGTGCTCGACCTGACTTCATACGCAAAGCAGTTGAGCGCCTTCTCAGTGCCGCTGGACGAAATCTATGACACTACGAAGATGCTTGCGGACGTATCAGCCGGATTGGGTGTAGATATGAGCCGCGTGGTTCTTGCCTACGGCCAGATTCGGTCCGCCTCATTCTTGCGCGGAACTGAGGTGCGACAACTTACTGAGGCCGGGATTCCTATTCTCGACGAACTTGCCAAGCAGTTTGAAACTCTGGAAGGACACGCAGTCTCCGTGGGCGAGGTGTTCAACAGGATTTCAGCCAGACAGGTGCCGTTTGAGATGGTGGAGAAGGCTTTCAAAGATATGACTAGCGAGGGCGGAAAGTTCTACGAAATGCAGGAGGTACTCTCCGAGACGTTGGCGGGAAAGATAAGCAACCTGCGCGATTCCTACGAAATCATGATGTCCAGCATCGGAAACGCCAACAGCGGCGTACTGAAAGGGGCCATTAACCTCCTGACGAAGATGACGAACAACTATGAGCAGATTGGCGCTGACTTGATAGCGCTTGCGTCCACGTATGGAGTATATAAACTTGCAGTATATGCCACATCGCTGGCGACGAAGGGATTCGTCAAGACGAACATCGCGTTGTATAAAGGTCTCCGCAACATACAGCGTGCGATTATGAGCGAACCATATGCTGCCGTGGCTGCCGCTGCCGTGGCTGCCGGTTATGCCATATACCGCGTAGTGACTGCGGAGAACGAGCTGGAAAAGGCTCAGAAGTCCGTCAACAAGACGATAGAGGACTTCAGGACAAGTTCAAGCGGTGAAATCTCAAACCTCGACTATCTCTGGAGCCAACTAAAGAAGGCGTCCGTAGGCACAAGAGAGTACGATGATGCTCGCAAGCGTCTGATGAATACGTATGGCCAGTATTTGACGGATATTGACAAGGAGGCGCTTGCCGTCGGCAATCTTGCCGGAGTGTATGACAGGCTTAAGGATTCCATCATGGGCGCAGAAAGAGAAAAGGCTGTCTCAGAGGGGCTGTCGAATATCGCCAAGTCGCAGGCGGACAGGATGGAATCAGTTTACAGGGCATTCAGCGAATTGACAAAAGACGCAGACAAGGGGGTCAAAGCGCAACTGCAGGATTACATTAAGGGCAGAATCAAATACTCTGACATGACAAACGCCGCCAAGGAACTGTACGACAAGTCTGTCCATTATGATAATCAGACCATAACCTCCGGAACGGGATTTACAATGACCTTTAATACAGGTCAGTCCAATGCGTTTGACAACTTGCGCGATTCTATATCCAAAGTGAACGAGGAATCCGAGGAACTGAGGGACAATCTCATTGATACGCTCGGTTTTGTCTATGGCGTCAATGGCGGCGAAGCGCCGGAGCTGCAGGACTTCGAGAAGCGCGTCAAGGCCGTTCTTGACAAATTCACCGATGTGCTGGGAGTGCAATCTCTCAGCACCACGGGCAAGGACTACTGGACTTATATTGACGACATGCGCAAGCTCTATGCGGAGAATGTCAAGAAATTGAAAGACGCCGGAGGTCTGGAGAAGGGAGACAAAACAGTCCAGAATATAAGGAGGCAGAATGAGGTTATTGCCCAAATCTTCTCTGAGGCATTCGGCGGCAACGTTTCACTTGAGACTGCGGCCAAGGCTGCAAAAACGGAGAAAGGCGCACTGAATGCCGCGCAGAAGGCCATTGAGGATAAAATCAGCCTTATCAAGGAAATCGCTTCTCAGTATTCTAAGATGAAAGACGCGGGAATCGGCGACGAGACAATCCGCAAGCAGCTTGGCAAGGTTTATCCGAATGATTCCGAACTGTATGAGACATTCAACTTTGACGAGACTTTGGCAAAACGGGAAGCGAAACTCGTAAAAGCCAATTCTTCGGCCGCAAAGTCTGCAGAGGCGGCTCTCCGCAGGGACAAGATTGACAGCTTCACCGATGCGTTCAGGGCTTCAGCCAAAGCGCTGAAGGAATGGGCCGACTTCTACGAGGAAATCAATGACAACATGCCGGAGTCAAGCACCGACAGCTTCGGGGCGAGGGTTCAGAGGGTCCTGAACAAACTGAACACGTCCAACTTCAAGGATTCCCAGTCCGTAAACAAGGCATTGCTCAATCTTGCGGATTCTGAGGCGGCCAAGATAGAGGAAGTCGGGCGCGAGGCTTGGCTTGAATACTCTGACAACGGGCTTGATGCCATCGACAGGTGGGCGAAGGCCGCAAAACAGGCGAACATTGACGTGGCGCAGCAGTCGTTGATGTCTCTCGGAAAATCATATCTCGACACGTTCTTCTCCAGTCAGGGAATCAACATGAACGACCTCGGAGACAAGTCTTTCGGTCAGCTGCAGGACATGCTCGACAAACTCAACAAGGCGGATGTGGACGGATTGATTCCGGAGGATGTTGTCGAAAGGGCGAAATCGCTAGGTGTAAACATCCAGCCTCTCTTGGAGTATATCAAGCAGTCGATTAACGCGAAGAAGCAGGATATTTTCGGGGCGATGTTCGACAACGCCAACGCTATGGCCAACGCCTACACAGCAAGCCTGAATGATATTGAAAACACATTCAACAGAATCAGAGAACTTAAAAACACCATAGAATACAAAAAGTCTCATGGCGAAAATGTGTCATCGGCCGAGAAAAGCCTTGCGAAAGAAACGGACCTGTTCAAACAGCAACTCAAGTCACCTGCCCTATGGATGGACGGGATAGCGAGCGCCGCGCAGAAAGCGGCGGGCTATATGAAGGAGTTTGCCGAGGCTACAGGCAATACGAAACTTGCTGATATGGCGGATGAAATGTCTGCTTTCGCACAGAACCTCGGTGCGGCCGCTGAGGGATACTCCAAGGGAGGGTGGATAGGCGCGATTATCTCCGGCGTGGAGGACATGATCAACCAGACAATATCCGGAATCGCGCAGGCAAAAGCCTACGCCGCCCAACTGAAACAGTCTATGGCGGATTTCCGCAGTCAGCTGGAACTGAACAAACTCGCGGTCAACGACAGCGACTACTCGACACCTTTTGGCACGAAATCTATTTCAAAGTCTATGGACGCCTATAAGAAAGGCAAGAAGGCTATCAGCGATTATAGTAAGTACGTTTCAGAGCAGATGGAAAAGCCCGAAAAGGAAATGAAACGCAGGAGCATAGGATTGCAGGTCTTCGTTCCTGGTCTTTCTGGCGGATATGGAGTATGGGGAAAAGAGACGCAGAAGTCCAAGGCTGCCATGGAGGCGTACCAAAAGGGTTACAATAAACTTCAGGGAATGATGGTCAAGACTTCTTCCAAAAACGGATGGCAGAAGTTCTGGGGCGCTCAGGACAAGTACACGGCACTGAAAGACCTCGCGCCCGGCATTTGGGATGAGGACGGCTCATTCAATGTGGAAAACGCAAAGGCTTTTCTGAACACCAGCAAACAACTCTCTGATGAGCAGAGGAAGCAGATTCAGTATGCCATTGACCTGAAGGACGCCTACGACGAGGCGATGAAGGTCATAGATAGTCAGATAGAGGATACCTTTGGCAACATGGCCTCAGAACTCACCGACATCATTTTTGATGCGGTCCTGAACGGCGGGGACGCATGGGAATCGTTTAGGGGGAAAGGCTCAGAGGCAATCCTCCAGTTGGGAAAACAACTGATGCAGGAGATGCTGTTGGATGAATACCTCGAACAGTACAGGGAGCCGATGCGAGAAGCATACAAAAGCGGAACCATACAGGAGACGCAGGAGAAGATGCGCGAGATAACCAAGAACATGTACGGCGGTCTCATGGAGCTTGTTCCGATGCTCCAGTCAAGCGCAGAGAACTGGATTGACTGGATGAAGCAGGCAGGGTTCGACCCGACGGCCTCCGGAAATTCCCTGTCCGACGGAATCAAGTCCATAACGGAGAACACGGCAAACCTTCTCGCGTCGTATGTCAATGCAATCAGGTCGGATGTCGCTCAGATTCGGGCATTGCAGACGGGAATGACTACCACCATGGCCTCTCTTCTGGAAGTTCTGCCTAAAGCCCCGACGCTTGCTGACTACCTCACGAAGATAGAGGCCCATACCGCAAATATCGCATCTGACACCAGTGCAATACTCAAACAAATCAGGAGCGTCATAACAACCCAAGGGGGCAATACGGCCCTTGCGGTCTATATGTAGCGCAATCACATGCAATCGTAAAAGGCTTGCAGTTGACTGTAAGAGGTATATTTGGATATATGAAACCTTATGTGCCGGACATAGTTGGCTACAAGCCTTTTTATATTCAGACAAGCGAAGATTCTTCCGCCATTGATACGGCGGCGGCATGGGGGCTAATCGCCAAAAGCAATCCCGTTCCTATGCTTCCGTCTCCTAAGGAGCCGTATAAGAACGACTTCAAGGATGAAAACGGAGACGACGAGTATAATGACAGCATGTTCTACGAAGCGTTTTCGTTCACTGTTCAGTTTTACGTCAAGGCTTTTGCCGACAGCGTGACTGGGGAAACCGCCGAGGCGGTCCTGAACAATCAGGTGCGTTCATTCTTCGAGAAAATTGCCTCTAAGGAGTTTGCAGTCTATGATTCATATACGGGCATAGGCTACAAGTCTGTAAGGTATGCTGGGTGCAACAGGGATTCCATCGAATACAAGGCCCGCGGAGACTGGGCGCAGATGTTCCTTGAAATTGAGTTCAAGGTCAATGATCCCGTAACGAGGATACGTCTGACATCTGGAAGTCTTACTGTCAACCCGCTGATTACTCTCGACACGGATGATGCTGGTAAGGTTTCAATTTCATTTGATTCTGACAAGGTGAACATCGTCGGGGGATCCATCGACGAAATCACGGGAGTCGTAACATTGGAAATGGAGGTTTAGAATGGCAAGGTTTACGATATATTCCAAGGACGGAAAGACGGCGAGATATTCAGGCAAGCCAACGTATAACGGGACTTACCTGAAGCCTTCATACGTTGAGTTTCGGGAGATAGTCTCGCCTGAGCCGATTCCGTGGCAGGTCGGGGACTATGTGGATTACGGAAGAACAGGCCTCAGATACAAGCTGTATTCTATTCCGCAACCGAAGAAGCAAGCAAGACGAGGTTCTGTTGAAGATGCATTCGTCTATGAGAACGTGCAGTTCTATGCCGCGACCAAGATGCTTGAGCGTGCCATCTTCCATGATGTCGTGAAGACCGACAACAATATCCATTTTTCGACCAGGGACAACCTGACTACCTATGAAGACGTGTATGGCATAGCGACGAGGATTCAGGAGTGCATGGACGAGATTTACCCCGGCATGTGGACCGTCAAGGTCATGGACGGGATTACGGAAGCATCCGCGCCTGAACTGTATGCACAACTCCACGAAGCAAAGGAGTTCAGCATTTCCGGCTCATGTCTGGACGCACTCACCAATATTTACAACACATGGGCTACGATAGGTTGGGTGCATTCATACGATTCCGCATCCGGCAAGGATGTCATAACCATAGGCAGGCCCAATGTCCGCGCCGACGTGAACTCCACATCCCAGTTCCTGTACGGCAAGGGAAACGGATTGACGGCCATAAAGAAGTCTTATACCAATGGAGAAGACCTTGCCACGAGGCTTTATGTGTACGGCTCTGAAAGGAACCTGACGCACCGCTACTACAATAGTCTCGACATCTGCAATGCTGACAGCGTTGACATCGCCAACCTCATGCTACCTGTCAGGACATGGGGGCTTAGCGATGATGGAAAAGGTTCACAGAAACCGGACGCAAGGAAAGCCTACATAGAAAAGGACGGGCCTGTGTCTGAATATGGGATAATCCCGAAGCGCGTCTATTTCGACGGTACTGACAACGACGAGATATATCCGTCCATAGAGAATTTTACTGTCGGCGGATTGAGAGCCGCAAAAGAAGCGCTGGGCGAAACTGAAAACGTGCCTAGCAGCCTGATATACGACAACCCGAAGGAACGTCTGGACGAAATCATGTATGCTGACAGAATCAGTGATTCCGGCTTGGTCTCTGGTGATTCCGGCGAGAACTTTGACACCGTTCTTGAGCAGGAAATGCCGGAGGTCGCAACCGTCATTACAGGCAAGAATCCGTATGTACTCCAAATTGCAGATGTGAAACTGAAGGATGCCTCATACAAGGGCAGGGTGTCAGTGAAGACGAATGCGACGATTGCGCTCTTGACCACATATAGGCCAAACAAGGTCAGCCTGAGGCTTACTCTGTCCGCATATAAGGATTCGGCACGTGACGCGAGCGAACTTCAGGTAGTAGATTTGAGGGATGAGGACTACCAGATAATAGAGACGGGTGAAGGCGACTTGCCTTACAGGACAGAAATCACTATTCCGGCAATCATTGGAGATTCAGGCCAGGAGACCTTCAATAGTCTAATACTATCCTTATATATCAGATACGAATACACTTCCGGACACTCATACGCGAAAGATGGCTATTGCATATCCGAAGGAACCTTATCCGTCGGATACAAGGAGCGCATGGTGTCCACCTTCAAACTGAGAATCAAGCAGATTGGATTCGACATAAGCAAGCGGCAGTCCACAGGCAACGGCATTGCGACAATCTCTATGAAGACCGGAATGTGCGGAGGCCGCGACTTTACCGTCACAGGGTGCAGATACGTGAAGGACGTTGACGGATGGGAACTGACGTTAAAACGTACCCTCGACGAAAGCCTCAATACTTATTTCCCGAATAGGGCTTATCCGATTACGCCTGACGACAGGTTTGTCATCCTTGATATAATGATGCCCGGCCTGTATATCAACGTCGCATCAGAAAGGCTCCTGGAGCTTGCGGAGGAAATGTATTCCGAGGTTAGCAAGGGGCAGTCATATTACGAGCCTGAAGTTGACGCGAAGGTCATGGCGAAGTCCGGCCGCGTCCTCAGGGAAGGAATGTATATGTGCATTTCCGACGAGGATATTATCGGTATCGGCAATGAATACGTCCTTATAGACACGCTCACGATAGACGAATCTGACGAAGCGATACCGACATACAAGGTTACGCTCAGGGAAAAGAAAGGAGTATCCTACAAGGAATCCGTCACCAATGCCATAGACAACATTTCATCGAAGATAGTCCTTATCGGAGGGCTTGCGAGACAGGCACAGAACGGAGCATATAATGCGGGTGAATCCGTGCAGGATGTGGACATATACTCAAAGCGGTCTTTCGCTCAGGCGAAGGAGATGCTTAATAAACTCAATGGGGCTGTCGAGGGCTTTACTGACGGCATTACCCCGGTGAGCGTGCAGGCGATGTCACTTCTTGTGGGCAGCGAGAATCTTCAGTTCACTTTCGTTAACGGATTTGACGACATTACTCCGGCAAGGCCATATCCTATTTCTTTCAACCCCGATACCAAGGTGCTGACATGTGGGGAAACTTTCATTCGGCATACCACAATGGGTATAGACGACATTACTCCGGTATCCGCAAGAACGGCTTCGGACTACTATATCTGGAAGATGAAAGAGTACACCAGCCTCGCGCTTGATTCCAGTTATGCGTCGAAGTCTTACTATCTGTACGCCAAAGTGAATGCTTACGACAAGGAAACGGCGGACGAGACAAAAAAGGTCGGGGAATTTGTCCTCACGGAAGAGGTCCATAAGATGATTGAGAGCGAGAGGTATTATTTCCTTCTTGTCGGCATACTCAGTTCCGAAAGCAACGGCGACAGGTCTTTTGCCAGATTTCACGGATACAGCGAAATCCTGCCTGGCCAGATTACGACCGACAGGATACGCAGTGCATCCGGCGGAAGTTACATAGACCTTCAGACGGGCAACATGCAGTTGGGCGAGAAACTCAAATATATAGGCGGAGTTCTGACGCTTGATTTCCTGTTCTCTGAAGGCGCGAACATAGGAGGGTTTATCTTCCGGAACGGCCGCCTCGAATCTGCCAACGGCGCAACGTGGCTTGACGGCGTGAACGGAAAGATGCTGCTTATCGGCGGCTTCTCCGGAAAGATAACGGCCGAGAGTCTGGTATTGCCGTTCACGGTCGTTTCTGTTCCCGAATATACGCTCAAACCGACAGACCCGACAAATGTATGGATTAGTCCTATTCAGCTTGACTGTAATTTCACTTTGCCGGATGGAGACAAGAAATTCGATGGAATGTTCCTTAACCTGTATTGGGAACCCATACTAACCAAGAGTGACGCTCAGGCGTTTATCAAGGGTAAAATATATTGCCCGAATAAAACGACATTGAATAGCAGTGGCTCTTTGAGTCCTTACTATGCGTCGTCAATCACATCACGTTTCGGGGGAATCACTCAACTCGTGAATATTGATGGCCAGTGGACGTTGCTTAACGGCAGTTCGCTGTTGGAATACACCAAATACTAGAAGCATATAACAAATTGCGCTATGCAAAAGATACGAATACATAAGGACATCAAGATTATCTGGAGCGTGCTTACCAACAAGGAGGCTAAGCCGCTTGAGGGCAGAGACCTCACGTTTGAAATCGTCAACAGGTTCGAGCGTGTCTCTTTCCCCTTCAGCGTAGAAGGTAATCGTCTGACCGCAAGTTTTCCAGGAACCGAGCAGAAGGCTCTGGGAGACTATTGGGTCACATTATGGGAGAACAAGGGCAAGACGGGGCAGACACTGGTCGATTCCTGTTCCGGATTCACATTGGTCGCCATCACCTGTCAGGAGGATGACGGCGACAACACCCTGAATCCGGAGGCAGTTGTCACTATGGATTCCAACATACAGTTTGGAATCAGGGGTGATTCCGCTTACGAGACGTGGCTGAAGAACGGATATGCCGGGACAACTGAGGATTTTATCAACTGGCTGAGAGAGCCTGCGGAATCAGCGGCAACTGATGCCGTTGCGAAGATAGATGAGGCAATCAAAAACGCCAATCAAGCCGCCAGCACAGCCAACCAAGCCGCCTCAAACGCTGACGAGAAGGCGGGACTTGCTCAGCAGGCCGCGGATAATGCGAGCAAGGCAAAGGAGGACACCGACAAGACAAACGAAAATGCGCAGAAGGCAGAACTTGAAAGAAGCAAAGCCGAGGCTGAAAGGCTTTCGGCGGAGACAGCACGCAGGAATGCGGAGAATGAGAGGCAGGCTAGCGAGACAACGAGAGAGCAGAACGAGGAAGCAAGAGCCTCGGCCGAGAGTGAAAGACTGACGGATGAAAGGGCGAGAGCGCAAAAGGAGCTTGAGAGGCAAGGCAACGAGACAAGGCGTCAAGCGGTCGAGGTTTCAAGGGTTAAGGCGGAGACCTTACGCGAAGCGGCGGAATCAAAGAGGGTTTCTGCAGAGACTGCCAGGGCGGAGGCTGAATCTAAGAGGGTAATATCTGAGAATTCACGGGTTTCCGCTGAAAATACGCGTGCATCTGAATTCGCACGTCTCAAATCCGAATCTGAGACGGCTACGAATAATGCGACAGCGGCCGCTGATAAGGCCGTCAAGGCCGCTGCCGCTGCGGAGAAGAAGGCTACACTCGAAATTGAGGTTGACGCGAAGAGCGGCATCATAAGCGTAACGTATGACGAATAAAAAACAACGATATGGCAAAAGTCAAGAAAACCATCGGGCGCGTGCCGACAGCCCGCTTTGAATACATTGACGGCGAGACATACTATTCAGGCAACATTGTGACGCGCTACGGCTCATCCTTTCAGTGCGTGGTGGAATCTACGACTACGCCTCCGGCGACACTGGACGCTTCAGGAAAGGTGACGCTCGGCGAAGGGTGGATTTTCTTCGCGGATGCGTCCGGCGTGGAGGAGGTGAAGAATGCAGTCGAGGCCCTCAAGTCCGGCAAGGTGACCGACAACAGGGTGCTGGCTGAGGCTCTCGTAAGTCTTGAAGCCCGCATCTCAGCTCTTGAAGACGGCAAGCCGTATCTCGGCAATGCGACTGCAGGCGTCATCGACGTGAACGAAATCACGCGGGCGCGCTATCCGCTCGTGATGGTTGCTCACGGTGTTCCTGCGGAGGCAAACGTGCCGGACAACCTCCCTGCGGGGCTTCCGTGGGATGGAGTTCCCGCCTTCGTAGGGCAGCAGTACGTCAACCTTGACGCGCCTTCCGGAGGTCTCTACTATGCGACGGGCAACGAAAAGGTGAGTGATTGGAAACAGGCTTAAAAAATGATTGAATTATGATAAGATATTTTGATGCGGAGGCGGACTACCTTGCCGCCGTGCAGGACACTGAGAGTCGGGTCTCACTCGTAGGAGAGAGCAACGCGTGCAAGTTCGACGGACGAAACGTTGTCGTCGGCATAGATTCCGCCACGACGGGCTGCATAGCATACCTCGACGACAAGAAGGCTATTCACTTTGTTGCCACGAGCACGTTCAACAAGACGGCCTTTCCGGCGTCTTACGAAATCGTGGGGGTTGTGGCCATCGGTGTGGACCATCCGGACTTCAGAGGCGAAGTGGCCGTAATGAGCCACCAGTTCGCTAGGGCCGCATTGTCCACCAGATACTACTTCAAGCTGTCAGGTTATACGCTTGACGGAGCAGAGCACACGGGAGTTCTGAGCATCAGAAGCGCTTCTGACAATTGGGTGGCCAATCAGGACTACACGATTACATACAAGGCGGACAATATCGTCGCCCTGGTATCGCAGCTCAATGCCTATTTCAAGGCAAACGAGCCGTTCATCGCACAAGACTGGGTAGCGATAGCAGACACCAATGGCGACGTCCTTCTGCATTTCAAGTACATGACCTGGCAGCAGGCTGCGCAAAACACGGCCAAGTCCGGTTTCTCTGTTGTCGCAGCGAATGCTCCGCAGTGGAAGCCTACGTCAAGAATGCTCAGAAAGAATGGGCAAAGAAACGAGGACGGAACTATAACTAATATGCCTCGAGCATTGGCATACTTCAGAGGGGACAATTCTTCTACATCTTATAATCCGGCCAAAGACGTCACTACTGCTAAGTTGGCATATCCGATATGCTTGCCTGGCTATCTCGGCAAGTCAAAATATCAAAGCGACCATTGCGCATACCTGAGAGGAATCTATGGTGAGGGCGAAGAAGGATGGCTCAAGTTTATGCGGAGCTTTCTTCCTGTGCTTCCGTCGGAGTATGGGATATTTGACGACAGCACATACGGCACGGAGAAACAGAACACCTACTATCTGGCCAGTCTCAAGTATGTCGGACAAGACGGCGTAGAAAAGTATGTCAGTCCGGCTGCGAGATTGGCGGCTGAGCGTGGTTTCGGCCACGAGCTGCTCAAACGCGGAGAATGGGTAATCGGCAAGATGTCACGCATATTCAGCATCGTAGGCCAGTTGCGCTATCCGACGACACTGGACAAATACGCGGACAAGATCAATGCGGCCCTCGTGGCAGTAGGTGCTCCCGCTCTCGACAATAACAGCTATGTTCGGTCTTGTTCCCGGTATCACGAAGACTACGGTTGGGTTGCGAATGGCCTCAGCGGTTTTGCCGGCAGAGACATCTTTTACAACTCGACGCTGACTATTCCGCTCGTGCTTTTGAAAGTTACCGCGGTAAGCGTGGCTTAGTCTTAATCTTTCGGACGAGGAGCGTCCCCGCTCCCGCCCTACAAAAACAAGTAAGTAAAAATGACAAGACAAGAAATCGAGGACAGAAAGAACGTCCTGTTCTCCCTCGTCAGAGACAGGGAGGCAAAGCTTAGGGAAACCGACTACGTGGCGGCAAAAATCGCGGAGGGCGCTGCTACTCCGGAGGAGTATGCTGAAGTGCTTGCGGAGCGTCGAAAGGCTCGCAAGGAAATCAACGACGCTCAGGCGGAAATCGCAAAACTAGAACTGGTTAAGGTAGAAGAGGAGGTGCATCATGAGGAAGATTTTAGCTAAGATTACAGGGCTCCTGGGACGCATCCAGCAGGACAAGTTGCTGCACTTCATCGCGGGCGCGCTCATCGTCGCATTGTGTGCATCCGTCAAGGGATTTGCGCCGTATGCGTGGGTGGCCGGAGTGGTCGCCGGAATGCTCAAGGAGTTCTACGACAGCAGGGGCAACGGCAGCGTCGAGGTTCTTGACTTCGCGGCGACAACGGCCGGAGCGCTCACTATGCAGATGGCAGTTTGGTTTTACCTGATAATATGGTGATGTTATGGACAATGAAATTACAACATTCAATCTACCTGACGGACTGAACCGGGGGATTATGATAGCCTTCCTGCTCTGCGTGCTTGTCTGTGCGGCTGCACTGATTGATATGTGGACGGGCATTGACGCGGCACGCGCTAACAAGGAGAAGATTATGAGCCACGGCTTGCGAAAGACCATCCGCAAGATTATAGACTACCTGCGCATAGTGTTTTTCTTCCTTCTGATAGACATATTGGGCGCGGTATTCGTCTGGTATAATTTGCCTTATTGCGCCATTTTAGCGACGCTAGGCGTACTGCTGATTGAGGGACGTTCTGTTATCGAGAACTCGAAGAAAAAACAGAGTGCGGCAGGTAAAGTGGTAGATGCTGTCGAGGAAATTATATCTTGTGTTGATAGTGACACAGCGCAGAAGATTATAGCAATGATTAAAGAACAGCCGAAGCACGGCATTGGGAAAAGTGAGTAAAAAATGGGAACAATAACAAAAGATTTCAGTTACCGCGAATTTGAAAAAAGCGACATCGCAGACAGGAAGGGCATCTGCAATGTCATCACGTCAATCGACGTGCGCGATAGCATCCTTGCCTTAACAGAGAATGTCTTGCAGCCGCTTAGAGACGCGTGGGGCAAGCCCCTTGCGATTAACAGCGGCTACAGGTGTCCGGCGGTCAACGCGGCGGCAAGTGGAGTGAAGACAAGCCAGCACCTCAAGGGAGAGGCCGCAGACATCTGCCCTTTCGGCCGCAACGGCACAGGAGACATCGGTGTCGTCACGGAACTCGCAAGGCTCGCAAAGCGCCTCGGCCTTCCGTTCGACCAGATGATTCTCTACCCAACTTTCGTGCACTTCTCGCACAAGCAGGATGGTCCACAGAGAGGTCAGATACTCTACAACTACAGGTATCTTGACGCAAAAGGAAAGAAGCTATGAGACACGTGCTATCAATGGTATGCGCGGTGGTGATGCTCGCGTCGTGCGGGGCTGTCAGGACGCAGATTCAGACGGTCTATCAGCGCGACACGACATACATCACGAACACGCGCGTCGATTCGACATTCAAGCGCGATTCGGTCTTTGTCAAAGAGAAAGGCGACACTATCTATATTTATAAAGAAAAAATCCGCGAGAGATACAGAATAGTCAGAGACACGCTTTACAGGAGTAAGATTGATTCGGTCTATATTGATAGAGAGAAAGAAGTCAAAGTGGAGAAGGAACTGACTGCCTGGCAGCGCTTCAGGCTCAACGGATTCTGGATTCTCGCGGCAATCGTGGCCGCCATCGGATTCTGGAAATTCCGGAGACCGCTTCTGCATCTGCTCATGAAGCTGATTCCGTAAGCGAAAGAGGGGCATAAAAAGCCCCCGACTTGCAAGAGCAAGATTTGTTTTTAGCGCCAACCAAAAGAAAAACCCACACCAGCAATACGGGGGCACTATTGCCTCGGTCTGAATGGTGTGGGTCTGTTTTTCTTTCGTTGTTGGCTGAGGCGAAGATAACTAATAAAAACTGAAAAAGAAATGAAAAAGTCGGAAATTTTTGCCTCAGTGCTCGCAGACGTCTCCTCGGAGACCGAAATCGCCTGCGACCGGATATTGTCTGAAAGCAAGTTGGAGGAGGTCGTGGACGCGCGTTATCTTGTCATCTACCTGCTCATGAGGAACGGCTTCTACCCTCGCATGATAGCGGAAAGGATGCGGATGTCTCAGCGTGCCGTGAGGAAGGCGCAAGCGGGCTTCGAGGCGCGTCTTGAAGGCTCTGCGGGTCTGCGGCTCTCGTTCCTCAGGCTATCCGCGACGTGGCTGAATCAAAAGGGAACGGAAAGGGAACCGGACAGGAACTAACCATCTGACAATCAGCGTCCGTAATGATAAGTTTGTAGTGCGATGCGCAACGTGCCAAGACCGCCGAAGGCGCAAGAGGCGGATAACACTAACAACAAATTTCTATCATGAGCGAAATGGTTGACAAAATCTATTGTTGCGACAGGGGCAACAATGACATCCTCGCGGCTGCGATGCTCGGAAAGCGCGACACTGACCCGATGGCGATGATGGCCGCAATGAACGGCGGAGCGAACAACTGGATGAACAATCCTTGGATGTACCTCATCTTTCTCGCCCTTTTCGGCGGAAACAGATTCGGACTCGGAAACGGGAACCTTCAGGGCACTGAAATCCAGAGTCAGATTGACTCCCTCAGGACCCAAATGGCGGACAACCACAACAGCGACCTTCTGATGTCAGCAATCAAGGGAAACAACGACGCCATCACGACGCTCGCGGCGAACCTTAACTGCGACTTCAATCAGTTGCAGGGCGGAATCTGCGCGGTTCGCTCGGCTATCGAGCAGGTAGGCGGACAGGTAGGCTTCTCGGCTGAACGCGTCATAAATGCCGTAAATATGGGCGACTGCAACGTCATTCAGGCAATCAAGGACTGCTGCTGCAACACACAGCAGAACATCATCCGGATGGGCTACGAGAACCAGCTCGGCCAGAAGGACATCGAGTACAAGATCCAGACAGGGCTTGACTTCGTGAACAGGAGCGTGGAGCGCGGCTTCTCAGGCATAGGCTTCCAGATGCAGCAGGACAAGTGCGACATCGTGCGTGCGGGTCAGGACAACACTCAGCGCATCATCGACACGCTCAACAGCCATTGGCAGGCAGACCTCCAGCAGAGGTACAATGACGCACGTCTTGAGCTCTCACAGCAGAAACAGAATGCGGAACTCATTGCAGCTCTCAAACCGACTGCTACCACAGCTGGGGCCTAGTCCCATTTGTATTACAGAGTGGAGGGGTGAGAATCTCTCCACTCATAATTATTTCAAGCTATGTACTTCAAAGATCTGAAACAAAACTATCCCGTATATATCCTCGACAAGCAGAATCTCACACTGATACAAGGAAAGGCGGTCTCGGTAGGCTTCCCTCGCATGGAGCTGAACCCCGCTGCCGGCAAGTCCGGAATGGTCGTCGATGTCTCGATAGAGGCTGACGGCAAGACGGCTAACTACGTCATTCCTGAAACCCTCTCCGTTACCTACGCGGGCAACCTCGTGCTTTCGGTCGACAGACAGGGGCTTGCAGGAGAAGTCGAATCTATGAGGGCATCTGCAGAGCAGGCGCTCGCGGCAGTCGAACACCAGAGACGGATAGTCGAGAAATCGACGGGGCTTCTTGCGGAACTGAATCCGGCCTTCCGGGAAAAGCAGGAGACGGAACAGCGCTTCAGCAAAATTGAATCGTCTATGAACGAAGTCAAGCAGATGCTGTCGCGGCTTATTTCTTCAGGCGACAAATTGACGTAAAAAATCAATTTCTTCGCGTATAAAGGCAATTAATTGTCAAAATATGACAATTCTAAAAAACGGAAATCATGGAAAGGAATATGACTGCGGAAAGGTTTATCGGACTTCTCCGCGATAGGATAGAGAGTGAAAGCGGACGGGCTATTGTCCTCAAGATGGTCGCGTCGATGAGCGAGGACAACGCGAAGGCCCTTGCGGATGAATGCGAGGACCTCGTGAGATTCAGGGAGTACCTGTCCGAAGATGAGGCTCTGGAAATTGTCAGGAACTTCGTCAACTTCGACGGCTCTAGAGGCGGACACTGGGAAGATCCGGACGAGACGTTCAGGGCCTTGGAATCCCTCGGTATCAGATACGAGGAGGACGGGGAATACAACAGGTGGGCTTTCTTCGCCGTCCTGAACATGGTCTGGTCAGACGAATGGGGTGTCCTGCACAACTACATCGCACAGGACCAGGAGCCGCGTGTCTGCGCCGAACTCGCACAGGCGAGGCTGGAAGACCGCGACAAGGTATTCTCGGTGAGAAAGTATTTCGGGCTGTAGCCTGACGCACATAAACGAAAAAAGGCGAGGTTTTCACCCCGCCTTGAAAATCGTATGTTATACGACGATGATAAGTTCTGAAGCAAATCACCGGGACTGTTAAGCGTAGCCCTGACGCTTCTGCAAATATAATATTTATTTATCCACTTGCAAATATTTTTTGGATTTTATTTCATCCAGAGTTAAATCAACCTCGATTTGGCCGAGTTTGATTTTTATATCCGTCATCTTTCTCCCCATGCGGAATACAAGGTATTTTATCCCCGCCTGCTTTATCGCATACAGCATCGGCTCGTAGTAGTTGGCTTGTGCGTTCCTTATTGGGGATATGAGGCCTGTCCTCCTATCGTAGAGCGAATAAAAATATGGAAATCCGCAAATGTTCATGATTGTCCCGTAGATGTAACTCTGTTGGTCCACCTTAAGCTCATCAAACTTCCTGAGTATTGCAGACAGTTTCATTGTATATTGCTAACATTGAAGGAAAAGGGGCAGACTGCTTTGAATCTCCAAATTTCAGCCTGCCCCGTATAAATCTCATTTCGGTGCACTTGTGATAGATATATTCGTGGAAGTATCTGGTGTCCGTCCTTGCAGGAATCAGCAGGACCACGACAGCGCCGTTCTTACTCTCGTCGTAGCATTTCTTCACCCACTTGCCAATGTCCTTGCCATAGGGAGGGTTGCAGAAAACCACATGCCCCCCCCCAAGACTGTTTCAGTCCGTCGTCTTCAGGAGTGAAGAACGCCTTGCACTTTGCCGTTTCCGGCAAGGCGCAAGGGTCCAGAGTAAAGTGAAACTCCTTGTCCAGCTCGTCGAAGAAGTCCTGCGGCGTTGTCCAGTCCATCCTGTTGCTTGAAAATAGAGCCTTGCTTAACATACTATTCGGTATAATTCAGCACACAAGGCACGCATACATGCTCGTTACATATAATGTCCGTAGCGACGGTTCCATCAATTTGTGCAATATAGCAACTGTCACCAAATTCGCGGGCACACGACCAGATACCGCCACGATTTTCACTCAACAAGTCCGCTCCGACAATCTTCTCCGCCTGCCTGTCTATCTCCATCCGTTGCTTTTGAATCTCTACCGCCAAGCGCAAATCGGGCAAATCTCTCATGCCCCATTTGTCTGTCTTGAACCCGCATACGAACATTTCCGCAGGACTGCTTATCCGGTACAATTCCTCATTATCCGCACCTCCGTCACTTGCTATCGCTTGCTTTATCGTCATTTCTTCCGAATCCCAATCCTCCAAATCGAAGTTCCTATCCAACATCTTGCAATCTGCGTATTTAGGAAATATCAGTGCCTTTCTTACATTATCAAGACCGATCTCAATACCCTCAATACATTCCAGTTTGTTTTGTCCATTAAGACCCTTTTTATAAATAATCTTTGCCATGTCTTGAATTTTTAAGTTGTTTGCAAACCCAAATAAATTTACAGATCTCAGAAAATGCTGAAATCCATGTACGGTATTTTTTCTCAGATGATCAGCTATATGAACATAATTTCTATCATGAACAGAATCACTATCCGGAAACAGACGTATTTTTAAACCATAACCATAGTGTTCCAAAATCATATAGTCTTCGCGTATATAACATTCAATAAACCCATTTCGCAAGAAAAAATCCTTTGTCAGCATTATCGGTGAAATATCATCCGCGTCAAAAGTCACAGAAGATTTGCAAATGCTTAAAAGCACTTTGTTAGCCTTGCCGTATATTTCCTCGACAACAGCAACAGCTGGTGGACAGCCATCAGCACCGACATCGACGTAATCGCCAACCATTAACTCATTTACGTTTACCATATTTCTACTTGATTTTAGTTATCACATAAGTTGTGTCCGTTTGATTGTCTATCGTTGTGGTCTTGATTGACACACGAAATTCTAATACGTGATGTTGTGTTGATTTGTTAATCGCTTTAACAAATTGAGAAAATGATAATCCAAAGCCAATACTAGCGGCAATAGCCATAAGACATACCATACTCTTGTAGCCTGAGAGTTTAGAATTGCGTATTAAAAACATGAAATATATACATAGCTCTGTAAGTCCAAGATATATTAACCCAAGAATTACGTGCATAATCATTCTTCCATTGTATCTATCGCTCCCGACAAAAACGCGGAAAACGTGTTTACAAATTCTTCACTATCGTTGAGGTCAGTTCTTCCCATCCTGTCCAGAATCGCGTGTGTCAATTCGTGCCAAAACGTTGTCCGCATCCTCGATTCAGGTAGCCTATCACCCTCTACGCCCCTCGCTATATCTATCGTGCCCTGCGGTTGCCAAAAGCCGAAATCCCCAGAATAATTCAGAACATCTTTAATGTTGACAACGTAATCAACACCTCCGACTGTCAATCTCTTTGGTATATTGAATTTCATAACTATTCCTCCCATTCGATTTTAAGTGTCGCTATTATGTCTCTTTTTTCTCTTTGCGCTTCTTCTTTCGTTGCGAATATCCTATTACATACGAAAGTGTTATATCCTCCATTTCCTCGATATACGTTTATCCACCCCTCTTTTTTAATTGGGGCAAAGCATAAATCATGTGGACTGATTGCGTTTGGATAATATTCACCTTTTGAAGTATATTGATAAACTTCTTCTCTATCTCTATCCTCATCCTCAAACAACAAAGCAAGGATAGAATGTGTTTTGTCAATGCGGTTCGTGCAAATAATCCTCGCGGCATGCCCATCTCGCGTTACAATCGGTCTGGTGGGATTCTTGAGGAATGCTTGCAAATTAAATTGTTCCATGTTTCTCAATTTTTAATGCTTATAAATTACCTACCTAATCAGTATTCATTTTAGATTTTTTTGTCGTAATTTTTCATCCTCCGGCAGTCTCCATCACACCCCATAAGCAGGTGCATACCACCGTACCAGCCAGATTTCTTCATGCAGTTCTCGTAAGAGAAATACTTGCAGTTGTGGCGGTACAACGTCCTTTCTATTGTTTCTTTTTTCATAACATTTCAATTATTCTTTTTAATCCCGCAATTTCGAGTGTCTTTATTTCCATTTCAATTAATTCTTCATTTTCGTTTTTGTCATTTTGCATGTTCCTGAAATGCAGGTATCAGGAGACCTGCCTTCATGTTCCATTCTAAGAAGGACCTTAATGGCGCGAACTGCAAGCGCGATAAGTTCTATCAGTTGCAGCCTGTCCTCTATGGTCGCTTCTGACAGCGGCACAATATTCTCCGCCTCGTCAATCATTGTTATGTTGAGAGTTTGTTTCTCCGAATTATTGTTTACTACAAATCCTTCAATACTTCGGTAAATTTTACCGAAAATTTAAAAATTTAACAATCGAGTCGGATAAGGTCGGCTCAAACCCTTAAAAAGTTCATTGAAATACTGTCAATAGATAAATCTACAAGCAACAGAAATTATGTGTTTCGGAGTGTGGTAAAATGCTGAAAATAAACAAGAAAAGTATTGCATAATTCGTTGATTATTAGTAAATTAGAAGTATATCACCCCTTCTGATTATAACTATGGAATCAATCCTCATGCAATACCAATCCGAGAGCCTCGAGGCCCTCAAATCAGTAGCAAATATACGCAAACCCTTTGAAAAAGTCTTCATGGATGCGATGAAATTGTTCATGGCCATTCCCGACCGCATAAACTTCCTCCAGATGGGGCGTTACGGGAAGTTCTCAGAACAGACGTACCGCAACCATTTCGAGAACGAATCATTCGACTGGTGCTCATTCAACGAATATCTTGTCGGGAAACATCTCACCGGCAGCAGGAGGGCCTTAGCCATTGACCCGTCCTATATTCCCAAGTCCGGGAAGAAAACCCCTTGGATAGGATATTTCTGGTCAGGCTGCGCCGGAGAGTATAAACGAGGCCTTGAGATCATGGGAATTGGAGTCATAGATGTAGACAACCGCAAATGCATGACCCTAGGTTCAGTCCAGACGCCTGATACCAAGACTCTGGACAACGTGGACAAGAGTCTTGTCGACTGGTACGCAGGCTATCTCATCAAAAGACGAGAACATCTACAAAGGGTATCGAACATTGTCGTTGCGGATGCGTTCTTTTCAAAGAGCACATTCATCACGCCGATGTGCGACAGCGGCTTCCATGTCATCAGCAGGTTCAGGAACGATGCGATCCTATCCTATCCCACGACGGAAAAACCGACAGGGAGGAGAGGTCGCCCCAAATTGTACGATGGCCACATAGACTTTTCGCGACTTGACACCTCCAGATGTACGGAGCATGAAACCGACAAAGGAAAGATGTACGGGCTGAAAGCCTGGTCCAAGGCCCTCAAGCGAATGGTCAGCCTTGCCGTCTGGTATCCCGATGAAGGCAGGACTGACAAATGGCAGCTCTACTTCTCGACAGACAGGACGCAGTCGACAGTCGATGTCCTTGAATATTACAGGACGCGCTTCCAACTGGAGTTCTGCTTCAGGGACAGCAAACAGTACGCGGGAATTACGAACTGTCAGTCCACTGACTTTAGAAAACTGGCCTTCCACTTCAACGCGTCGCTTACGGCAATCAATCTTGCCAAGGCCGCTTGCAAAATGATGGGAATACCGTATTCTATCTCCTCATGCAAGTCGATGATACACAACGCCTATATGCTTGAACGATTTATTTGCGTGTTCGGCATACAGCCGGACACGACATTAATTGACAAAATTTTCAAAGAACTCATTTTATTTACTGCCAGAGCCGCTTAGGCTTGGCTAATTTTTAACGAACTATTGAATCCTTTAATCATAGCCTAAATTAATTTCTTAATAATTCCACAATCAGGCACACGGCAATCAGCATCACCATGCAGATAATGGCGGACGCCGCCATGCCGCGTGCAGAATTTCTTATACAATCCTTTGCTTCTGGAACATCATCCATCGTGTAGCCCACAACAACGACGATTGCGGCGAATCCGGCACATACTGACACGATTTTCATTAGATCCACATAAAACTGAATCATAGTGCCTCAGATTTCAAAAATGTTTCCAATGATTCTGGCGGGAGCATTCAACCGAAGAAAGAATATTGCGCTGTCCTTGTCGTGGTATGTGCGATCTCCGCTGAAATTTAGCCACCAGAACAACACTCTGTACTGCGGGATATAGATTGTCTCCCCAAGGCTGTTTTCGGCCTTTATAACTCTATACTTCATCATGATAATTGTCCGATTCGTGTTTAAGTATTATAACCCATGATAATGCTATTACTATATGATTAAGGACATTCAGATAGTCCTTGCTTATCATACGAGTCACAGCAGCTATTACATTCGTTACAATTACAAGAATGCAAATTGTTTCCATTTGAATTTTAGTTATCATCTTCCAACGCTTTTTTGAATGCGGCAAGACTGTCGCTTACTGATATTAACTCTCCAGCCGTCTTGTCGCTCGACACTTCGTTTAGCACACGCTTAAACTGCCTCAGTTTTCGCTCGTAGAGAGCAAGCGCCCGTTCATTGGCCTTTCGCTTGCCTTGCTCGAAACATCTAACCCTGAAGCAGGCGTTTTTGTCCAATTTGTGCACTTCATATCCGCACCAGTCGATGTTGCAAAAATCACAAGCTGTCATGATATTCTCGATTTTAAGGCAGGGCGCAGGGACGCGCTCCTGCCGAATATTAAAGACTAAGATTATCTGTAAAGCACGAGGGGAACAGCCAGGTACGAGACGTACAAGCTGTTGCTGACGGCAAAACCGAGGTGGCCAATCGCAACCCAACCGCCGCCCTCGCCGCACCGGGAACAAGACCAAACGAGACTGGTGAAGTCTCGTAGCAGGTCCGCTCCCTCGATTGTCTCCGCCAGTTCGTCGATGTCGTCCTTCTGGTCCTGGAGTTCCATCGCAGCAAGCAGCGTCGGCAGATGGAACCTGCCGTACTTGTCCGAGCGGAACTTGTGGACGAACTCGGCCGCAGGACTTCCGCAGTCGTGGAGCGCATCCGTCAGGCATTCGCTTTCGGTCTCTTTCAGTGCCGCAATCTCTGTGTCCGGCTCCTGGCCGTAGTACTTGATGTTCTCCATAGGGAGCATCACCTTTTCCGAATACTTCGGATAGATCAGTGCGCACTGCCCGTTCAATAAGTCAATCTCAATGCCTTCGATACATTCGAGGCGATTCTGGCCTTCAAGGCCCTCTTTGTAAATTATCTTCGCCATAATTTCTATTCTTCCGGTTTAACATCTACAATGGCGTCGTGACTGACCTGATAGTAAGTCCTGACTGTCTTGGCAGCCTCTTCTGCAGACTCCGCCTCGGCATAAACTACTCTGTTGACGTATTCAATTTCCCTAATTATCACTTTGTAATTCATAATTAAATCTTAAAATAATCCTTCATGTAGGCCTCAATATCAAAGTCAAACAGCAGGTTAGTGCATTTGTCTTTGAACTCAGCAACCGAATCATAAAAAAGTGTCGCGTAGAAGAACACCCAGGCATTCCGACTGCATGCCTCAATCGATGCAGAGGTAACTCCGGTGGACACCCTTTTGTCATAGCAATCCTGCAACGCCTTAACTTGCGCCAACAGCATTTTAGGGTTCTCCAGATACGCCTCTCTACGTTTTTTTCTACTGGCAAGCGGACAACCTATACACCCAAGACGCCTATTGACATCGAATACTCCATTCTCATCGTAATAGACAGGAGCGCACTTGATATTACGCCTATCAATGAACTCTTTCACATCATCGTTGGTCCATTCAAGAATCGGCAGATACTGCCTGACTTTCATTCCGGCTGAATAGACTCTACACAGCTCCGGCTCCTTGTATCTTTCCATCCTCTTTCGGCTTTCATCCCTCCGGATTCCAAGCACCGCACGCGGCAGAATCGGATATTCCTTCAGAATTTCACAGCAGAACCGGCTGAATCGGGAAGGCATACCTTTGCGCCTTACAAGGCTCAAGAAATTCTCTTTAGGTTGAACGACCTCGACACCCATCTCCCTAACATGCTGAATTGTTCCGCGCGAGTCAATCGTCGTGTTCTTGTAGATTGCGCGATAATTGATTCCTGCCATTTTCGCCAACTCCAAGATGACGTCTGAATCCTTTCCTCCGGAATAACAGACCTCAATCGGCCCGTCATCGGTCGGAATGCTTTGCAATAGTTTTATTGCCGCATCAATTTTCCTGTCTAAAGTCATAGCCTTAATCTCTTTATTCCTGACTCCTTTCGGGATTTTCAACAAACGGATAGTCAGCCGCTATCCACATCGGAGGCTGGGTGCTGCCGCTCATAATGCTAGCCCAGACGCGCCCAGTGAACAGAATCTTAATTCTGTCTAAGAATGAGCACTTCCAGCAACTGACACATTGTATTTCGTCAGTAAATACAGGAAGCGGAGTCTTGCTACAGCGGCCTTCGCCTTGAGGCGCATACAACTTGCGGTTTGCAAGCTTGAAATTTATAGGTTTTAATGATGCCATAATTTATTCCTCCCATTTGATTTGAATTGTGTCCACGGCATAATTCGGACGCTCTGTCAACGCCTGCTCACGTGTCGGGTGGATAACACCACCCACGAGAGAGAAGTGTTTGTCGTCTCCATACTTGCAGACGTTCATCCAGCCTACCTTTTTACTTTTTGATTCAGGCGCGAAGAATAAATCGTAATCATCCTCTAGATTTGTATATACCTCCCCATCTTTCGTATAACTTATCAAATCTTCCGAATCTTTATCGCTTATAAGTCCGACTACCGGGTAATCTTTGTGATTTCTATCCGTGCAAACAATCCTTACTCTATTGCCATCTCTCGTGACGATCGGTCTGGTGGGATTCTTGAGGTATTCTTCTAGATTAAATGGTTCCATAATTATTTATATTTTATGTTTGATTCCTGTTTCTTTCAAGACATCGGCAAGATTCTGTAAAGCCTTATATAATTTATTATGATTACTTACAGTTTCATCATAATCCTTAGGGCGCGAAAGCATATATCCACCCATGCCTAAATCATAATCATAGTTCTCCTTAAATTTTTTCTCACTATCAGCCAAAGATTGTATAGCTTCATGTAAATCTTCTTGACATTTATTGATTGCTGTTTTAAATCCCGCTATAAAACATTCTACGTTCTTTTGTGTTAGGGACTTCGTATTATAAGTGTATCGCAATGCAATATCTTCGATTTCAGCAATATTATATTTTTTCATATTATTCCTCCCACCATTTGTAAAACTCTGGACAATCCTCAGTAGTTCCGAGCAAAAGCTCCGCTTTTTCTGAATGTCACTTTGTAGTTCATTTTCCTTTAGATTTTTCGATTACTTCCATTGTCTGCCACGTCATCCACACCAGCGTCGGAATGCCGAACACCTTTTCAAGCTGCGCTGCGTATGCGGGAGTTATTTCCCTTTTGCCCGTGCACAGCGCATTGAACGTCGGAGGATATATCTTCGCCTCGTTTGCCGCCTGCACCTGTGTTTTCCCGCTGAAGAGGATAACCTTTTGTAAAAAATCATTTAGTTTCATTCAGACCTCCTTTTCAGTTTGATGACAAAATACATTTTGCCCTGCTCTGCGCCCCATTCTTCTTTGCCGTTGCCGAATGTTATACTGTCAATTTCGAATGTCATTGTAATTTTTGTATAACCACGATGAAAGCGAACGTGCGTAAATCCTCGTGGATATGCCAACGGATCCACACCTTTGCCAACCAGGAACCTGCGGAACACAAGCATTTCAAAATCTCGCTTTATGGCTTCATAGTCTAACAGGCGTTTTTCCCAATATGGCTTAATCTCTCTGTATTCCTCCGTCTTTTCTCCGGAAGCAATCATATCGTACCATTTCCCTTTAAGAACCAAATCAAGTGTTTTCATTGTCATGATTTATTCCTCCCATTCTATTTGGATCGTGGCAAGAAGCCCTACGCCGTTGTAACCCGCAACCGCTTCTTCCTTTGTCGGATAGACCGCGCCCGTGTAGGTGATTTCCTCAGCGTTGCCTTGTGCTATCCGGCTGACATTAATCCAGCCTGTTTTCCTCTCTGGAGCAAAGAACAAATCGCTTGGAGATTCTGTGTTGCATCTCACCAAACCTTCTTTTGTATAGCTATATATATTTTCATTGAGATGTTCTTGCACGAGAGCGATTACTATGTAATCATCGGAATTTCTGTCAGTACAAATGACTCTTGCCTTATAACCATCGCGGGTCACAATTTTCCGCTCTGGATTCTTCAAATATTCTTCTAGATTAAACTTTTTCATTTTTTTCTATTTTAATTCTATTGTCATAAGACTTCTACAAAATTCCCATTATCAAGTTTATACCAAGTATCTTCCTTTATCTTCTCTCCATCCACATACTCAGTTTTTACACAAATAGGGACATCCCTTTTCTTTTCTTCTGAAAATCTCCACTCTGAAAGGGTAATCCAAGAGCCTTTCTTTGCTCTTACGACGGAATTGCCACCTGCACAACATATAACACTATCCTCTCCAGCGCTATCTATCTTCGCATAATCTCCGCTTGAACCTATCTGCGCAGAATCTCCGCTT
>OIZS01000221.1_pt1 | contig 28717 bp, 35 predicted proteins | sample 1588641 | NCBI WGS metagenome assembly OIZS01 (sample SAMN03283240) | human gut metagenome | biome: human-associated habitat; material: feces | host: Homo sapiens | place: Peru | collected 2012
GGGAATGGCTGCGGCAGAGCCGCAGCCATTCCCGCGTTGCAGCGGCTTTTCCGGGAAAAACGTTGCATTAAGCGAAGAAATATACTATAATGCACCGTGGCATGCAAATCTGAGATAAACGAGTGATGCGACATGAAAACACATGATTTTTATTTTGATCTTCCACAGGAGCTGATCGCCCAGACGCCGCTGGAGCGGCGGGACGGCTCCCGCCTGCTGGTGCTGGACAAGAGCACCGGCGCGGTGGAGCACCGGCATTTCTACGACCTGCCGGAGTATCTGCACCCCGGCGACTGCCTGATCCTGAACAATTCCCGGGTGCTGCCGGCGCGTCTGCTGGGGCATCGGCAGCCCGGCGGCGGCGCCTGCGAAATTCTGCTGCTCATCGACCGGGGCGACAACGTGTGGGAGTGCCTTGTCCGTCCGGGAAAGAAGCTGCGGAAGGGCGCACGGGTGTCCTTCGGCGACGGAGAGCTGACGGCAGAGATCGTGGAGGAGCTGCCGGACGGCAACCGGCTGGTGCGGTTCGAATATGAGGGCATCTTTCTGGAGGTGCTGGAGCGGCTGGGCAAGATGCCCTTGCCGCCGTACATCAAGGAGGAGCTGCAGGATCAGGAACGCTACCAGACGGTGTACTCCAAGGTCAACGGCTCGGCGGCAGCGCCCACGGCGGGGCTGCATTTCACGCCGGAGCTTCTGGAGCGAGTGCAGACAATGGGTGTAAAGGTTGGGTACGTTACACTTCATGTGGGTCTGGGCACGTTCCGCCCGGTGAAGGAAGAGGAGATCACCGACCACGCCATGCACAGCGAATACTGCGTGATACCGCAGGAGACGGCGGAGCTCATCAACGAGACACGGAAAAACGGCGGGCGTGTGATCTGCGTTGGCACCACCAGCTGCCGCACGCTGGAATCCCATGCGGCGGAGGACGGCACCATGACGGCCAGCGCCGGGTGGACGGATATTTTCATCTATCCGGGCTATCGCTTCAAGGTAACGGACGCGCTTATTACCAATTTTCACCTGCCGGAGTCCACGCTGATCATGCTGGTGTCGGCGCTGGCCGGGCGGGAGCATATTCTGAACGCCTACCGGCAGGCGGTGGAGGAGCGATACCGGTTCTTTTCCTTCGGCGACGCGATGTTTATATCGTGATTTTACACAAAAAATACATTGCGGTAAGAAGGACAAATTATGAAATATTGCCAATCTGTAAGTGCAAAATATCATTCGGTAACATCGATTGGCCGATGTTGATGAAACAAATATCGGAAGATTAGGCATCGGCATAACTTTTTTGCTCAAGAAAAACGTTCATTGTTGACTTAGGCAAATAATATGGCATAATAGAATTACCGGAGCAATGATAGTGCGATTTTGGACATGGGGAAAAGCGAGGGGAAAATCATGCCGGAACTTTGCAGATTTTATAATATCGTTATCAAGATGATTTTCAGCGATACTGACAAGCACCACAAGCCGCACTTTCATGTTTATTACAACGAGCATGAGGCATCAGTTGGTGTGGACGGCGAATTGATTGCAGGTAGCCTTCCTGTCAAACAGCTGAAGCTTGTGCAGGCTTGGGCTGCTATTCACGAGGATGAACTCTATGCTGCGTGGAATAAGGCAGTGCAGAACATCCCGTTCGGCAAAATCGAGCCACTGAGATAAGGAGGAACGCTTATGTATATCTCGAACGGAATTGCGTATGCAGGCGAGCAGGAACCTGTCATCAAGGTGTGCGGTGTTCGTCCGCTGCCCGGTCATAAGCTCTGGCTCCGATTTACAACTGGAGAAACAAAAGTTTTTGACTTCACCCCCTTGCTGAAAGATGCAGGTTTTGCGCCGCTGAAGGATGAACACACCTTTGCAGGCGTCTATATTGACTACGGTGTGACTGTTTGGAATGACGGCGACATTGACATTGCGCCGGAATATCTATATCAGCATTCAAAAGAGGCGGAAGGCATCGCCTGATGGCAAACGATTTCAATCGGAAGTACGGCGGCCATGGCTGCCGTATTTCGCTATGAAAGGGAGTAGGATCATGTGTAGTTTATTCACTTTCCCGACTCCCGTACATATCGGCGACGCGATGTTTATTCATTGAGAAGCGTATGGAGCATTTTTTGATACTCTCGCTGGCGGTCGGCGCGGCCGCCCTCATTGTGTCGGTGATACTGCTTTTTGCGCCCCGGCGCACAGAGCGAAGGATTACCGCCGCCGCGATTTTGGGCGGACTGGCCGCCTTTTCGGTGATATTTGCCCTGTGTCTCGGGTATTTTATGGTGTAAGATTTGATAGGAGAATAGCATGTTCAAGGTCATCAAAAAAGAGGGAAAAGCCCGGCGGGGTGTGTTTACCTGCGCCCACGGCGGCGAGGTGCAGACGCCGGTGTTCATGAACGTGGGCACACAGGCGGCCATCAAGGGCGGCGTCAGCGCCATCGATCTGAAGGAGCGGCTGGGCACGCAGATCGAGCTGTCCAATACATACCACCTGCATCTGCGCCCCGGTGACGACGTGGTGCGTGCCATGGGCGGGCTGCACAGGTTCATGCGCTGGGACGGCCCCATCCTGACGGATTCCGGCGGGTTCCAGGTGTTCTCGCTGGCGGGACTGCGGAAGATCAGCGAGGAGGGCGTGACCTTCGCCAGCCATCTGGACGGGCACCGCATTTTCATGGGGCCGGAGGAGAGCATGCGCATCCAGAGCAATCTGGGCAGCGATATTGCCATGGCCTTCGACGAGTGCGTGGAAAATCCGGCGCCCTATGACTACGCCAAGGCCTCCTGTGAGCGGACGCTGCGGTGGCTGGAGCGGTGTAAGAAGGAGCACGACCGGCTGAACAGCCTGCCGGACACGGTGAATCCGGGGCAGATGCTGTTCGGCATCAATCAGGGCGCCACCTACGCCGACCTGCGCATCTGGCACATGCAGCAGATCGCACGGATCGACTGCGACGGCTACGCCATCGGCGGTCTGGCGGTGGGCGAGCCCACCGAGGTGATGTATGAGATCATCGACGCGGTGGAGCCGTATATGCCGGCGGACAAGCCCCGGTACCTTATGGGCGTGGGCACGCCCAGCAACATCATCGAGGGCGTGGCGCGGGGCGTGGACTTCTTCGACTGCGTGATGCCGGCGCGGAACGCGCGGCACGGAAAGCTCTTCACATGGAAGGGTACGCTGAACATCAAGAACGCCAAGTACAAGCTGGACGAGCAGCCCATCGACCCGGAGTGCGACTGCCCGGTGTGCCGGCAGTTCAGCCGTGCGTACATCCGCCATCTGTTCACTGCGGAGGAGATGCTGGGCATGCGCCTGGCGGTGATGCACAACCTGTATTTTTACAATAAGCTCACCGAACGGATACGCGACAGTCTTGACAACGGGTGCTTTGCGGCGTTCCGGGAGGAATACAGCAAAAAACTGGCGGAGAAGCTATGAAAGCTCTTGCCAAACTGCGTAGAAGTATGTATAATAGTATCAATTTGTTTAAGAAGGAGTAATGCCCCATGATTCAGATCGCTTACGCTGATACTGCTGCTGCCACCACTGCCGCTTCCGGCGGTATGGGTTCCACCATTTTGATGATCGTCCTGATGATCGCCATTTTCTACTTCCTGATGATCCGCCCGGAAAACAAGCGGAAAAAGCAGGCTGAGGAAATGCGCAACTCCCTGAAGAAGGGCGATTGGCTGACCACCATCGGCGGCGTTTACGGCCGCGTTGTGGCTATCACCGACCGCACCGTTGTCATCGAGACCAGCGAGGATCGCGTGCGCGTGGAGTTCCTGAAGTCCGCTATCGGCCAGGTGGGTACGCTGGACGAGCAGGCCGCCGCCCAGCAGCGTCCTGTGGGCAAGAAGGACAAGAAGGCTGAGAAGGCCGAAGAGACGCCTGCCGTGGAGGAGAAGACCTCTGAGGAGCCTGTCGAGACGACTGCCGAGGAAAAGACCGACGCGGAGTAATTTCCCACATAGAAAGATACCTCTCCCGCATAAGCTGGAACACAGCTGACGGGGGAGGTATTTTTATGTCTTGGAAGCAGGTGGCTGGCAGAGGGACGTGGCTGGGCGCGGCGGTGGCGGCGCTGGTGCTGCTGCGGGGCGCGGTGCCGGAGAGCGCCATGCGCCCGTTGGTATGGATCGTCGCCGGCGCGGCATGCTTCTGCGGCGGGCGCGCAGCGGTGCGGAAGGGTGGCGATGGTGCGCTGCTGCGGGCACTGGCTGTATCGGCCTGCGTGTACGGCGCCATGTGGCTGGCGGCGCTGACAGGCGATGGAGAGGTGCAGTTCGCGCAGGGCGGTACAGCGCTGACCTGCGCCGTGTGGGGCGGCGGACTTCTGGCAGGACTGGTGGGCGTCCGGCGGAGAAAAAAGAAGCCTGCCGATCACCGGAGGAGAAGCGGCGAACGTCGAAAGAGGGCGGTAACATAAAGCGGAGCATGGTTAAAATAACGAAAATAGGATTTCCGACATTTTTTTATAAACGGAGACGGCGGACAGCGTACGGGCTGGCCGCCGCCGTTTTTTATCCAAGATGTGGTGCATGGTTTTGGCTGTTTCCCCAGATATCGGGCTTCCGTCATTTTTGCAAGGGACTGGAAAACGTCGGTTAATGTGGTTTACATAAAGATGTTTACATAACATTTTGACATAATTTACAAAAAAATGGATTTTGGTGAAAACCTCTTGCGGTTTTGGCGATTTTGCCATATATTTATTACTGCGCATGTCTACCCGGCCTGGCCGCCGCATAGACTGGTGACGAGGTGAGCCAATGAAGCTGCAACGTCGCCGGAGCCGCGCCCTTCAACCGCCGAAGGCGCGCCTGTACATATTGTGTCTGTTCTTTGCCGCCGGGATACTGGCGGGATTTTTAGTGCGGTGCGCTCTGCCGGTGGACGACCTGTCGGCGCTGAGCGGTTATGTGACCAGCTATGCTCAGCTTGCTGCGCAGGAAAAGGACGCCCCGGCGCTTTTGCAGATCGTGTGGGCGTATGTCCGATACCCGGCGGCGGTGTTTCTGCTGGGCTTCACGGCATGGGGCGTGCTGTTCATTCCGCTGGTGTGCGCGGCGCAGGGCTTTTTCCTGTCGTTTGCGGTGCAGTGCTTTGCCTCCGCCATGGGGCGGCAGGGCGTAGCGCTGGCGTTGGCGGCATTGGGGCTGCGGTGCCTGTTTGTGCTGCCGTGCCTGTTGATGATCGCATCGGACGGATTTGCCGCCGCGTGGCGGCTGGCGGAGCGCCAGAAGCCGGAGGTGAGAGACCGGCGACGACTGGTGATCTGTGTGTTTGTGCTTTTGACCGGCACGGTGGCGGAATGCGCCCTGGTGCCGCGGCTTTTTGCGTGGCTTTTGCCGGGCATAACCTGAAAGAGAGAGGAGTGAGGGAAATATGACGGACTTTATCGCGTCCTACCGGGAGTATCTGACCGAGGAGAAGCATTCCTCCGCCAACACCCTCAGTTCCTATATCCGCGACCTGACCCAGTTCCAGAGCTGGCTTTTATCTACCGGCGTGACGGACATGCGCAAGGTAAAGAAGGACACCATCAACGAGTACCTTCTCCACATGACCCACAGCGGGAAAAGCCCCGCCACCGTCACTCGCTCCACGGCGTCCATCAAATCCTTCTATGCGTACATGGCGCAGTGCGGCGCCGTGAAAACAAACCCGGCCAAGAGCGTGGTGGCCATGAAGGTGGAACGGAAATATCCGGAGATCCTCACCAACCGCGAGGTGGAGCTGTTTCTGGAACAGCCGAAATGCGTGGACGAGAAGGGCTTCCGCGACCACGCCATGCTGGAGCTGCTGTACGCCACCGGCATCCGCGTCAGTGAGCTGATCGGCCTTGACGTCAACGATGTGAATCTATCTGTCGGCTTTGTCCGCTGCCGCAGCAAGGAGAAGGAGCGCATCGTGCCCCTGTACCCGGCTGCGGTGAAGGCACTAGAGGATTATGTGCGGGATATCCGCCCCCGGCTCATTGCCGATGAGGAGGAAAATGCCCTGTTCGTGAACATGAGCGGTGAGCGCATGAGCCGCCAGGGATTCTGGAAGATCATCAAATACTATCAGGAGAAGGCCGGCATCGAGAAGGACATCACGCCCCATACCCTGCGCCACTCCTTTGCCGTCCACCTTCTGGAAAACGGCGCCGATCTCCGCTCCATTCAGGAGATGCTGGGTCACGCGGACATCAGCTCCACGCAGATCTACACCCACGTGATCAAGAAGCAGCTGAAGGATGTATATAACAAGGCGCACCCCCGTGCCTGAGTCCTTTGCGTGTCTTTTTCGCCAATACAGCGTTGCGGCGGCTTGCCATACAGAAAGTATGGCTGTGCCGCCGCGCCTCGTCTTGGCGAAAAATCCATCGCAAAGAGGTGTGTGTCCGCCAATACTTCGTTGCCCCGGCTTGCCATACACAAAGTACGGCTGTGCCGGGGCGCCGCCCGGTTTTTACCGGGCGGTTTTCTGTTGCTATTTTGCCGGAGGTTTGGTATAATAGAACAAATGTTGGGAGGCAGGTGTGTCTATGCGGATACTGGGCATCGATCCCGGCGTCGCCATTGTGGGCTTCGGGCTGATCGAGTCGGAGCACGGCAGCGTCAGGATGCTGCAATATGGCGCTGTGACCACCCCGGCAGGGCTACCGCTGGCCACCCGGCTGGTGCAGATCGAAAACGACATGACGGAGCTGATCCGGCAGCTGAAGCCGGACGAGATCGCCATCGAGGAGTTGTTTTTCAGCAAGAACATCACCACCGGCATCGCCGTGGCGCATGGCCGGGGCGTGATCCTGTGTACGGCGGAGCGGCTGGGCGTGCCCATATATGAATACACCCCCATGCAGGTAAAGCAGGCGGTGGTGGGCTACGGTCTGGCGGATAAAAAACAGGTGATGGACATGACAAAGCGGCTTTTGAAGCTGAAGGCGGTGCCGCGCCCCGACGACGCTGCGGACGCGCTGGCTATCGCCATCTGCCACGCCCGCAGCGCCACCAGTCTGCTGCGGCGCAAGGATCCCAATGTGAAGGAGACAGTGTAACATGTTCTACTATGTGAGCGGCACCGTGGCGGAGATAGAAGCGGGGCTGGCGGTCATCGACTGCGGCGGCGTTGGCTACGCCTGCGCCACCACCAACTATACCCTGTCGCAGCTGAAAAAGGGCGCGCCCGCCAAGCTGTATACATACCTGAACGTCCGGGAGGACGCCATGGAGCTGTTCGGCTTCATCGACCAGAACGAGCTGCGGAGCTTCAAGCTGCTCATCAGCGTGTCCGGCGTAGGCCCCAGAGCGGCGCTGGCGATCCTGTCGGCCATAACGCCCCAGCAGCTGGCGCTGGCCGTGGTGACGGACGACGCCAAGGCGCTGACGGCGGCGCCGGGCATCGGCAAGAAGATCGCCCAGCGGGTGATACTGGAGCTGAAGGACAAGCTGGCAGGGGAGGACGCCATGGGCGCCTCCTCCGTCAAGGGCGGTGCAGCCATAGCCGCCGCCGTGCCCCACAGCAAGCGAAGCGAAGCGCAGGCGGCGCTGGCAGTGCTGGGCTACGGCAGCGCGGAGATCGCCGCCGTGCTGAAGGATATCGACATGGATGCGCTGCCGCTGGAGGATATCATCCGGCAGGCGCTGAAGAAAATGATGAAGTAGGGGAGGGACGCACATGAGCATTGATTTCGGAGCCGATCTGTATGAAGAGCCTATCGTGGCCAAAACGTTCCTCAGCGAGGACGCCAATGAGGGCTCGCTGCGTCCCCACACGCTGGCGGAGTACATCGGGCAGGAGAAGGCCAAGCAGAACCTGTCCATCTTCATCGAGGCGGCGCGGCGGCGCACGGAGTCACTGGATCATGTGCTGCTCCACGGCCCTCCGGGACTGGGCAAGACCACGCTGGCGGGCATCATCGCCAGGAGATCGCCCAGGAGATGGGCGTGAACATCCGCATCACGTCAGGACCCGCCATCGAAAAGCCCGGCGATCTGGCGGCGCTGCTGACCAACCTGAATGAAAACGACATCCTGTTCGTGGACGAGATACACCGGCTGAACCGGGCGGTGGAGGAGATCTTGTACCCGGCCATGGAGGACTATGCCATCGACATCATCATCGGCAAGGGTCCCTCGGCCAACTCCATCCGGCTGGATCTGCCGCGGTTCACGCTGATCGGCGCCACCACCCGGGCAGGCTCCCTGTCCGCGCCGCTGCGGGATCGCTTCGGCGTGACGCTGCGGCTGGAGCTGTATACGCCGGAGGAGCTGGCGCTGATCGTGACGCGCAGCGCGGGCATACTGAACGTACCCATTGATCCGGACGGCGCTATGGAGATCGCCCGGCGCTCGCGGGGCACGCCCCGTATCGCCAACCGGATGCTGCGCCGGGTGCGTGACTTTGCGCAGGTCATGGCTGACGGCGTCATCACCAAGGACGTGGCGGACAAGGCGCTGCTGGCGCTGGAGGTGGATCGTCTGGGTCTGGACAACGTGGACAGGCGGATGCTCCGCGCCATTATCGAGAACTACGGCGGCGGCCCCGTGGGGCTGGACACGCTGGCGGCCACCATTGGCGAAGAGTCGGTGACGCTGGAGGATGTGTACGAGCCGTACCTGATGCAGCTGGGCTTTTTGACCCGCACACCCCGAGGCAGATGCGTGACGCAGAAGGCCTATGAGCACCTGCATGTGGCCTTTGTGGGGCAGCAGAGGCTCGATTTATAGGCCGCACGGGGCAGAATGACGGAATTTATTGGTGAAAAACAAGGGAAACTGCGTCGATTTTGAGTTATTTTTGACAAAGTTTCTCAGGTCACTTGACAAATTATTTTGTAAAAAGGTATAATAGTATATGGCAAATGATACAAGGGCTGAATATGACCGCCTGCAAACGCTGACAGACGAGGAGTTATGCGCGCTGGCGCAGCAGGGAAGCCGCGATGCGGAGGAGATCCTGGTCGGTCGTTATCACCGGCTGGTGCGCTCCTGCGCCCGTCCGTATTTTCTGGCGGGCGGCGACAGCGAGGATCTGTTGCAGGAGGGCATGTTCGGGCTGATCAAGGCGATACGGGAGTACGAGCCGGGGCACGCTGCCTCGTTCTGCACCTTTGCCGAGACATGCATCCGCAGGCGGCTCTATTCCGTGCTGCGGGCGGCCGCGTCCGGTAAGCATTTGCCGCTGAACCAAGCCGTTCCTTTGGATACCTCTTTCTTTGACGCGAATCTCTCCTTTGCCCATGTCGATCCCGAGGGTTGGGTCATCGACCGCGAAAAAACTGCTGCTCTGCTGGAAAATACGCGCAAGCTGCTGTCCGAATTCGAGGTAAAGATTTTAGGGTATTATCTGGACGGTCTCACCTGCCGTGAGATCGCAGAGACTGTGGGCAAGTCCCCCAAATCGGTGGACAACGCCGTGCAGCGTTTGCGCCGCAAAATAGCGCGGCAGCTTCTATCCGGCGATATCAGCAAAGGCTGAGCGCAATATATTTTTCTCAAAGAGAGGGTAAAATCATGTACGAAGACAAGACCTTAGTGTGCAAAGAGTGCGGCAAAGAGTTCGTTTTCACCGCCGGTGAGCAGGAGTTCTACGCTGAGCGCGGCTTCCAGAACGAGCCCCAGCGCTGCAAGGCTTGCCGCGACGCGCGCAAGAACGCTGCCCGTGGTCCCCGCGAGTATTTCACCGCTGTCTGCGCTGCCTGCGGCGGCGAGGCCAAGGTGCCCTTCGAGCCCAAGAGCGATCGTCCTGTGTATTGCAGCGACTGCTTCGCCAAGATGCGTGAGAACGGCTGATCTGCTGACTGCACACTGTTAAGTAGATAGAATGAACCGCCCTCCGGTGTACCGGAGGGCGGTTTTGTCTGGGGGCCTGCTGGAAAAAACCTGTTGAAAGTTCCGGGATTTTGGGATATACTATGGGCATATATCAAATTGGAGGTTTCTCATTATGATCGAGATCACAAAAGACACCATTATCGGTGATATTCTGGACGTTGCGCCCCAGACCGCGCCCATCTTCCTGTCCATCGGCATGCACTGCCTGGGCTGCCCGTCCTCCCGCGGCGAGACGGTGGAGGAGGCCTGCGCCGTTCACGGCATCGACGTTGACAAGCTGCTGGAGTTGGTGAACGAGGAAGCCAACAAGCCCATCGCCGAGTGAAAATGACCTGTGCCACGCATACGCTTGCGTATGCGTGGCCGTTTGTGTAGAGACGTATGGAGAGACGACTGCAATTACAGCCGCGGCTTCAGCTGCTGGCGGACATGGTGCCGGAGGGCTGCCGGCTGGCGGACGTGGGCACCGACCACGGGTATCTGCCGGTGTATCTGCTCCAGCGCAGGCGTATCCGGGGTGCTGTCGCCGCGGATATCGGCGCGGAGCCGCTGGCGCACGCCCGCCGCACGGCGGAGGCTTATGGCGTGGAGGGGGTCGACTTCCGTCTGTGCGACGGACTGCGGGACATCGCGCCGGACGAGGTGGATACGGTGGTCATCGCCGGTATGGGCGGCGAGACGATCATCGCCATTCTGGAGGGTGCATCCTGGACGAAGGACGGCGCGCATACGCTGCTGCTGCAGCCCATGACAAAGGCCGCCGACCTGCGATATTGGCTGGCTGTAAACGGATATAGCTTTACAGATGAACGGCTGGTATGGGACAAGAATTACCTGTATCCGGTGCTGCGTGTGACAGGCGGCGGCACGCCGCAGGCACTGACGGAGCGGCAGGCGCTGACCGGCGTGGCGCTGGACAACGATCCGCTGTACAGGGAATACCTGACACAGCAGGCGGACAAGCTGCGCCGGACGGCGGAGGGGCTGCGCCGCAGCGCAAAGCCGGACGCGCAGCAGCGGGCGGACGCTGCCGAAGCCCTGGCGCGGGAGATCGAGGAAAAGAGGGACACACTATGACAACGGTACGGGAGATCGAGAGCTTCCTGTATGGCTGGGCGCCCCGGGAGCTGGCGGAAAGCTGGGATAACGTGGGGCTGCTGGTAGGCGATCCGGAGGCCGCCGTGGAGCGGGTACTGGTGGCGCTGGACATAACGCCGCAGGTGGCGGAGGAAGCGCTGGAGCGCGGGTGCCAGCTGATCGTGGCGCACCACCCGGTGATGAACTGCGCGTGGCACCCGGTGCAGACCGTCCGCGCCGACGACCGGCAGGGCAGAACGCTGACGGCGCTGCTGCGCGGCGGCGTGGCGGCTATATGCATGCACACGAATCTGGACGCGGCGGAGGGCGGCGTCAACGACATTCTGGTGGAAAAGCTGGGGTTGACGCAGCCGGAAATGCTGACGGAGGAAAAAATCGGGCGGATCGGCACGTTAAAATGTGAAATACCCCTTGTGGAGTTCACCCATTCTGTGATAGAATTGTTAGGATGCAACGGCCTGCGCTATGTGGACGCGGGGCGGCCTGTTCACCGGGTGGCGGTGGGCGGCGGTGCCTGCGGCTGCTATATCCCTCAGGCCGTCGCAGCAGGCTGCGACACCTTTGTGACCTCCGACCTGAAGTACAACGACTTTCTGGACACGGAGGGGCTGAACCTCATCGACGCAGGGCATTTCCCAACGGAGAACGTGGTGTGCCCGGCGCTGCGGGATCGGCTTCAGAGAGCGTTCCCCGCAGTCGACGTCTTATGTTCGACCTCGCACAGCCGCGAGATCATCCAATACTGCATAAAGGAGAAGTAAACCATGTCAGGACATTCCAAGTGGCACAATATTCAGAAGACCAAGGGCGCGGCCGATGCCAAGCGCAGCGCCGCGTTTACCAAGATCGCCAAGGAGATCATCGTGGCCGTCAAGCAGGGCGGCAGCGGCGACCCCAACAATAACTCCCGTCTGGCCACCGTTATCGCCAAGGCAAAGGCGGCCAATATGCCCAACGACAACATCAAGCGCACCATCGACAAGGCGCTTGGCTCCGGCAACACCGACAACTACGAGGCTGTCACCTACGAAGGCTACGGGCCCCGGCGGCGTGGCCGTCATCGTCGAGGCACTGACCGACAACCGCCAGCGCACCGCACCGGAGGTCCGCCACTACTTCGATAAGTTCGGCAAGGGCATGGGCGCGCAGGGCTGCGTCAGCTGGTCCTTCGACCGCAAGGGCGTTATCGTCATCGATAACGAGGAGGGCGAGCTGGACGAGGACACCGTGATGATGGACGCGCTGGACGCCGGTGCCGAGGACATGCAGGCCGACGGCCCCGTGTTCGAGATCACCACTGATCCCGACAGCTTCAACGATGTGGTCAAGGCGCTGGAGGAGAAGGGCTATACCTTCGAGAGCGCCGAGATCGAGATGGTGCCCCAGAACTACATCGTCATGACCAGCGAGGACGATGTCCGCAGCATGACGAAGCTTCTGGATATGCTGGAGGATAACGAGGACGTGCAGAACGTCTGGCACAACTGGCAGCAGGATTGATTGAACTTTTCCTGCGGAAGAGAAGCTGGTTTTCGGTAAAATAGCGCAATTTCAGAACCAAAATTTTCGTGGTTGCGAAATACATTGATCGCGCTGTGAGGAGGTAAAAGGAAATGTTTACATCTTTTAAGGAATTGGAAGCCTATGTGCTGGGCTGTGGCATGAAGAAGCGCATCGCCCTGGCTAACGCCCACGACGAGCCGGCGCTGAGCGCCGTGGTCAATGCCCGCCGCAAGGGTGTGGTAGAGGGCACGCTGGTTGGCAAGAAGGACGAGATCATCGCCATGCTGCACGAGATGGGCGAAAGCGAGAACGACTACGAGATCGTGGACTTCGACGGCGAGGAGCTGGACGCCGCCAAGCTGACAGTGCAGCTGGTGCGCGAGGGCAAGGCGGACATCCCCATGAAGGGCATTCTGCAGACCTCCAACTTCGCCCGCGCCATCCTGAACAGAGAGACGGGACTGATCCCCGCCAGCGGCAAGCGCCTGGTGAGCCAGTGCGGTATTTTTGAGTACGAAGGCCGCTTCGTGATGATCACCGACGCCGCCATCAACATCGCCCCTGACGTGGATACTCAGATCGGCATCGTGGAGAACGCGCTGCCGGTGGCCAACGCGCTGGGCATCGAATGCCCCAAGGTGGCCGTGCTGTCCGCCGTGGAGAACGTCACCGAGAAGATGCCCTCCACCGTCTCCGCCAGGAAGATCGCCGAGCGCGGCGTGCCCGGCTGCATCATTTCCGGCCCTCTGGCGCTGGACGGCGCTATCTCCATGGAGTCCGTGAAGCACAAGTCCATCCACGACCCCGTGGCAGGTCAGGCGGACATCCTGCTGGTGCCGTATATCGAGATCGGCAACGTGCTGTATAAGGCCTGCACCTACATCGCCGGCAAGACCATGGCCAGCACCATCTGCGGCGCATCCTGCCCGGTGGTCATCACCAGCCGCGCCGACACGCCGGACAGCAAGTATTATTCCATCCTGATGGCCGTTCTGCGCTGCCTGAAGGCGTAACATGGCCACCACACCGGAGTATCTGGAATTCGTTCTGGAGCAGTTGCCGCCGCTGTGGTCGATCCGCAGCAGGAAAATGTTCGGGGAGTACATGATCTATCTGAACGATAAGCCGATATTGGCTCTCTGCGACAACACGGTTTTCGTGAAAAAGCTGCCGGTTTTGGGCAATATCATGGCGAATTCCGCCTGCGGATGCCCCTACGAGGGCGCGAAGGAGCACTATATTCTGGACGTGGAGGATCACGGCCTGACAGAGCGCGTCCTGACCCTGGCGGAAGCCGCCACCCCCGTCCCCAAGCCCCGTAAAAAGGGGAGAGGGGAGAAGTGAACAGTACAAGGGACGGCGTATGCCGTCCCTTCAGCGTGTCGATAAACCCACGCCCCTGTCATTCCGAACCAGTGACCGATGTCACTGGTGTGGGAATCCGTAACCTTTTAGCTGGGAATCTGCGGAAAAGTGCAGGACTTATGCGTTTTGGAAACGGATTGCCACGCCAGTCTGCGGACTGGCTCGCAATGACAGGCTTTTTCGACAGTCTGAGGGGACGGCATATGCCGTCCCTTGTTTCAGTATTTCCGCCGGAAGAAATATCGTAGGGGGCGGCGTCCTCGACGTTCCTCAGACCCGCTTGGTCATGAACAGTAGTCACACACGCTGGTTTCGTTGTACGTTGTCATCATCAAGCAACTGGCAGCTTAGTCGCACCAGCTCCGTAGACCACATTAACCGCACGGATTGAACAATAACAATTATTTTGTTCAATCTTGACTTGCTCCCGCTTGTCTGCTACCATGGTGCCACCGATACCCGCAGGAAGGAGAGGCTTTGAAAAGATATGCGAGATTGAACAAAATAAAAATTTTGTTCAATCGAGTGGAGGCTGATAGCGCTTTGCATGCTTTGACAGCGTACTTCGGTGCTTGCAGACAGATTTGTCGATAACCGTCCGGATGACGGAGCTTTAGCATTCTGCGCAATTCAGCTTCCGCGTATAACCTTCAAAGCAATATACTATGGACTATCGCGCCGATTCACCCCAGCTGCTGCTGGATTTCCTCAGCTACCACGAAACCATCAAGGCGCACTCGCAGCGCACCGTGGACGAATACTATCTGGACATGCGAAATTTCTTTCGCTATCTGAAGCAACTCCGCGACCCGGCGCTGAGCGGCAAGCGCCTGGATGAGATCGACATCCGCGACGTCGATCTGGCGTTTATTTCCCGGATCACTCTGACGGACATTTACGGCTACTTGACGTATCTCAGCCGTGAACGCGTGCAGCACCAACATAGTGAAATTTCTAACAAAGGCTTGAACGCCGCCTCGCGCGCCCGGAAGCTGGCCACGATCCGCTCTTTTTTCAACTATATCTGCAACAAGCGGCATCTTCTCGAGGACAATCCCTGCAAGGACGTGGATACGCCCAAGCAGATGAAGTCCCTCCCCCGCTATCTGACGCTGGACGAGTCCCTCTCCCTGCTGGACTCGGTGGACGGCGCCAACCGGGAGCGGGATTACTGCATCCTGACGCTGTTTCTCAACTGCGGCCTGCGTATCTCTGAGCTGATCGGTCTGGACGTCACCGACATCCACGACGACGCCCTGCGGGTGCTGGGCAAGGGCAATAAGGTGCGGGTGGTCTATCTGAACCAGGCCTGCAAGGATGCGCTGGCGCGCTATCTGGCGGTACGCCGACCCATCAGCGGCAAGGACAAAAACGCGCTGTTTCTGTCCGGTCAGAATAAGCGCATCAGCCGTTCCATGGTACACGCGCTGGTGAAAAAGCACCTGTCCGCCGCCGGACTGGACAGCGATAAATACTCCAGCCACAAGCTGCGCCACACGGCGGCCACGCTGATGCTGCAAAACGGCGTGGACGTGAAGGCTGTACAGGAGGTTTTGGGTCACGAGCACCTGAATACCACAGAAATTTACACGCATATCGACAATGAGGCGCTGCGCGTAGCTGCAAAGGCAAACCCCTTGTCACACGTTAAAATGAAAGGAAAAATTGAGAATAAGACCCCGGAGGAGTAATCTCCTCCGGGTCTTTTTATGCCGTATATGCACCCAGTATGTGCAGCACCCGGTACGCCTGAAAGGTGTAGGTATCCAGCGGCCGCCAGTCCACATCGTTGCTGTGAGCGGCCAACAGGATCTTCGCCGGATCGCCGTCTGCACTGGGCTGTACCACCACCGGCGAGTGCTGGAACGTGTTTCCTTCAAAGCTCAGCTGGATCACATCGCCCAGCCGGGCGCGGGACAGCTCCGGCGTTTCCTGCGCCACCGGCCCCGGTGAGCGCTCCGGCCGCACCAGAAAGTTCCGCAGATACTCCACGCCCGTCCACGCCGGGGCTTTGTCGTCCGGGTCGATGTAGTACCAACCGTATGTGGGCGTGAAATTCATTATACCCGTGCCGGCGTAGATGCACTGGGACGCAAAATTGGTGCAGTCGCCGCCCAGCTCCTCGTAGTCATAAAAGGACGGATTGCGGCTGTACGCCCAGCGGTGGGCGTAGATCACCGCTTCCAGCCGGTCATAAGGGCGAAATATCATCGGGCATCCCTCCCTTTCATCCTACGCCCTCCTCCCTGCCGCCGTTCCGTTTTTTTATCGACTTTTCCCGCTCTCTACATTGACTTTACGCGCCAAATGCTTTATGCTATCAGGTTAGAAGAACATGGAATGGAGGTTTCCCATGAATAAAGCAGAATTGTCCGGCGTGTGCCGCCAGATGCGCCGGGACATCATCAACATGACCGCCAACGCCGGCAGCGGTCATCCCGGCGGCTCTCTGTCCGCCGTGGAGCTGATGGCCAGCGTATTCTACAACCACATGCGCATCGACCCCGAAAACCCCCGCTGGGCGGATCGTGACCGGTTCGTTCTCAGCAAGGGACATGCCGCCCCCTGCTATTACGCGGTTCTGGCGGAGCTGGGCTTCATCAGCCGCGACGAATTCAAGAATTTCCGCCAGCTGCACAGCATCCTGCAGGGTCATCCCGACTGCAAGAAGGTGCCCGGCGTGGACGCCTCCACCGGCTCGCTGGGTCAGGGCTGCTCCATCGCCGTAGGCATGGCACTGGGCGCCAAGGTGCAGGGCAAGGACACCAAGGTGTTTACCCTGCTGGGCGACGGTGAGTGCCAGGAGGGTCAGATCTGGGAGGCGCTGATGTCCGCCGCCCACTACAAGCTGGACAACCTGACCGTTATCGTGGACAACAACGGCCTGCAGATCGACGGCAGCAACGACGAGGTCATGAGTCTGGGCGATATGCCCGCCAAGCTCCGCGCCTTCGGCTTCGATCTGTATGAGATCGACGGGCACGATCTGGACGCCGTGGAGCAGGCGCTGAGCGCTCCTGCCACCGCTGGGAAGCCCAAGGCGATCCTGGCGCACACCGTAAAGGGCAAGGGCGTGTCCTTTATGGAGGGTCAGGTAGGCTGGCACGGCAAGGCGCCCAACGAGGAACAGCGCCAGCAGGCACTGAAGGAATTGGAGGACTGAGCCATGAGTGAAAAAATCGCCACCCGCGAGGCCTACGGCAAAGCGCTGGTAGAGCTGGGTGAACAGAATAAGAAGGTCGTGGTGCTGGACGCGGATCTGGCCGGCGCGACCATGACGAAATACTTCAAGGCGGCGCACCCCGACCGTTTCTTCGACTGCGGCATCGCCGAGGCCAACATGATGAATATCGGCGCAGGCCTGTCCACCATGGGTCTTGTCCCCTTCTGCTCCACCTTCGCCATGTTCGGTGCAGGCCGGGCGTATGAGCAGATCCGCAACTCCATTGCCTACCCCAAATTCAACGTGAAGATCTGCTGCTCCCACGCCGGTGTGTCCGTGGGCGAGGATGGCGGCAGCCACCAGGCCATCGAGGACATCGCCCTCATGCGCGTGATCCCCGGCATGACCGTTATCGTCCCCGCCGACGCCAAGGAAGCGCGGAAGGCCACCTTTGCCCTGGCTGATTTCCATGGTCCCGCCTACATGCGTCTGGCGCGTCTGGCCACCCCGGTGTTCGAGGAGGACTACCCCTTTGAGATCGGCAAGGCCAACGTCCTGCGCGAGGGCAAGGACGCGGCGGTGTTCGCCTGCGGCCTGATGGTCAACGAGGCGCTGGAGGCCGCCAAGCTGCTCGCTGCCGAGGGTATCGAGATCAGCGTCATCAACGTGCACACCATCAAGCCCATTGACGCGGAGTGCGTGACCAAGTACGCCGAGAAGTGCGGCAACGTCGTTACCGTGGAGGAACACAGCGTCATCGGCGGTCTGGGCGACGCGGTGGCCGACGCGCTGATGGGCAAGGTCTGCTGCAAGTTCCGCAAGATCGGCGTCAACGATCAGTTCGGTCAATCCGGCAAGGCCGCCGACGTGCTGCGGGAATACGGCCTGACCGCCGATCAGATTGCGGCAAAGATCAAAGAAACTCTGTAAAGTAGATATAGTTTACAGCTGTTGTTATCAGCGGCGGCACGGATATCATCCGCGCCGCCGCTTTCGCTGTCCAAAATAATCGAAATAATTTGTAAGATTCCGCCGAGCCGCGCGTCATATAGACAAAGGAGGTGGCAGCAGATGGAATTTGAGCAGGTCTATGACCTGTACTTCCGGGATGTATATCGCTATATTCTGAAGCTATCCGGCAGCGAGCATGTGGCTGAGGAGATCACCAGCGACACATTCTTCAAGGCACTGCGATCCATCGGAAAATTCCGGGGCAGCTGCGACATGCGGGTATGGCTGTGCCAGATCGCCAAAAACTGCTATTATACCTATCTGCGGAAGGAAAAGCATACCGCTCCGCTGGAAGAACTGCCGGAGTCTGTGGGCAGTGCGGATACCCCCGAGGAGCTGATCGGCGCACGGGAGGAAGCCCGGCAGATACAGGCTTTTCTGCATGACCTGCCGGAGCCGTACCGGGAGGTGTTCATGTGGCGGGTATACGCCGAGCTGTCTTATAAGCAGATCGGTGAATTGTTCGCCAAGTCGGATAACTGGGCATGCGTCACCTACCACCGTGCCAGAAATATGATAAAAAACAGATTGGAGGACAGCAACAATGAAAAATGAATGCAGTATCGTCCGCGACCTGCTGCCGCTGTATGCGGAGGGCATGCTCAGCGAGGACAGCGCCGCCTTTGTCAAAGAGCATCTGGATACATGCGAAGAATGCCGCGCACTGTCCGCCGGTGAAGAGCCGTCCGCTCCCACTGACGCGGACACGGAGCAGCGCACCGGTGAGGCCGGCGTTCTGCGGACGCTGAAAAAGAAGCTGCGGAAGCAGACCTGGTGCGCCATCTTTATTACGGCGGCGGTGGTGCTGCTGGTGACGCTGGTGCTGCGGATCAACCCCATCGACTATCTGGCGGCCATCAGCTCCGACAAACAGTATACTCTCAGTGACCGCATGGCGCTGCTGTTCAAGGGAGATTATTCCGACCAGGACAAGGCAGAGGCTGTTCTGAGCAACGCACACATCGTATTTGTGTATTCAGAGGAGGAAATATACAACAATGTTCTGGCAATGCCGAGGGACGAGGCTGCCTATGCCATGGGTGCACTGGTACGTTACTGCGTTCCGGAGATGGACGCCGGCAAAATGCTGACCATCTATCACATCGACCTGCTGTCGGCACATTTCAGCGGAGATTCCGGGAAAATGTGGGTCAAATACGGATACCAGCGCTTTGATAAGACACATGACCTCAGCACAGGCACCAGCACGGGCGCAATAGACCATATCGTACTCTGGAAACTGGAAAAATACGGTGACGGCTATTGGCGCGTGGTGGAGATCGTATAACAATATGGTGCTTTCTTGACAGCGCATACAACTGAAAAAATCCCCCGGCTCTACGGAGCCGGGAGATTTTTTGTACAGTCGTTTATGCCTTGCCGGCGCAGCCCAGCACGTCCACCAGCTTGTGGCGTACCAGCTCCTTGATGTTGGCGCGGGCGGGCTTCAGATACTCGCGGGGATCGAACTTGTCGGGATGCTCGTCCATGAACTGACGGATGGTGCCGGTCATGGCCAGACGCAGGTCGGAGTCGATGTTGATCTTGCAGACGGACAGGCGGGCGGCCTGACGCAGCTGCTCCTCCGGCACGCCGATGGCGTTGGGCATCTTGCCGCCGTGCTCGTTGATCATCTTCACATACTCCTGCGGTACGGAGGAGGAGCCGTGCAGCACGATGGGGAAGCCGGGCAGACGCTTGCTGACCTCCTCCAGCACGTCGAAACGCAGGGGAGGCGGTACCAGAATACCCTTTTCGTTGACGGTGCACTGCTCGGGCTTGAACTTATACGCACCGTGGCTGGTGCCGATGGCGATGGCCAGAGAATCGCAGCCGGTCTTGGCAACGAACTCCTCCACCTCCTCAGGGCGGGTGTAGGACGCCTCGTGTGCGGCCACCTTCACCTCATCCTCGATGCCGGCCAGCGTACCCAGCTCAGCCTCCACCACAACGCCGTGGTCGTGGGCGTACTCCACCACCTTGCGGGTGATCTCGATATTCTCGGCAAAGGGCTTGGAGGACGCGTCGATCATGACGGAGGTAAAGCCACCGTCGATGCAGCTCTTGCAGGTCTCGAAGTCGGGGCCGTGATCCAGATGCAGCACGATGGGGATGTCGGGGCACGTCTCAACGGCGGCCTCCACCAGCTTCACCAGATAGGTGTGGTTGGCGTAAGCGCGGGCGCCCTTGCTGACCTGCAGGATCACGGGAGCGTGCTCCTCCTGGCAGGCCTCGGTGATGCCCTGTACGATCTCCATGTTGTTGACGTTGAACGCGCCGATGGCGTAGCCGCCATCATAAGCCTTGGCGAACATTTCCTTGGAAGTTACCAGTGCCATGTCAAAGTCTCCTTTATGATAAATTTTGCAAGTATGCACCTGTTGTATGGAACGTTCCTATTGTATCATATTTTTCTGGATTTGCAAGCACAAACTGTTTACAACGGCTATTCTACATGGTAAAATACCCGTTGTAAACACAAAAATTCCGCTTTTGGAGGTATACGAATATGAAAGAACTGCGCGGCGCATGTATAATCGGGCAATCCGGCGGCCCCACTTCCGTTATCAACGCCAGTGCCTACGGCGTGATCGACACGGCGCTGAAATCCGGCGCCATCACACAGGTGCTGGGTGCTGAGCACGGTATCATGGGCGTCCTGAATGACCGACTGTTCGACATGGGACAGGAGGATCCCGAGGAGCTGCGCCTGCTGAAATACACCCCCTCCTCCGCTCTCGGCTCCTGCCGCTACAAGATCGCCGACCCGGAGCTGGACGACACCGACTATAAGCGCATTCTGGAGGTGTTCAAGAAGCACAACGTGCGCTATTTCTTCTATAACGGCGGCAACGACTCCATGGACACCTGCAACAAGATCAATCAGTACATGCAGTCCGTGGATTACGACTGCCGCGTGATGGGCGTGCCCAAGACCATTGACAACGACCTGTTCGGCACCGACCATTGCCCCGGCTACGCCTCTGCCGCCAAGTATATCGCCACGTCTATGATGGAGCTGTATCAGGATGCCCGCGTGTACGACAAGGGCATGATCGTGGTGGTGGAGATCATGGGTCGCCACGCTGGCTGGCTCACGGCCGCGTCCGCGCTGGCCGGTGAATACGGCGCGGGTCCCGACCTGATCTACCTGCCGGAGACGGATTTCAGCATGCCCACCTTCATTGAGGACGTGAAGCGCATCTATAAGGAGACGGGCAACTGCATCGTGGCCGTGTCCGAGGGTATCCACTACGAAAACGGCGACTTCGTCTCCGAGGCCAAGGTCGCCGCCAACGACGGCTTTGGTCATGCCCAGTTGGGCGGTCTGGCCACCATTCTGGCTGAGGTGCTGAAGGAGGAGACAGGCGCCAAGGTGCGCGGCATCGAGCTGAACCTGCTGCAGCGCTGCGCGGCGCATCTGGCCAGCGAGACGGACATTGAGGAGTCCTACATGGCCGGCAAAGTGGCGGTGGAGAACGCCGTCAACGGCATCAACGGCCGCATGATCGGCTTCGAGCGCGGCATCCAGGACGGCAAATATGCCTGCCGCACGAAGCTCATCCCCCTGATGGAGGTGGCCAACGTGGAGAAGAAGATCCCCCGCGAGTGGATCAACGAGGCGGGCAACGGCGTGAACCACCAGTTCATCGAATACGCGCTGCCGCTGATCCAGGGTGAGCCCGACCTGCCCAAGCAGGACTCCCTCCCCCGCTTCGCCAAGCTGAAAAAGGTGCTGGCCAAGTAAAAAGTCTTACATAAAAACGGCTGGAAAGTATTTTTACTTTCCAGCCGTTTTTCACTTTTTCTGCCACGGCTGCACGTCCTTCAGCTCCTGAAACAGCCGCAGATAGCTTCTGTGCCGCGAGGCGGGAATGTCACCGTCCTTCACCGCCTGCAAAACGCGGCAGCCCTTCTCTTTGGTGTGGGTACAGCCTGTAAAGCGGCAGTCGTTGACATAGGGCGCAAACTCCGGAAATGTCTCCGGCAGATGCTCCTTCAGCTCAAGATCCATCTCCTCCGTGTCGAAGGAGGAAAAGCCCGGCGTGTCGATAACATAGGTGCCGCCACCCAGCGGAAACAGCTCCACGTGGCGGGTGGTATGGCGTCCGCGACCCAGCGCCTTGCTGACCTCGCCTACCGGCAGACGCAGCTCCGGCAGCAGCGCATTGAGCACGCTGGATTTCCCCACGCCGGAATTCCCGGTAAAGGCGTTCAGCTTCCCGGCAATGGTCTGCCGCAGCGCGTCCAGCCCCTCCCCTGTCTCCGCGCTGATGCGCAGAACGGGGATAGCCGAGCGGCTGTAAATGCCGTACAGCTCCTCCGCCGGATCCAGGTCGCATTTGTTCAGGCACAGCAGCACATCGCAGCCCTTCAACGCGGCGATGGAGGCGATGCGGTCGATGAGATACGGCTCCGTCACCGGTATGGCGGCGGATGCCAGGATCACCAGCTGGTCGATGTTGGCCGCCGCAGGACGGGAAAAGACGTTGCGGCGCTCCTCTATGGCCTCCACAAAGCCCTCGCCGCCGCCCAGCTCACGCACCTCCACCCGGTCGCCCACCAGAGGGCTTACGCCCTCCCTGCGGAATTTGCCCCGGGCGCGGCACTGAAGCGTCTCCGCGCCGGTATTTACATAGTAAAAGCCGCTGAGAGCTTTCTCGATCCTGCCCCGGCTCAAAAGATGACCTCCTGAATGTCGCTGACCTTGGTGGCCTCGGTGTCCAGGCTGGTGAAATAGGCGCACACATAGGACGATGTGCCGGGATCGCCGGTAAAGGTATAGCTCACCTTCCCCAGCGACGCGCTGAGATACTGGCTGTCCAGTATCACGCCGTCCTGCTCGAATTCCACCTTCAGCATACCCTCCATGTCGGCGGGCATGGAAAATTCTGCCACGCGGGAGGTCTGCGACTGCTGGTCGTTCTTGGAGCCGCTGACGGTGAAGCTGATCTTCGTGCCGCCGGGCACCTCGGAGGTGGGCTCAAGGCTCTGCTCCACCACCTGCCCCGGTTCGGCGATGTTGTAGGGGTCGTAGGTGATCTCGCCCACAGTCAGCCCCAGATCCCGTGCATTCTTCGTAGCGTCGGCGATGTTCTGGCCGGTAAAGGTAGGCACCACCACCGACTCAGGCCCCGTGCTGTAATAGATGATAACGGTCTGCCCGGCGGTAAGCGGCTCGTCCGCCGCCGGCTCCGTCCGGATAACGGCGTTGGCTCCGTACTTGTCGGAGGACTCCTCCCGGCTCTCGATCTTCAGGCTCATGCCCAGATCGGTCAGCAGCACCCGTGCCTGCCGGTACTCCATGCCGGTGAGATCCTTCATCAGCACCTTTTCCGGCTCCTCGGCTACATAGACCTCGATGACGAAGTTGCTCTTGCGGGTACGGCCGGCAATGGGATCCTGCTCCACGATCTGTCCCGGCTGGTACTCGTCGGTCTTGCGCGTGCCCTGCACGTGGACGGTGAAAATATCCTTGACGCCCTCCGCCTCCTGCGCCTCCTCCACGGTCTTGCCGCGGACATCGGGCACAGTGTAGCTCTTGTTGCTTCCCGCGGGGCCGAAATCGCCCAGGATCAGCTTGAACAGCAGCACCACCAGCAGCACCGCCGCCGCAAAAATACCGGAGATGATGGCGATGGAGCGCTTGTCCCGGCGGGGCGGCTCGTCGTCCTCCGGCTCGCGGCGCACATCGCCGGTGTGCTTCTTTACAGCGGAGGCCACCTGCGCCGTGGGAATGGGCATGGTAGGCTCGCTGTCGGCAGCGGGCTTGGACAGCTCCTGCCGGATGTAATCCATGTCCACGGACGGGTCACGGCGGAATTTCTCCAAATCCTCGATCATGGCGTCCGCCGATGCATAGCGCTTGTTGGGGTCGCTGTTCATGGCCTTCATGCAGATCAGCTCCAGCGGCTCGGGGATGCTGGGGTCGATATCCCGCGGCGCCAGCGGCACGGAGCTCAGGTGCTGGATGGCCACGGACACGGCGCTGTCCCCCTCGAAGGGCAGGCGGCCTGTGAGCATCTCATACAGCACCACACCGGCGGAGTAGATGTCGGAGCGGGCATCGATACGGTCGCCCCGCGCCTGCTCCGGGGAAATATAGTGCACGGAGCCCAGCGCCTCCTGGGTCAGCGTCTGCCCGGCGTTGGCCAGACACGCAATGCCGAAATCGGCCACCTTCACGCTGCCGTCCCGCAGCACCATGATGTTCTGGGGCTTGATATCCCGGTGGATGATGCCCCGGCTGTGGGCGTGGCTCAGTCCGCGCATGATCTGGGTGATGAAGTGCAGCGACTCCCGCCAGTCCATGCGCCCGCGGCGCTCCATGTACTGCTTCAGGGTAATGCCGTCGATCAGCTCCATGACGATATATTCCCTGTCCGGGTTGGTGGACACGTCGTAGACCGACACGATGTTGGCGTGGCTCAGCTGAGCGACCGCCTGGGATTCGTCGTGGAACCGGCGGCGGAAGTCGGCATTGTCCGCCAGATCGCTTTTCAGTATTTTGATGGCCACAAGGCGGTTCAGCCGGTGGCACCGTGCCTTATACACGTTGGCCATGCCGCCGGTGCCGATCAGCTCCAGTATCTCGTAGCGATCGTCCAGCATTTTTCCGATGTACTGATCCATGTGGTCATCTCCTTTCCCCGTTCAGCAGCAGCACCGCCGTGATGTTATCCGGCGCGCCCCGCTGAAGCGAAATTTGCAGCAGGTGGTCAAGACATTCGTTTACGTCCCCGTCGTGGAGCACCTCGAACAGCATCTCCTGATCCGACACGGTGTTCACCAGCCCGTCGGAGCACAGCAGTAGAAACTCGTCCTCCTGCCACGACAGCTCGAAGGCGTCCGCCCGGGCGTTGATATCCGGCCCCAGCGCACGGGTGATAAGGTTTCGGTTGGGATGGTTGCGCGCCTCCTGAGGCGTCAGGTCGCCCTTGGCCACCATATTCTCCACAACGGAGTGATCCCGGGATATCTGGAATATCCCCTCCGCCGTGATGTGATAGGCGCGGCTGTCGCCGATATTGCCGATGATGGCCATGTCCGGCCGCGTCACGGCGCACACCAGCGTGGTGCCCATGTGCTGGTACTCCGCGTTCCGCGCCGCCTCCTGCCGGATGGCGTCGTTGGCGCAGGCGATGGCGCTGAGCATAGCCTGCCGCACCTGCGCGGCGGTCATATCGTCCCGCAGCGCGCTGCGCAGCTCCTCCTCAAACCGGGAGACGGCAATGGCACTGGCCACCCGGCCTCCGTTGGTGCCGCCCATGCCGTCGCAGACCACTGCGGCGTGGAACGCCCCCGTCTGGAACACGGCATAGGCGTCCTGATTCTCGCTGCGCACCAACCCGGCGTTGGTTATGCCCCATGTTTTCACGTCGTATCACTTCCTTTATGCTGTCAAGCAAATAAGCCTTACAGCTGTCCTTTTTCCATCATTTCCTTGCGCCTCAGCTGGCCGCAGGACGCGTCGATGTCCCCGCCCAGGCTGCGCCGCACCGTGGCGGTAACGCCCAGGCTCTCCAGCTTCTGCTGGAAGGCGCCCACGCGCTTGCTGGGCTTGTAGGGGCTTTCCACCACGTCATTCAGCGGGATGAGGTTCACATGTCCCGGCATCCCCTTCAGCTTTCTGGCGATCAGCTCCGCCTGCCAGTCGTGGTCGTTGACGCCGTCGATCATAGCATACTCAAAGCTGATGCGCCGTCCGGTTTTCCGGAAGTACCGGTGGCAGGCGGCAAACAGCTCCTCCACATCATACGCGCGGTTCACCGGCATGATGCGGCTGCGCGTCTCGCTGTCCGGCGCGTGGAGCGACACCGACAGCGTCAGCTGCAATTGCTTTTCCGCCAGTGCATCGATCCCCGGCACCACGCCGCAGGTGGACAGACTGATGTGCCGCATACCGATGTTCAGCCCGTGAGGGCTATTGACCAGCTCCAAGAAGCGCAGCACGTTGTCCATGTTGTCCAGCGGCTCGCCGATGCCCATGAGCACGATGTTGGACACAGGCAGGCCGCTGTCCAGCTGGGTGAAAAGCACCTGATCCAGCAGCTCGGAGGGACGCAAATCCCGCACCTTTCCGGCAATGGTGCTGGCGCAGAAGGCGCACCCCATGCGGCAGCCCACCTGCGAGGAGATGCACACCGTGTTGCCGTGGTGGTATTGCATCAGCACCGTCTCGATGCAGTTGCCGTCGGACAGCTCCCACAGGTACTTAATGGTTCCGTCCAGCCGGGATGTCTGCTTCCGCGCCACCGTGGGCGCGGTGATGAAGCACGTCTCCGCCAGCTGCGAACGCAGCGGCTTGGAGAGGTCTGTCATCTCGTCAAAGGAGCGCACGCCCCGGTGCAGCCATGTGAACACCTGTCGGGCACGAAAAGCCGGCTGTCCCATGCCCTTGAAGAAATCGGCCAGCTGGCTCTCCGTCATGGATTTGATATCAGTCATATCACACGCTCCCCGCGTCACGCCCTGCGCCGTATGCGGCAGATATAAAAGCCGTCCGTCCTCGTGCGCTGCGGCCACAGTGTCGCATCGCCGGAGCAGCTGCCGATACCGGGCAGGTCGAAGTCCTCTTTCACAAATTCCGGGTGCCCGGACAGGAAATCCGTCACCACGCCGCCGTTTTCCTCCGGCAGCACCGTGCAGGTGGAATACACCAGCACCCCGCCGGGACGTACATAGGCGGCTGCGTTCCCCAAAATCGCCCGCTGGATAGCCGGCAGTGCCGCCAGCGCCGCGGGATCCTTCCACCGGATGTCCGGCTTCTTGCGGATGATGCCCAGGCCGGAGCAGGGCACGTCCGCCAGCACCACATCCGCCTGCTCCAACCATGCCGCGTGGCGTTCCCGCCCATCGGCCAGCGCCGTGCGCACGATGGTAATGCCCAGCCGCGCCGCGCCGTTTTCGATGAGCTTCAGCTTGTGGGGGTGGATATCGCAGGACAGGATGTCTCCCCTGTTGCCCATCTCCATCGCCATAGCGAAGGACTTGCCGCCCGGTGCGGCGCACACGTCCAGCACCCGGTCGCCGGGCGCCGGAGCCGCGGCCATAGCCGCCAGCCGCGCCGCGGCGTCCTGCACCGTGCAGCGCCCCTCCGCAAAGGCGGGCAGCCGCTCCAGGTCGCCCGTACCGGTAATCTCAAAGCAGCCGGCCAGCCACGGGTGAGGCTGCACGCTCACACCCGCGTCCCGCAGCTCCTGTGCCAGCTCCTCCGGCGTTGTCTTCAGGGGATTGGTCTGTATGCAGGTGGCCACAGGCCGGTTGTCCAGACAGAGAAACTCCTCCGCCTCCTCCGCCCCTACCAACGACACCAGCCGCTCCACCAGCCACCGGGGGTGGCTGTACTGCACCGTCATGCGGCGCAGCGGATCGTTCTGCGGCAACCGGGGTAAAGTGCTTTTGCTTGCCACGCATTTCCGCAGCACGGCGTTGACCATACCAGCGGCGCGCGCCTTTCCCCGGCGCTTGACAAGCTCCACCGTCTCGTGTACCGCTGCCCGGTCGGGCACTTTGTCCATAAACAGGATCTGATAGATACCCAGCCGCAGCACGCAGGCCACCACCGGCTCCAGCCGGGCGGCTTTCTGGCTACACCAGCTGTCAATGTAATAGTCCAGCAGCGTGCGGTTCTGCACCACGCCGTAGGTCATGCGGGCGCACAGCGCCGCATCACGGCTATCCAGCCCCGCCTGCGCGACGATACGCTTCACACTGCCGTCAGACCACGCGCCGCGGCGCTCCATCAGCAGCAGCGACTCCAGCGCGGCGTCCCGCGCGTCCCGGGGCATCACAGACCCAGCGGCACCGGATGGCCGCGCAGGTAATCCGCCGCCGCCATGCGCTTGCCGCCCTCACCCTGCAATTCCAGTATCCGCAGGCACTTCCCGTCGCCGCAGGCAATAGAGAGTCCCGTCTTGTCCGCCGTCACTACAGCGCCCGCCGGGGCGTCCGTGGCCTCGCCCACCGCCGTACGGTGGATCTTCACCGGCTTGCCCGCCAGCACCATGGATGCGCTGGGCCAGGGCACCAGTCCCCGCACCTGATCGTGCAGCTGCCGCGCGGGACGGGTAAAGTCCAGCGGCGACAGGCTCTTGTCCAGCATGGGCGCGTAGGTGTGTGCCGCGTGATCCTGCGGCGTCCGGGTAACGGTACCGTTTTCGATCTGCCCGATGGCCTCGCTCAGCGCTTCCGCGCCCAGCTCCGCCAGCCGTGTTGTCAGCGTCACAGCGTCCTCATCCGGGTCGATGGCCGTCTCGCGGCAGAGGATCACATCCCCCGCGTCCAGCTCCGGCGCCATGTACATGATAGACACGCCGGTGACGGCGTCGCCGTTGAGGATCGCCCAGTTGATGGGCGCCGCGCCCCGGTACTTGGGCAGAATGGAGGAATGCACGTTGATAGCGCCGTACTTCGGCGTGTTCAGAATGTCCTCCGGCAGGATGCGGCCATAGGCCGCCACCACGATCAGCTCCGGCTTCAGGGACTGCACCAGCGCCAGCGCCGTGCCGTCCTTCATCTTCAAAGGCTGATAAACCGGGATATTCTCTGTCAATGCATATTCCTTTACAGGCGGCGCTATCATTTTCATGCCGCGATTTTTCGGCTTGTCCGGCTGGGTGAACACGGCACACACGTCGTGCCCGTCCGCCACCAGCCGCTTCAGGGAAGCCACAGCGAAATCCGGCGTTCCCATAAACAGGATGCGCATTATTCCTCGTCTCCCTCGATCTCG
>OIZS01000222.1_pt1 | contig 28695 bp, 32 predicted proteins | sample 1588641 | NCBI WGS metagenome assembly OIZS01 (sample SAMN03283240) | human gut metagenome | biome: human-associated habitat; material: feces | host: Homo sapiens | place: Peru | collected 2012
CCGTCCACAAGGCTGTTCACCATGTAGTCGAGGCTCTCGCCGGTGTCCTTGGCTTGCTGTTGTGCAAAGGCAAGGAGCTTGCCGAGCTGCTCCACGGGCAGATTAAAGTTGGCGAACTTCACGGCCTGCTGCATCAGTTGCATGTCGTTGACGGTGTTGTGGGTCTCCTTGCGGAGGTTCTCTAACAGTCCCGGCTTGTTAATGCGTCGGAAAGCTATCTCTATACCCTCGGCCTGCTTCGCCACTTCCATGGACTCTTGGGCCAGGCTGGTCACCTTGGAGATAACGCCGGAAACACCTTGCTCGAGGCCAAAGAAGTTGGTGATGGCAAAACCAATTTCATTAAACTTATGAAGCCAATCCCACTTATCAGATTTATTAACAGCCTCATTAGCCTGATAAACATTCTGTAGTTCTTTTTTAGCTTTACCAAGTTGTTCTGTGAGGAACTTCCATTCCTGCGAGTTTCTGGCAACGGTTCCGCTGGCCAGTTCCTTGTTGATAGCGCTGATGGTTCGCTTGATTTCCTTGACAGAAGAAGTGCCTAAGTGCTGAAGAACATGGTCGATACTCTGTGCTGTAGTGCGCATCGACCCGAGTTCCTTAGTAGACTGATTGAGGTCCTTTTTCAACGTATTGAACTTACTCCAGTCGCCAGCGTCGGCAGCCTTGGCCATGTCGGAGCGGATGGTGGTAATGCGTTTCTCCAGTTCGTTAATCTTACTCTTCGCCTGTTCGTCATTGAGGAAAATTCGAGTGGTAAAAGTTGAAGTCTTATCTGCCATAAAAAATGCTATTCTTGTGATTATGATGTCACAAAAATAGCATTTATCAATAGATAGGGAAAATACGGATTAAACCATGATTAGATGTCGATTAAGGGTTCTTCTTTATCTGGAACCCAATGTGAGGACTTAGAGCCTTCGTCTCGTTCCCAGTGTCCTTTGGGCTTGCGGGCTAATTTCTCAAGTCTCTTTTCCTCTTTCTTCCTCAAATACTCTTCCCACGCAGCCTTTTTCTGTGCCTCATTCGGATGGTAGTTGCCGAACACGAAGGCTACAAAAAGGACTACGCAAATCAGTAAGAAGAATGCCGCCAATATCTCGAAATAGATAATCAGTCCGTCCATACTCTCATCTTTTATCTCTGCCACAAATATACGAAGAATATTTGGATAACACAAGTTTTTACTACATTAATTGCAGTCAATATTAAGTCTTTTTCCTGATCTTCTCCAGTTCCTCCGCCTCACGTGCTTTTGCGTCGAGTTCGGTGAGCGCACGCCAGCAATTTAACGACAGCACTTCCTTTTCCTTGGTCGGGTCGCCACCCGTCAAGGCCCGGAGCTGCACATTGTACAGCTCTATGAAGTTGACATGCTCTGGTTCTCCGTCTTCTATGGTGGTTTTCTTGAAGAAATGGGGAAAGGCACCGGCCATCACGTGCTTAATATGGGCATACCAAAGCATTGTGCCAATACGCTCTCCGGGAGTGAGAACGACCTCATCAACCTTTCTGCCGGCATCGTCAACGGCATCACCATGACCGGCTGCCCTGCCTTTCCTGTCATGGTAGAGCCACATGGCCACATTGTCCAACCACTCCATATTCTTATCAGCTATGAAGTTCTGGTAATATTTCTCGGCATAGAGATATTCTTCGAAGCTGACTCCATCCTGCAAAAGAGCATCGGCCGCATGGAGGCCACAGACTGCATCCAACCTACAGTCCATGTCCTCCAATTGGTCGATGAAATCAAACTGGTGTATGAAGCTTTGCATCTCTGATGTCTTGATATAGATGACGCGCTTCTTGCCGTCCACCATCGTCCAGAACTTCCAGCCGAAGCGGGTGTGCCGGATGACGTGAAGACCGCAGAAGTAAATGAGCATGTAGGTCTTCACCGCCGTCGGTTCCTGCTCGATGGCCATGAGGTCGAAGACGATGCGCAGCTGCTCCTGGCTCAGCTCCCGCCACGACGTGGGAGCGGTGAAGCTGATGTTCACTGTGCGGCTCTTCTCATCCGTTGAAGACGTAGCCTGCGCTGTCTTTAGTATTCTTGAACGTTTCATGATGGTTGGCTTTATATGCGATGCTCTCGCTGTAGAGTTTGAATGTTTCTTTGCCCTCCTCGCTGTCGATGATGCGCATCAGGCGGCGATAGACGGGCTGTTTGAGCGTGGCCACGCCTTTCATCGCCCAGGTGTCGGTAAACCGGATGATGCAGGCGATGACCTCGCGGTAGGGCTCCAGCCTGTTGGGGTCGGCGCGGCGGAAGGCATCGAGGATGTCGTCCATCTGCCTGTCGCCCATCTTCGTACGCAGCATCTCATCGGCTTCCTCGATGGTGGTCTGGTAGTTGTTCCAGTCGGTATAGGTGGCGTTTCGGTGGGTCTCGAAGAAGTAGGTGTATTCATCGTAGAGATGATTGATGAAGTGGCGGGCCTGATCCGTAGCTCCCCAGTTCTCGCTCCGCAGCCCGTTGAGTGTCATAGCCAGTGTCTTCCAGTACTGGGTGCGCAGCTGTCCCTCCAGGGCATCTACGCGCTGCTTGCTTGCCGGAGCGAGGTTGTCGTTGCTCACCACGCCGAAACCGGTGGGGGTGAGCACCAGGTCGAGCTGACGAAGCATGCTGAGGAAGGCCGACAGGCACACGAGCTGCTTGAACCAATTAACGAGCGAAGAACCTTCGCCGAGGTCTTCCATGCGCTGCATGCCAGCCACGCCGAGCAGGACATCCTTACTGAAGGAAAGTTGCCGTTCTATGGCTGGCTTCACGCTCTCATATACGCTGTCATTGGCAGCCGCTCCAACTGGCAGGGCCTGTTCGAAATCACTCTTGGTTATTGTTATCTCCATTGTCGTCTGAGTTTGAGTTTCCACTAACTTTCTTGGCATCCTTGTTTTCGTCGAGGGTGGTGAGCATGAGCATCGGCACATCGACGGTACACCGCTCTGACCATCCGTTGTAATGCAGGATGACGTGGTAGGGCTTGGCCATTACATCGTGGTAGGGTTTCTCCAATGCCTGTTTGAGGGTGAAGAGCTCGCGCTTATCAGAGCCTGAGTTGTTCATCTGGCTCTTGCCGGGCGTGGCTCCTACGAGGTTGGGATGCACGCCGTAGGCAAAGCAGAGGGCGTTGGCAGCCTCCTGCATGTCGTCACTCCAGTTGCCGCCCTCCTTCTTCGACGGGTCGTTGAGATTGACGATGCGCACCATGCGGTTCTCCTTGCCGTTGGGGTCGATATAGTAGCCGGTGATGAGGGCCTTACCTGCATTCTCCACGCCACACACGAAGTCGACGATGTTCTGCCGCTCCTGCTTCTTGCGCTCCTCACGCTTGACCGGGTCCTCGATGTTCTCGTTGTCGCACACGTTGTCCCAGTATTCCTCGTGTACCTCAATCTGCACACGCGGCGCACTGGTGTTCTTGATCATGAACCGCTTGCCGATGCCTATCAGACGGTAGATGTCGTACCACGAGTCGCGGAAGATGCTCGAGTAGTAGGGCACGGGATAGTACTGATAGCCCGGTGTGGCCATGCGTGAGAGGATGGCGAACTTGCGGTCCTTGGTGGGCTTGTTATGGATGAGTCCCGTGGCGGGGTCGGGACGCTTGCCCATGCGTATCTCAAGGTCGCCGAGTGGGTCCCAGTAGTCAAGCAGGGGGATGGCCTCGATGCGCTTCTCGTTGAAGTGGCCGACGCGGAAGTCGCCGAAGAAGACGTGCTCTATCTTTCCCGACACGGTGGAGGGGGCGTACTCAAAACGGCAGTAGCACGCTTCCTTGTGGCGCACCTGGGCTATCTGCGAGCCGTCACGGGTGAGGATGATGCAGGTCACGGAGAAGTTGTACATCTGCATGTCGGTGCACTGCTCGGCGAAGCACTCCTGCAGGGAGTTCCTGAGGCAGAAGTCGCGGATGTCGGGGTCATCGACATCTTTCTTCTCCTTCCTGTCGACGAAGCGCAGCCCCTGACCGTAGCAGCAGATGGTGTTGAACTGCTGGCACTGGGCGGTAATCATGTTTTCCAACACGGCCTTGCGCAGCTGATGGGGCAGCATGTCGTCAACACCAAAGGGCACATACTGATAGCCACGCCCGTTGATGGTCAGAGGACGGACGTTCACCGTACCGTCGTCCTCGTCAAACACGTCGCTGCTGTCGCCTCCGTACTCCTCGGTGATGGAGTTGAAGGCTCTCGCACTGGCCACGCCCTGGGGGATGATGCGGAAGTGCTGTACGCTGCCGCTCTGGCCGGTCTTCACAAGTTCTAAGTCGTTATTGCTCATAGATATACTTTCATTCCGTTAACTTCATAGATGAATATTTCGGGCAGCAGACGCATCTGGTGGCTCATGGGATTGATGATGCGCATGTAGCCGCCCTTCCAATACTGATGGTGGACGAGCCATCCGCGGTACTCCACCCGGTGGCCGTCGCTGCGGAAGGCTTTGATGTTCACCGTCTGCTTGCGCTGGTAGGCGAGGTCGAGGTATCGCTGCATCTCGCTGAAATGGATGACTTTCTGCTTCTTCTCCATTATTTCTGATAGAAATACTTGCCGCTGAGTCCGTTGCTGATTGTGATTGCCATAATCGTTTCTTTTCCGCAAAGATAGGGATATATAATGTGCTCCAAAAATACAGCGGAAAAGAAACGTGTGGCAAAAAAAATCCCCGGGACGCAAGTCTCGGGGGCGATCTCAAATACTAATGTTATTGTTTCTTGTTTGGGATGTCTTTTCCAGCACCAACAAAAACCGAAATGATAGAAACTACCGCAGTAACCCCAAATGCACCGGCAAACCAAGGCCTGTCAAGGTAAAGCGCAAAAGCGCAGAGACCCATCAAGACAACCAATGAAAGAAAGGCAAAAAACATGCCCCACCAATTCATTCGCCCGTTCTTATGCTCTGAGTATCGAATGATTTCCATCTTCTTGTCTTCCGTCTTGTGGCGATGTTCCTGTTCTTTACGTGATGTTTCCAAAAGAAACTCTACTATGTTAGGATTTATCTTTTGGTAGGCTTCAAGTTCCTGAGCTGTTGGCAAGGACAGGTCATCAACGGAAACGGTTTGCTCCACTTGTTTGCCCACGGTGTTGCCGATACCCACCTGGGTCTCTCGCGTGCTGATGGAATGCTTAGACATTGTTGGCCTGCAAATTTTTGAATGCTTTCTTTATGTCGCCCGAAATGGCACGCCAGTCCGAACGTATTTTGTCCCTATCTGTCGAGAATCCGGAAGCACCATCATACAACTCTTTCTTCATCTGTCTCACAGTCACCGATTCGTCATAAAAATAGCCCTTGGAAGCGCGCCTGTATGCCCTCACGCTTTCCAATGCTTTCATATACATGCTTTTTACCTTGCACATAATCAGTTCCGTATTTAATGATTTCGTTGCAAATTTACGAATATTCCATCGTAACTGCAAATTTTAATAGCTAATTTTATGTCAACCACTAATATGTATATTAAAACAGGAAAAAAGGGGCACCGGCCTCACGGTCAGTCCCCCCCCTAAGGATTATGGTTAAAAAAAATGTCTCCTAAACTCGGAAGTCCATGTCGCGCCAAATGGCCCATTTCACCGTACCGTCCTCGACGGTGGTGGTAGTGAACTCATGCATGAACATGTACTGGGCGATGATGTTGATGTCCATATAGTACATGGGGCGCAGGTCTTCAGCGATCTCGTCAGAGGATTTCGGGTCAGAGACCAGCTCCGAACCCGTCACGCCCTTGCCCGGTAGGTTGTCGCGGGTCTTCATGTACTCATCGAGCAGCTTGCACTGCATCTTCTCTTCCTCGGTGCGGTCGTTTTCTTTCAGCCAGTCGAGGAACTGCTTCAAGTCTTTGTTCATTGTTGTGCCCTCCTTATCTTTTTTAGGTCCTCTTTCATGTCCGACAGGCTGATCATCCAGTCGGTGAGCGTCTTGCGCTCTTCGTCGTTCTCGCTGTCGCCGAGCTCCATGAGAAGACGGTCCTTAACGTCGTCCATTAACTCTATGCGGTTCTGCAGGGTGTCCATGTCGCAGAAGTCGCCAAGCAAGGCTACAGCCTTGCCGTCCAACAGTAGCTTACTCATGCCTCGCCTCCTTTCTCCTCATCAGGTATGGGAGGCATCTCGACGCTGTCAACGTCAATGTGGAAGCTGGCATAGCCGGCTAATTGGATGATATGCTTCAAATCCTTGTTCGTCGACATGGCGATGAGCAGCATCTTCGTAAGAGACATAAGACTTCCTTTAACCTCAGTGCGGAATCCTATAAGACCGTCTCCCAACACCTTTCTAACCTCCACGTGGAGCAAAGTTCCCTTTTTAAGTTCCGCGTTCATCTCCTTTTCCAGGTTCTCTTTCAATTCCTCGTTCATGCCTGGCCTCCTTTTTCGCTTTTGTTCAACCTGTACACAATCCATCCGCTCACGCCCATGGCAGTGATGCTCACCAGTGGATTCTGCTCCACGCACACTGCCGCCACTACCATGGACAGCGGGAACACGACGCCGATACGGATGGCCACTCTTCGCGTCACCTCAAACTCCGCGATACGGCTGTAGAACGCGCTCCTGGCGTCCAGCCAACGGTTGACACTGCGGTACAGTCCTCTCACCTTGTCTGCAAGGCTCACTCGCGCCCGTACCTGTTGCGCGGTGAAGTTGATTGTTGCTTGCTGCATAATGCATCGTTCTTTAACCTTTCCCGGATAGCCGGGCCTTGTTTGGCAGAATAGAAAAGCGGCTGCCGATTCCGCTGGTTAAAGAACGATGACTTCACCCGAAGGGCTGATCAAATTCTACGGAATGGCAACCGCCAATATTTTTTTTGCGAGCAGTTACTCGCGCTTTTCCGGGCATAAAAAAAGCCCGACCTTGATGTCCGAGCAATAACCGCTGCTCTCCGGGATGGACTACCATCGTTCTTTAACCGTTGGCAAAGATAGGGAGAAAAAGCGGAACGGCAAAGAAAAAGGCGAAGAAAATGAGGGGGCAAGGGAAAATTTAACAGTTCGAAGGGCGCGATTATACCGGGAAATGCCTATCTTTGCACATGAAGAAAAGTTATTTTGTATGAAGACCATAGCCAATATTCTTGCTTTTGTCAGCACTTACACAGTGATTGCTATGGTGTTTCTCATCATAGCTCAGAGTTTTATTAAATGTATCCATAACGCTAACACTTTAACAGCTATGCAAGAACGCATAACGGTAATTGTTTGTCTCTTAGCTGCAGCTGCGCTGATTCCTTTCTTCCATTATCCCTATTAATATTTCTCTCGATTCTCATTCTGGGTCTGGTAGAGTTCTATCATAGCCTTCTTGAAGTCAGAAGGAGTATCTATCTTCAGACTGTCCATAGTGTTCTTTATGGACTCTCTCATTTCACGGTCCGTCTGTCGGTCAAGATATTCGCTGACAATCTTGAAAATGCCGTCTGTTGACAGATCGAGGTGAAACTGGCCCCAATCAACTTTAAGGCCGCCACCATTGATAAATAAGATAACAAGACCTACGATGGCGAGGAAATTCTTGTTCTTGGATATGAAGTGCAATGCACCAGGTGATTCCATCTGTACCTTCATGGTCACTTCAGAAGCATTGCCATCCACGCCGTTGTCACGGCAGAACCGCTCTGCTATATCGAACAGCCTCTGCATATTATAAAATGTAGAAGCTGCCACGGCTTCCTCTGTGTTTATTTTAAGCACCACATGTATCTCATCATTTTTATTGTAGTAGTCAAGGCATGTCCCGTCTATATAGGTGGCATACTCCGAGATGTCAGATATCGGATGCCTTGAGTTGAACATCAACTGAGCTTTGGGCGGAAGACTTCCACGCTTCACTTTCTTAATGATTTCTACCGGTATTCTTTTCATGAACGGACAATCGCCATCGGCACCACTGGCATTGGCATCCTCATAGACCTCACCCGTTATGCGGCAAATGCTTATCTCAAAGGACGAATAAGAAGGCACTATAACGATATCGCCAACCTGAAGGTCATTGCAAAAGCGGTAGAGCTGAGATGCTATATGTCCAGGGCGTGCCACATCCGGATGCCTGCTGGCGACCAACGACCTGAGTCTGGAATGGTCTTTCTTCCCATCCGCACAATATTCGCGTATGTCCCGAAGTGTAATATCGTTGGGGCCAACAGCAATATAATGTCCACTCACGAAACTCTCGTAATATTGTCCGCCCATAGTCTTGACCATCCAGTAATGCGCTGTATGCCCTATAGTTTGAACATATTCATTAAGAACAGAAATATCCATAATCCATTTTTTAAACACTCTTGCAAAGATACTGAATTTTAATTTTTTACACAAAGAAAAAGGTCAAAATCTTCACAGACCCTGACCCTTAGAAGTGTTATAATATATGTGTTTAAAAAATATCTCCGATTACAATGGCAAAGTTAATCATTCTTTCCGAGACTACAAAGCAGATGAAAGTTAAAAGCCGTCCACGCATCTCGCGCAGACGGCTCCAAGAGTTCTTTTACATGTAATTGCCTACTTCTTCATGAAGCATTCAATATATCTCTGCCGTTTGCATCTTCGACGCAAGCGACTTAATTCCCATCATGATTTCTTTCTTTCTCTCGGGGCTTGGTTTCCTTATGCCTATCGCATATTGGCGCATGACAGACGGACTCACGCCGATTTCGCGAGATACTCCGGACACATTGATAAAGTCATAGTAGTTGAAGAGCGAGCCTACATCGAATTTATACTCGATTTCGAGTTCCGGAATTTCCTTACCCTCTTCCCGCAATTCGTCGGTCTCATCCTTCCATCCGCTCAGCATATCTTTGATAGCCGCCTTGGCACTGCTGCCAACACCTAACACACCACAATTGAGGCTGTCGATGTGCATGTAGCAGGAGAAGTTCTTCTCTCCTGGCTCTCTTTCCACTCTTGCTTCTACTTTCATATTTTTGCCCTTTCTTTTAAAACGTTCTTTCACACCCGTCCCCACTCAGAAAAGGTGACCGCCCCGGTTTCTCTCCGGGCGGTCTCCTCTTTACTCTCCGAGAAGGTCATCAAGAATAGACTTGACCGTCTTGCTCTTGATTTCCTTGCTTCCGTGCCTCGGTACTGCTGTTGTGGCTCCAGTTAAAGGATTCATCCACACATCGTGCGAAGCACCATGCCGTTTCAAAAGGCATCCCGCCTTTTTCAACGTTCGAATCAGTTCTGAATGTTTCATGATGTAAAAGAACTTGTGTCTTACTTATTAAGACACTGCAAAGTTAACAAAAATGTTAGCTACTACCAAATAAAATGCTAACTTTTTTGTTTGCAATCAAAGATTTAACATTTCTCCAATGACAACGGCCGGCATCCTCGCGGATACTGGCCGTCTTGTTCCATGTTTGGGTTTATTTGTTCCCTTCAAACTTCCTTATCAGGTTGTAGATGGTCTGGTAGGACCTCCACTTGCTGTTGGTGTCATCACCCGTATGGATGAAGTAGTCGTGGTTGAACACGAATTCCATCAGTGTGCCTTCCTTTGTGCGCGTGAGTGAGAAGTCGCCCATGGTAATGATGTCAAGGCCGATGATGAACTCTACGCCAACGGAGATCTTCGGCACGATCCGGGGATGGATATAGGTGTACCACTCATTGTTGCCCGGAAAGGCGATGGCACAGCCCATCTCGCTCGGCATCGTCTGGCCAACGCCGTCCATCAGTCCGGCAGGACAGCGCGACACGCCAAGGCTGTCGGCAAGCCGTTCTGACATTACCGAGAACTGGGCGCCGGTGTCCCACATGGCATCGAGTACTATGCCTTTCTCATGATACTGGTTCTCTATTCGCGCAGGGGTCTTCAGCAGCCCGCAGCCATCAGGGAAGAAAAACTTCAGCCTGTCTTTCTCACTCGTTAAGTCTGTCATACCTTATATTGTTATTATTGATACTGCAAATATAACCATTCCTTTCTAATTTTCCAACGTTGGGAAGAAATAAATTGAAAAAGCCTCCCACGCATCACGCGCAGGAGGCTCCAAGAGTTCATTTATTTATTTCATCTGCGCATGACGCACAGCTAAAATCTTACAAGGGAAATATCAGACAACGTCTTGCCCAAATCCCGTATGCCTTTCTGTATTTCCTCGATCCTTTTCTCACTCGGTTTCTTACTGCCTGAAATATATTGGCGCATAAGAGAAGGGTTAATACCAATCTGTTTGGCTACCAAGCTCGCATTGAGGGGAAATTTATCGAAGAATGCCCAAATATCATATTTGAATGCCATTTCCAGCTCGGGCATATCAACACCATCTATGTCAATGTATTCCTGCCGAGCATCAAGCAAGTCTTTGACAGCTGCATCTACGGTAGGACCATATCCGGAAAGACCATGCTTTTCATCAACATCTTTCTCCAGAAAGCAAGAACAATTTCTCACTCCCGGCTGCTTCTCTGCAATAACTGTCACCTTCATATCTTTTCTGTTTTATGTTCTATATAAAAAGAGTTCTCGCAATCATTCCATTCATTACTGAAAGGTTGCCAGCACTTTCGCGCTGGCATCCTTTTAATCAGTACCAAAAAGTTGCATCATGATCTTTTTACGAAGACCTGTGCTAACTTCCTGTGCGTCATGTCTCGGTACCATTGCGGTGTGTCCGTTATCCGGATTCAACCACATGTCGTGCCGAGAACCGTGTCTTTGCAGGCGGCATCCCTTTTTAAGGAGTAGCCTTTTAAATTCACTGGTTTTCATACACAATTGAAATGAAATAAAATAAAGAACTCTTTGTCTTATTGACACTGCAAAGGTAGCGAAAAAGTTACATTCCGTCAAATTTTGAAGTAACTTTTTTGCTACCTATTGAAGATTTAACATTTCACCAATGACAAAGGCTGGCAGCCTCACGGATACCAGCCTTCTGAGAATGTTTAATTAATCTTATTGTAAGAACTACACTTTGCTGCAAAAGTAATAGGGGCGGAGATTAAATGTGGCCGGCGCTCCGCCCCTAAAGCCAAGTACCTCTGAATGTAAGTTGGTGAGCGCTTGAACTTCTGTTGCAAAGGTAAGCAAATTATAGGATATTTCCAACGTTGGCAGGAAAATAGTTACAAATTTCCCAACGACATGGCTGCATTGGTATTACCACCGTTATGTCTGGCCAGTGCTGTGGTATCACCGAACATGGCAGCGAGGGCATCGGAGATCAAACCCTGGTAGGCATCGCCGTAGAACTGAGCCTCGAAGTCGTTCAGGCGATGGATGCTATAGAGGTACTTCTTCATGAACCAGTCGCGTCGCTGGCGATGCCCCTTACCTTTGTTCCACTTCTTGCCACGCAGGAACTGCAGGCCGTTCTCATCATCCTTGCCGCTGTTGCCTCGACGGTAGCCATTGCCGGTACCAGCGGCCACATAGATGCCATACTCCAAGAAGTGATGCTCTATGGTGGTCGGTGTACCGGGATGAAGCACGCCTGTCAACGACTGATACAAAGCGCCCGTGTCATAGACGGGTGGCGAGAACTTCATCATCTTCTCCTGCCAGATCTTCACCATGAAGTCGGTCCACCGCTGCTCGTACTGCTCGCGGTCCTGCTCCGTGAGGCTACCCCTCAGTCCATTGTCTGCTGTCATAGGTCAGATCGATTGGTTCGTCGTTCTCCACCATGAAGTAGAGTCCCGTAACGCCAGACATGAGGTATTCCGGGAACTCGTTGCTGTAGATGCGCTCCACCTGCATGTATTCCAGCGCGTCGCCGCAGGTCATCTCCTCGCGGTCGTGGATAAGACGGGAGTGCATCTGCCGGAAGATGGCGCGGCAGAGGTTCAGCTGCTGCTCGCGGTCGGCCATGTCGTCGATGCGGTAGGGGGCGACGATGAAGACGGTATAGACGCTCTTGCGGAAATAGCCCACTCCGTTGGAGTAGGTATTCTGCGAGGTAGTGTCGTCAACGAGGATATACTTGGCTGTCTTACGAAAGTCGCTCATCATGTCCTGCATGCCGCCGAGACCGGAGCACCGCCCCACCTTGAAGCCCTGCTCTGTGGCCAGCCTGTTCTGCCTTGCCATCGTCTCGAAATAGTCGAAGGCATTGAATATCGTTTCCTGAGCCATATCACTCTACCTTGATATACTGGTTGTACCTGATGGTGGCGTGGGGGTTGAAGTTCACAACTTTCACCTTGTAACCTTTCGTTCCCCATCGCCACCAGAGGAACTTATGCTTATATTCCCTATATACGATGGTCGCCACCGAGTCGCTGACCGTATAGACGATCGTCGTGTCGGGCGGTTTCATACTTAGTGTGAAGCGAGCCCAGCGGTCGGCATACTCATAGCGGCTGTTGGCCTTTGCCTCCAGCCTGACGGTGTCGTGGATGGCGGTGCCACTCAGCTGCTGTGCCTCTATCTGCCCGAGCCTTAGCCGGAGTTCCTTGATAAGCTGCTTGTCCGCCAGCTCGTTCTTATACGTGCTGCGCTCCACGGGAATGGCCGCAGAGGTGGCCACAGATACTGTGTCGCGAATCGTATCGCGTTGGATAAGCGGTTCTATCTGTGCATGGGCGAGCTGTATTTTCAGCTCTTCCACCTTCTGCTTGCTCTTTTGCGAATCATTCCATGCAAGGACAACACCAACGATGGCCATGATGAAAGCGAGCAGGGATAATAGTGTGTTCTTATAGTTTTGCATACTCTTCCTCCGCATTAAAGCAAGGGCAGGCCTTCACCCACTCCGCAGGTTCTATTTTCCCGTCATGGTTCAAATCGGGCGATAGGTCGCGGTGACCGCAGATGCGGGCACCGGGGAACTGCTTCTTTAGCTTCCGCAGCAGGTCGGCGAGGGCTCTGCGCTGGGCCGGCGTGCGTGTGTCCTTAGGGGTATTGCCGTCAGCGGACACGCCGCCTACATACACCACACCGATGGAGTTGGCGTTATGGCCATACACGTGAGCACCAACCTCGGCCACGGGACGGCCTTCATGGACGCTGCCGTCACGATACACCACATAGTGGTAGCCTATCTTCTTCCAGCCACGGGCGCGGTGCATCCTGTCAATGTCGGCCACGGTCACGTCACGCCCCTCGGGCGTGGCGGTGCAATGTACAACAATCAGATTAATGTTTCTCATTGTTATGTTTGTTTAGTTCGTTATCCACATACTGCTTCACGTCGTTCTTCACCTGTCCCATCTTGGTGTTGATGGCGAGCGAGATGCCGAAGATGCTGGCGGCATATACAAGTGCCTGGGCGATGTACCATAGTACGGAGTCCGCAATCTTGTAATGGTTCAGGAAGAAGCATATAAAGGCGAGGGCGACGGCGGAGACAATCATCATCACTGCCGTGGAGTACTGTATCTTTTCTTTCGTGTCCGGTGTCATAACTGCTGTTTTTTTTGATTACACGGCAAAGATAAATCAATATTACGCGACAGGAAAATACATGTGTCCCGCCCTTCAGGGCGAGGATCAGCGGCTGGGTTCCGTAGGCCGCTGCTGTGCGGCGGCAAAGGCCAGCTTTACCGCCTACGACGTCCTTGTTATTACCCCGTCCTTCAGCACCCACGTCTGCCCTCCGTTGTTAGTGTTCAGGGCGTTAAGAATCTTATTCTGCGTCGTCGCCGAGCACCCGATAACCTTGACAACAGTGCCGACAGTGCCAAAATTGTAAGTAAAACAGTTCTTTTCAATATCTACACCATCAAAGTCAGCTCCTGAAAGATCCAGTTCTATAATAGCGGGTAAATTTCTGAATGTATCTTTAATACTACTTACTTTATCCCATTCAAAACCTCCTGCTTGAATATATTTCAGGTTGGGACATCCGTAAAAAAAGAACCAAATAGGAAAAGTTTTAGACTCATTATTAATTACACCATTATTGTATGTAACCACAATTCTAAACCCATTAATATTAGCCCTTTCTAAATCACGGCATTCGCAAATTTCACGGTAGATCATAGCGGTGTACTCAACCACCTTAAAACTGTCGATACTAACAATATATGTCATATTGTAAAAGAATTGTGAATAACCTACCTCATACTGGCTAACGTCAAAATCTATCTTTTTGTTGGCATCCGCATTGCACCTCAAGTCCGTTGCATATGATTTGTCTCGCTCATTAAACGACGCTGCAGAAAAAGGAGTTCCCCGATACATCGACGTCCCGATAATATGCCCCTCGGGGTACCCCTCCCACACGAGTTTCTCCCCAAGGTATATCTTGCTGAGTTTCTTGTCTCCTAAGTAGATACTTCCCACTTTCTTCTCGCCTAAGTATATCATGTCCACCCTCCTTTCTCTATTCTGGAATACAATACAGCGTGCTACTGTCCTTCGCCGCCAGTGCCGCGTAGTCACCCTCCGTCGTCAGCACCACTTTCGGGAGCTTGGTAACCGTAGCATGTAAATCGCTAAGACCCTTTTCAAGGCTTCGGATGGAATCAGTATTGCTTTTGACCCCAGAAGTATTACTCTCGACCTTCGGGGCAAGCTTTGATATAGCATCGCTCAAGGTATCATACCCGTGATTGTAGGAATCTCTGTCTACATAGTCACCCAACTTCGTATTCAAGTCCGTCTGTGTCACATACTGCCCGTGCGTGTGCGTCGTGATGTCGCCCGTCAGAACAGTCTCCACAGCTGCCTTGGTGACCTCACCCGGATCGCCCTGGTCACCCTTCGGCCCTTGGATGCCCATATTGCCTTGCGGACCTTGCGGCCCTTGTTCGCCAGTGTCGCCCTTGGGTCCCTGAATACCTTGCGCGCCCGTGTCGCCCTTATCTCCCTTTTCTCCTTTCAGATAGTCAAAGATAAAGGTCGCCCCGTTGATCGTCACCGCAGGTGTTCCGGGCGTGTTGATATGAGCACCTGCCGCGACCTTGATCGACGGAATGCCGCCCGGCTCCCCCTTCGGGCCCTGCGATCCCGTGTCACCTTTCGGTCCCTGTGCACCAGTCTCACCTTTCGGTCCCTGAGGCCCCGTGTCACCCTTGACATAGACTTCCGTCTTCGCATAAGCCTTCTTTGCCCGGTCGTATCGGTACACGTAGTTGTCCGGCCCCACATACGTCGGGTTGTCCGCCACCTCGCTGGCACTCTTAGCCGCATTGCTGGCAGCCGTAGCCGCGTTGTTGGCGTTGTCGATCACAGTCCCCACGCCGTTTACCCGCGTCTCCATAGTGCTCACGTCACCGCTGAGCTTGTCAGCCTTCGCCACCGCACTGTCAAGCGATGCCGCCTTACTGTTTGCGTTGTCCGCCGCAGCCTGAGCGTTACCCGCCGCACGGTTCGCCGACTGCACCGCAGCATCCACCTTAGCCGTGGCAGCGTCCACCTTAGCGTTAGCCGCACTGATAGCGTCCGCCGTCGTCGTGGCCACATAGTCGCTCCACGTCTTTGTCGTCACAACCTTATAGGCTGGTGTCCCGCCGCTCGTCACGATGACAGGAAGCGATATACCCGCCGCTGTCTCCTCGGCCGTCGCCGTTTCCAAGTCCGTTATCGGGAAGCCGTAAAGCTCCGATTGGTCAAGTTTCTCTATTGCCATAGTCCTTGTTTTTTATCTGTTCTGTCTTTTTGTCTTGTCTGTATTCCTTCCCGTCTTCCACGTTCCTTCCGTCTTTCGTTTTGCGGTTGTGCAGGCCGCTGCACCGTGATACAGTGTCACCACAGCCTCCCATTAAAATAGCTACAATGCCAGTAGTCTTTATTATAACCGTCACTGTAAAACAGGAAGAAGTTCCATTGGCCTGCTGTACCCGAATAAGCAGTAGAAGTGCTGTCGTTTCCGTATTTGAATTTTTTGCCATTCCCGTCGAAATTTATCCTGCCATCGCACTGCTGCACCACACATATGACTGCCCCATTCTGAGGATTGTCCGGCATAGTAATCTTCATACCGTTACCCGTTGCGATATAAAAGCCCTCCGTCTGAAGCTTCACATTGCTGCTCCCCTTGCCCGTCAGCACCGTAATACGGTGCGTGGCCAGCATGCCGATGTTCACGATACCGTAACCGTAGCCTGTATTGCTGTCACCGCAGCGTGTGCCCAATGCGCACTCGTTGTCACCTTCGTAGACCGTAGCGTCGCCCGTTTCAATCTGGCCACTGCCTCTCAGCTTCAAAGTATTGCTGCTACCCTTGGTCTTTCGGACAACCTCCATGGCTCCATTTAAGCCATGGTTAGCATAGCCTATGCTCCTGGCCGTTGTCGAGCCGTCAGGGTTAGTTACGCTGGGCCAGCCAAGTGCGATATGAAAGGTCGAGGCATTGTTGGTCGACGCACGGAAACCTCTTAGATACATCGAGTCGTTCGAGTAGTAGGAATACCGCATCGTGTTTTCCGTCCCCTGATACAGACCGTCGTCGGCGAGCTTCAGCCCTCCAATCGTTCCCCCCGTCGCCTCCACGTACCCTTTCACGTGCAGCGTCCACGTCCCGTTATCTTGAGCCATGTACATCACCGCATTGCCCGTGTTTCCGGCCTTGGCATCCTTCTCGTTGGCGTACCACGCAAACAGGTTTCCCCACGTGTTCACGCTCCACGTTGAGCTGTCCATCCTGAATCCTACGCTCTTCAGACCCTGCCTGATGCCTGCCTCCAGACTGTCAGCACGCTGGTCAACATAGCTCTCCATGCTCAGCGTCCTGCCGAGTTCCGTGCTCACCGCGTTGGCGTTCCAATAGATATAGTGGTCGCTCTTCGACAGGCACATGCGAGAGACACGCACGCTGCCGTTGCGAAGAAGGAACACGCGAACCTCCAGATACGCTATCTTCTTAACCTTTCCGCTGTTGTCCGTTGCAGTCTCCCCGAACGTCTTATAGGTCTGCGCGCGGATGATACCGCTGTTGGCGCTGCTGGTGTTCCTGCCGCCAGTAAAAGCTCCGCCAGTTATCCGGTATTTGTCCGCGTCGCAGGGATGGACCTCCATAGAAACAATTTCGTCCATGCTTGGCTTGCCGCTCAATGTCTGGGAAAGGTCGGTATAGACAAAGGATATACAATACGTCCCGGCACCTCTGAAAGGCACGATGTATCTCAGGCCTCCATAAGAATTAGGGTTCGTGCCGTTCGGGTCGCTGTAACCGCTCCGCTCAAACGTCACGCCGCGGCACCCGTCACCGTCGGCGGACGAATCCCTCGACATCCACGGCACTGCGTCACCCATGCTTCCGACGAACGTGTTCCTCTCCCCCATGCCGTTGCTGTACCCGATGGCTTCCGAGAAGGCGGGGTCGGGCAAGAGGTTGATGGTCTCTATATCCTTGGCTGCCGGTGCCCATTCCTCGTACTGGTCTTTCGCTACAGTATCATGGTCCCCCGCGTCGATCCGAAGCCAGTCAACATACACCCCGCCATAAGTCCCAGGGTCAGGATTGTCTTTATGCTCCACGATCTCGTTAATCGTCACATACAGGCTCGTGTCCTCCGAGGGCGTAAACACGATCCGGTTGATATACCCGATCGCCGGCGTATTCTTCTTATCCCTGCACAAGGATGCGTCCCCAAGTGCAGCCCCAGTGAGGTTGTCCGTGAGCCCCGTCCCGTGAATAGCGATCCGCATCGCATGGTTGGTGCAGAAAGGTTGCTGAGGATCGTTGGCGTCGGCCTTTAACCACGCCTTTACCGTCAGCGTGTACGTGATCCCGGCTTTCACCGTGATCGTCTCAGAGCTATACACGTGGAACTGTTTCTGGAACATACCCGCCACGTTTGCACCCCACAGCAGGTTACCCTCCTTATACAGGCTCTGCACCGTCGTCCTGATACCCGAGGCCGTAGCCTCGATGCTGGTCTTGAGTTCCAGTTCCGCGTTTCCCCGGTCCGTCTTCTCCTGATTCACCTGCTCAAGCACGCGCTCATATTTTTCTGCTGTCTCCGTGATCTTCTGCGAGTTTGTGCTTATGTCTACCTCAGCATCGCTCACCCGTCTGGTCAGATCCTTGTAGTTACCCTCCATCGTCGAGATCCGCTTGTTAGTGTACTGCGCCCCACCGGTCCCGTCCGTACCGTAGTAGATATAAGCCAGGAAGTCCCGGTTCGCCTCAAACACCCCGTTCGTGTTGAGCTTCATGCGCACCTCGCGACGATCAACCATGTCGCCCTTGTCGTTATAGAGGATAACCCGGACATAAGCCACGTCCGATGCAGAAGTGTCTTGGAACCAAAGTTGGTCGTGCAAGTTAGTGGCACCGACATCGGGGCCGTTACTGCGGCAGCTATATTTAATGCCGTCGTTTGAATAAAATTCCGTAACCACGATCTCGTAACCTTCTGGCATGCTCTTCATGTTTGAGAACACCTTAGGCCCGTCATCGCCTTGCTGGTGCACGATCTGATACTGAAGGTTTACCGTTCCATTCTTCACGAACACCTTGGCCGCCGTCTGCTGCTGCCCGTTCTGTGTGCCGCCCTGAAGGGCGGTGTCCTGGTATTCCTTGTATCTCGTCGCGTCTATGCTATAGTCAATCTCCGCCTTCTCCGTCACAGGCACCAGCTGCCACACGCTCGTCGTCTCGCTCTCCACCACCGGCAGGAGCGTCTCCCCGTCGCTACCCTTGAAGTACAGGTCACCCTTGAACACGTTCCCAGCCTTCTTGCTCACCCGGAAGTCCAGACGGCGGTCATCCTTCCCAGTCGGTACCGAGTACTGCTCTTCGATACCCGCGTAGGCCTGGTAAACACTATCGTCGTCAAGTGTACCGGCAATGTCCCCGGTCCTCTTCCGGCCGATCCCACTGTAGGAGATAACCGACGGGGCGCTCTGCTCACCGTCCTTGCTCGCGATGATGATAGCGTTGCAGCGGTCAGCGTCCTGCCACGGGTCAGCGCAGCCGAAGCCCACCATGTCGTCACCAGCCACGGGGAACGTGCAGCCGCTCTGCTCCATGCCGTAGCACGTGAACGTATGCTTGCTCACCTCACTCGTCAGCGTCAGCAGCTTCGTCGTGTGAGCGAAGACCCCGTACACGCATTTCGTCGGCTTGCCGCCAATAAGCACGTTGTCCTCCACGCCATGCATCACGCACACTCCCCAGTAGTATGTGTTCTGGAAGTTATGAGCCACGCGCTCCTTCACGTTGAACTCCTGGCACTGGCCCATCGCGCCCGTCACAAGATCATCCTCAACAGAGGCCGTACCGTCGCTCTCGCAGAAGTACACCTTGAACGCGTTCGCCGTCGTCTCAAGCTCCCGGTTCAGCATCCCCTTGCCGTCGCCGAGCAGCTCCACACGTGTCTCCGTGTCGCTCAGCGCACGGCCTACGAACGCCACCGGCCGCTCCACACCGTCAACCGTCACAGGAAGCGTGAAGAGCGTCAACCCGGAAACAGAAGACACATCACCCGTCTCCGGGTCGTACGTTACCGGGTCCACCCTCAGGATCTTATGACCCCAGTCGCTCGCGATCATCTGAGCACCCACATACGTCTTCCTGTGGATCTCCAGTTCAGCTGCCTCTAACTTCTTCCTCACGACGATATTGTCAACCGCAAGCACCGAGTAGCTCCCTGTCTCATCGCTCACATTCTTCAGTGTCCATCCCTTGCCCGTCATCGACGTGCTACCGTCCGAGTCCGAAGAATGGATGTCGTCCGTCACCACCTTGCCGATAATGGTAGCGTCACCGCCCACCGTCGCATTCCCGCCAACCGTAGCGTCTCCCTTCACCGCTGCCTCGCCCATGGTGAGCTTGTGCGTCGTCTCATCATCTTTCGTTTTTGAGAGATACAACCCCGCCACGCCGTTGGCGCAGTAGTCAAGCATCATGATGAATGCCCTGCCGATACGTGAGGCAGTATTGGCGGCGGTGTTGCGCTCATCGCGGATGCCTTCGAAAAATGAAAGCATCTTCTTGAATTTACTTGTAGTGTCGTCAGCCATCTGTATTAGCTCCTATCTGTTATCTCCGACTAATTGAAAGTATAGTCAAACGTATTGTCAAATATCCTGCCAGCACGTGCCGTCTGTATGACGTTGTGATTTTTCTGGGCATACTGCACGGTGAAGGTGATGCGTGGCAGTGCGTCGATATTGTTGCCATATTCCACCTTCGGGTCGGAGACAATCATCTCCTTTCCGGGTGTCACCGTACCGCCATAGACGTTCACAATTCGCACATAGTCGGAACGGAACAATTCTCTGCACCAGTCCGCCATGGGAAACGAAAGCGGGCCTGTGTCAGCCTTGAAACTCGTCGTCTCCGTCACCTTGTAGTTAGTGTTCTTACCCTCTATGTATGCGGTGTCGTACTTATATGCCGCAGAGATCGTCTCTTTACCGATACAGTACAGCAGTTCCTCACATCCGAACGAGTTGTTAAATACGAGGATAGGCGCACAGTCTGGGTTGGAGAAGTCAATGTCAAACTGCTGCGAGCGACTGCCAGCCTTGACAACATACGACGTGAGCGTCTTACCCTGGGCTGTGTAGCGTGCTGGGGAGCAGTCGATGGTCGTGTACTTTGTATTACCTCCGATAACGGTGGCTGCGAACGACCATGTGCTGCCATCTGAATAATATGCGGTGACGGTAGCGGAATCCGTGCCGATATAATGCAGGTATTCGAGACGGCCGAGAGAAGTGACGCGTGCTCCCATCAAAATGGTCAAAAAATGGGTCTCGCACCACTTCTCAGCAGCCATGTCGATGTCTGCTTCGCAATAGACGATGGTACATGACAATGAAGTAGAGCTGAGATCGCTTTCGTTCGCGTCCCGCTCGGTGATATTAACCGTCATCTCTGTCACAAGACGCGCCTTAGCGTACGGACGCACCAGATCTCCAACGTCGCGTATGGAGATACTGCCGCCCACGGGGAACAGTCTCTCAGAGTATACTTCATCCCCGTCGAGCCTTAACACGACGAAGGCATCCGTTCCGCCGATTTCGAAAATCAGGTCAGGTACGGTGGCGGAGAAATACTTACCAGAAAGTCCTTGTGATACCGTTATACTCATATTGCAAATCTTAATTTTGTCACAAAGATAAGAAGTATCACCAGCTTTGGAAAATACCATGTCTGACACCTGCCGGCAATATGAAAGGGTTAAGTTACGTGTTAAGAATTCAGAGAATCAAAAAAACGCACGTTCCCCTGGCAAAGGGAGAACGCTTCTTTGACCGCTCTGCCCACTAAAACGATGTCAACACCTTGGCAAGTGGGCGTTTTTCGCGCAAAAGGGGTCCCAAGTTACCGTTTTCAGATGGCAATTTGGGTGATTTTGCGCGAATATTCCACTACCCCAAAACGCAAACCGCGCAATATCAACGATTTGGCGGTTTGCGAGCGGCGAAAGCCGCCGAAGCCTGCCTTAGCAGCCCCCACCGCCCTAAGCCGCCTTGGCAATTGCCTCCCTTTGATATAGCGGAATATGTAAAGACCTTTCAACTCTGCAACGTCGGCAATTAACTCTTTTGTCGCTGCAAGAGGTATGGCAATTGCCATCCGCGGTATGCGCCGGACGGATGAGCATCATCGGTTCAGCGCTTTAAGAGCAATGAAAATAAACATTTGTTGAAAATACTTTCCCAAATATTTGCATAATCAACAAAAGTTTATTATCTTTGCAGTGTGATTAAAAAGAAATGACGTAATGAAGAAGAAACGAAAATCAAAGGAACTTAAGGAAAAAGAAGATGACCTGCTGTTCTATTTAGAGTATTGGAAGAAGTTCCCCAATCACTTTCAGAAGATAGCACAAAAGGAAATCGATGAACTTGAAGACAAGATTAAAAACGATTAAGGCGAGCCTCCTGTAAAGGAGGCAAACCTTCTAAACAAATAGAATGAAGATGAAAGAACAAATAAAGCTGCTCGCAGAAAGAAACCGGATGGCCAAGACCAAAGAGGAGAAAGAAGCCGTGGCCAAGGAGATGGAAACGTTGAAGAATCAAGATCCCAAGGCATTCACCGAGGCCCTTGAAAGTCTTATCCATTCAACGGCAAAAGAGGTTGAAGACCTCACCGTCGCGGAGAAGATGGGAGAGGTGACAAAAATGATTTCAATGGCATATATCGCCAAGACTTATTTCGGCAAGTCGCGTTCATGGCTTGCGCATAAGATTAACGGCAATATAGTGAATGGAAAGGCAGCCACATTCACAGAAGAAGAGCGTGGCACATTCAAGCACGCTCTTGCCGACATGTCGCAGAAATTAGGCTCACTGGGCGTTTCACTTTAGCCCTTTCTTTTAATCACACCAAGCCCCGACACTGAGCCGTGCCGGGGCTTTTCTATGCAATAAAAAGCCCCGGAGCGTGTAACTCCAGGGCTGTGCGTCCGTAGGCCGCCGGACGGCTTGTTGTCATCGGGGGGGGTATAGGTGTCATCCGTCGTTTTTTCCTTTTCCTGAAACTTGGCGATATAACTCTCATAATCATGGAAGACTATAGGATTTTGAGATCCGCCTTTTAACCGTTTTTTTATCATGTCCATAGCTATTTAGAATATGTATTGGTGGACACACTGCGATACTGCATGACTGGGAACCGCTCTACCCCGATGCACAGCGTGTCAAACGCGTCGGAGCCGTCGGTACGGCTCTCCAGCTTGTCCTCTTCGGTCTCCGCAAGTTTTTCACCGCTCTTATCTTTCTGGCCATTCTTGACACCGGCCGAGGTGATGGAGATGAGCAGATCCGGATTGTTGTCCCTGTTGATGAGCACCAAGTGGTGGGCACGGCCACGGAACATGCGGTTGATAAGGTCATTCTTCAAGACGTGGTTCATCGGCTTACCGATATACTTGGACTTCACGTTCCATCCCTTGCGACGCAGGCCCGTGATGATCATGCGATAGAAGGACTCGGAGTGCGTACCATAGCTGTTACCCACGAAGGTGGCATCATAATAGAAGACAACCTGCCGACGACGGTGATAGCGGTAATAGTCGTTGAAATCATCAAGCAGTTCCGGGATCTTCCGCTCGTACTTCACGAAGAAGGACTTCAGTACACGGAGCTTGCCATCCTTGCCCACCTGGCCACAGACCAGCCAGTTGATGTTCGCGTTGGCATCAAAGGCGATGATGAGCGGCAATTGAGCGTCGAGGTCGCTATCCTGACGGCAGTCGTTGGGGATGGCACCGTCATTGAGCGCTTCGAGATTAAGCACATTCTCATTCGGCGCAGTGTAGAGGTTGACATCCTCCCTCATGCCGCCGTAGAAGCCGTCCGTACTTATCTCAATGCGCTTGCACATGATGGACGTGGCGAAGGTCAGCGGCGGCAGGTCGCGCTTGGCACGGCGGATAAACTCCTCACCCAAGAGGGCAAGGTTCTGGATACTGGTGTACTCCTTATAGAGAAGGCACTTTGACCGCAGGAAGCTCAGCTTCGCGTCGATGCGATCTATCTTCTTCTGGATGGCATCCGCCTGCGATGGCATCGCCTTCTGCTGGCGCTTCGCCCTCCACTTGGCATACACCAGTCCCTCGATGGCTTCCACGAGCTCCTTATCCATGTCGTCCTTGTAGGAGAGAAACCATGAGCCTTTCTTCGTAACCGGCATATCCGACGTGATGGTCATGCCGTGGTGCAACGGGAAGTTGTGGAAGTACTGTTCGTTGCCTCGGTTGGCCTGAAATGTCTCATCCTTCAGCTGCTCAAAGTTGATGAACTTCGCCTCGTCGATGATGATGTAGTCGAGCGACATCGAGTTGCTGGTGCCGGCACGGTCCTGACTGATGATGTTACACACCGAGCCGTTATAAAACGAGATGGTATTCTCCCAGTTGGCCGGTGTGAAGATGGGCGATTTCCAGTGCAAGGCCTTCCAAGGGCGTTTGCCGACGACATAGTGGAGGTCGCGCTTGAATCCCCATCGCTCCAAGTGTATGAGCATCGAGGGCAGGATGTTGGTCAGGCACCGCTTGACTGACGGTGAGACGAAGCCGCCCATCGACCCCGGCATGCCCTGGAAATTCGTCATCAGACGGCCCGCCTGTATGGCTCCCTTACCCATACCGCGCCCAGCGACAATCACTTCGTCGCGTGTGTTCATGGCAAGGGAGTAGAGCTGCGGGTCGTTGAAATATTCCTTATGAACCTGTTCCGTTTCCATCGTGCTCTTCCTTTATCTCCTCATAGTCTGCATCCTCAATCTTCGTGTCGCCGTATTTCTTCTCCAACTTCCGGATGCGGTCGCGCAGACCGGGAACCTTTTGTATGCCGATGACCGTCGGATCATCGGTCATCTCGAACTGTTGCGGCACAATCTTATCAAACTCCAACTCCGGCTCATCGTCCTTGTCAGTGCGGTTGTTCATGATGCGGTTCTTCTCTATCGAGGCCGCGGCGCGCAGATCGCCTCGCTGCCTGGCCAGCCGAAGATCTTCTTCAAGGTCGCGATTGATTTTCCAACGCATGAACTCCTTGGATGCCTGTTGCAGATTACCCATGAGAATCTGAGTCAGATGCAAGTCGTCGTATGCCTGAGCCCTGCCGACCTTGAACTTCTTCATGTCGTAATCCACAATCTCCTTATCGAACTTCGACGGGAACTGCAGCCAGTAGGCGTAGATGCCACGAAGCCGCTGCAGCCGTTCCCGGACGGAAACGGCCACATTCTGCGCCTGAAGTTCGTTATCGTCGAGGACGACCAGACGCGAGTATTCATCTATGTTGACAGGTAAGCTCATATTTATATCATTGTCACTGAGGAAAGTTGTCTTTCTATCATACTGAGGCATTCTGATACCGAGAACGGCGAGCCGGCACGTGCCGCGTCCCGGATTTCTCCAGGTTGTCGGTGTCGAGCACGCAATTGGAGAATTACAAGAGGTGTTTTGTCTTGTCTATCACTACAAGTGCCGTATTAACCATTGTGCCAGCCTCCTTGAACGACTTGTCCGGAAGTTTACGCATATAGCCTCCGTAGTGTGCGACGGCGTCGCGCAGCATTTTGTACGGGCCGTCAGTACGCCACATCACAGCCTGAGAAGCGATAGCTACGACCTTGCGGTTTGCCATTGAGATCGCCTTGAGGATGTGCAAAGCGTCTTGTCGCTTACAAAACGGCGGGTTCATTACTATAACATCGTACGATGCCGACGACGTGAATTTTAGAAAGTCCTCGCCGACGACGCGGAAGCCTCGCTCCTCAAGTACGGCTCGATTCTTTGGGTCGAGTTCTATACAGTCGGGTGTAGGCATGAACTGAGCAATGTTACCCTGGCCAGCAGAGGGCTCAAGAGTGCGTTCGCCTTGACGTATATCCGCTATCTCCACAATCTCGCGAGCGAGAGACTCGGGGGTAGGGAAGAACTGAAGTGCTTGTCGCTCCGGAATGTATTCGCCAGAGTCGGCGATGGATGTAATGAGGTCGCCTACATCCTCCTTGAATACAAAAGCCTTCTTCGCACTCGACCACTTGCCGCCGATACTCTTCAGTACCTTGGCCACACGTTCGTATAGCTTGCGTTCCAGCTGCCCAGGCAGACGTAAAAGACTGCCGTCAAACTCGGAGGTCTTCAATACCTCCACAACAGAAAAGTCTATCTTCATACGTTATAATATTTATTGAATTTTAAGAAGTCGTGAGTATGCACTACGTGCATCATCAATCATTTTCAGAGTGTCGCTATCCGGTGGCAAATTGCCAAGCATGTCTGCTATCTTGCCGAGTTTTTCCGATAGTTTTCTCATGTGTGCCCGCTGCTCCTTACGTTCCTGCTCTATAACAGAAATGATACCTTCGCATGATAGAAAGTCATCCTTCTTACCTTTGTATGCGAGAATCATGGTGGCTATAGATGTTAGGCGAGATACCAACCACTCCTGGATGAATAGTGCAGGGAGTGTGAAGCGTATCTTCTTCAGCACGGCAATATCTGCTTTGTTTTGAAAACCGAGCACTACCTCATCAGCAGTGTCGGGTATTGCATCGAGTAGTAGACGTGACACTACTGCCATAAGATATTGCCTTGACACGCCCTCTTTGGGACGTAAGGCGCAGACGTGTTTCGACAGAATTGCCGTGCCGTCTGTGTTTACGGCCATTTTCCCTATTGTACCAACTACCGATACAAGTATATCTCCTTTTTCTGTGAGCGTTGGCAGGTTGAGCTTCTCGTAGCACCATCGAGAAGGCACGAAGCGTCCTTGTATCAGGTCTGAAGCTCCGACCACAACAGGCAGTCCGTGTTTTTTCTCGTTGGTTTTCTTCTTGTCTACATTCTTACCTTGTAGCACCTTGCAGATGTCCGCGAGTGCTACAACGTTATCTATATTTTCATTCATAATTACATGTTAAGTGTTTATCTTTCGTAAGTGCACATCAGTCCGAGCGTCATTAGGAGCGTGATGGCCCCGTCGATTTTTCGGAACTGCGAGACCTTGATGGGCTTCTTGTTCTCGAGGCGGTCCTCGTCTATGACGCAGTTGCAGAGGCAATAGGCGTTTATGGGATTGTTGTTGAGCACGATGCCAACGGGGTCGCCCCATGCAAGCAGCTCGAAGGCCTCCACTGGTAGGTTGAAGGATCCGTAGGTCTGCGAATAAGGCATGAGCACGTCCTCTCGTATCTCCCTTGCTGTGATGGCCACACCGTGGAAGAAGGCCCGCCGCGCAGGATGGCCGAGTGTATTGATATCATCGGTCAGTTCCGTCTCATCAATACCCAAAAGGGCGGAAATCTCCGCCGGAGTCATCATGCGCCTCGCTTCTTCTTCTATCTTTTGAAGCAACTCTTTCGAATAATCCATTGAGGTCAACTGATTTCTTAATGATATTGTCAAGTCCCGTATAGAGATCCAGGAAAGCCTGCTGTGATGTTGTTACCATGGTACACTCAGCACGGTCGCCATAAGTCTGGTTCTGCGAAGATATGACGGATACCGTCCAACGTTCATTTTGTACGAGAACTATCTTCGAGTGATTCTGCGCAAGATAGACATTATCGAAGCAGCTGCTCATCAGCTTGGCCAGTTGTATTGTCTTTCTCGAAGCTTTCAGGTCAGCCACAAGTGACGCTTTCCCAATGAGACCTTTCTTCCTCAGATTGAGGAAGCCGGAGCAGAAAGCATCCGACGTAGAGAAAGTGCTGACCCAGACATCAGCACGTCCGGTCTGCGACAGGATCCATCCGAGCAGGCCGAGCGTGTGAAGTCCGTTGCCGAGGAAGTATTGGTTCGACTGGCGTGTGAGCGGCTGCAAGATGTCGTCAATTCTCCTGCCCCTGCTCATTGTCTATATCCTTATCATCGGTGGAATCGGCATTTTCTGACGGTTCAACCGTCTCAGACGGTTTTTCCTCAGGGAAAACGACACCGGCATCCGTAAGTTTCTGGCGGAGGTCGTCACCGATAATCTCGCCACTGTTGAGCAGCAGTTGTACTCTATCCATTACACTTTGGAGTGAGGTGTTGTAGTCCTGGATAGTTTTTTCATCTGCATCGTCGGCGAGAGCTGCCTTTCTTTTATTAAGCAGCTTATCATCCTTGACAGCCTTGCTCAGATAGCTGCGAGCGTTGGTAATGGCTTTGGCGTAGTCAACAGGCATGGTCCCTTTTTGTGCGGTTTCATCGCTATTTTCGATGACGTAATCATCGTATCTTACGAACTCCGACTTGTACTTATACCACGTCTCTTTGAGCGTGTTGAGCGACTCGGCACGGTCACACGGCTCCTTAATATCCTGACAGGTATAATAAAGAGCCTTGATCTTCTTCCATCGCTCAGCGTTCTGTTCCCAGATAGCCTTGATGCTGTCCGGCAGCTGGTCGTGGTCAGCACGCTTGCCTTTATGTAGAGGCAGGTCCTGCTCTTCATCAGTTTTAGCCTCATTGTCTTTCGGTTCTGATTCAACGGCTGCCTGCAGTTCGCCAAGCAGTTCTTTCGTCTGCCGTTGTATGTCTTCGAGCGTCTGACCGCGCTGTCGGATTGGTACGAATTTTTTCAGTTCGTACACGACAGTTGACTCGAAACGCTTAGGATTGGTCAACACCGTCTGAAAGAGTTGGCGGTTCCGGTTGAGCTGCAAGAGCAGTGTGGCACCACCGATAATGTCCTCGTTAGTTCTTTCGGACATATTCAGGAAATCATTAAGCCTCTGTGTAATTGAGTTGTCGATTGGCATGATTTAGAAATATTTTCAATGTTACTAAAAAGGGGCGGTCTCACGATCACACGTGAGGACCGTCCCCGCATCTATATATATTTGAGAAGAGATGTCTTTGTTATCCTGAATCAATCTTCTCACCTTAGCTGCCTTTACCGGCAGGGCCTGACGTATCCTTACCTGTCGATGCCACTATCTTACCTGTTGCGCCATCGATGTCGCCCTCAGTGGTATGGATCTTACCCGTATAGAAAGGAGCGGCGCAGTAGTCGGTAGCAGATGCCTCCACGGTAGTAGTGTTGGCATCTGTCGGCGAAGCGCCGGTATCCTGTTTGAGCGACAGTTCGGCATCGAAGTCTTCATTACCAATGATGCGGTACTTTCCGTTGCGCTGTGGCACAAGGAAGACCATCTCATCGTTGTTCATCTGATTGATAAGACCTGTTGCCTCCTCCTCGGTCCCGGGAATGGCCATTGTAACCTTATTGAGGAAAGTCTTGGCGCCATCCGTACCCTGGTTCTCAACTTCAATCTTACCGTTGTTCTTGACAATACCAATCTTATAGAAGTATTTATCAGCGGCAAGAACGAAGTCCCCCTTAGCCTGAGCTGCTTCCTTAAGATCGGCAGG
>OIZS01000223.1_pt1 | contig 28484 bp, 22 predicted proteins | sample 1588641 | NCBI WGS metagenome assembly OIZS01 (sample SAMN03283240) | human gut metagenome | biome: human-associated habitat; material: feces | host: Homo sapiens | place: Peru | collected 2012
ATAGCTATCAAACTTCTTTAGAATTACTCTAATGAGTAATTACGAAGCTCCCACCTCTTTAGGTGGTGAGTAGTTCACAATCAAAGCGTATATGATTATAAGTAGTTTTGTTGATGCGTCTTAGGCCTCATGGAGCATAAGAATCATCTGTGCTTCATGGAGCTAAGCTATTTGGATAAGTCGAGGCTAATTTGGAATAAGGCTTAAGTTTTGAATTTAGCTTAAGCTGTGAACTTAGCTTAATAGACTTGATACCAAGTTCCACGCATGACCAAAACGTATTTGGGAGAAGTTAATGAAGTTTTTAACCAAAATTTTTAGTTGTATCGCCTTAATGGTGTTAGGAGGAGAAGCTTGGGCTGCTCCTCAACATATCTCTATTGGGGAAAGAGATTTTGAAGCAATAACAGCTTTTACAGTTGATACTTCAGTTGATTCTTTAGAACTACCTAATGGGGCCTTTGCTTTGTGGAATCAGAACCCAGTCTACGAAACTTCAGATATGGATTATGATAAGGTTAGCCACGACATCATCGCTTTTTTAAAGCCGATTGGTTATAACCGTGGGGTTGCACTTACTAATAGCATCATGATTAAGAGTCGTAACGGAGCAGGTTCTTGTTTAGCTGATAAGTTTGGGGACTTATATACCGAAGTTACCGATTCCATGGGGAATATTAAAGTGGCTAATTTTGAAGAATGGAAGAGTTATATGTCTAGCCTCAAACAAGATGAATGTGTGCTTAAGGTTGCGCCTGTCTATAACACTAACGTGCGCGCCTCTGTACAGTAAGCACAGTAAGCTTGGAAGACTGCAAAACTTGGTGCGATAACTCTTAAAGGTAAGAGCGTCACAATCTGCCCAAACAAATAACTAAGCCAAGAATTTACGTTCTTGGCTTTTTACTTTCCACTTTCCACAGTATGAGTGTTTCTGTGCAAAAATTAGCGCTTTGTTTCGAAACACCATAATTTAACTGTTTATTTTTGCGCCATGTGTCCGCAAAAAGCCTTAATCCTTGAATCTTAACTTTTATTTAGTTTTATGCCGAGGTACTTTGTTCTATAATAAATTATAAAGAACAACCTAGAACTTCTGTTTAAGCGCCACTTTATTTCGAGTCGTATTGTGCCATGCTAAAAAATTTACCCAACACCCTCACTATTTTACGAATCATTATGATTCCGTTTTTTGTTCTCTTCTTTTTTATTCCAAGCTCATGGAGTAATTTTGTGGCTGCTGCTATTTTTGTGCTTGCAGCTCTTACTGACTTACTCGATGGTTATTTAGCCCGTAAGCTTCAGGTATGTTCAAAGTTTGGCGCGTTCTTAGATCCTGTGGCTGATAAAATTATGGTTTGTACCGCTTTAGTTTTATTAGTTAATTACTTCTCCGTTATGGAAAAAGTTGGAGTTTATAATTACCTTCCTGGCCTGCACTTGGTCGTAACTATCTGTGCCATAGTAATTATTTCTCGTGAAATTGTTATTAGCGCCCTTCGTGAATGGATGGCTGAAATCGGTAATAGAGCCAAGGTTGCTGTAAGCTGGATTGGCAAATGGAAGACTGCTATTCAGATGATTGGGATTACTGGTCTTATTTGGCGTGACGATAGCTTACATAGCTATATCCCAAATTGGATGGTTTATGCGTCAATCGTCGTCCTGATGGTTGCCACTATGCTGACCATTTGGTCCATGGTTAGCTATTTAAGAGCCGGTCTTGGGAGCATGATTACCGCCAAATCCAAAGAAGTCTAAAGTTTTGTGAACTAAAATAGGCTTGATAAGCTTGATAGCTTAAAAGCGTACCAAGTTAAAACATTGGGTTTTACCGCTAAAGCTTAAAACATAAGTTAAGACAAAAGCTAATTCTAATCCTTGAAACCGTAATTTTAAAAGTTACGGTTTTTTTTTGTTTTTAAGCCTAACCTAATTCTAAGTTTGAAAGCCTGTGACAATGTAACTAGGAAATATTAGTTTTGACTTTAAAGTTGGTTGCAAATTTGGTGACCAAATCGGTTACCAAGTGAGCTTTAAAGTGAGTTTCAAAATTGGCTCTTTTTAGATTAAATTATGAAAACTTTTTGTAAAAGTCTAAAAAATAGGGTAAATTGATTTTCCTTAAGTTTTTTTCGGGCAAAAATCCTTTGAAACCTAGCATATTTTTTTTCCTGCGGTATCCTTTAAACGCCACAACAAAAAAGTTCTGCCCTCAAAAACTATAGTCATAGGTTGATGTAGGTCCTTGGAGTAAATTTTAATTGGGATTAGGTTGGCGCTTACGCTTAATACTTGAGCTTTACTTAGTGCTTTAATTAAGAGCTTTAAATTAAGTTTTAGTAGGGGGAAAGCGCTGAATCTTATTTTTCGCTGAACCTTTTTCGTTAAATCCCAAGGTTTGCTGGCATACTCCGTAGTTTATTCATAATCATAGAAAAGATAGTTTAGAGGTTTTGGGTGAAATCTAGTAGTTTTAGTAGCCTACGTATTGTGTTGTCTCGTATGCTCAATAAAGAACTTATTACGCCACGACTTTTAGTGACTGCAGCGATTGCTGGCTGTGTGACCGGTTTGATTTGTTCATTGTTTGAGATCTTGCCGTCAATGCTAGACACGATGCGTGTTATTTGGTTAAACGCATTAGAACTTCCTTTGTGGCAAAAGTTGCTTCTAGCTTTTGGGCTTAGCTTTGTCCTAGGGGCGATAGCTATTTATCTTACCAAGCGTTTTGCGCCAGAAGCTGGTGGCTCTGGAATCCCGGAAATAGAAGGGGCAATGTTAGGGCTACGCCCAGTTCGATGGCAGCGGGTGCTACCGGTAAAATTCTTTGGTGGTTTATTATCCTTAAGTTCCGGCATGGTTTTAGGGCGTGAAGGGCCGTCAATTCAGATTGGCGGGAATTTAGGCATGATGGTGGCGCAGCTATTACGTCTAAAACCGGATGATTGTAAGACCTTACTTGCAGCTGGTGGCGCTGCGGGGCTGGCGAGTGCTTTTAATGCGCCTTTGGCGGGGATTTTATTTGTACTCGAAGAACTACGTCTCCAATTTAAATTCAACTATGCTTCAGTTCAAGGGGTATGCGTGACGGTGCTTTGTGCGGCCATCGTACGCGATCTTATCTGTGGCACCGCTCCAGTCTTTGAGTTGCCAAGTTTTCAGATGGTGGATATTAGCGACCTCTTTTTATTCTTTGTTTTTGGGATTGTAATGGGTGGCTTTGGGGTCTTCTTTAATCGTGCCGTCAATACCTGTCAAAACCTTTACCAAAAGATCTATGGTGGTCGTTTAGGGCGCACGGTGCTTATTGTCGGGGTCGTGGCCGGATGCTTTGGGATCTTGTCCTTAGTCTTCCCGATGGGCGCAGGTTCTGGCATGAGCCTTATTCCTTCTTGGATTATCTCGGATAAGAGCTCTGAGTTTTTACTCGTAGTTTTAATAGTGCGAGTACTTGCGATCTTTTTATGTTTTTGTTCCGGTATACCAGGCGGGATCTTTGCTCCGTCCCTTTCAGTTGGGGCAGTTTCAGGGAGCCTCTTTGGGATGCTACTAGTTAATGCTGGCTATATCAATTTTAATCCAGGTATTATGGCGATCGTCGGCATGGGGACCTTCTTTGCAGCTTCAGTGCGCGCTCCAGTGACCGGGATAATTTTAGTTTGTGAAATGACAAGTAACTTTAATTTCTTGTTGCCAATGTTAGTTTCCGTTTCAACGGCCTCATACGTAGCTGGGATTCTTAAGGGGAGCCCAATCTATACGCAAATTCTTGAAAGAACTCTACGCCTCGGTAATGATGAAAAAGCTTTGGTGGATTTTGAGGCCTTTAAGGATAAGAATAAGCTTTAAAAGCGTGCTATCTTAAACTCGAAGTATAAGTAAGATTTGGTAAGTTAAATGCAAGATGTAAGCTTTGCGCGCGTAACGTTACAGTGTAAGCAAAGCTTAGCTTACAAAACTTTGCTTACAAACAAAGCTTATGAAGCTACGTCGCACGTAGTTGCGACAAAGTCCAAAAAAAAGCCCAAAATGAGACAAGAAAAGGCAGAGGTAAATGACGCTTAGGCGTACCCTCCTCTGCCTTTATCGTGATTAAAACTGTGTTTAGTCAAGTTTTTTTGATTAGGGGTTTATGATTAGATTTTTTTACGGTTAGACTTAACCTTAGCACTTTAAATCTAAGCTTAAACCCAAACCTTAGCTTAAACCTAAAAAAACAAATCCAAATTTGCCAATTAGCCAATTGGCAAATTAACCAAAAATTTAGGCCTAAACTTTACTGTTAGTGGTTAATGATGTGGCTTTTTCGGGTGCCCGTGGCAACAACCGCAATCTTCAAACCCAGCTTGCATTTGAGCAAATTCGGCATCGATATCCGCAAGCGCAATACCGTTTTTTTGCATCAGTTGCATTACAGACTTTAAGAGATTAGCAGCATGTTTTTTGTCGCGCGCAGTCTTAAATTCAGCCAAGGCGTTTTCAAGTTCGCTATCAGGTTCGTTTGCTTTGCTCGCCTCAAAAAGCGCTAAATTTTGGGTTGGAAGGAGTGGGTGTCCTTCAAAGCAACTTTCGTTACCAAGGTGGCAGGTTGGACCAACCGGATCGACGGCGGCTAAGAGGCAGTCGTCATCACAATCAGAAGTTAAAGCTTTGCAGTTTAAATAGTGATGTGATTCTTCACCTTTAGTCCAAAGGCGTTGCTTGGTGCGGCTAAAGAAAGTAACTTTACCAGTAGCTAAAGTCTTTTCTAAAGCTTCACGGTTCATAAAACCCTGCATCAAGACTAAACCTGAGCGGTAATGTTGCACGATGACTGGAATCATGTGTTCACATTTTTCCCAATCGAGGTCATCGATCTTAAAATTAGTACAAATCTCAGTCACGAACGGCTACTCCTTCTGCTCTTAAGTATGAGCGTAGCTCTTGAATATGGATTAACCCTTTATGAAATACTGACGCCGCTAAACAACCGTCAGCTCCGGCCTGTTTAAAGCCATCTCTAAAGTGTTCCATCGTCCCAGCGCCACCAGAGGCGATAAGTGGTACATGGCACAAGCTTCTAATCAAACTTAATTGCTTGAGGTCGTAGCCTTGACGCATCCCATCTTGGTTCATCATGTTAAGCACGATTTCACCGCAACCACATTCTTGGACCTTTTGGACCCAATCAGGAGTTGTCCAATTAGTGACGAGAGTTTTCTTTTCATCGCCGGTGTATTGCTTGACAAGATAGCGGTCGGTGGCTGCATCGTAATAGGAGTCAATCCCACAAACCACGCACTGAACGCCAAATCTATCTGCTAAACGAGTAATTAGGGTTGGATCCGCTAAAGCAGGAGAGTTGATAGAAATCTTGTCCGCCCCATACTCTAAAATACGAGCAGCGTCTTCAACGCTCTTGATGCCACCTGCAACACAAAATGGAATATCAATAACTTCAGCGACGCGACTAACCCAGCTCTTATCAACTACACGGGCATCAGAGGACGCAGTGATATCGTAAAACACGAGTTCATCAGCGCCTTCTTCGGCGTAACGCTTAGCAAGGTCAACAATGCCACCCATGATTTCATGGTTACGGAATTGGACCCCTTTAACTACGACGCCATCTTTAACGTCAAGACAAGGAATTATGCGTTTGGCCAGCATGCTATAGCCTCCTTCACAGTGAATTTACCTTCGAGTAGGGCTCGACCTAAGATGATACCACGAGCTCCGCTGTCACGTACTTGCGCGATGTCATCAAGGGAGCCAATCCCGCCAGAGGCTAAGAAGTCAACAGTTGGAAATTCGCGTGATAAGTCACGATAAAGAGAAACGTTAGACCCTCTTAAAGTACCATCACGAGAGATGTCGGTGCAAAGGACATAACGTAGACCCACTTCACTAAAATCATTGATTAAATCAGCAATTTCAGTCCCGCTGTTTTCTTGCCAGCCTTTAACCGCAATTAAACGCTTATGAGTTACGGGGTCAATATTTACGTCGAGAGCGAGCACGATATGTTCAGCGCCATACTTTTTCATCCAGCTCTTAACGAGTTTTGGAGCATGCACCGCGGTAGAACCGATAACTACACGTTCAGCTCCGATTTCTAATAAATCTGCAACGTCCTTTTCGGTGCGGATCCCGCCACCGATTTCAATTGGAACTGGAGTGTTTTTAATTAGATCTGCGATCACCTTAAGCTGACGATCTTGAGTATTTTTAGCACCGTCGAGGTCCACGAGATGTAAAAACTTAGCGCCTTCACTTACATAGAGGTCAAAGCGTTCTTGAGGCTGAGCACTGTATTCAGTCTTTTGGGCGTAATCCCCCTGAAAAAGTCTTACTACCTTGCCTCCGATAAGGTCAATAGCCGGAATAATCATATTCTTTGTCCTCGATTAAAGTTCGATAAAGTTTTTAAGGAGACGGGCCCCAGCAGCCCCGGACTTTTCCGGGTGGAACTGAGTACCAAAGAAGTTATCGTGCTGAAAAACTGCCGTAAATTGAGAGCCATAAGTGCAAACCCCAACAGTGTCTTTAGTCACGTCCATAGCGTAGGAGTGCACAAAATAGAAGTATGTGCCACTCTTAAGGCCCGCAAAAAGCGGACAAGAACCATCGTGAGTCACTTGGTCCCAACCCATATGTGGTAATGGGAGATCGCCAGTTTGCATTAAACGGACAGTGCCTGGAGTGATGCCTAGGGTCTTAATGCAAGCGGTACCGCTATTCATGCTTTCTTCTGAGGCTAAACCCATCATTTGCATGCCCAAACAAATCCCAAGTACAGGTTGCTTAAGGCTACGCACGAGTTCTGGTAAATGACGGTCGTTTAATTTTTGCATCGCTGCAACAGCGGTGCCAACGCCCGGTAAAATAAGTTTATCGGCCTGACGAATCACACTTTCATCAGCGCTGATTTGCGCTTCAATACCTAAACGGGCCAACGCAAAACGTACAGATGAGAAGTTAGCGCAGCCAGTATCGATAATGGTAACTTTTTGGTGGTTAGCCATGATTAGAGCACTCCCTTGCTTGACGGTAATTCAAAACCTTCACGGTGAATAGCATTACGTAAAGCGCGGCCAAAGCCCTTAAAGAGAGCTTCAACTTGGTGGTGAGTATTGCCTGAGGTTACGTTCATGTGTAGGGTTAGCCCCATCGCAAAAGCTAAACTTCTAAAGAAGTGTGGCACCATTTCTGTTGAGAGTTCCCCAACTTGGTCGCGTAAGAATTCAGCTTGGCAGCTAAATTCGCAATATGGACGCCCAGAGATATCCATCGCGCAATCAACCTCATGGTTGATGATGGAATCTTGTGGTAAGCCTTCAATCTTAGCGAGGACTTCATCCATAGCGAGAACGAAGCCAAAGCGGGCAATTCCACGCTTGTCGCCAAGCGCTTGTTTTAAAGCTTCACCAAGGGCAATACCGGTGTCTTCTACGGTATGGTGTTCATCAACTTCTAAATCACCTAAAACCTTAACCTTCATGGTGATTCCGCCGTGAGTTGCGATCTGATCGAGCATGTGATCAAAGAAACCGCAACCGGTGCTGATTTCGCTGCCACCAGCATGGTCAAGATCGACAAAGAGGTCAATCTTGGTTTCGCGAGTATTGCGTACGACGTGAGCAGTGCGAGGAAGTTTGGTGAGTTTGGCTACGATCTGTTCCCAGTTCATAGTTTCACGGTTGTATTGCAGACCATTGATACCCATGTTTTTAGCGAGCTGCATGTCGGTTTCACGGTCGCCAATCACAAAAGAATGAGCCGGATCGATAACCCCAGGTTCAAGGTAAGCTTTAACTAACTTGGTCTTAGGCTTACGGCAGTCGCAGTTTTCATGCGGAAAATGCGGGCAAATCAATACTTCTTCAAACTTTACCCCTTCTGAAGCAAAGATGGAGAGCATGAGGTTATGTGGACCTTGGAAGTTTTCAAGAGGTAATGAATCAGTGCCAAGACCATCTTGGTTAGTGACCATCACTAGGTGATAGCCGGCTTTTTGTAAAGCCGCTAAAGAAGAAGCTACTTTAGGTTCAAAAACTAATTTTTCAAAAGAGTCGACCTGTTTATCGATGATCGGTTCTTCGATGAGTGTTCCGTCGCGGTCGATGAAAAGATATTTTTCCATGGGTGCGGTTCCTGTGTGCGTAAAGGCCGTCCAGGAGGGCGGCCGTTCTATAGGATTAGATGGACTTTAGGAAATCCAAAAGCTCAGTCATTTCCGGCTCGCTACCGATAGTGATACGGATGCAGTTGTCGAGGGTCGGCTTACCGTTGAAGTCACGCAGGATAATGCCCTTGCGTGCAATGCGATAAAATAGTTCGCTCCCTTCCTTAAAACGGAAGAGAATGAAGTTGCCGTGGTCGGCAAAAACTTCATCCACGATAGGTAGGGCTTTAACCTCAGCAATGAAGCGAGCTTTGCGTTCGTTAAGCTCATCGATGCGGTCGCGCATGATTTCAAGGCCGTTCTTAGAGAGGGCTTGTTCAGCAATTTGCGCTACTGGATCAGAGATTGGATACGGGTCGATAACTTTAAGTAAGGCCTTGATGATTTCTTGATCGGCAAGGGCAAAGCCACAACGAATCCCAGCAAGAGCAAAACCCTTTGATAAGGTACGAGTAATCACGAGGCTACGGTACTGCTTTAAGAGATCAACCATGGTTTCTTGTGGGCAGAATTCAATGTAGGCTTCGTCAACTACTACGATCGCACGGTTATTTACGGCTTCCAAAATAGTGATGAGCTTTTCACGGGAGAGTAAAGTACCGGTAGGGTTGTTTGGTGAACAGAGGAACAACACCTTAGCATTAGGGTTAGTGTTAAATTCCTTGATGATAGCGTCGGTATCTGGCTGATAATCAGGAAGTGGAGCAATTTCAGTTACTAAAACCCCAACATTCACGGCGCTTACAGAGTACATCCCGTAAGTTGGCGGGCAGATGATGATGCTTTCACGGCCAGGTTCACAGAATGTACGAATAATTAACCCGATAACTTCATCAGAACCACGGGCGCACATAACGCATTCAGGATCAACGCCGGCATAACGCGCATAGCTATCGATAAGTTCAGGAGGCTGACATTCTGGATAGCGATTGAAGTTCATAGAGCTAATTAAAAAAGCAGCGCTCTTAGGAGCTTCGTTCGCATTTAAGAAGGTGTGACCTTCACCACCAATACGACGAGCTGAAAGATATGGAGTAAGACCACGCACGCGATCAGTAGCTAGGGCTACAATTGGATCTGTAGTGTTAGACATAGCAATCCTTTTTTGTTCGAGCTTAAAAGCGCTCTCGAGGCTTATCTAGTAGCGCCTAAGTTTTTAGGCGCTAACCTAAGCTTAAGGTTAGTGAGGCCAAATATGAATAGCTAAGTGTAGTTTAGCGTGAGCTAAGACTTAACTAATCTTTGGGCTTTAAGCTTTTAAGTTTTAAGTTAAAAACTAAAATTTCGAGAGCGTTTTAATAAATTATTCTTTATCGATAAATTCACGGCGAATAGTAACAGCACGCTTGTGCGCAGTTAAGCCTTCAGCATCAGCCATTTCCTCGACCGCAAAGCTAAGGTTCAAAAGACCTTCTTTGGTTGCTTCTTGTACGGTGTAGCGACGTAGGTAGTCAGCTAAACCTAAAGAAGAACAAGTCTTAGCGTAACCGTAGGTTGGGAGTGTATGGTTAGTCCCACTTGCGTAGTCGCCAACTGATTCTGGAGTCCATGCACCGATAAAAATAGAACCTGCGTTACGAAGCTTCGGTAATAAAGCGCGTGGATCGCGAGTTTCAACAATTAAGTGTTCAGGAGCATAGATATTAGAAATAGCGCAAGCTTCATCTAAGTCTTGGCATACGATTGCGATACTCTTTTCCAAAGCTTTTTCTGCGATGTTTTCACGGGAAAGGACTTTAACTTGCTTTTCAACTTCAGCCACTACTCGGTTGCCGTATTGTGGGTCGGTTGACAAGAGCACTACCTGTGAATCCGGGCCGTGTTCAGCTTGACTTAAAAGGTCGCTTGCAGCAAAAGCAGGTTCTGCGGTTTCGTCCGCAATAACGAGTACTTCAGAAGGACCTGCTGGCATATCGATAGCAGCGCCTCTAAAGTCAGAAGAAACTTGCTTCTTAGCTTCGGTCACAAAAGAATTACCTGGACCAAAAATCTTGTTTACCTTTGGTACAGTTTCAGTGCCATAAGCCATAGCAGCGATAGCTTGAGCGCCACCTACAGTGAAGATATCGGTTACGCCACAGAGGGTTGCAGCATAAACAATGGCATCAGATACAGGTGGTGGTGAACATAAAATCACCTTTGGACACTTAGCAATTTGAGCTGGAACGGCCAACATAAGCACGGTACTTACGAGTGGCGCACTACCACCTGGTACGTAAAGACCAATACTGTCGATGGGGTGAGTGTGTAATTCACAGTGCACTCCAGGCTGAGTTTCGACTTCAATAACGCTAGGCACCTGAGCTTCATGGAACTTATGAATGTTGGCGTAAGACTGAGACAAAGCCTTTTTGAGGTCAGCAGAAACGCGACCACAAGCAGCTTCGATTTCAGCTGCAGTCATGCGTAAATGATCGCTATCTAAACGGTCAAATTTACGAGAGTATTCAAAAAGGGCTTCATCGCCACGAGCTCTGATATTGCTGATGATGTCAGCTACCAAACGGGCCTTGGAGCCATCGTCACTGGTGGCAGGGCGCGCGAGGATTTCTTGGCGCGCTGCTGCATCCAAATCTTTCCAGTTAACAATCTTCATTTTTAAGTTCCTAATTCCTAATATAGGCGAATTTAAATGTTCTTAAGTCCCAAGCTAATAAATCAAAAGGGATTTAAATTCTTAAGCGTATATTTGCTCTAAAGTTCAAATATTAAAGTTATTAAAGGGCAAATATCTAAGCTATAAAAAACCTTGGTCAAAAGTGGGAGCCTAAATGCATTAGGCGGTTAAGCTCCCGCTTTTAAAAAGGTTTTACTTAAGCATCTTTTCGATTGGAAGCACGAGAATTGAGCTTGCCCCTAAAGCCTTAAGCTTTTCCATAGTTTCCCAGAAGAGGTTTTCAGTTGAAACTACATGCATAGCTACGTGATCTGGGTTGCCGGAAAGTTCAAGGAGAGTTGGGTTTTCACAGCCAGGGAGTAAAGCAGAGATTTCTGCAACCTTGTCCTTTGGTGCGTGGAGCATGATGTACTTACTGCCGTGAGCCTGGGTCATGCCGTCGATACGCTGAATGAGGCGATCAGCAATTTCCTGCTTTTCTGGGTAGAGTTCTTGGTCACGCTGAATAAGTACAGCCTTAGAACGGAATACTACTTCTGCTTCCTTAAGACCGTTGGCTTCAACGGTAGCGCCTGAACTTACGAGGTCACAGATAGCGTCAGCAAGACCCGCGCGTGGAGCAACTTCAACAGAACCGGTAAGAAGTACTGGCTTAAAGCTTACCCCGAAACCATCAAGGAATCTCTTAGTAAGGTTAGGGTAGGTGGTGGCGATCTTCTTGCCTTCAAGGCTCTGAACCCCGGTCCATTCTTCTTCAACTGGGATAGCGAATGAAAGACGGCAATCACCAAAATCAAGCTTACGTACGAGGGTGTAACCGGTTGGAAGACCTTCTTGTTGACGTTCAAGAGTGGTTTCTTCAAGTACGTTTTCACCAACAACGCCCCAGTCTACAACATGGTCCATTACGAGGCCAGGAATGTCGTCATCACGTACGCGGAGAATATCAATTTCCATGTTTTCAACATGAGCGATAAGACGATCTTCGCGCTTGTTGATCTTAAGACCACAGCTCTTAAGAAGTTCTGTGGTATCAGTACTTAAACGGCCTGATTTCTGCATGGCAATACGAAATTTCTTCATTTGATTATTAACCCTCTTTTGTAAATTAAAAACCCTTGGAAGTTCTTTTTTCTTCCAAGGGTCTCTGAATAATCAGCGTTTGGCCTACACCCGGAAGAAAATATTCTACGTCTTCCGGCAACCGTACTCCTGAAAGACTATCTTGCAGGATGATGGTGATGTGATGTGAATCTGCAGTTATACATCGCAGTTTCCTTTGCCTTTGTGCCAAACATTAAAATTTATGGTCTTATTATAGCACGATTATTTGACCATATGCACGTTTTTTGTTTTCTATTACTGTTTTATCGTGTGCTTAGCTTCATTTAAGATGCAAAAATTTTGGTGTGAGCTAATAGTTTTTTAGCATTTGGTGAACATTTGGTGAGAGTGCTTGAGAGGGCGTCACTTAGGTAAGGTTTTAATAAGGTTTGAATAAGTAGGCCTCATTAATGGTAGCGGTTAGATAACTCTAAGTTTTCTAAGCCTTAAGTGGGCCTAAAGTGACCGCTACGCGACCGTTGAAAAAGTAATATCAAGCAAGTTGTCTCAGATTTTTGATTAGAGGCATAATTACTTATGTTCCTAGCATAGTTACGTAGACGTTTCTAGCATAATTACGTAGACGTCCTGACAAAATTGCTTAGACGTCTATTTGGCTAGAATATACCTCACCACAGCGTAATTGGTAAGCTTTAGCTTAAATGCTAATCCTCAACATCTATTTTGAATTCTTTAAAAGAAACGGCACATGATTTTTTACTAAAGCTTAGGCCCAAAGCATATACCTTCTCAGTAAAACCATTTTTCTTAAAAGCTTCAATATAGTGCTTCTCATCTATCTGCTTGAGCGCAGCTTTGGCCGTAGGTATTAGTTCATTTTCATCGTCAGTGTATTTTAGTTCTAAAACCACGCCTAACAAGGAATCTTTGGACAAGAAGGTTATATCTGAATAACCATTTCCAGCTTCTTGATTCGAAGCATAATTCCTTAAACGTTCGCATTGAGTAGAGAACACACTATTTAAAAAGCCATGGTAATAGTATTCTTTAGGCGCTTTGGTAGAAAAATCTCTTACTGAAATGAATTTGGCTAACGCATCTTCAATATCTACTCTTAATTGCTCAGCATCAGCGTTAAAGACAGACTGTAAGATTTTGGCAGCTTTTTGTACCTGAGTAGGAGCTTTAGTGAAATAATCTTGAATCTTCTCTTTAAAGCAATTTCTGATGCTTTTATTCGTAATTCTTAAATTAAGCTCTGAACTTGCCACATCAAAGTCTGAGGGCTTAACAACTGTCAGATAGCCGGTATATAGTAGCATGGACCAAAAGTCATCACTTCGATGCTCTTTTAAATCCTCATGGTTTAAAGTTTCACGAATCTTTTTACTAACGGTGCCACCATCGACTAAGGTCTGCATGTCTTGGGCATCTTTTTCTGTTAAGAAGCCTAAAAATTGATTTATTAGATCATTAGAACTCGTATTAACCCAATAGTTTTGAGGGGTCATATCCTGGCAATTTTTTAATCCAATAGCTTCGGCACAAAAATTTACCACATCCCATGCACAGAACATTTCATGGTTGGCAAAATTATAGCCATCGTACCATTCTTTAACTATATTGTTAAAACTAGACAAGCCATAATAATCTAGCATGTCGATAGTTTCATCTTTAGTAAATCCAACCCCTGTTGCCAACTCCTCGTCTCTACTAAACACTGTGTTGACACTAATGTTATTTAAACCGGTAAAGATACTCTCTTTAGAAACACGCAAACAGCCAGTAAGCACAGCTTTTTCGAGGCAAGTATTAGTTTTTAGGACACTGCCTAACATCCCACGAATAACATCAACCATTTGGTTATAATAACCACGAACTGAGGCTTTAGCCAAAGGAACGTCGTATTCATCGATAAGTACTATGGCTTTCTTGCCGTAATGTTGATATAGAAATTGGGTTAAGAGCAATAAGGAAGATTGGATTTTTTCTATAGATGATGTTTTTTCAAGCAATTCAAAATTCAACAAACACCGAAGATCGTTTTTGTTTTCTTCTGATAATTTGTCGCTTTCAAGCAAATATCTAAACTCTCTTTCAACTAATATATATATTGTTCCGGCTAACTTTTGAAAAACCTCCTCGAAGGAATTGCCCTCAATTCCTTTTAAAGATAAAAATATAACCGGATATTGCCCCATAAATTTCTGACAAAACTCTTGGTCCGCAAAAATTTTGGTGTCTTTAAATAGCTCTACGTGGCTTGATAAATCTTCTGGCTTGTTATGATTTATGGAGAGAAAATGGTAAAACATGCTCATGGTTAATGTTTTACCAAAGCGTCTTGGCCGAGAGATTAAAAGAACCTCACTTTTATTTTGGGCAAATACATCTTTAATTAACGAAGTTTTATCAACAAAGTAGCACTTATCATATATAACCTTAGAATAATCATCAGTGCCAACTGCTATTCCTTTTCTTAGTTGATTCATCTTCATTCTCCCATAACAACCTTTTCTTTTTAGGTTGGTTTCGGCTTTTTAAATAACTTTTAAGGTGCAAAGGTGAAGTGTGGCATACTGGTAAAAAGTCACTAAAAAAAACCATTTATCTCAATCTTAACATCACTGACTGCTCCCACGGGTAAGCCCGTGGGAGGCTGATTGAAGTGTAGCTTGTAATCGTACACCATTTTCAGGCTTTGGAGTTACAAGTGTAAATCTGTTTGAATTAGGACTTTCATTACCCAAGAGTCCTACGACCACATTAGCGCTAATTTTCTGTCTTACGACCAGGAAGTACAGCCAATCTTCCTAACGTTTAGATTAGATATTGTTCCATGCTATTGTCAAATAGTAGAAATATAGTTTTTCATAGAAAAAGTGACTTTCATCCCACACACAAGCATGTTGGTTTTACGCCGCAATTTATAACCTTTAATCGGGGTGAATTTTTTTAGAACTTTGAAGCCTTAATGCTACAGTCAGTAAACCCAAGTTCCTGGATATTAATCTGACGGCTAGTGCTAAGCTTTAAATGATAGATAAAGCCACTTTCTGTTTCTTTATAGATGATTGGTTCCACTTCGTTTAACGAAAATTCCACGCTTTCAACATCATCAGTAAAGCCATGAACCATCTTTTGGCCATTAGCGCCTGTAAGCGTAAGCGCTCCAATAGCTTCTGCCATTTTTATAGATTCAGACGCGGTCAAGCCTTGCGCTTTAGCAGGAACATTTTCCCCTTGAGTTACGTTAGCTAGTTTTTCCGCCTCTGGTTTAAACCGCATAAATAAACAACGTTTAAGCGATAAATCAGGGTTATGTAACATGAAGTAAAAGCCACCATGCTCACTAAATGGCATGCCTTTACCGTTATAATCCGGATATGAAAAGCCTTCTCGACTTACAAAAAACGGGCGTTCATGAGTTGTGTCATAAATGCGATTGGTAATTACTCTTAAATCTTGATAGCGATTGTAAAAATGATTTTTCTTATCAAGGTAATAGAGCTTATAAGCTTCGCTAACTTCAGACTTATGGTATAGCGATATCACAAAAAGATAGTAAACCCCAAGCGTCACACATAAAACTAGACACCCAAGAACCACATAAAGGCGTTTACTTTTAGAACCACCTAAGATTTGGGTGGTTGGGGTCTGGTTTTCATTAGCTTGAGTGAGATCTTCGCTAGATTGAGGCTTAGCCGTTTGGTTAACAGATAATTTCATGAGGCCACCTAATTACCATCGAGATTGCTATCGAGATTATGAGCGAATTTGCTATCAAGTTTACTATCAACTTTAACTTGGACTTTATAGTTAGTCAGTTAAAAATTCATGACGTGAAGCTTGGTTAAACTTAAAGTAACCGCCTAAAGCTGTCGTTGTGGTTTCACTAGTAGCATCACTTACGCCACGTGATTTAACGCAGTAATGGGTCGCAGTAATAGTTACAGCCACATCCTTAGTTTCTAAGAGGGTCTGCAAAGCCACTAAAATTTGCTGAGTTAAACGTTCCTGCACTTGTGGTCTTTTCGCAAAAAATTGCACAATGCGGTTAATCTTTGATAAACCAATAATCTTTTGACGTGGCAAATAAGCAACTTTGGCGTAACCATCGATAGTTACGAAGTGATGTTCACAGGTACTAAGCATGGTAATATTGCTTACTTTTACCATTTCATCAACTTTCATCTTGTTTTCGATTACGGTGATTTTAGGGAAGTTGCGGTAATCAAGCCCTGAAAAAACTTCATCCACGTACATTTTGGCAATACGGTGCGGAGTTTGAGTCAAGCTGTCATCGTTAAGATCTAGACCTAAAGTCATCATAACTGCACGCATGTGCTTTTCGATGTCAGCTTTTTGTTCTTCAGGGGTTAAAGTTACAGGCTTACGTGGAGTTTCGAGTCCTTGTTCTTCTAAGGCATTACGAACCTTGATAGCTTCAATACTCAAACCTTCATTCCTAGGATCTTTTGTCATATCTGTAAAAGCTGCTTCTTCGGACAAATCACGCACTTCTTCAGTAATAAATTCCATGAAATAAAAACTCCAACATTAGTGAAAATTTGGGCCATAGCCAAATTTCTGACTGCTCCCAACGGGCAAGCCCGTGGGTTTTACGCCTCAATTTTATAACCATAGACCCATAGTTTAGAACTACGATTAAAACATATGGCTTTAAGGTTTATAACTATGAAGTTATCATGTGACCTCTGACGTTAAAATTGTACCAATTTTTAAAATCAGGACCATTAATAGCCAAAGCCCCGCATAATAATATAATATTTGCGAGGCAATTAACAGAATTATTATTTTTTTATATAAAGACGGCTTTGGCTATAGCACTTACTTAACTTGCAGTAAACAAAAACTAATTAAGTGAGTTTTAGGGGCCTTAGGACCAACTCTTTATCTATTTGATTATCTTGATTATCTTGATTAGCTTGTTTTTAACCAAGCTAGATAAAAAAAACACCTAGCTTGGATTTAAGCGACTTAAATGCTAATGCTAAATACGCACCCCAGCCTTAAACATGGCTTCAACAGAACCATGTTCCTTAAGAGCTGCCGAAAAGTCGAGCAAGCGCTTAATAGAAACGAGAGCTTTTTCGCGGATCTGCGCGTCAACTTCGATTTCATGACCGGTGAAATTTTGTAAAGTTTCTTCAATGAGAGCCAAGCTGTTTTGACGCATCCATGGGCAGTGAGCACAACTTTGGCAAGTTGCCCCTGCGCCACCAGTTGGCGCTGGAATTAAAGTTTTATCAGGGCACGCCTGCATAATCTTGTAGAAAATACCAGTATCGGTCGCAATGATAAATTCCTTGTTATTCATGCTTTGTACTTTCTTTAAGATTTGGGAAGTAGAACCCGCAAAATCCGCCATTTCAGTAACTGCAGCTGGAGATTCTGGGTGCACCATTACGGCTGCATTAGGGTGTTCTGCCTTAAGGGCTTTTAAAGCTTGGGCCTTAAATTCATCATGCACGATACAGTGAGCTTGCCATCTTAACATGTCAGCGCCAGTTTCTTTTTCAACATAGCTACCGAGGTGACGATCAGGAGCCCAAATTAATTTCTTCCCGCAAAGATTAAGGTACTTAACCATTTCAATAGCGATAGAACTAGTAGCCACGTAATCAGCTCTAGCTTTAACCGCGGCTGAAGTATTAGCGTAAACTACGACCGCACGATCCTTGTTTTCATCACAAAAAGCATTAAATTCAGCTGCCGGGCACCCTAAATCCAAAGAGCATTCAGCTTCTAGTTCCGGCATTAAAATAGTTTTTTCAGGTGACAAAATCTTAGCGGTTTCGCCCATAAAGCGCACCCCGGCCACAATAATGGTCTTATGTGGGGTGTTGCTACCCCAACGCGCCATTTCGAGTGAATCCCCGATAAAACCACCGGTTGCTTCAGCTAAAGCTTGGACTTCGGGGTTAGTGTAATAATGGGCAATAATTACAGCATCTTTCTCCTTTAATAAACGGGAGATATTTTCTTTATAGACTTTAATTTCATCAAGCGTCGGCATCGGCGGTACAGATGGAATCTTTATGCTGCTCATATCAGGGATAAACATTGCTTCCTCGCTTTTGTTTTGGTATGTCCAAACAACGAACGTAATTATTGAAGCGCCCTTTATTTCTGGTTACGCCTCAATTTATCTCGGTTATTACGGACATTTGGTAATTTGCCACAAAAAATATGCTCTATTATAAAGAGCGCGCGCCTTATTTCATAGCGTCACACTATGTGAACCTTAAAAATCGCCCTAAAAAAGTAGAAAATACCCCATTTTTCCCCAAAATTTGGTTCCGAACCCCAAATCAAGTTCAAACCAAGGGCTTGCCAAATCTCAAAAGGCCCAATCTACCTGACACACGACACCCTAGATATTTAGCCATTGGCTTTAGCTTTGGTCTTTTGCTTTAGCCTTTTTGGCTTTAGTCTCTATTGCTTTGGGCTCTTTATTCTTGGCCGTTACCCTTTTAGTGACCTTATAGAGGATAAACCCAAAGCCTTGATAAACAAAAGCCTTGGTCTTAAGGTCATTTCTAACCTCTGCCAAGGCTAATCTAATTGAGTCTTTAGTAATCCTGCGCTCCAAACTCATGTCCTTAGAGCAAAGCATTTTATTCTTTAGAACTTATACTGCGCGCTTAAGGTCCATAAGTTACGTAGAGTCTTATCTGCTAAATCAAATTCACGTTGTCCGACCCCAAAACGACCTTCTGCATAAACACGCATTGCCGGGGAAACATCATAAGATACTTGAGCGTTTATATAAGAGGTATCGGTCTTATGTAGTTCGTAACCTTTATAGTTATAACCTGTCATAAAGCCTAAGCCATTTTCAAAAGTATAACCAGCTACGACTTCAGCCCCGGTCAAATGGTGTTCTTCACCAGCATGCTTAATACGGCTATAGAGTAACGCCGTGTAAAACCCATCATTTAAATAGCCATAGCTAAGAGCCACATTAAATGAGCGACACCCACGAATATCAATTGGATCTTTAAACTTATAGTAGTCAGCGCTAACGGAAAAAGCTAACCCCTTTAAAACAGTGTTGCGTTCCCAATTGTAGCTTAAAGACCCAGCAAACCCATAATCGACGTCCACTTTTTCAGTAGTTTCAAGATCATGGTTTTCAATTTCACCTGCATCATCAAATGAAGTTTGATATGAAGTGGCGAGAGTATAGCCACCGATGGCATTGATATAGGCAACTTGACCTTCTTGACGGCCACCTAAAGCCCAATACGCACTGCTTTCACTTCCCCAACGTTCAAACACATCGGTAAAACCAATAGTTTGGTAAGTTGCAGTATCCTGCTGCCCAATAGTCAAAACACCCATAGGACCAAAATCAAAACCGGTATAAGCATAACGGGTCACTAAATTCTTATCATCTTTTTCCCAAGAATTTAAATCCCATTCCACATGCGCAATCCCACTAATATTGGTGCTGATAGCGCTCCGGCCAATAAAGCCAAGACGGACATCACCTTCAATGCCACCTTTATGTTCAGTTTCTTCATAAATACTGCGGGCAGCTTTATTCATAAAGCCTGCTTGTACTTGCCCAAAAATATTCAGAGTTTGCCCGTTGCCATTATATATTTCAAGGGCATGAGCGCTTGGTAAACTTAGTAATAAACCACCTACTATCCAAGCATTAATTGCCACTAAATACATTAATGTTTTTTTCATAAAAATCTTCATCCAAATTTAAATCGCTAATATTTTACCACAGGCCTAAATCAAAGGTTCTTGTCACATTGAGCTATTTTGTACCATTAAACGGCTACATTTTTAAAATAAATTAAGACGAAGGTTGAAACTAAAATCGACGCCAAGATTCATACGATGAACAAAGTTAAAACAAATACCAAAAACCAATTACACCCAACAAAAAAGCGCACAACCTAACAAGCTATTACTTGTGGGATTATGCGCATCTAGTCTTTGTTTTTTGGCTAAATTTTTGAGCTTTAGCAAATACTCATGGTTTTAATTAGGTGCTTTTCTAACTAAGTTTGGTTAGATTAGAAGTTGTACTGTAAACCAAGGCTGAGCTTGTTGTCTGAACTTTCTGGATCAGCAACCTTGTTACCCTTAATATCAACGTCGATATCACCAACGCCGATTTCGCCTTCAATGTAGGTCTTGAAGTTGCTGCTTAAGTTGTAGCTAACTTCTGATACGATTGAGCTAACTAAAGTATCGCCGTCCTGAGAAAGGTTCTGGTAGCTTAGAAGTAAGCCAACGCCATTTTCAAAACCGTAACCACCTAAAACTTCAAAGCCCTTTCTGTTTTCAGCTTTATCGAAGTCAGTAAGCTGGTACATACCAGCGAGATAGAGACCGTCACCTACGGTACCAGCGCTTAAAGCTGCAGCGTAAGAAGTTCTGTCTTCGTTGTTGCCAAGGTACTTAGTCTTATCAGTCTTACCTTCAGCAAGTGCATAGTGGTCAACACCTAAATCGATAGAGATTGGTAACTTAGCATCGAAAGTGTAACCTAAAGCAGCAGCAAAGCCGTTGTCTACACGGTCAAGGCCAGCACTCTGATAAGATGCGCTACCAACGAAACCGTTCTTCTTATACTGGTAGTAAGCTTGACCTTCCTGACGACCACCGAGAGTCCAGTAGGTGTTACCTTCCTTCCCCCAATCAATGAACACGTCAGTACGCCCCATAACTTGGTACATAGCAGTGTGCTGCTGACCTAAAAGGAGGGTACCGAAATCATCAGTCTTGACCCCAAGGTAAACGTAACGGCTCTTGAAAGTACCGTCCTGAGAAGTTTCACCTGAAACGTCCCATTCACCCATAGCGGTAGCTACAAAACCATCAGCAATCTTAGAATCTCCCTTAATACGAAGACGCGCCTTACCCTTGATACCAACTTTGTCGTTTTCAGAAGCGCTTACGCTGTTTAAGTTAGCCTGTATGCGGCCACCTACTTCCATCTTATTGCCATTGTTGTCGTTATATACCACTGCAGCCTGTGCGGTGGCACCAATCATTGAAGTGGCACTTAAGAGACCAATTACAGCTAAATTTTTGCTAAACATCAGGTAAATCCTTATTGTTTTATAGAATATGGTTTAATCAGGTTCGACTCGTTATTGATTTACTCAAGCCACAAGAACCTAATATGTTATCTTGAACTTCATAATGTTCCAACCCCTAAGGGATGTGCACCATAATACCCAATGACTGTTCAATCCCAAATAAGTCCATGTAAAAAGCTTGTAAGCACCTTTTAGCTGACTTTACATGTAATTAACCAAGAAACAACGCTATTTATTCTTACACATAGAAGCCAAACCTTTATTTTAAAGCTTTGCTCGCATGTTAACCTAAAAAATCACATAATCCCAAACCTGGATTAAGTAAAATTTAACCATTCCTGTAAACAAAAAGCCCGTTTCTTATAATCAAAGAAACGGGCTTTTAGCAATCTTTAAGCTTTTATAGTGTTTTATTAAGCATCCTTAAAAAAACACCCATAAACCACACTTTATAGCGTGCGCTTAACCGAAGCAACTAAAATTAGAAGTCGTAACGGATATTAGCAGTGTACTTGTCGTTACGGCTATCAGGAGCGTTTTCGCCAGTGAAACCGAATTCAGCTTCAGTGTATGCAGAGAAGTTGTCGGTGAACTGGTAGCCAGCGTGAAGAACCATCTTGTTTACGTCAGCATTTGAATCATCAGCTGCGGTATCGAGATATTCGTAACCAGCGAGGAGGCTAACCTTATCAAAGCCGTAACCTACTACGAATTCATAACCATTTGAAGAAGCTTTAGCATCAACTTCGCTGAACTGATAAAGGAATGCGCTATAAAAGCCATCACCAAGGTTACCAAGAGATACGGAAGCAGCGTATGAATCTACGTTGTTGTCCTTGCCACGAAGATCGTAGTTATCGTAACCAACCTGGAAATCTAATGGGAGGTTTTCAGCAACGTCGAAACCGTAACCAAGAGCTAAAGCAACACCGTTGTTTACACGAGTAGTATTTACGTCGAAAGCGCTCTGGTAAGAAGCGCCGAATGAGAAACCACCGTTACGATACTGGTAAACAGCCTGACCTTCCTGACGACCACCAAGAGTCCAATAGGTGTTAGCCTCTGAACCGAAATCTTCGAACACATCGGTCTTTGCAATTACGTTGTAGATAGCAGTATCAGTCTGACCAACAACAAGACTACCGTAATTGTCGGTATCAAAACCTACAGTAGCATAACGAGTTTCGAACGTACCGTCAGTGCTAGTAGAAGAAGCTACATCCCATTCAGCGAAAGCAACAGCCTTAACGCCTTCAGTAATTACAGACTGGCCACCAATGTTAAGACGAGCAGCACCCTTAAGAGCAGAAGCGTCACCGTCGTTAGCAGCTACACTGTAGAAACCGCCCTGCACACGGCCACCAACCTCAAATGAGTTACCGTCTTTATCGTATACGGTAGCAGCTGAAGCGGTAGTTGCAGCGGTAGCTGCTACTAAAGCAGCAAGTAAAGTCTTCTTAAACATAATATTTTTCCTTATTTAACATCTGCGAATGCAAATCAATTTATTAGTATTGTCGGTAAATCAGATTCTCTTGGTTAGTTTTATATATATCTTTATCTATGTCCCCTACCTAAATTTCGTTACAATCCTAAGATTTACCCGAGGCTTACCTAAGTTTACCTTAGCTTACCTCAGCCTTACTTCCTTACTTATAACATCCAATTAGTTAGGCAAACAAGTTTATAAAACGAAACTAGCACAGTTTGGTAATTACTAAAGATAGAACCTTTAGATTACCTAGAACTATTAACCAATAATAAATTGTTTATCACGGCTTGCATATTTCACATTTATAGCATGCAATATGTTTGCCAAAATTAAACACTTACCTTGCTTTCGCTTTTATATGATAATTTTTTTTCGAAAATCACGTTTTGTTTTATAAGTTATATATAAAACAGAGCATTGCTTTTAATAAAAACTTAAAAATATTTTTAGGTAGATTTTACTTAAAAATAAAAAACTAATCGTAACTTCCAGCACTTGGTTTTTACTTATAACGCCCTATAAAAAGACATGTATCGCACCAAGTTTGTTCATTGTATCACAAAAAAAGAGCCTGTAAACTTATGGTTAAAGCTATTAAACGATAATTCTTCTCACTTAGGCTAATATCGTGTAATTAAATTCCTAGTGCTTTACTAGTATATGTCTTTTTTATATTATATAGCCCCATGGTTAAATCCTACCATAAGGCTCTTATGGTCTTGATAAATCTTACTTTTTTAATTGATGGTAGTTTGGGAATGGCAACTTTAGTTAGTTATGGCTTTAGAAATCTTTAACTAGCTGTAGCCTCTATAGCCTCGACAAGCTGTAGCCTAGTAATTTGAACAATCTACAGCCTAAACAAACTAAAAAACTTAACAACCCAAATCCTTAACCTCAAAAAACTTGACAACAAAGAGAAAACCAAGCTTTTATTGATAAGTTTGCTGTTTTTCGGGGCTTGGCGGTTTGAGTTTGCACTTGTGTTTTCTGGCCCTGAATTACCTTTGTTGTATAGCCTTACCTTTGTTGCATGTTCTGTTCTTTAGTTCTTGATATGACTTTATGACCTGGCATACCTCTTGTTTTCTGGTTTTATCTACTATTGCCTAGTATGGCGCTATTGCTAGGTATTAGCCATAAAGAGATGGATGGTGTAATTATCGCGTTCCTTAACTTTGCGCCATCGCATTTTAAGCCCTGCACCACTACGTTCCTTAACTCTGCACCATCGCATTCCTTACAGGATGCACCACACTTCATCCTTTCTTTAAAGGCCTCAATACTCTATAAATAACACTATGAGAAACTCCACCAAAAACTCCATGTAACTCCACAAAAAACTCCATAAATAATAGAAAAGAGAACAAATATGCCTTCTATGTTTTAACATGCACTTTGAGACGCACCTTTAGAAACACATTTAAGTGCCCACTTAAACACACCAACGATTTAAACGTATGTAAACGTTAAAAGAAAGTAAAAAGTTTGAACTTTATTACCTAAATTTCGTCCAAAAACAAGATTATTAAGGCTTAGCTAATAAAAACCACGTGGACTAAAATTAAAAAGGATTAACAATCCTTGGTCCTATTTGATTCCTTTGATTTATGGCGCAACTGATTCTGAGATTTTTAGAATAGAAGCAAAAAACCTCTAAGCCAGAAAGGTAAATAGTCCTTAAAAGCCGGAAAGTGTTACTCTAAATTTGAGTCCATGAACCCAACCCATAATTCAAAGTAGAACATTGTGGCTAAAGGTAGCTAAATAAAATGCACCAAGAACTTAAAAGCCGAGAACTTAAAAGCCAAACCCTAAAGCATTTAAGTTTACTACGTAGATAAGCCCTATGACCTCAAGACTAAAAGTGGACTTGAGCATATAGTGTAGTGCATACTAACTAGTGCGGACTAGCACATGCTATTTGATAATACGTGAGCTATTTTTATCTAGCCCGTTCAAAGACGTGATAGTATATATTTCTAGAATTTAGAACTTGCTAGACTTTAGAACTTGTTTCGAACTTAAACAATGAAGTTCGTAGATACCGAATTTATTACCCGCAAGCCATTTATTAAGACTTGCTTCATCATCAATAATATTTAGAAAATAGAGCAAAGAGAGTTGTTCAACATGGCTTTTTTTAAACATACCATTATTTCTGTTATGACCGTATGCGGTCTTTGTGCCACCTTTAATGCGGAAGCTGCCACTTTTAAAGCCCCAAAGAATTACACCATCATCATGGCTGATGGCGCCAAAGTTGGTAGCGCCTTTTCTTCTGTGCGAGAATTAACTTTAGACGCTGGTAGACACCAGATTATGGTACTCTTTAAAGGTAAATTCAAAAAAGGAACAGACCGCATCCTAACTTCTGCAAGTAACCCTATCGTTATTAATATTCCAAACATGGCGGCAGATGATGAGTATTCTTTTACTTATCCACGTATTTATAACTATGATGATGCGCAGGATTTTGCTGATAAGCAAGTTATCACTTTAACTAACCATGGTAACAACACCACTAACGAACAAGTAAGTTACTTTATCCTTCAATCTGAAAAAGGCTTCCAGCTTGACCGTAACTTTAAAGATGAATTAGCTTCTTTAGGTTTACTTTACGTTGCTCCAAAGAATGTTCAAACAGCAACTAAAAAAGAAGACACTTTGAAAAAATGTCGCGATTCAAATATGCAAGACTGCCCGCAAGTAGTCGTATCTCCAGCTAATACTTCAAACAACAAGGTTGCAGTAGCTGTTCCAACCAATGCAAATGTAACCATGAGTGATGAAGCCACTAAGGTTGCGCTTAACAACCCTAACGTAAACCAAGGCGTGTTTGAAGGCTTGAAATCAATTTACAACAGTGCAGATCCTGCAACTAAGGCAGCCTTTAAAGCCTGGATGGCAACTCAAAAGTAAAAATTAGCACGCTAATCCAAAAACATAGTAGCTAATACGTAAAAATAGGCCCGCCAAACAAATACGCGGGCCAAACCAAAAAACTTAGAGCCTAAACGTAAGCCTAACGTCGTAAACCACAAAGCTCAAAGCTCAAAGCTCCAAACCCAAAACGAAGAACCAAAAGCTAGAAGCTAAGTTCTTATTTTCCTAACCAAGCAACATCCTTAACGTTAAAATCGGATGAACAATTGCTATTCGTTGTCTGTTATCCGTTAACTGCTTTTGGTTGTCTGTTATCAACCACCAATCACCGCCTAGTAGCTACCAACTACCTACCACTAACCACCAAATATTGCCATAGCTACAATAAAACCCAACTATGTAACGCCGGAAAATTCCTGTGCGCTTAGCTAAGATTTTTAAAAACTTGGTTACCTAGATAAAAATTTTTGTCAGTCACTAAATTTTGCGTTATTATCGAAGTTATCGGATTTTTTGATCGCATTCACATAAATGCGACTTATCCACCAAACATTAAAAACTTGGTGTGCAGAAGGTATAACGTAGCTCGGAATATTTAAAGCGTAAACGAAGATTTAAAACTTAACCATAATCTTTAATAGCCAGCTGTAATATACATCTGTTTTAACCACCCTTCGTAGCTTTCGCTCTTAAGGTTAATGACACCAAGCATACAAGCTTTAGCCACAATATAAACGTAAACATACAGCAACTAAAAATATTAGCGTACTTAGTGTTCCTAAATTATTAGCTTCTAGATTATTAGCTTCTAGTTCTAGTTCGGCGTAAACAACTCTAACTTTAGTCTAGACTTTGTTTTACCGTTACCAACCTAAGTTTTACTAGCTGTAAGTTTAGTCTAGGTTTTATTGGCCCACGCGCAAGCTTGTTAGTTGGCTTTGCAAAGTAGCTGAATATGTTTTTCAGTCAAAAGCTCTGCCTTAACCTCAAGGCTTTAAACGTAAGCCCCTAAAACTCTGTAGTTTCTTTAACACAACTTAGACTAAACCTACATAATAAATTCACTTTGGTAACTCTATAAAAGCAAAGGCAAAACCAAGGCAAGCTCAGGCTTAGGAAACATTGAGTTTTTGTTTTTACGCTTTATGGACTTATGGGGCATTGGGGATTCTTTAAAGCCAAGAATCAAAGGGCAACAGAATCAAAGAGCAAGACTAAGCCCAAGCCTAAAACTAAGTATTTACTAAAGCTTAAAGTTACTAGAGTTACTAAAAAAGTTATGGTTCTAACTAACTTTTTTGTAAAGCATTTATCTTGTGGTAGCCAAACAAATAAACACATTCATCAGCATTTACAATCTACTATCAAAAACGGAGAAAAACTGATGTCGAGACTCAAGTCACTTAACTTTAAACACTTCATTTGGATCGTTATTCCTACTCTCTTTTTAACCTTCCTGGCCGTGCTGACAACCAAAGCTTTTTTGCCGCCTGAATTCCATCCGGTCTTTACAGAGCTTACAGCGTTTGGTATTCGGTGGGAAATTATCATGTTTGCTGCCATGCTCATTAGTGTGGCCATCTTCTATAAACGCACTACAGACGTCGCTATTATCGGAACTACTCTCATAATCATCTACAAACTAATTTTTGTAGATGATTTTTTTCTTTCAACCTTAAGTAATAGCGAATTTTGTACTCAATATTTAGAGCTTATAAACTTAGCCGGGATGTTGATGGGCTTTAATATCCTAGCCGATAACTTTGAACGCAGTGGGTTAACGGAACGTATTCCCAAATTCCTTCCGCACAATTATCTAAGCGGTTTTATTTTGCTGCTGTTTATCTTCATCATTTCTACCTTCTTAGATAACATTGCAGCGGCAATGATTGGTTTTTCTATTGCGTATGCCGTTTTCAGAAAAAAACTTCATATCGGTTATATTGTCGCAATTGTAGCTGCTTCTAATGCCGGTGGTTCAGGTTCCGTGGTTGGGGACACTACGACCACTCTTATGTGGATTGCCGGACAAGACCCTTTAAGCTTAACTCGCGCCTTTGTACCTGCAATTATCGCCTTTTTAATCTTTGGGCTTATCAGTGCTAGACAGCAATACAAATGGTCTCCTATGGACGATTTTGCCCATAGTGTCCACCCACCTGTAGTAAAACGCCGTATATTTTTATGCGTCACTATTTTAATGCTCTGCATTGCTGCTAACTATATCTTTAAGTTCCCAGCTTTAGGAATTTGGATTGCTATTTTTGTGGGCAAGTACTACACCGATATCGATTGGAAACTTTCTCCAGAAACAGTTAGTAGCACCGTATTCCTTTTGGTGATGGTATTTTCTGCCAATTTGATTCCTCTTAATGGCTTACCAGAACCAAGCACTATGTCTACCTTCTTAATGGGCTTGATTTCAGCGGTCTTTAATAACATTCCTCTAACTCAATTATGTTTATCTCAGGGTAACTATGATTGGGCATTACTATCGTTTGCTGTTGGTTTTGGGGGATCTTTGGTGTGGTTCGGTTCTTCTGCCGGGGTGGCCGTTTGCGACAAAGAACCTAAAGCTCGTTCCATTGTTAGTTGGATGCGTTATGGCTGGCCTGTAGCTTTAGCTTACTGCGCCGCTTTTGGGATTTACATTATAGGAGAACGTCTTTTAGGGTACTAAGACCTACATAAGGCGCCCAAGGTAAAGTAGTAGTACTTTGTAATAGTGCTTTTTTGGTAACAAGGCTTAGGCCTAAAACAAAAAAGCACTAACCTAAGTTCTCACAATTCCTTATTAATATAAACTTAAACCACAAAATTATAGAAAATTAGGATGTTTTGGAACTAAAGAGCCCAAACCTTCTACCTCCCACCTGATAGCGTGCAAATTTCGGACAAACGGCGTGAGTTTTTCGCTGTAGACAGCGTGTCATTTTGCGCTTTAAAAAGTGCCGTACAAGAGCAAATAAAATTGAGGCAGTGCGACCCTAATTTCTCAAGGCTAGTAGCCTCTCATATTCCACCCGTTCATAGGAGTGTTAGTGCCAAACTGAAAATGTAGAAATTCGCCAAAGTGAAAATGTAGAAATGCGACTTTGAATACAAGCTTATATCCTTGCTCTTGGGCTTTTTTGTGGTTTTCTTCAGAGAAGTACACCTCATCGATAA
>OIZS01000225.1_pt1 | contig 28297 bp, 29 predicted proteins | sample 1588641 | NCBI WGS metagenome assembly OIZS01 (sample SAMN03283240) | human gut metagenome | biome: human-associated habitat; material: feces | host: Homo sapiens | place: Peru | collected 2012
TTTTCATGATAAACGCGCTCCTTTTAATAAAAATACACTTTTGTTCTCTGATGCGTACTTTCCCTTCGCATCCTCTGTCTTTCGTTTGCGGTTGATGCTTTTATTATACGCAGCGCGAGTTTTCCGTCAATGCTAAAAACTGCCAAACATAGCGCCCGTTTCGCTTTTCTTTTGGTTCAACATGTATCTTTATGCAAATGTTTTTAAATATATGCGTATTTTATGCAATTTGAGTGTATTTTTTCATGAGGTTTTTGGGGACTCCACCAGTCAAAGCTCCCCCCTCGGGGGAGCTGTCGAGCGTATGCGAGACTGAGAGGGTTCGTCCCCCTACAAACAAAACCACCGGAGCATCCGCAGACGCTCCGGTGGTTTAACTATAACTATTTAGTTCAGCTTCAAGTCGCCGTCTTTGATCCAGCCCAGCTTGCGCTCCACCTCGCAGAACACCACGCTGAGCACGGCAGGCAGCACAAAGCACAGCAGCACCATGGCGGCCCAGTCCATGGGGGTGATGGCAGCCTTGGTACCGGCGGCAATATCGCTGACCCAGCCGGTGTAGACGCCGATCTGACCCACCAGACCGCAGGTGCCCATGCCGGAGGAGACCGCCGCGCCGTTCATCTCAAAGTGGAACAGGCAGGTAGCCAGCGGGCCGGTGATGGCACTGGCCAGCGTGGGGGCGATCCAGATGCGGGGGTTCTTGATGATGTTGCCCATCTGCAGCATACTGGTGCCCAGACCCTGACTGACAAGGCCGCCTACACCGTTCTCCTTGTAACTCATCACGGCAAAGCCCACCATCTGGGCGCAGCAGCCCGCCACGGCAGCGCCGCCTGCAAGGCCGGTCAGACCCAGTGCGGCGCAGATGGCGGCAGAGGAGATGGGCAGGGTCAGTGCCACGCCCACGATGACCGACACCAGAATGCCCATGATCAGCGGAGCCTGCTCGGTAGCCCACATAATAAGAGTGCCCACCTGACTTGCGGCTGCGCCGATGGGGGCGGCGATAAGCATGGAAAGCCCGACACCTGCAAAGATGGTCACCAGCGGGGTAACAAGGATATCCACCTTGGTCTCCTTGCTCACGGCCTTGCCCAGCTCTGCCGCCACAATGGCAATGATAAGCACGGCCAGCGGGCCGCCTGCACCGCCCAGCGCATTGGCCGAGTAGCCCACGGTGATCAGGCTGAACAGCACCAGCGGCGGGCAATGCAGTGCCCAGCCGATGGCACAGGCCATGGCGGGGCCGCTCATGGCCGTAGCATAGCCGCCCAGATCCACCAGCAGTGCAAGACCGGTCTGCTGACCCACCGTCTTGATGATGGTACCGATGAGCAGACTGGCGAACAGGCCCTGTGCCATTGCGCCCAGTGCGTCAATGAGGTAACGCTGCGGAGAGATGACGATATCCTTCCGCACCAAAAATTCTTTCAGCTTCGACATAAAACTTGCCTTTCTATCCAAAACAGATCGTTAAGGTTACGAACGTATGTCCTGTATCATACCATACACCTGTCAAGACAGCAAGGGGTTGCTGGAAAAATTGTGAAATTTCGGCTTTGTGCAATGTTCTGCCCTGCCGGAACGTATTCCATTTGGAACTTTTTCCGACACACTGCCCCGGTGGAGAATTTGTGTAGAAGCCCGCTGTGCCGTTGACGGCTCCCCGCGTGCGGGTGTATACTAGAGGAAGCGTAAAGTTATCATCCGCCGTCCTTTTTATCCTGAACCCATGGGCGGCGTGGAATAAAAGCGGGCCCGCCCCGGGCAAGGGGCAAAGGCCCGGTGCAGCACAGCGCTGCATCACCGGGAGATTCGGAGGCAGAGACGATAGATGAAAAAACGATTTGACCGATCCGGCACAGCCCGCCGCAAGGCGGTGACAGCCGTTGCAGCGCTGACCATGGCGCTGGTTCTGGCTGTGGGCGGCGCAGGGGCAGCTACCCTGCTGTCTGCACAGCCGGAAACTTTGACCGTGGGCGCGGTCGTGCCCCACATCACCGCCGAAGCACCGCAGCAGATTGCTCCGGCTGACCCTGCCCCGGCAGCGGAGAGCACGGCGACTGCCCCGGAGCAGACAGCGGAAAGCACCGCGCAGCCGCAGCAGGCCGAGTCTGTCCCGGAACAGGCAGAAAAACCGGAAACTGCCGAAACCGCGCCGGCTGAACCGGAAGAAGCTGCTGCAGCACCGGAAACGCCGGAAACGCCGGCACAGCCCGCTGAGGATACCGCGCTGGAGGAGGAGAACTCCCCTGCCATGCTGCTGGAAGAGACCCCGGAGCTGGCCGCACAGGACCCGCAGGCTCCCGCAGCGGACGGCACCGCCCAGAACGACACCACCAGCCAGCACACCCCGGAGGGCAGCGTACTGCTGACCCCGGAACAGATCCAGCAGGCGCTGGATTCCGGCGCGCTGGAGGATGCCGAGGCGCAGTGCATCGACCTGACTGACGAAAACGGCTTTTTCCGGTGGCTGTTCAACTGGCTGTTCGGCAGCAAGGATAAGGAAGAGGAACCGGCGCCGGCCTACTCCGGCTGGCGCACCGAGAACGGCAAGACCTACTACTATGCGCAGGACACCAACAAAAAAGTCACCGGCCTGCGCTCCATTGACGGAAAGCTGTATTATTTCGATGCCAACGGCGTTAAACAGGACAACGTGACCTTTGGCATCGACGTGTCCAAGTATCAGTCCGGGCTGGACTGGAACAAGATCAAAAAGTCCGGCGTGAGCTTCGTCATCATCCGCATCGGCTACCGGGGCTACGGCGCTGCGGGAAACCTGGTCAAAGACCCCATGTTCGAGGAGCACTTTACCAACGCCCGCAATGCGGGGCTGAAGGTGGGCGTGTATTTCTTTACGCAGGCCGTGAACGAAGCCGAGGCGCAGGAGGAGGCCGATGGCTGCAACTGGGCTTTGAATGGCCGGATGCTGGACTACCCCATCTTCTATGACACCGAGGCCTCCACCGCCCCGCGCGGCACCGGCCGCGCCGACGGTCTGGGTGTTGAGGACCGCACCAAATGCGCCATCGCCTTCTGCGAGCGGGTGAAGGAGCTGGGCTACAAGCCCGGCGTGTACGCTTCCACCACATGGTACCGCAAGCGGGTGGATTACAACACCCTGCGCAGCCGCTACACCATCTGGAACGCCCACTACGGCGTCTCTTCCAGCCCCATCGGCTGCGATATGTGGCAGGGCACCAGAACAGCCCACATCAACGGCTACAGCGGCGAGCTGGACGCCAATATCAGCTATATCGGGTAAAAGAGACTAAACACCCCCGGTCAGGGCTTGCGCCGCTGACCGGGGGTGTTTTTATCATACTGTCCTGTTTTTCCGCATAAGCTGGTGGCAGAGTATGCAAGCGCAAATGGCGGGGAGGCATGGGGATATGTTTGTGGTCACACTGAGCAAGACGAGCCTGAAAAAACTGGGAGCAGGGGCGGCGTGCTGCGCGCTGGTGGTGTTCAGCGCCATGCTGGGGCGGTTCATCAGTACCCGGACGGTGGCGGTGGCTGCCCCGGTGAACCGTATCGAGAGCGCACAGGACATCCAGACATGGTTCACCGGCTACGGGCTGGAGGTGGACGGCGCGTCCATTACGGCGGATAAGGTCAAGATCCCCCGCAGGTGGGACGACAGTTTTTCCGCCTTCAACGGGGTGGTGCAGCAAAGCGGCATGGACCTTGCCCGCTACAAGGGCAAGACGGTGGAAAAATGGTCGGCGCTGCTCCCGGCGGCAAGCAACGGCGAGACCAGCCGCTACGGGGTGCTGCTGGTGTATAAAAAGAAGGCTGTGGGCGCGTATCTGCTGGAAAAGCCCTCCGGCACGGTGCTGGGGCTGCAGGACGCTCAGAACGAACTGGCAAAACAAACTTCCGGCGAGGATTACAGCGGCGACTGGGGCGAGCGGCACGACGAGCAGCTGACCGACAGCACCGCACAGCAGACCTCCGGCGAACCGGAGACAGAGCCCGAAGCCGCCCCGCAGGCAGCGCCCTACACCGAGCTGCCGCTGGACGCAGAAGGGTATCCCGTGGAATAGGGACGGCATTGCCGCAAAACGACCTTTTTAAGCTCTTGTCCGGCAGTTGCACAAACTGCCTAGTTTTTACAAACGATTCGACAAAAATTAGACAAAACACGGATTTTTGTAGCATCCGTATGTTCAAATATAACAAAAAATTCTTGTAAAAATCGGCAATATGAAACGGTGCAAAAAAAACGGTACGGGTTTATAATAATAGTATACCGATTCCCGTTGGCAAAGCCATGTTCCGGGGCTGAATGTGCAGCCCGGGCAGAGGGATCAAGTAGTAAGGAGAAAATGATTATGAAGGAATTTCAGTACACTGTTAAGGATGCCTGCGGCATCCATGCCCGTCCCGCCGGCCTGCTGGTCAAGACCGTGAAGGGCTTTGCAAGCACCGCCACCCTCGAGAAGGACGGCAAGAGCTGCGATATGCGCAAGCTGATGGCTCTGATGGGCATGGGCGTCAAGCAGGGCGAGACCGTGACCATCAAGGTCGAAGGCGATGATGAAGAAGCAGCCGCAGAGGCCATCCAGAAGTTCCTGAGCGAGAACGTCTGAGCCGCGACTTGAAAGCCGAGCCCTCGCGGGGAAACTGCGGGGGCTTTTTTGACAAAACGCCGGGCGCTGCACGCCCGGCTGTAAGTGGAAGGAGAACGTGCTATGCAGGTAGGCACCGGCAAAAGCGTACTCAATGGCATCGCCATTGGCAAGCTGAAGATCTACAAGAAAAAAGATACCGCGATTTCCACCGCCCCTGTGGCAGATACTGCCGCAGAGCTGGAGCGTTTTGAAGCTGCCCGCCAGAAGGCCATTGAGCAGCAGACCGCCCTGTATGAAAAGGCTCTGGCAGAAGCCGGCGAGGACATCGCCGAGGTGTTCAACATCCACGCCATGATGCTGGATGATGACGACTTTGTGGACGCCATCAAGGAGATCATCAACGGACAGAAGATGTGCGCCGAGTACGCCGTCAAGACCGCCGGCAACAATCAGGCTGCGGTGTTCTCTGCCATGGACGACCCGTATCTGCAGGCCCGCAGCGCCGATGTGCTGGACATTGCGCAGGCCATGCTGGACATTCTGCAGGGGGTGGACAACGCTTCCCTGCAGGGCACCGAGCCCAGCATTCTGGTAGCCGAGGATCTGGCTCCCTCCGAGACCGTGCGCATGGATAAAAGCCTGCTGCTGGGCTTCATCACCCGCGAGGGCAGCTCCAACAGCCACACCGCCATTCTGGCACGCAGCATGAACATCCCCGCCCTGATCCAGTGCAAGGACATTCAGGACGACTGGGACGGCAAGATGGCTGTGGTGGACGGCTACAACGCCTGTGTGTATGTGGACCCCACCCCCGACCTGCTCAAGAGCCTGAAAAAGCGCCAGCAGGAGGACCAGAAAAAGCAGGCCCTGCTGCAGGAGCTGAAGGGCAAGCCCAACACCACGCTGGACGGCAAGACCATCAACGTGTTTGCCAACATCGGCGGCATGGGCGATGTGGGCGCTGTACAGCAGAACGACGCCGGCGGCGTGGGTCTGTTCCGCACCGAGTTCGTCTACCTGAACTGCAAGGACTTCCCCACCGAAGACTACCAGTTCGAGGCTTACAAGCAGGTGTTGGAAAGCCTTGCACCCCGCAAGGTGGTGGTGCGCACCTGTGATATCGGCGCAGATAAGACCGTGGATTACATGAAGCTGGATCACGAGGATAACCCCGCGCTGGGCTACCGTGCCATCCGCATCTGCCTGACCCGCAAGGACTTCTTCAAGACCCAGCTGCGCGCGCTGCTGCGTGCTTCCGCCTACGGCAACATGAGCATCATGTTCCCCATGATCACCAGCCTGCGGGAGCTGCAGGACGCCAAGGCTGTTCTGGAAGAGTGCCGCGCCGAGCTGACCGCCGAGGGCGTGAAGATGGGGCAGAACATTGAAGTGGGCACCATGATCGAGACCCCCGCCGCCGTGCTCATCGCGGACGAGCTGGCCGCCGAGTGCGACTTCTTCTCCATCGGCACCAACGACCTGACCCAGTACACCTGCGCACTGGACCGCCAGAACGCAAAGCTGGAGCCCTTCTTCAACCCCCATCACCCCGCCGTGCTGCGCGCCATCAAGATGACCATTGAAGCCGGTCACCGTCACGGCATCTGGGTGGGCATCTGCGGCGAGCTGGGCGCCGACACCGCCCTGACCGAGACCTTCCTGCGCATGGGCGTGGACGAGCTGTCCATGAACGCCAAGAGCATCCTGCCGGTGCGCAAGATCATCCGCAGCGTAGACCTGAGCAAGCCCTCTGAGAAGGCCTGAACCGGGGCAGGACGATTTAGAATGCGCTCCGCGTTCGCTCTGCGCATCTTCAGCGGAAAAATATTATTATAATTTGTGGCTCCGAAACGCCTGCGGGCGTTTCGGAGCCACTTTTTTCACAGAAGGGGTAACTCCCGGACAGGCAAACTTTGCCGCCACACAAAAAAGCTCCCCCTTTCGGGGGAGCTGGCACGCCGTAAGGCGTGACTGAGAGGGTTCGCGCGGTGCGCATTCCCAATCATTTCCGCTGTTCCAGCATGGTCTGGAGGCGGGTCTTGGCGCGGTAATAGGTCACCCGCGCCCATGCGGCATTGTGGCCAAAAATCGCCCCGATGCGGTCAAAGGGCAGCTCGCCGAACACCCGCAGGCTGAAAACCTCCTTGTAGGGTTCTTCCAGCGCGTGCAGACACTGGTGCACCGTAAAGGCGGCATCCTTGTCCACCAGCAGCTGCGCGATATCCGGGCTGTCGGCGGCTTTTGTTTCGGCATCTTCCAGCGGGGCGGCGTGCTTTGCGCGGCGGCAGTGGTCGTAGTAGGCGTTGCGCGCCACCGTGAACAGCCACGCCCGCACATCCTGCTTGCCGTCATAGTTTTTCAGGCCGTCCAGTGCCCGGAAAAAGGTCTCCTGCGTCAGTTCCTCGGCCAGCGCTTCGCTGCGGGTAAGCCCCTGCAAAAACAGGCAGACGTCCCGGAAGTAGAGCCGGTAGATGGTTTCAATGTCCATAGTCAGCCCTTCTCAAACACGCCTTGTTCCTGCGTGACCACATCCTCGGATTCGTAAACATAGGTCTGCGTTCCATCCTCTTTTTTCAGGATGAATCGCTCCACCCGCTGGCCGCCGCAGTAATAGCGGGTCTCGTCGGCGCATTGCACCGTCAGCAGCTGCGTACCGGAGACAGCAATGCTGGTATCGGAAGCCGATGTGCCCAGCAGCCCTTCCAGCGCAGCATGGATGTGCGGGAAGGTATAACGCACCACCCGGACGGTAACGGATGGTTTGCCCCAGTTAAAGGAGCCTTCCAGTTCCAGCCGGACGTTTTCACCCTGCACTTCCAGCACACAGAGGTTGGCCTCGTTTTCCTTTTTATTGTAAGTCCAAATCTTCGCCTGTTCTGCCGTCACCGGCGTTTTTGCGCCGCCCATCCAGAACACCAGCCCAAAAGCGCACAACACTGCCAGAACCGCTGCTACCGCTATGCGGATGCTCTTTTTCTGCAAGGTCTTTCGGATGCTCCGCAGCGGTGCATCCGGCTGGGGTTCCGGCTGCACCGGCACCGGCTTTTCCATCTGTTCCAGCTCTGCACGGCAGGCGGGGCACTCTGCAAGGTGCTGCTCCACCAGCGCACTGCTGGCGGGGCTGGCAAGCTTTTCGGCGTACAGGGGCAACAAATCGCGGATCACGTCACATTCCAGTTTCATGGTCATTTCCTCCTTTGCGGGCTTTTGTGTGCCCTTTCACCCCAATAACGCACAAAGAGGAAAAACGTTACAGAAAAACCGCAAATTCACCGGACTGCGGTCTTTTCCCGCAGTTTTTTCGTTCCCTTGAGGAAGAGCCACACCAGCACCCCCAAAAGCAGGCAGATGCCAACGTGCATGGCGGCCATCATGTAGTAACCCTGAAAATCGAACCGTACCGCACCGGCCATCAGGTAGGGCTGATGCCCCGCCTTATACAGGGTGACAAAGCAGGAGATGGCGTTGTACAGGCCGTACAGCCCTGCCGCTGCGCACACAATGACCCGCAGCAGCCTGCTTGTGATGAATTTTACGAACATAATTGCAGCTCCGTCCTCTCTCCGTCCTTGTAGCAGTAGATGTCCCCTGCGCGGGAGAAGTCCTTGTCCACCTCCACGCAGTCGAAGGCGCTGAAGGCCTGTTCAATTTTTTCGGGCGTGCAGACAAAGCCCCGGATCTTCAACGCAGCATCCTCGCCCACCACCGCGTTCCACAGATGGATCGACCAGTAGCTGCAATTTTTGTCCACCGTCCATTTATCGTGCTGTTCCATGTAGTCCTCGATGACCTTCAGCTGCTCCTCCCCGATATTGGTGCTCAGGGACAATCTGCCGGTGTAGCGGCCGTAATTGGCGATATAGCACGGTTCCAGATCGAACAGCAGCCCCGAAAGTCCCGACACCGCCCAGACCGAGAAGGTGACCATCTCGCCGTCCGGAATGGCGCGGTCTTTCAGGTAGACCGTGTGCCCGGTGCGGTTGTCCAGCCCGATCCATGTATGCCCGAAACACTTGAGGAAGGGCTTGGATTCGCTCTTGCCGTCAAAGGTGGTGATGGAAAGGATAAGCCCCTCCTCTTCACAGGGCAGAGTGCGGGCAGCTTTGCCGGCGGCGGCGCTGCACCACAGCCCAAGGGCTGCTGCGCATACCGAGAGCAGCACCGCCCATGCAATGATCCTCTTTTTCAATGCAATTCCTCCTATATGTTACGGCTCAGCCGTTTTCCTTCCAGAACAAGCCGCCGGAGGTCTGGAACAGCAGCCGGGGGTTCACACTCTTGCTGCCCAGTTTGAAGTCCATGGTCAGCTCCTCGCCCAGCGCGCCCACAGCCTGCCCCTTTTCCACGGTCTGGCCCTTGCTGACCGAAAGCTCCTGCAAGCCGTACAGATAGCTGCGCAGCCCGCAGCCGTGGTCGATGACCACCGTGTTGCCGGTAAGTTCCAGATTGCCCGCAAACACCACCGTGCCGTTGGCTGCGGCGCGGCAGGGCGCACCGGGGATGGTGTACAGCTTTGTGGAGTTGGAGCGGCTGCCCTGCTGGCCGTTCGTTACTTTAATTTGCCCGTAGTCCACCAAGGTCATGGAGTCCTCGGCCGGGGGCACAAAGCCGCCCTGCCACTGTTTGGCGGTGGCGGCAGCCTCGTACAGCGGCCAGATGGCACTGCGGAACTGCGCGTTGGCGCTGTCCGCAGCGGGCTCCTCGGCCTCTGCCTCCACCGTGCCGAAGTCCTTCGGCAGCACGGTCAGGGTGCGGGTGATGGTCTCGCCGTTCACCGTGATGTTAATCTCGTGCCCGCCGGAGGAGGCGTTATAGGCTGCCGGGATATAGGCACGCCAGCCCTCTGCGGCGCGCACACACTGCACGCTGCCGAGGTCGGTCTCGATGGCAGGCACGGCGTCTCCGGTCATGCCGGAGATGCGCACGCCCACGGTGCCGCCCTGCTCCACCCGCTCGGCGGAAAGCTCCACCTCCGCACTGGCCTGCAGGGTGAACCGGAAGCTGTACCGGTACCAGCCGGTGGGCTTTGCGGGGCGCTCCAGCCCCAGATTTTTGCGCAGCTGGCCGGTGCTGCCGCCCTCGAACTGGGTGATGGTGCCGTCCTTGGGCACGCGCCACGCGGTCAGCTCCGCCTTATACTCGCCGTTCGCAGGGAAGAGGAAGTTCTGGTACTCCCCCGCGCTGCCCGCAAACAGCACATCCCCCGCCGCATTCTGGATGGTCAGGGCGGTGTAGCCGGTCCACTCCGGCAAAGAAAGTTCCGGGTGAGCGGTGTACAGCACACCCAGCTTCTGCACACTCAGGGTGGCGGGGCTGGCGAACACCTTATCCAGCTGACCACCCAGCAACGGCACCTGCCAGCAGGAGCCGTTGGCTTCCAGCGCCTGCCCGCCGAACTGTGCCGCACCGTCCGGGCAGCCGCCCTCGGTGGTAAAGGCATAGCTTACCCCCATCACAGCCGCCAGCAGCACCACCACACCCAGCGCCACACTGATGATCCAGAGCAAAAAACGCTTCATGTTCCTTCTCCTTATGTACAAAAAGGGCGCACCGATGCAGTCCGTTCAGACAGACTGCTCCGTGCGCCCCGATGTGCTCATCTTCCCGGCAGTTTCCGGTATTTCAGGATCATTCTGCCTCGGTCTCGTCCTCGGCAGCAGCTTCCTCCGGCTCTACGGTTTCTGCGTCATCCTCGCCGAACAGCAGGCGCTCGTATTCGTCCAGTTCCTTCTCGCGGCGGTTCAGGTAAAGTGCCACAGCAGCCAGCGCACCAGCCACAGCAGCCAGAACAGCGATCACAGCGACCAAGCAAGATTTTTTCATAGATTCAGTACACTCCTTTTTGCAGTTGAAACGTTGTTTCAGCTTGATTTTTCCAGCGGGCGTCCCGCAAAAGGATCTTGATGCAAACGGCGATCAGCGCCGCTTTGTAGCTTTTATTATACCCGCTCCCGTCCAAAATTACAACCGTTGCGCCCCAATTTTCACGCCCCGAAGGTGCTGCGGGGCACAGTTTGGGCAGTGTGCCGGTTTTGGCGCAGTGCTTTTCGGCAGAATGCCAATATCACAGCAGCAGCGGCTTATACGCCCGGAACGCCCCGGGCAGGGTGTAGGTGGTGCGCAGGGCTTCCCGGCTTGCCCAGACATAGCCCGCCGGGGCACTCTGCGCCGGAACACGCAGCTGCACGCCGGACATGAGCCACTCGATGTGGGTAAAGATGTGCTTTGCGGCGGGCAGGGCGGCGGGCTGCGCCGCGCCGGTGTCCAGCCCCAGTGCCGCCAGCCGCGCCAGCACCTCGGCCTGCAAAAGATGCTCGCCCTCCCACAAGACCGGCTGCCACAGCCCGGCCAGCAGCCCTTTTTGCGGCCGCTGCTGCACCAGAAAGCCCGCCGGGCTTTCCACCAGCGCCAGCGTTACCGGCACAATCTTGCGGGGCTTGGGCTTTGCCTTTTGGGGCAGCTGGGCGGTGGTGCCCGCCGCCCGGGCAAGGCAGACTTCTGCCAGCGGGCACTGCCCGCACAAAGGTGCGCCATTGGGCACGCAGACCAGCGCGCCCAGCTCCATCAGCGCCTGATTGTAATCCCCGGCCTTTTCCGGCGGCTGATGCTCTATGACCCGGGCGGTAAAGGCCTTTTTTACCGCCGGTTCTGTAATCACGCCCGGGTCATTATACAGGCGGGAAAACACCCGCAGCACATTGCCGTCCACGGCGGGCACAGGAAGGCCGAAGCTGATGGACGCAATGGCCCCGGCGGTGTACTCCCCGATGCCGGGCAAAGCCCGCAGGGCGGCGTAGTCGGCGGGCAGCTGCCCGCCGTACTGCGCACAGACGAGCTTTGCGGCCTTTTGCAGGTTGCGCACCCGGCTGTAATAGCCCAGCCCTTCCCACAGCTTATGCAGCTTTTCCTCCCCGCAGGCGGCAAGCGCGGGGATGTCCGGCAGGGCTTCCAGAAAGCGGTAGTAATACGGCAGCACCGCCGACACCCGGGTCTGCTGCAGCATCACCTCGCTGAGCCACACATGGTAAGGGGTGGGGTCCTCCCGGAAGGGCAGACTGCGGCGGTTCTTGTAAAACCAGTCCAAGAGGGCAGGCGAAATATTTTCCACTTGTTTTGTGCTCCTTGTTGAAAAATGAAGAACAAGAAAGCCGCCGCAGAGGCGGCGGCTTTCTTTGATTACAGTATGCGCGCTTCTCAGAAGCCGTATGCGGTGCGGGGGAAGGGCAGCACGTCACGGATGTTCTGGATGCCGGTGAGGTACATGATCATGCGCTCAAAGCCCAAGCCGTAGCCTGCGTGCTCCACGCCGCCGAACTTGCGCAGGTTCAGGTACCACTCGTAGTTGGTCTTGTCCATGCCCAGCTCGTCCATGCGGGCCACCAGCTTGCCGTAGTCCTCTTCACGCTGGCTGCCGCCGATCAGCTCGCCGATGCCGGGCACCAGCATATCTGCTGCGGCCACGGTCTTGCCGTCGGCGTTCTGCTTCATGTAGAAGCTCTTGATCTCCTTGGGGTAGTCGGTGACGAACACCGGCTTTTTGTACACCACCTCGGTCAGGTAGCGCTCGTGCTCGGTCTGGATATCCACGCCCCACTCCACGGGGTACTGGAACTTCTTGTTGTTCTTTTTCAGAATTTCGATAGCCTCGGTGTAGCTGATGCGGGCGAACTCGCTGTTTGCCACCAGCTCCAGACGCTCGACAAGGCCCTTGTCGATGAACTGGTTGAAGAAGGCCATCTCGTCCGGGCAGTTGTCCAGCACATAGCGGATGACGTACTTGATCATAGCCTCGGCGTTGTCCATGTAGCCGTTCAGGTCGCAGAAGGCCATCTCCGGCTCGATCATCCAGAACTCCGCAGCGTGGCGGGTGGTAAAGCTCTTCTCGGCGCGGAAGGTGGGGCCAAAGGTGTACACCTTGCCAAAGGCCATAGCCATGGCCTCGGCTTCCAGCTGGCCGGAAACGGTCAGGTTGACCGGCTTCTCAAAGAAGTCCTTGCTGTAATCCACAGCGCCGTCCTCGGTCTTGGGCAGATTGTCCAGATCCAGCGTGGTCACGCGGAACATCTCGCCGGCGCCCTCGCAGTCGGAGGCGGTGATCAGCGGAGAGTGGGCGTAGACAAAGCCGTTCTCCTGGAAGAACTTGTGGATGGCGTAGGCAGCCACGCTGCGCACGCGGAAAGCGGCGTTGAAGGTGTTGGTGCGGGGGCGCAGGGTGGGCATGGTGCGCAGATACTCCATGCTCATCTTCTTTTTCTGCAGGGGGTATTCGTCGGCGGGGCAGTCGCCCAAAATCTCCACGCTCTCGGCGTTCAGCTCAAAGGGCTGCTTTGCCTGCGGGGTGAGCACCAGCTTGCCCTTGATGCGCAGGCTGCTGTACAGACCGGTGTGGATGACTTCATCGTAGTTTGCCAGCTTACCGGCTTCCAGCACGACCTGCAGGGTCTTGAAGCAGCCGCCGTCCGACAGGGCGATGAAGCCGATGTTCTTGGAGTCGCGGATGTTCTTTGCCCAGCCGCAGACGGTGATCTCGGTGCCGTCTGCCGGGGTGTTCTTGAACAGCGAAAGGATCTCGGTACGTTCCATAGTAGTTCTCCTTTATAAACAAAAAAGACAGCTTTTGCCCTGAAAGTTCAGGGCGAACAAGCTGTCTTGTAATGTCCGCGGTGCCACCTGAATTACCGGAAGTGTCCGGTCGCTCACGCGCTCAATAAAAGCGCTGCCCCTGTAACGCAGGGCCTGCGGCGCACCTACTAATGGCAGCTGCCATGTTCAGTTTGCTGCTCCCGGGTGTTCGTTCACGCGGCGTGCGGGCGCGGCTCTCAGCTGTGCCGCACTCTCTGGGCCGGACGGCCCGCGCTACTTTTCCCGTTCCTTGCATTTGTTGTTTTAAAATAGCACGTTGGCGGCATTTTGTCAACCTTACCGCGCGGCATCGGAGAAAATTCTGCGTTTTTTCTTGTCAGAACGCCTTTTCTCTGATAAAATGGGAAAAAGCGGTATTCCGCAAAAACAGATTCTGGAGGAGATCATGAAGCACACACACCGCATCATCCGTCTGCTGACCCTCGCTGTGGTCAGCTGCGCACTGGCAGCCCTGCTGAGCGGCTGCACCAAAGAGGAATTCATTGCCGGGTACAACGAGTTTTTGTTCGGCGACTGGTTCCCCTCTCCCCCAAGCGCCGGGGAGACCACCTCTGCGGAAGGTTCCGCATCGGGGGACTCCGGTCACGTCTACGCCGAGCCCAACCCCGAGTGCGACGCCAAGATCTCGTCGCTGATGAGCGAGCTGTACTCGCTGGAGTCCTCTGCACGGTCGGATGTCAGCAGTGCCATCCAGAGCGCAAAGGATGAATACCACGCTCTGCCCGCCTCTCAGCGGACCTTTGCCAATAAAGTCAGCATCGCCTACAAGCATCTTTCCTCGGTGGAGAGCACCTACGACAGTGCCGTCTCCTCGGTGGTCAGCGAGATGCGCAGCGTGCTGCGGGAGTATAACCAGCCCGAAACCGTGGCCGATCAGGCATGGAGCTACTATCAGTCTGCCAAGAGCAGCATGATCTCCAGCCTTGGCGGCTGATTCAGGGCAATACCGCATAATTCTAAGTGCTGATACGGCGAGTGAGGTGCGGCAGGTGCTAAGCCAAAAGCGCAGATAATACTTTGTGTATTATCGAGCATTTTGGCAACGCAGATGCCGTGCCGCAGCCGCCGGAGTGGTGCTTAAGCCGTAAGGCGGGAATTGTGCGGTGTTGCCTCAGCCTAATAATGCTTCCACGAGGCCCTGTGCTGCCAGATATCCGGCGTACAGGGCCTCATTTAAGTTGTTGCCGTGCCCGCCGATCTCGATCAGCAGACTGCCGGTGGTCAGGTCCTGATTATAGAACCGGTAGCTGAACAGCACCGGGCGGGTAAGGCCGGGGTATTTTGCCTCCATGCTGCGCTCCCACGCAGCGGCAAAACGCAGGTTCTGCCGCCATGCAGGCAGCTGCACGCTGGTGCCGTTGTCGCACCCGCAGATGATCATCACCTGCGCCGCCTGCCGCCCGTCTATGCTGCACACCGGGGCGCAGCGGGTGCCGTTTTCCCGCTCGATGGCGTCCCGGTGGACGTCCAGCACCACCTTGATGCTAGGGTACTGCGCCAGATACTGCTGCACCACCGCCCGGCTGTTGGCATAGCTGCCGGTATAGCTGGGGTAGTCGTTCAGGGTCTCGTCGTGCAGGGTGCAGATGCCCGCCGCATTGAGGGTATCGGCCATCACCCGCCCCACCGCGCACATATTGATGCTGCGGTCGGTGCTGCGGGCACCGTCCCCGGGGATGAACCACAGCCCGGCAGAAAGGCGGTAGTCCTCGGTGGCGTGGGTGTGCATAATGAGCACCTGCGGCGCGGCGCTGTCCTTTTCGATGGCAAAGGGCAGGGGCTGCGCCGCCTCGGCGGCGATGTCTGCCGCCGTCTGCCGGGTGTTATTCTTGATGCTGCCCGCACCGCAGTGAATGTACTTTTCGCCGCTGCCCTGCCCGAATTGCTGCTCCGTCACCGCGCCTGCATCGGCAGGGCGGGCCTCGTCCGGCTGCAGCGCCACAAAATACTGCTCCACCCCGGTCTGTACCGGGGCGGCAGCTTCCTGCGCCGGAGAAGGTGCGGATGCAGCCTCCGCCGCGCTTTCCGCAGACGATTCTGCTGCCCGGCTCTCCACGGCCTGCTGCCCCAGATGCAGCAAAGTCTGCGCAGCGGGCACCGGCGCTGCCAGAAAGGCCGCCAGCACCAGCGCGGCGCTGCGGGCAAAGATGCACAGCGCTGCAAACAGCACCGCAGCCTGCAAAAAGGGCACTGCCCTGCTCTGCCCCGCAGGCAGACGCCAAGGCTCTCTGCTGCGCATGGCAAGACCTCCTTTCTTCACCCCGTCAGCCAGCAGAGCTGCTGCACGGTAAGGCGGGGCTGCAAGGCGCGGTTGACGCTGCCCGCCAGCAGGGCCGCGCCGTGGGCGATGACGCTGTCCAGCGCCCGGGGCGTGACCACAAGGTCTGCGCCCTCCTGCGCTTGCATCAGGGTGGGGATGCCCGCCGCCACCACCGGCACGCCTAAGGTGTCCCGGGTCAGGTGGCGGGTGTGGTCGGCCTGCGCCGGGTAAAGCCCTGAGTCCGAAAACTGCACCGTGCGCCCCAGCCGCTGCCCCTCGGCGGAGCAGAGACTGTCCACGCAGACCACCGCCGCCGGGCGCAGCTGCCCCACCAGCGCCGCCGCCAGCTGCTGCAGCGACAACCCGGTGGCTGCCGCCACCCCGGGCGCAACGGCTGCTACCGGGCGCAGCCCCCGCACCGGCGGGGCAGCGCCCGCGCCCATAGTAACAAGGATGCGCTGCACCGTGCGCGGGCCAAGGGCATCGGCGGTAATGCGGCGGTTGCCCACCCCCAGCACCAGCACCGGCCCTTCCGGCGGCAAAAGGGCCCGCAGCTCCCGGGCGCACACCTCGATGACGGCGGCGTCCCGCTCGTCCAGCACGCTGACGCTGGGCATTTCCAACGTAACATACCTGCCCCGGGGGCGGCTGAGCCCCTCGCGGGCGATCTCTACCCGCGTCACCGTCACCCCGCCGTGGCGGGCGGTAGCCAGCCGCACCCCTGCGGGCAGCGGCTGCGCCGCGCCCGAAAACAGCTCGTCGGCCATATCCGTAGTACGCATTTTCCACACTCTCCGTTCCTTTTTGGAGCAAAAGCCCGCTTTCTTGCCGGAAAGTATGGGAAAAATAAAACTTTTCCAAACAAAAATCAAAAAAACGCTTGCGCTGGTACGCGAAATATGGTATCATAGGGTGCGCTGTTATAGGTAGCCAAGGAGGTGGAACGAATGCCTAACATCAAATCTCAGAAGGACCGCGTCGTGCAGGCTGCTGCAGAGCAGGCTCACAACAAGGCCATTAAGACCAACCTGAAAACAGTCGTCAAGAAGGCAGACGCTGCCATCGATGCGAATGCCGCTGACAAGGACGCAACCGTCCTGGCTGCTGTTTCCGCGATCGACAAGGCTCGCGCTAAGGGTGTCATCAAGAAGAACACCGCCAGCCGCAAGATCAGCCGTATGGCAAAGCGTGCTAACAAGAACGCTTGATCGCGCAGTTTGATTGACGAACAAAACCTCTGTACCGGGTAACCGGCACAGGGGTTTTTGTTTTTTTTCGCTGTTATGTCCCGCACAGCGCGGCAAGGCTTTGCCGCTGTACCGGCTGTAGCAGCTGCTCCGGCGGCAACGGCTGCGGCGGCACCACCACCCACCACACCGCCCACGCTGCGGGAACCACCGCCGCCAGCGAAAGCCCCGGGTACAAAAGTGCCGGTTCGTGCAGCCACGGACTGCCGGGCGGCAGCACCAGCGCCGTGCACAGGCACAGCGCCGCCCACAGCTCCCACAATACGGTCTGTCCGCTGTGTTTCATGCGCCTCACCTCCGTTTTGCCCCCAGTTTACCAGCCGCCGGGCGCAAAATGTGGCGAAACAGCGCGGGCAAAACATCAGTTCTGGTCGTGGCTTTTGCCCACAAGGCTGCATACCACGCCGCAGACAAGGCTTGCGGTGATGCCCGCAGAGGCAGCGGTCAGCCCGCCGGTCAGGATGCCGATGGCACCCTTTTCCGCCACGGCGGTGCGCACCCCCTTTGCCAGCAGATGCCCGAAGCCCAGCAGGGGCACGCTCGCCCCCGCACCGGCAAACTCTGCCAGCGGCGCATACAGCCCCGCCGCCGAGAGTACCACTCCCGCCACCACATAGCCGGTGAGGATGCGTGCCGGGGTCAGCTTTGTCAGGTCGATGAACAGCTGCCCCACCGCACAGATGGCACCGCCTATTAAAAATGCCCACAGATAGTTCATTTCAGTTCTCCTTTTCCGGCGCGGTCAGCTCTACCAAGTGCGCCACCGCCGGGATGCTCTCCTTCTGCAAAAAGGTAGTCTGGCTCATCAGCGCCCCGGTGGCGAGGAACAGCACCCGGCGGCTGCCGCGGCGCAGCAGCTTTGGCAGGATATGCGCGCAGAGCACGGCGGCGCAGCAGCCCGCGCCCGAGCCACCACTCTTTACCCGCTGCTCCTCGGCATCGTAAAGCAGACAGCCGCAGTCCGCGTGGTTTTTCAGCAGCAGACCCTCTGCTGCCAACAGCTCCCGCAGCATCTGACTGCCCACCAGCCCAAGGTCGCCGGTGTAGATGCAGTCAAAATCCCGCAGTTCTGCATGGGTATCGGCAAGATAGTGCAGCAGGGTGGCAGCTGCTGCCGGTGCCATGGCTGCGCCCATATTGTTGATATCCTTGATGTTATAATCCTGCACCCGCCCAAGGGTTGCGGCGGCAACGCCCACCCCCTGCCCTGCCGGACGCAGCAGGCAGCACCCGGCGGCGGTAGCCGTCCACTGCGCGGTAGGGGTGCGCACCGCGCCGTAGCTCAGCGGGGTGCGGAACTGACGCTCTGCCGCGCAGAAATGGCTGGAGGTCATGGCCAGCAGGTTCTGCGCCGCCCCGCTGCTGCACAGCGCCGCGCCCAGCGCCAGCGCCTCGGCCATGGTGCTGCACGCCCCGAACAGCCCCGCAAAGGGCACGCCCAGCTCCCGCAGCGCGTAGCCGGAGGCGGTGCACTGCGCCTGCAAGTCCCCCGCCAGCGCAAGGTCCACCCGCTCGGCGGGCAGAGCCGCCTTTTGCAGGCAGAGCCGTGCCGCCAGCAGCTGCAATTGCTTTTCGGCGGCCTCCCAGCTGCACTGTCCCAGCCGGTTGTCGGTGGTCAGTTCGTCAAAGCCCGCCGCCAGCGGACCATCGCTCTCTTTTTTGCCGCCCACCGCCGCCTGTGCGGCGATGACCGGCGGGGTATGGAACAACAGGGTATCGCCCCGGCGCTCTGTCATAAAATTTTCTCCTTTTTTCTACAAAAAATGCCCCGGCACGTGCTATACTGGTGCTGCGGCGCTGCAATATCCGGCGGAGCTGTTCCGTATTATAAAGCAGAGGCCCCCAGCAGCCAGAGCACCACACCGTATACCACCGCCGCCAGCGTGCCGTACACGATGACCGGCCCGGCGATGAGGAACATCTTGGCTCCCGTGCCCGGCACCCGTCCCTCGGCCTTGAACTCGATGGCCGCACTGACCACCGCGTTGGCAAAGCCGGTGATGGGCACCAGCGACCCCGCCCCGGCCTTTGCCGCCAGCTTCTGGTACCAGCCCAGCGTGGTCAGCACCGCCGAGAGCAAGATCAAAGTGCAGCTGGTCAGGGTGCCCGCCGCTTCGGTGTCCGCGCCCTGCCGCAGAAACAGCTGCCGCAGCCCCTCACCCAGCAGGCAGATGCCGCCGCCCACACAGAACGCCCACAGGCAGTCTGCCAAAAGCGGCGAGTGCGGCCCGGCCTTTTGCACCCGCCGTGCGTATTCCTGCGCTGTCATCTTCATCTTCCCGCGCCCCCTTTTGCGGATAGTCTGCCCGGGGCGGCGGGTGCTTATCCTTTTTTTGTGAAAGAAGGTAGGTTCCATGCGTTCTTCCCATCACCGTAACCATCACGCCCGCCGTCTGCTCTGCCTGACGGCGCTGGCCTGCTTTGTGGTAGGCGGCACCGCCTACGCCTGCACCCGCAAGGCTGCGGTGCCGCAGCTGCCGGAGCTGCCCGCCGAGAGCCTTGCGCAGCCCGCCGAGAACGGCGCGCAGCAGAGCCCCCTTACCGCCGCACAGGCGCAGGCGCTGCTGGACGACCCCCGCATGATCCTTGTCAACCGCACCCACAAGATGCCGGAGGACTACCCCGTTGAGACCAAGGAGTGCGGCTCTGCCACCGCCATCAACAAAACTTTGCAGACCGAAGCCGCCGAGGCTTTTCTCTCCATGCAGGCCGCTGCCGCCGAGGGCGGTGTGGATGTGCGGATGCAGAGCGGCTACCGCAGCGTCAGCTACCAGAAAAAGCTGTACGACAACAAGACCCAGTACTACCGTGATAAGGGTCTGAGCGAAGCCGCCGCCCGGGAAAAGGCGGCTGCCATCGTCAACCCGCCGGGCTGCTCGGAGCACAACTGCGGCCTTGCCGCCGACCTGAACAGCCCGGAGCACACCACCCTTGACACTGGCTTTGCCGACACCGCCGCTTTCCGCTGGCTGTGCGAGAACGCAGAGCAGTACGGCTTTATCCTGCGCTACCCCAAGGAGGCGGAAAGTGTGACCGGCATCACCTACGAGCCGTGGCACTGGCGCTATGTGGGCGCGGAAAACGCCGCCCTGCTCAACCGGAGCGGCCTGTGTCTGGAGGACGCAGTAGCCGTTTTGCAGCGCATTGCCGCCGGGGAGACCGTGACCGGTTAAAATCCGATGAAAACTGCCGGAAAACCCTGTGGGGTACGTTGCAATTTACCTGCTGTTATGGTAAGATAAATACAGTCTGCCCCGGCGCGCGATACCGCCCCGGGCTGTGACAGATGAATTCAACAAAAGAAGGAATATTTTATGATAAACCGCACAAAACTCTCTGTGATCGCCGTCAGCGCCGTGCTGGCTGTTGCCCTGACCGGCTGCGGCGGCAGCGCTTCTTCCGCGCCGTCCTCCGTGTCCAGCGCCTCCGCCTCTGCACCGGTCTCCGATGCAGCTTCTCCGGCGGCGGATACCACCGAAAACGGCACTGCCGATCTGGACAGCGCTGTGGAGACCCTGCTGGCTGCTGACCCCATCTCCAACCAGTTCGAGATCGCCGCCATGAACATCGAGTACGACTTCGGCCTGAAGGCGGAGGACGTAGCCGCCTACAAGGGCGTGAAGAGCAACGACAACGGCGATGCCGGCCTTGTGCTGGTGGTGGATGCCGCTTCCGGCAAGGCACAGGACGTGGTGACCGCGCTGGAAAGCTACAAGCAGGATCAGGTGGCTTTCTACGGCAACTACGCCGAGTTTGCACAGGCACAGAGCAACGTGGAAAACGCCATCATCTCCTCCAAGGGCGACCGCGTGGTCATGGTGATTGCCTCCAACGAGTGCTCCGCAGACCTGAACAGTGCTGTAGACAGCGCCCTGAACAGCTGAATCTGATCTTCTGAGCCGGTGCCATCTGCGGCATCGGCTTTTTTCAGTAGAAAGCCCCTGATGAGGGGGATTTCTGCTGAAGCTGCGCCCGCATCCGTCATGCCACCTTCCCCCGGCCGGGGGAAGGCTGAGTCTGTAATTCCGTGTAAAAAAGGAGGCTGACCCCTTGGTTTTCAGCACCATCATCTTCCTGTTTCGTTTTCTGCCCATCACGCTGGCGCTGTACTATCTTGCCCCCGCAAAACTGAAGAACACCGCGCTGTTTTTGTGCAGTCTGGTGTTCTACTGCTGGGGTGAGGTGCGCTTTTTCCCGGTCATGGTGGCGCTTATCCTCATCAACTACCTCAGCGGCCTTGCCATCGAGCACTTTGATACAAAGCCCGCGCTGCGCCGCTTTTTTCTGCTGGTGGCGCTCATTGGCAGCTTAGGGATGCTGTTCTACTTCAAGTACGCAAACTTTGTGCTGCGCAGCGTGAATGCCCTGCTGGGCACCGCCTTTGCCGAAATTCAGGGCATCGGCACCTTGCCGCTGGGCATCAGCTTCTACACCTTCCAGACCCTTTCCTACTCCATCGACGTCTACCGTCGGGATGTAAAAGCCGAGCGCAACATCATTGATTTCGGCGCTTATGTGGTCATGTTCCCGCAGCTCATCGCGGGGCCTATTGTCAAGTACCGGGACGTCTCCGACCAGCTGCACGTCTACAAGCACCGCTATAACCTCAAGCAGATCGAAGAGGGCATGACCCTGTTCACCTTCGGTCTTGCCAAAAAGGTGTTGCTGGCGGACGCCGTGGGCGCATTGTGGACAGACATTATCGGGGTAGCCGACAGCCCCTCCACCACCTTTGTGGGTCTGGCAAACGCTTCCACCCCGCTGGTGTGGCTGGGCATCATCGCATACAGTTTGCAGCTGTACTTCGATTTCTCCGGCTACTCCCTGATGGGCATCGGCATGGGCAAGATGCTGGGCTTCGACTTCCCCGCAAACTTCAACTATCCCTATATCTCCGCTTCCATCACCGAGTTCTGGCGGCGCTGGCACATGACCCTGTCCGGCTGGTTCCGGGAGTATGTGTATATCCCGCTGGGCGGCAACCGCAAGGGGCTCAAGCGGCAGATCTTGAACCTGTTCATCGTGGAGCTGCTCACCGGCATCTGGCACGGCGCGAACTGGAACTTTATCTGCTGGGGTCTTTACTACTTTGTGCTGCTGGCGGCTGAAAAGCTGTTTTTGCTGCCCTACCTGAAAAAAGGCAGGGTGTGGCCGCATTTCTACACCCTGTTCCTTGTGGTGGTAGGCTGGGCGATGTTCGTGGGCAACGACACCGGCGTGTCCTTCGGGCTGCTGTTCCAGAAACTCTTTATCCCCTCCGGCGGGGTGTCGCCGCTGTATTTCCTGCGGAATTACGGTGTGCTGCTGGCGGTAAGCGTGGTGTGCTGCACCCCGCTGATCGAAAAGCTGTGGGATGTGCTGCGCAAGAACGTGGTCACCCGCTGCGCCGCCATCCTGACGCTGCTGGTGGTCTCCACCGCCTATGTGGTGGGCAGCACCAACAGCCCGTTCCTGTATTTTAACTTTTAAGGAGGCGGGAAGATGTCCAAACACGAGAAAAAGACCTCCTCCCTTTTGCATTACCCGGTGCTGGTGGTGTTCAGCCTGTTTTTCATCGGACTGTTCGCGCTGGATATGGTCACCCCGGACCGCAGTTACAGTGAGCTGGAGAATACCACCCTGAGCCAGCGCCCGGCGCTGACCCAGTTCACCGCCAAGGGGCTGAACAGCTACTTTACCGCCTACACCAAATACGTCAAAGATCAGGTGGCGGGGCGCGACCAGTGGATCAGCCTGCAGAGCGTGGTGGAGACCACTCTGCTGCAAAAGCAGCAGAACGGCGGCATCCTGCTGGGCAAGGAGCACATGATGTTCCCCCGCACCTACGGGCTGCTTTCCAGCGAGGAACGCACCCTGCCCAAAAACACCGCAGCGCTCACCAGCCTGTGCCAGCGCTACCCGGGCAAGGTGAATGTGCTGCTGGCACCCGCCGCCAGCGATATCTATAAAGAAAACGTGCCCGCAAACGCTCCTTTGCTGGACGAGGACGGCTACCTTGACCAGCTTTCTGCTGCGGTGCAGGCGGTCGGCGGCAGCTTTGTGGACGTGCGTCCCACCCTTACCGCCCACAAGAGCGAGTATATTTATTACCGCACCGACCACCACTGGACAAGCCTTGGCGCCTACTACGCTTACAGCCAGCTGTGCCAGACCCTTGGCCTTACCCCCTTTGATACCGCCGCCCACACTGCGCTGACTGCCAACGGTTTTTACGGCACCCACTACGCCAAGGCGCGCACATGGAACGCCGTGCCGGACGTGATCACCTACTACGACCTTGCCAACACCCTGACGGTATGGAACGTGACGGCGGCAGGCCAGCCCACCGAGGGGCAGACCACCGGCCTGTACGACACAGAGAAGCTCACCGTCTATGATAAATACGCCATGTTCCTGCACGGCAACAACGGTTTAAGCCGGGTGCAGGGCAACGGCAGCGGGCGCATCCTTGTCATCAAGGATAGCTACGCCAACTGCTTTGTACCCTACCTGACCGCCAACTACGCCGACATCGACGTGGTGGACTTCCGCAACTACAACTACGGCTTGGATCAGCTGATCGCCGATAACGGCTACGACCAGATCCTTGTGCTGTACAACTTTGACAGCTTCAAGAGCGACCCCTACCTCTACCGCGCCGGAGTACAGGGGTAAACAGCCAAAAGCCTAAATTATTGCAGTCTATTTTCACAAATTTATAGCCGCAATTTCATGCGTCCCGCCAGTTTTTGCACAGATGTGCCAAAACCCCTTGATAAAATCCGACCACTGTTGTAGAATGACCATATAGAGAACAATGCTCTATCAGCCTTTGGGTATAGACGCCGGGGGATCGGGATGCAATGCGGCATTTCCCTTTGACAAAGGAGTATTGATGATGAAAAAGATGAATTATCCCGCAGATTATGCGGTACTTTCCAACGAAGAAATGACCTATACCACCGGCGGCGGCGCAGTGGATGATGCTGCCAGTCTCGCCACTACTGCCGCAACGGTCGTAGGTGCTGTGGTGCTGGCCTCCAGCTACATCTGGGGCATCAAGCAGGCACGCACATGGCTGCAGCAGGACGGCAACAAGGACGGCAACTTCTTTACCGTGATGGGCCGCGCCACCGATGCCCTTGCCGCCGATATGGGCAAATCCGCCGGCAACTTTGTGCGGGATGCCGTTTCCACCACCATGGTGGTGGCGCTGGCTCCCCTGAGCGCCGTTCTGCTGATCGTGCGCTGACCTTTTTAATCAGATAAAACGGTGCGTTTTTGGATGCACCGTTTTGGATAGCTTTGTTTCAAAAGGAGTGTTATTATGGAAAAAATGATGATGCCCGCGTACTACAATGTACTGTCCACTGAGGAAATGACCTACACCGAAGGCGGCGCCAATGCTACCATGTCTGAGGCTCTGCTGTGCTGGCTGATTCCCCCGTACGGCTGGTTCAAGGGTCTGACCGCTGTCCGCAATTACCGCCGTAAGAACCCCAACACTTGGACTGAGACCGGTCTGGATGCTCTGACTGCCGATATGGAGAAGAGCACTGCCAACGCCATCCGTGACATCGCCTGCACCGCTTACATGATCAGCTCCACCGCTACCGGTGTCGGCCTGATCATCAATGCAGCAGTCATCCTGCTCTGATCCATCTTATCTCATAAGACCGGCTCGGAGTACACCAAAGAACAAAGCAAGCGGAGGCGCTGCCCTTTCGGGCAGCGCCTCCGCTGTTTTTGTAGGATTCACACGCAAAAAACGGCGGCACGCTCCGATGGAACGCGCCGCCGTTTGGTTTTTATGCGTTGAACATATCCTTCAGCTTTTTGAAGAAGCCCTTACGCTTTTCGTAGTTTTCTTCTTTCAGCGTACCCTCAAATTTTTTCAGGGCATCGCGCTGCGCCTTGTTCAGCTTTTTGGGGATCTCCACCTCGCACTTGACGTACATATCGCCGCGGCCACGGCCGTTCAGGTACTGGATACCCTTGCCGCGCAGGCGGAAGGTGGTGCCGCTCTGGGTGCCCTCGGGCACGGTGTACTCCACCTTGCCGTCAATGGAGGGCACGGTGACGCTGTCGCCCAGCACAGCCTGACTGTAAGTGATGGGCACGGTGACCCACACATCGTAGCCGTCGCGCTGGAACACCTCGCTGGGGCGCACGGTGACCATGACGATGACGTCACCGGCGGGGCCGCCGTTGGTACCGGCATCGCCCATGCCGCGCAGTGCAAAGCTCTGGTCGTCGTCGATGCCCATGGGGATGGACACCTCCAGCGTCTTTTTGGTAGCCACCTTGCCGCTGCCGTGGCAGACCTTGCAGGGGTTCTTTACCAGCTTGCCCTTGCCGCCGCAGCGGGAGCAGGGCTGCTGGGTCTGCATCACGCCAAAGGGGGTGCGCTGCTGGCGGATGACAAAGCCGCGTCCGCCGCAGTCCGGGCAGGTCTCGGGGCTGGTACCGGCGGCACAGCCGGAGCCGTGGCACTCAGTACACTCCTGCTGACGGGTGATGGTAATGTTCTTCTTGCAGCCGTGCACAGCCTCGTCAAAACTCAGGGTGATGCGCACCCGGATGTCCTGCCCCTTGCGGGGGGCGTTGGGGTTTGCCTGACGGGACGAGCCGCCGAAACCGCCAAAGCCACCGCCGAAGATATCGCCAAAAATGTCGCCCAGATCCACGCCGTCGCCGCCAAAACCGCTAAAGCCGCCGGGGCCGCCGCCGTTCTGTGCTGCGTAGGTGGGGTCAACACCGGCAAAGCCGTACTGGTCGTACAGCTGGCGCTTTTTCGGATCCGAAAGCACCTCGTTTGCCTCGTTGATCTCCTTGAACTTTGCCTCGGCGTCCTTATCGCCGGGGTTATAGTCCGGGTGGTATTTCATAGCAAGCTTGCGGTATGCCTTTTTGATCTCGGCATCGCTTGCGCCCTTGGATACCCCCAGCACTTCGTAATAATCACGCTTTTCCTGTGCCATATCCACTCACCTCTCCGGGAACGCCCTCCCCGGGTAACGCCCCGGTCGGTTCCTCCTGTTCAAAAGCTCCCGCTTTGGTCTTTCGCAGCTGTTGTCTACGCCCTCATCCGTCATGCCGCTTCGCGTCATGCCACCTTCCCCCGTCCGGGGGAAGGCTTTTGCGGCAGCGAGAACTCTTTTACTTATAAACCAGCAAGAGCCGCTCCGGCCTAAACCGGAGCGGCTTTTGCTCTATTGCGCGTGTGCCCGCCGGTTTGGCCGGACACAGCGCTTTGTGTCAAACTTAGACTTCCTTGAAGTCGGCATCCACAACGCCGTCATCGTTGGGCTTTTCGTTGGTTGCGCCTGCGTCAGCACCGGGCTGTGCACCGGCGGTCTGCTGTGCAGCAGCGGCTGCCTGATACATCTTCTCGAACACCTGGCTCAGGGCTTCCTGCTTTGCCTTGATGTCGTCCACGTTGCCGGACTGGACAGCGGTCTTCAGGTCAGCAAGCTTTGCCTCGGCATCGCTCTTCACGTCTGCGGGCAGCTTGTCGCCGTTCTCCTTCAGCATCTTCTCGGTCTGGAACACCATCTGGTCGGCACCGTTGCGGATATCGACCTCTTCACGCTTCTTCTTATCGTCGGCAGCAAACTGCTCAGCTTCCTTCACAGCCTTGTCGATGTCCTCCTTGGACATATTGGTGGAAGCGGTGATAGTGATGTTCTGCTCCTTGCCGGTGCCCAGATCCTTAGCGCTGACCTTCACGATGCCGTTGGCATCGATATCGAAGGTAACTTCGATCTGAGGCACACCACGGGGAGCCGGAGCAATGCCATCCAGGTGGAACACACCCAGGCTCTTGTTGTCGCGGGCAAACTCACGCTCGCCCTGCAGCACGTTGACCTCAACAGAGGGCTGGTTGTCGGCTGCGGTGGAGAACACCTGACTCTTGTGGGTGGGGATGGTGGTGTTGCGGTCGATGATCTTGGTGCACACGCCGCCCAGAGTTTCAATGCCCAGGCTCAGCGGGGTGACATCCAGCAGCAGCAGGCCCTTGACATCGCCCTGCAGAACGCCGCCCTGAATGGCAGCGCCCACAGCCACGCACTCATCGGGGTTGATGCCCTTGAAGGGCTCGCAGTTCAGTTCCTTCTTCACTGCGTCGTAGACAGCGGGGATACGGGTAGAACCACCGACCATCAGCACCTTCTTCAGGTCGGAAGCGCGCAGACCTGCATCCTGCAGAGCCTTGCGCACGGGGGTCATGGTGCGGTCGACCAGATCAGCGGTCAGCTCGTTGAACTTTGCGCGGGTCAGGGTCATATCCAAGTGCTTGGGGCCGGTAGCATCGGCGGTGATGAAGGGCAGGTTGATCTGGCTGCTCATTGCGCTGGACAGCTCGATCTTAGCCTTCTCGGCAGCTTCCTTCAGGCGCTGTGCAGCCATCTTGTCCTTGCGCAGGTCGATGCCGTTCTCGGTCTGGAAAGCGTCTGCCATCCAGTCGATGATGCGCTGGTCGAAGTCATCGCCGCCCAGATGGGTATCGCCGTTGGTGGCCAGAACCTCGGTAACGCCGTCGCCCATCTCGATGATGGACACATCGAAGGTGCCGCCGCCCAGATCGTAGACCATGATCTTCTGGTCGTCCTCTTTATCCACACCGTAAGCCAGAGCAGCTGCGGTGGGCTCGTTGATGATACGGCGGACGTTCAGGCCTGCAATGGTGCCTGCGTCCTTGGTGGCCTGACGCTGGCTGTCGTTGAAGTAGGCAGGTACAGTGATGACAGCCTCGGTGACGGTCTCGCCCAGATAAGCCTCGGCGTCAGCCTTCAGCTTCTGCAGGATCATAGCGCTGACCTGCTGGGGAGTGTACTCCTTGCCGTTCAGGGTCACCTTGTGGTCGGTGCCCATCTGACGCTTGATGGAAGAAACGGTGTTGTCGGGGTTGGTGATAGCCTGACGCTTTGCAACCTGACCTACCAGACGGTCGCCGGTCTTGGTGAAGCCGACAACGGACGGGGTGGTGCGGGCGCCCTCAGAGTTTGCGATGACAACGGGCTCGCCGCCCTCCATAACAGCTACGCAGCTGTTGGTAGTACCAAGGTCGATACCAATAATCTTACTCATAATGAAATCTCCTCTCGAAAGAACAAATCTTGTTTATATGATGCTTATGATGATGTCAAGCGGATGTTATTGCAAACTCCCTTGCGGGAGGTTCGGCTTGTTTATTCGGCCACCACAACGGTTGCATGGCGGATGATCTTGTCACCCAGCTTGTAACCCTTCTGGAAAACGGTGACCACCGTGCCGCTCTCCTGCCCGTCCGGGGCGGGGATCTGCTGCACAGCATTCATAAAGTTGGGGTCAAAGGGCTTGCCCAGCACCTCGATCTCCTCCACATGGAGGGCTTCCAGTGCCTTTGCCGCCTTATCCAGCGTCATGACCACGCCCTTCTTGTAGTTCTCATCGGTGGTGGGGGCGTTGGCTGCCATGTCCAGCGTATCCAGAATGGGGATGATCTTTTCCACTGCGTGGGAAACACCGTCGCCAAACTTCTGGTCGGCCTCGCGGGTGGAGCGCTTGCGGTAGTTGTCGTACTCGGCAGCCATGCGCAGCAGCTG
>OIZS01000227.1_pt1 | contig 27805 bp, 16 predicted proteins | sample 1588641 | NCBI WGS metagenome assembly OIZS01 (sample SAMN03283240) | human gut metagenome | biome: human-associated habitat; material: feces | host: Homo sapiens | place: Peru | collected 2012
CGATGGCTTATGAAGCGTGAATTTAGTAAAAGGGTGAGTAAGCCTACAAAACTGTAGCTTATAAACTTTTTGTAGATCTAAAATAACGGGTTATGTGGTTGCTTATAGGGGGGATTGTTTATGGAGTCGCTTATGGGGCTAAAAGTTAAAAAGCTCTGAACAGGGGAATTCTAAACGCCAAAATTTTAAGTTTGAAATATTTTAAGTATGCAATATAAAAATAGAAGGTGCGCGTGAAAATTGGTAACAAAAGTAGCCAAAGCAAATAGCCAAAAAGCAGAAAAAATTAGAAAAAAGCAGAAAAAAATAGAAATAAATAAGGAAATAGAGGAAACAAAGAAAAGAAGAAAAAGCGACTTAAACTAAGTCGGCTTAAAATCTGATGCCCGGAACGCGTGAATGTAGCGGACAAAAGGCGGACACGTGGTGGTCAGATGTCCGCTATGTCTGGGATTGTATTTATAAACTCTCAATTTTATTTACAAATCAGCCCATTGGCTTATTATGAAGAAGAATCTTTGAGGCTTATCACTGATTCTTGGTTTATATAATATATATTTCTTTAGATATTGTCTATAACTAAACATACAAATGTGACCCAAATGTAAAATTTTTTTTGGTGCCACGGGTAAAATGTGATCAAGAAAAATTTTTTATGGTGAAAATCGGCGCATTTATAGACAAAGCGATTTAAAAACTCCTATGAAAAAAACTGTTGTTTTGTTATATTGAGAAGAAACCTGATATATAAAACTTATAAATTAGCGCCAATTATGGCCAAGTATGGTCAAAGATTAGGTTTTTAGGAGGCCTGGTTTTTGGTAAACTATGATTTGGCGTGATTTAGGTTGATTGTGGCTAAATACAAGAGTCAAATCTAACTCCAAATGAAAAGTAACACCAAGTGAAAAACTCTAAAAAAACACTAATAGAAAAAAACTAATAGATAGCCAAGAAGATAAAGTCCAATGATAAATGTAGGTAAGGCTTATGTCATTCTTAAGGTCTAAGCCTGACTTAAGGCTTAGGTCAGACTCAAGGTCGGTCAATAGTCTTGCTATCAAGGATATAAAAGAAAAGGAGGAGAGATGGCGGTAATTACATGGCATGAAGCAATCGGCGCCGAAAAAGAAAAAGAATATTTTATTAAGGCGCGAGCAGAAGTTAAAGCTCAAAGGGCTCAAGGCATTGAAATCTATCCTCTAGAAAAAGATGTGTTTAATGCGCTCGCTTTAACTCCACTTGAAAATGTTAAAGTCGTTATTATCGGGCAAGATCCATATCATGGTCCGGGGCAGGCTCATGGGTTATGTTTTTCGGTACTCCCTGGGGTTGATGTTCCGCCATCTTTACGCAATATCTATAAAGAATTAGAACAAGAATATCAGGGTAATTTTATCATTCCGGCACATGGGTGTTTAGTTTCATGGGCTAAGCAAGGGGTGCTGCTTTTAAACAATACTTTAACCGTTAGACGGGGAGAGCCTCAAAGTCATGCTGGCTTGGGGTGGGATATTTTTACGGACCGCGTTATTGAAGCGGTTAACCGTTATACTGAAAACACAGTGTTTATGCTTTGGGGAAGCCCGGCGCAAAGGAAAGGACGCTGCGTCGATACCAATAGACATTTGGTTTTAAAAACCACGCACCCAAGTCCATTGAGCGCTTATCGTGGCTTTTTAGGTTGTGGCCATTTTTTAGCATGTAATCGCTATTTAGAAGAGCATGGTAAGGCCCCGATTGATTGGCGTTTACCTCTAACGCCGGCTGAAGCTAGAGCAGAGCTTTAAACTTTACCTTATTGAGCTTTGACACTCAAAAATTTGTTAAGAGTCTAAAACCAAGTTTTAGGCTCTTTTTTATCGACCTTATAAAAATGTGTTTGGCAGAACCTAACCTAAGTTTTTACAAGTGTTTTCATGGAATTTAGGAAAGTAGCTAGCCACGATAGCGTTTTTTTGACGCAGTGTCATGTTTTTGACATTATGTGGTGGAAATCCTTTTCAGAGAATTTAAAATATCACCTCATAAAAGACTATTTTTAGTACATTATTTTTGGTATCTGCTATTTGCCAGATATTTATGACGGAATGTAAGATGGACTTTAGTGGCAATATTCTAATTTTAGAAAATGATGAAGCTAGCCGAAAGCAGTTAGAAACGATAGTGGGCTTTTTAGGTTGTGAATGGCAAAGTGGACCTGAAGAAGCTTGTTTAAGTTATCTTTCTTCTGAAGGGGCGGCAGTTTCCTTAGTGATTGCCGGAAATACCGGCACACATACGGCAGAAGAACTTTTAAAAGAAAATTCTAACATCCCGTTTATTTTTACCGGTATTTACAAAGAAGAAGATCTGCCTAAACTACCTAATATGATTGGCATCTTAGGTCAAGGCTTTACCTACGAAGGCTTTTTGCAGCTTTTGCGCTATTGCCAATCATTTAATTCGATGCACAAGAATGTAAAGAGTAGTTCAAGTGTCCAAACCTTGCTTAAATTATTAGTGGGTAAAGGTGGCGCTATTCAAGAGGTTAGACACTTAATTGAACAGGTGGCTCCAACTGATGCTAATGTGCTTATTTTAGGGGAATCTGGGACCGGTAAAGAGGTTGTGGCGCGGGCCGTGCACGAGCTTAGTAACCGTAAAGATAAACCTTTTGTGCCGATTAACTGTGGGGCTATTCCGGGTGAGCTTTTAGAGAGTGAACTTTTTGGGCATGAAAAAGGCGCTTTTACTGGGGCTATTACCGCACGTGTGGGGCGCTTTGAATTAGCTGAAGGCGGGACTATTTTTCTTGATGAAATCGGCGATATGCCGTTACAAATGCAGGTAAAACTGCTCCGGGTGCTACAAGAAAGAGTTTACGAACGCGTAGGGAGCAATAAGCAGATTAAAACTAACGTCCGCGTTATAGCAGCGACCCATCGTAACCTTGAAGATATGATAAGAGATGGCAAGTTCCGTGAAGACTTGTACTATCGCTTAAACGTGTTCCCAATCCTAACTCCGGCTCTACGTGAACGAGCTGATGATATTCCGTTGTTAATCCAGGAATTAACTAACCGTTACATTAGAGAACATAAGACCGGGGTGCGGTTCACGCATCGCGCGGTTGAATCCTTAATGCAGCACTCTTGGCCTGGGAATGTACGTGAACTTGGTAACTTAGTGGAACGCATGATCATTATTCATCCAAACGAAATTGTTGATGCAAGTGATCTACCACCTAAATACCAATATGGGGTTTCAGACCTTAAGGCAGGACGCCCAGATCCAGTATCAGAACAAGATGCGTTGTTTGATATGTTTAATGATAATGACTCGGTTCCTGATGATGACGAAACTGAAAAAAACAATGAGGTTATGACGGAAGAGCAGGCTGAATTGGCGGCTCCATTTGCAGGCGTGCTACCAAAGGAAGGGGTCAATTTACGTGACATGGTGTCACAAATTGAGACTGATATGATTAGGCAGGCGCTCGAAGCTGCAGATGGCGTGGTGACGCGGGCGGCTGAAATTTTGCAAATGCGACGTACGACTTTAGTAGAAAAGATTAAAAAGTACGGTTTATCCGCAAATTCTAAGGCTTAACCTCGGGCGTTAAAACCTTAACCTTAAGTTGATAAGTTAATTAAAGAACTTAGATTTAAAATTAAAGGTATGTAAACTAACAAAAAAAGCGTTGGTCTTTAAATGTAGGCTAGCGCTTTTTTTTGAGGCCAAGCCAGAGTGAATGGGCCTTTACAAATCTAGATCTCGCATCTAAAATTGCCTAAAAAAAAGAAAAAAACAAAAAACGGGATAGGTACATTTTATGTTGTGGCAAACAGTGAAAAACAAGCTAGGGGGCAAAGAAGTGGCGCGATCTATACGCACAATGATGCTAGTCTTTGTAGGGGTTGTTCTAAGTGGGGTGGTATGTCCTGGTTGTGCAGAACAAGAACCTGTATATTCGACTCAAGTTCAATATACGCCAGAAGAAGCTGTGGCTAAGTTTAAAAAGGATGAACAAGCAGACTTTGCACGTTTTGCTAAAGAACGGGCCATTTATGTGCAAGCTTTAGAAGCCTACTCTACCGGGGATATGCAGACCGTCAAAACTTTAAGACGTACGGAACTTGCGACATACCCGTTGTCTATCTATCTTGATTTTAGTTTGCTTCAATTACCAGAAGCCTCATTAGCTAGTGTGCAAGCGTTTATCAATTCAAGTGGACATGACGCTTTGTCAAATCGGTTAAAGGCCTATTACATTAAGCGTTTAGCAGAAGCTCAAAACTATAAAGCTTTACTTAAAATTAGCCCTGAAGCTCCAAAGAGTGCCGGTCTTAAGTGTTTATGGCAACAAGCGCGTTACCACCAAGGATATCGGACTCAAGTCCAAAATAAAATCGTTTCGATGTATCGCCATGGGGAAGTTATGGCCCCAGGCTGCATTGACCTTGTAAGTACGCTGCAAAAGCAAGGCGTATTGTCAGATGAAGATACTTTAGAACGTATGCTCTCCGCTTATTGGACACGTGGAGGCACGAAGATTTATCGTAATGCAGCCGTGCGTTTGGCCAAAGGTCGCTACGCTAAAGCGGTAAAAATTTTAGGTAAGTACTATGACACTCCAGCAAGATACAAAGCAGTCCCAGCTTCCATGGGGAAGACTGCAGCTGTGATCTTTAGGCGTTGGGCGCGTCAAGATCCGTTAGACGCTTACCAAGAATTGGAACAATTTAGAAAAACTTATCATCCAACTGCGCGGGATTTAGCTAACATAAAAGAAACTATGGCTTATGCCATGTTGTTTGAAAAGGAAGGCGTGCCGATGCATTTTGTGGATAGCGTCCTAGCTAAAACTAAGAATGTTCGCTATCTAGAGCAACGGTTCCGTCGGGCTGTTTGGGACCAGGATTATAAGCATATTTTAGCGGTGCTTGAGCGTTTACCTAAGAGTGATCTACAAAATGACAACTACCGCTATTGGCACGGTCGCGCCTTAGTTGAGACCGGGCACCAGGATGCGGGGCAAAAGATTCTAAAAAAACTCGCGCAAGAACGTAGCTTCTATGGGTTCTATGCAGCTAGTGAATTAGGGTTGCCACTTTTGGTGAATGAAAAGAAGGTTAAACTCACTAGTTCCCGGGCTGAACTCATTAAACGAAACCCATCGTACGCTCGCTATCTAGAATTCATGTTTTTAGCGGATAAGTTTGGGATGCGCACTGAATGGGCGGAAGCGATGAAGGACGCTACGGTTGAAGATGCTCGTATGATTGCCTATATCGAAAGCCAAGATGATGACACCCTCGGTATTTGGGAGACTATCTATAAAAAAGATTGGGGGGCTTTAAGCTTGCGCTTCCCGCTTTCTTATCGCTCAATTTACCAACGTGAATCAAGTGAAGCCAAGGTTCCAGAAAGCTTTATGTATGGGATTACGCGTCAGGAAAGCATGATGAACCATAAAGCGATTTCTCCTGTAGGGGCGCGTGGCTTAATGCAACTTATGCCAGGCACGGCTACCATGGTCAGCAAAAAACACAACTTGCCTTATGGAGGCACGAGTGAACTATTGCAGCCTGAGGTTAATGTGCGTTTAGGCGGGGTTTATTTGCGTGACTTGCTAGATACCTTTGATAATAATCGTATCTTCGTTTCTGCCGGCTACAATGCCGGTCCTGGGCGGGCTTTTAAATGGCAGAGTAAGGATGGTAAACGCCGCGATGCTATTACGTATGTCGAAAGCATTCCGTTTACTGAAACGCGAGGCTATGTCCAACACGTTATCTTCTATGATTACATGTATCAGTACCTGCAAGGGGTTGAAACGCCGACCTTTTTGTCAGAAGCTGAATGGAATCATTACTACTAGCTTAAAAATCTCGCCTCGCTGATGTTTACGAGGCGAGGGGCTTAATCTCAATTATGCAAAAGCTGTTAGATTAGTATATAATCACTTAGTATTTTAATTCTTAAAATACCTGCTGTTTTTATGGCTTCTTTATGAGTTAAAAGAGCTTAAAAGTGGCGCTTTAATGATGTGCGGTAAAATAATGATAACGGGACTGATATTATGGCTACAATTAAAGATGTTTCACGCTTGGCGAATGTGTCGATCTCCACAGTATCTAGAGTGATCAATAAATCTGCTAATGTGGCTCCAGAAAAGGAAAAAGCCGTCCTTAAAGCGATGCGAGAATTGAATTTCCAGCCTAATAGCTTTGCGCAAGCTCTCGTGAACAAGCGCTCAAACTGCATTGGGGTGTTGATTGGTGACCTTTGTGGCGGTCCATTCTTTGCGCAAATGATGCGTGGTATTGAAAATATTATTTTGCCAGAAAACAAATACGTTATCGTAATGTCTGGTAACCACCGTCATGATCGTGAAAAGTATAGTATTGAAGCTTTACTCCTCCGTCGTTGTGACGCCATCATCGTGCATTCAAAAGCGATGAGCGATGAAGAGCTTACTGAAATCAACAATTCAACTGATATCCCTATGGTATTTGTGAATCGTTTGATTCCGGGGCTCGAAAAGCAGTGTGTTTGGGTTGATATAGCCTCAGGCATAGAAACTGCAGTTGATTACTTAATTGAAAATGGTCATCGCCATATTGCCTACATTGGATCTGAGGATACAGGTTTTCCGGATGCAAAGGAACGTTTAGGCGGGTATCAAGAAGCTTTAAATAAAGCAGGTATTGAATACGATAGTGCGCTTGTAAGTACGGCGTTCCCTGATGAAAATGGTGGTTGTTGCGCCGTTGAATCATTGTTAGGCCGTAAGGTTGATTTTACTGCTTTAGTTGCATATAACGATGCGATGGCGGTGGGTTGTTTATCAGCTTTAGCTGAACACAATATCGCAGTGCCTCGCCAGGTGAGTGCTATTGGCTTTGATAATAACCCGATTAGTAGCTTCGTTAAGCCTAAGCTTACTACGGTTCGTTACCCGATTGAAGAAGTGGGGGAACGAGCTGCCCGCTTAGCGTTAGCAATGATTCACGCTGGTGATGAAGAAAGCGATGAACCAAAAGAAATCGATCTTGATAAGCTGATGTTTACTCCTGATTTAATTGTGCGTGCTAGCGTAGCGCCATTAAATCAAAGCAAGGATAAAGCACCCAAATCTTCTAAATAAAGTCCAATTTAAGATTAATAACAAGTTAGTAAGTGGTGGCTTTAAAATTAAACTAAGCTACAAAAATGTAGTTAGGCCACAAAATTAACGTTAATTGAAAAAAAGGAGTGGCTAGTAGCCACTCCTTTTTTCTATGGTGGATCGATAAATTATAAAAATGTAGCGTTGCTCCCATCGGGGTGCGGTAAACGAAAATTTTAAATGAGTTTAAATTAAGGATGACTAATGAGTAGTGGGATGCTAGATGAACTTCATGGCTTAAGTGAACACCATGTAGTGGGAGTTGAGGGGGAACGAGCTGGAGTTAGATTAACCCCAAAAACGGGGGCGGCTTTTATTAAGATGCGCGCGGCTGCGCTTAAAGACGGGCTAGAACTTCATGTGGCTTCGGGCTTTAGAGATTTTGCGCGCCAAAATTTAATCTATACCGGCAAGTTTGATGGGGTGCGTCAAGTCCTTGACCGTAATGAAGAACCATTAGATATAAGCCAAATGTCAGATGAAGAAAAAGTCAGAGCTATTTTGTACTTTAGCGCTATTCCTGGTTTATCTAGACATCATTACGGAACAGATATCGATGTATTTGCGGCTAATTTGTTAATTCCCGGGGAAGAGCTAGACTTGACTAACCGTTTATATGGTACGGGAAATCAACGACCGCTTACTAAGTGGTTAGAAAAATATATGGCTGATTTTGGTTTTTTTAGACCGTATGTGCACGATGGCCTTACTGCCGGTGAATTGTGGCACATAAGCTACGCCCCTGAAGCTGATGTTTATACCAAAATGCTTACGGTAGCAGAGGCGGTATCGTTTGTTGAGGCTCACAATTTAAGAGGTGCTAGGGCTTTAACAGACATCTTAAAAGCGGAATTTACTAGTCGTTTTAAAATCCTAAGTGGCCGGTAAAAGGTAAAGTTATTTTTTGGTATATTGTTTTATTAGTTTTATCTAGCCAAAAGATGTTGTAAAATAGAGCTGTTGTTACTCTTTTGTTAAAGAAGGTGACAATTGAATAACTGCCATTTTAAGATGGCGGTTGTTTTATTATAAGTACTACTATTAACACGGGTATTGTAAAAGGTACCAGCTCACAAAAATGAACGTCACGGCGTTCAGGAGAATTTTATGACAGATAATAATAATGTAGAACCGGTTCAAACTCAAGCTGCACAAAAGCCTGTTCCTGAAACAATTAGTGCTAGCACTAAAAATCAAATGATCATTCTTTGGATCTTGTCTTTCTTTTTTGGTTTTATACCAGCTGTAATTTATTACTTTGTATCCAAGGATGACGCAGAATTTCATGAAGAATGCCGTAAGGCTCTTAATGTGCAACTTGTGAGCTTAATTGGTTACATTGTCTCTTTAATTCTTTGCGTGGTCGTTATTGGGCTCATTGGCGTATTTTTCTTTTTGGTTTATTTCTACGGCAATATTATTGTGGGGCTTATCGCTGCTTCTAAGGGCCAGAAATATAAGCCATTTATCTATAACTATGACCTAATCAAGCGTTAAGTTAAGGCTTTAAGTTAAAACTAACTTTTAGTAAATTGAGAGATAACCGATTTCGTAAAGAAGTCGGTTGTTTTCGTTTGATGGGAGAAAATTTGTTTTTGGACTTGAAGGAAAAACTTAGGTTTTAGTTAGCTTAAAAAGTGAAAGCAAGGTGATTTCTAAAGAGTTTGGCCGAATGGGTGTTTTTGTACTATAATTTTACGTATTTTTTGCATTTATCGGACGTTGCCATGATTCCCCATATTTCCATAGATAACTCTGTAGATCCATTGTATCTAGAGTATTTTAAAGAACTTAAGGCGCTCGGTTTTTCCGGCGATATTGAATACTCTTATGCTGCCCGTTTAGCCGTGGGGGTAGATAATAGTGTTTACCAACAGTTACCTCAAGGTGTAATTCTACCTAAATGTATCAAAGACGTGCAGTTAGCCGTAGAGCTTGCCGCTAAACCTCATTATGAAGCGGTGACTTTTGCGCCACGCGGTGGGGGGACTGGGACTAATGGTCAGTCATTAACTCCTGGGGTTACTATGGATATGTCCCGTCATATGCGTTTAATCTCCGACCTCAATACCACAGAACGCACTGTGCATGTTGAACCTGGGGTAATTAAAGATTATTTAAACAGCCAAATTAAAAAGTATGGTCTGTTCTTTTCTCCTGAGCTTTCAACCTCTAATCGTGCAACTTTTGGGGGGATGATTAGTACTGATGCGTCAGGCCAAGGCTCACTTAAGTATGGGCGTACTTCTCGCCATGTGATAAATGTGGACATGGTGCTTATCGATGGGAGCTTAGTAAACTTTCATCAAGTGTCTGGGGCTGAACTTGAAGCCAAATTGGCACAACAAGATTTAGAAGGTGAAGTTTATCGTACAGTTTATGAAATTGTAACTTCCAAGCAGGCTGAAATCGAAGCGCGCTTCCCTAAGCTTAACCGCTTCTTAACTGGCTACGATCTTAAGCATGTATACGATCCAAAGACTAAGGTTATGGATTTATCCCGTATCGTCTGTGGTTCTGAAGGCACTTTAGGCTTTATTGTGGGTGCTAAGCTTGATCTTACTGTAATCCCAACGTTTAGAGCCTTAGTAAACATTAAATATGATAGCTTTGATTCAGCGTTAAGACACGCTCCTGTGCTCGTTAAGGCCAAAGCTTTATCTGTAGAAACAGTCGATTCAAAAGTATTAAATCTAGCGCGCCAAGATATTGTTTGGTATAGCGTAAAAGACCTTATCACCGACGTTCCTGGTAAAGATATGGCCGGGATCAACATCGTTGAATTTGCTGGAACCGATGATGCTTTAGAATCTCAAAGCATGCAGGCGTTGATAAAGACCCTTGAAGCTGAACTTAAAAACGGTGGTAAAAATGGGATTATCGGTTACCAAGTATGCACTGAGCTTAAAGATGTATTAGCTGTTTACGCAATGCGTAAAAAGGCTGTAGGTCTTTTAGGTAATGCCGAAGGTGATGCTAAACCGATTGCCTTTACAGAAGACACTGTAGTGCCACCAGAACATTTAGCTGATTATATCGTTGAATTTAGAGCGCTACTTGATGCCCACCATTTACGTTACGGGATGTTCGGCCACGTAGATTCAGGGGTGCTTCACGTACGTCCGGCGTTAGATCTTTGCGACCCTGAACAAGAAAAGACTCTTCGTACTATTTCTGATAGCGTTGCGGCCTTAACGGCTAAATATGGCGGGATTATGTGGGGCGAACATGGTCGCGGTTATAGATGTGAATATGGGCCAAAATATTTTGGGGGCTTGTTCGATGAATTACGTCGAGTTAAAGCGGCCTTTGATCCACATAATAAGATTAACCCAGGTAAGATTTGTACTCCACTTGGGCTCGATGACGCTAAGCTTGTAAGCATTGATGCGACTAAACGTGGTTTTTATGACCGCCAAATTCCAGTAACTGTACGCCATAGCTTTAGAGAATCTCTAAGCTGTAATGGTAATGGTTTGTGCTTTAACTTCGACACTACTTCTCCAATGTGTCCTACTTATAAGTATTTAGGCGATCGCATTCAGTCACCAAAGGGGCGTGCAACTTTAATGCGTGAATGGTTGCGTCAGTTAGAACTTGCTGGTTGTAATCCATTAGCGCAAGAAAAGATTTTGGCTTCCTCTGGTTTTTCTTTTAAGACTTTTATTGAAAAATGCGTAAATTCTATTAAGGACCGTTCAGGCTTTACCGAAGAAGTAAAACAAGCGATGGATTGTTGCTTGGCTTGTAAGGCATGTAAGTCTCAATGCCCAATTAAGGTAGACGTGCCAGATTTTAGAGCTCGCTTCTTTAATCTTTACTATAGTAGATACTTGCGTCCATTTGGCGACATTATGGCCAAGACTATTGAAGATAGCGCGCCACTGATGGCTCATGCGCCTAGATTCCTTAATACGGTAAATAGCCTTACTCCAGTTAAGTATTTGATTAAGCACACTTTAGGCTTTACTGATGTGCCAGCTTTAAGTTTCCCAACTTTAAAGCAAAGACTTAAAGAAACAACTGCCGAATACTTCAATCTTGATAAAGCTTTGGAGTATACCGAAAGTGAACGTAGTCGCTATGTTATTTTGGTGCAGGATGCCTTTACTTCAAGCTATGATGCAGCGGTAATTGCTGATTTCGTGCGTTTAGTAGCAGACATGGGACGCCGAGTCCTAGTATTACCATTAAAACCAAATGGTAAAGTACAGCATATTCGTGGTTACTTACGTGAATTTGCTAAGTGCGCAGCTAGCACTGCTGAGTTTTTAACCATGGTGGCGAAACTTGGTATTCCTATGGTGGGGGTAGATCCGGCGATGACTCTATGTTATCGCGATGAATATAAGAAAATTTTAGGGGATGCGAGAGGCAACTTTGAAGTGCTCTTATTAGAAGAATGGCTCCTTAATAACTTAGACGCCTTAAAAGGTCAAAATACTGTAGCTGACGACACTCCATATTACTTGTTAGCGCATTGCACCCAAAAGACCATGAAGCCAACAACTCACGGTGATTGGCAAAAGATCTTTGCCACTGTTGGTCTAAAGCTAACTCCGATTCCAGTTGGTTGTTGTGGGATGGCTGGCCTTTATGGGCATACCGCAGCGAACGAAGAACGTTCGAAGGAAATTTACCGGCAAAATTGGGCTCCTGTCTTTACTAAGTATGATATTAACCGTTGCTTGGTAACAGGCTATTCATGTCGTGAACAGGTTAAGCGTATGGAAGGGGTAGCGGTTAAACATCCACTCCAGGTACTTGTTGAATGCTTTGAAGCCACAAAAAAGGCAAACATGAAGCGTTAATTAAGTCTTAACTTGGTTAATTACTTTAAAGCTTTAAAAGCGAGCTTCTCTAAGCTATAGTTTAAAGTTCTTAAAGCATGAAATAAAGGCACAGGGCCACCTGTGCTTTTGTTTTTTAGGAGCGAAAAGCGTAGCAAGGTTTTATTTTGTTCTAGAAAAGTAGCGCCTAAAAAATTACTAATTTATGCAAATTGATTTATGTTTATATTTGCATTATGCTATGACTATTCAGCTTCGCTGAGGCTATAGCAGGGTTGTTTGGAATATACCAAAACGTTCCAAAAAGATCGTTTTCTGAAATTATTTCGATTTTGAGAAAATTATTTTTCGTAAGGCAGCTGCTATAGAAGTGTTAGATATTGGTCGTGGATGCGGCATCAGCTGTCAGTTAGTGAACCGACTGCTACTGCTGAGACAGTATTTAACAATGAGTAACTCTTTATTAAGCCTGGAGGCTTTATGGAAATGTTGTCGGGCGCACAGATGGTGATCCGTGCACTGGAAGATTTAGGGGTAGACAAGTTGTTCGGTTATCCGGGCGGTTCTGTATTACACATTTATGATGCTTTATTGAATTCTTCAAAGATTAAGCATATTTTATGTCGTCATGAGCAAGCTGCTGTACATATGGCAGACGGTTATGCACGTGCTACTGGTAAGGTTGGGTGCGTGCTTGTAACCTCAGGTCCTGGGGCTACTAACACTATTACTGGTATTGCTACTGCCTATATGGATTCAATTCCATTGGTAGTACTAACAGGTCAGGTTCCTACCACTCTTATTGGTCAGGATGCTTTCCAGGAAGTTGACATGGTGGGGATTTCTCGCCCTGTTGTAAAGCACAGTTTCCTTTGTCGTCGTGCGGAAGATATTCCTGAATATATTCGTAAGGCTTTCCATATCGCTTCAACTGGCCGTCCAGGTCCTGTAGTTGTTGATATTCCAAAGGATACGCAAAATCCACAGCTTAAGTTCCCTTATCATGAACAGTCTATTGATGACATCATTATGCGTTCATATAACCCAACTCTCGTAGGGCACAAGGGCCAGATTAAGCGTGCGATAAAAATGATTGCTGAAGCTAAGCGTCCGGTACTTTTATTAGGTGGCGGGGTTATCGCTTCAAATGCCTCTGAAAAGGTTGCAGAATTAGCACATAAATTTAACTTGCCTGTAACTATGACTCTTATGGGTTTAGGTGCGTTCCCAGCAAGTGACAAGCAATGTCTTGGGATGCTCGGTATGCATGGTACTTATGCTGCTAATACCACTATGCACAACAGTGATCTTATCGTGGCTTTAGGGGCACGTTTTGATGACCGTGTAACTAACAATGTAGCTAAGTTCTGTCCTGAAGCTAAGATTATCCATATTGATATCGATCCTTCATCAATTTCTAAGTGTGTAAGCGCTGATATTCCTATTGTTGGTAATATTGATACCGTGCTTGAACAGATGAATGACGTTATCAAGGAACTCGATATTAAGCCTGCAGAAGGGGCTTTAAATTCATGGTGGGATCAGATTAATGGCTTTAGAGCAGCTCATCCTCTTTCATATGAAGGCGATGGCACTCCAGGTATGCTTCACCCAGCTAAGATTGTGTCTGAGCTCTATAAGCATACCAACGGTAATGCTAATGTTGTAACCGACGTTGGTCAGCACCAAATGTTTGCAGCTTTATATTACCCACTTGAAAAGCCACGTCATTTCATGTCATCTGGCGGGCTTGGCACCATGGGGTATGGTTTCCCTGCAGCTATTGGGGTTAAGATTGCTAAACCTGATGAAGAAGTAATTTGCATTACCGGTGATGGTTCATTCCAGATGAATTTACAGGAACTTGCTTGCTGCTTACAGTATAAGATTCCGGTAAAGGTATTTATCATCAACAACCGTAGCCTTGGTATGGTTAAACAGTGGCAGATGATGTTCTATAACGGCCGTCAGAGTGAATCATACATGGACGCAGTGCCAGATTTTGTGAAGCTTGCGGAAAGTTATGGTCAGATTGGTTTACGTGTAAACAACGAATCTGAACTTGGTGATGTAATTGATCAAGCATTGGCGGTTAAAGATAAGACTGTAGTGGTTGATATTGTGGCTGACCCAGATTCTCGCGTATATCCAATGCAGATTGGGACTGGTTCAATGGCTGATATGTTTTTGAGTAAGACGGAGCGTACATAATGCGTCATATTATTTCTGTGCTCCTAGAAAATGCTTCTGGGGCTTTAAGTAGAGTTGTCGGTCTGTTTTCTCAGCGCGGCTTCAATATTGAGTCACTCACTGTAGCACCGACTGAAGATGCTACCTTATCTCGCATGACTATTGTTACTACTTGTGATGCGGAAGAAGTTGAACAGATAACCAAGCAGTTACACAAGCTTATCGACGTCCTCAAGGTTACTGATTTGGCTGAAGCAGGTCATGTAGAACGTGAAATTATGCTCGTTAAGATTAGAGCTAATACCCGTGATTTACGTGCTGAAATCAAGTCAATGTCAGACATCTTTAATGGTGAAATTGTTGATTTAACTCCTGAACTTTACACTGTACAGATTATCGGTACTAGTGAACAGCTTGATAATTTCTTAGCTGCTGTTTGCCAGGCGGCAGAAGTGGTAGAAGTTATTCGTTCTGGGGTGTGCGGTATTGCTCGTGGTGAACGTTCACTTAGACCATAAATAAACAATTTAACCTCCAAAGAAGGTGGTTTACCATTTAGGTTGGAAAAGGGATAACACGTTGTGGTGTTATCCCTTTTTTTTGTCAAAATTTGGCCTTGTGTTTGGTTAAAAATGATAAGTAATCGTAACTTTTGGTTAAAAACAAAAAACGTCTATCAAAAAATAAAAAGTATCTTTACCTTTGTGAAAATTAAGAATATACTGATTAAGACGTATAAAAAAATAGAAATTTAGCAAAAAATCTATATCAGAATAAATGCTTTTACCATTGTGTAGCAACTGTTCAACTAAGATTAGATCAAAGCATTGGGTCCATAAGACATAGAAAGCTTGATTCATTATTTATTTACCAATCAAAAGGTGGGTAGCGAATATGGAAGAAATCATGCCACGTGAATTAAAACAAATAATTCACTCCCAAAGAACAAATTTTTACTATTTAGAACATTGTAAAGTCTTAGTTAATGGTGGCAGAGTCGAATATATAACTGATTATGAAAATAGAATGTCATATTGGAATATTCCGATTGCCAATACTACAGTAGTTCTTTTGGGGACTGGAACTTCTATTACTCAAGCCGCAGTTAGAGAAATGGCTAAAGCTGGAGTGTTAATAGGCTTTTGCGGTAGTGATGGAGCACCTTTGTATGCAGGATGTGAAATAGAATTTATAAATTCAAGAAGCGAATATAGACCGACCCAATACTTACAAAATTTTATTGTTCTTTGGATTGATGAAACGAAACGCTTAAGTTTGGCGCGTAAGTTTCAAGAAGAAAGAATAAAGAATATAAAAAAATTTTGGTTAGAAAAACCTATTTTCGTCGATGGAGTTTTTAATTTTAATAGTTCTGACGTGCTTTCAACTTTAGATAGGTTTGCTTATGGATTTAATAATGCTACAGATACTCAAGGGGTTTTAAGTGAAGAAGCTATTATGACTAAAAAATTATATAGCTTTATGGTTAAAGGGACTTGTCTAGAAAATTTTGTTAGAGCAAAAAACGGGACTGGATTGGATGATGCAAATCGCTTCTTGGATCATGGCAATTACTTAGCTTACGGTTTGGCAGCATGTGCTCTATGGGTTTTGGGTATACCGGCTTCCTTATCAGTTGTTCATGGCAAAACAAGAAAGGGTGGGTTAGTGTTTGATTTAGCAGATGTAGTAAAAGATGCTATCGTCATGCCTACTTGTTTTGAGGCTGCTGTAAAGGAGTATAGCCAAAGTGACTTTAGAACTATCTTAATGAATAGGTTTAATACGAAACAAATTCTAGATTCTATGATTGAATTTATGAAAGGAATTACTGCGTATAGTGATGGGCAAGAATAAGCATGAATGTGTTAATAATTTCAGAATGTAGAAAGCTATCATTACAACGCACTAGAAGAGTAATTGATTTATTCATAGAAAGAATTGGGCGTAGAACTTGGTGTGGCAACATTACTTTAAATGGATTGTCCTCAATGAAAAATTTATTGAAAAAGACAGCTTCAAGGGGGACAGCTGTGTCTTGCTTTTGGATTAAAAAGGATGGTACTAGAGAGTTATTGTGGATTGTGGGTAGATGTTCAGCTTTTGGGAGAAACGGAGTGGTTCCAACAGATACAACAACTGTAGATGATTTTATTACTCGAAACGAAAATAAGTGGAAGTGTGCTGAGCTTGTAGCTGGGGTAACTATGCTTGCTGGATTGCTACATGATATAGGTAAATCCTCAGTTTGGTTTCAGAAAAAACTTCGTGGTGCACCGGTAACCAAAAATAGATCTGATATTTTTAGGCATGAAGTAATGTCTTTTTTGTTGTTTCAAGAAATATTGATAGCGAATAACATTGCTACAGATCAAGAGTTACTAGAATTTTTTTCTCATCTACAAAGTGGTCAAATCAAGATCAATGATTTATTTAAAAGTGCTTGTGATTGGCTTGTAGGTGAAGATTTTTCAAAAGTAAAATCTATTGATGCTTTAAAGCAAAATCGTCTTTTTAATAAAGAATGCAAGGCTTTTGCCCGAGTGAATAAAGAGAATGATGTTATTGTTTTACTTTCATATTTGATTTTGAGTCATCATCGATTGCCGTATACCCAAGCGAAACACGATAGAGAGTTTATCTATAACTTTAAGCAGTTTTTGTTAAATTTTTCAGGTGAAAAGAATTCACTATTTTGGCGAGAAAATGTAAAGAACGAATTAGATGAAACAAAGAAAGATTTAGCAGAACTAAAAGATATTTTTTCATTTGATCTTAAAAGATGGAAGCGAAATTCACAAAAGAAAGATTTCTTATTTGAAAGTGACTACTACTGTAATCGTTTGGGAAAGGCGGCTAGAACTATTCAAAAGGGGCTTTCTACTTACAGTTTTCATATTAAGAGTGATGGTAAAAGCTTAGACATTGTTGAAAAGAATGATGGACTAGTGGTTATGCTTTCGCGCAGTATTCTAATGATGGCGGATCATTATATTTCCGCCAAAAATGATCGAGGCGAAGCCACTGTTGACAAAAAAAATGACCCATTCATTTTAGCCAAGAGCAGTGGGGCTTTCACGGATATTCAATTGACTAGCCATTGCGTTAGCGTGGCGGGTATGGCGTATTTATTCACGAGAAATTTTGCTTCACTACAAACAATTCTTCCAAGGATTGTTGAGAATAGAGAATTTAGAAAGCCAATAACCAATTCTTATTTTAAATGGCAAAATCAAGCGTTGAAGAAAACGGAAATAATGTCAAAGCAGATTGAAGAATCCGGTTTTTTTGGGGTTAATTTGGCGTCAACAGGCACGGGGAAGACATTTGCTAACACCAAGATTATTTTAGGTTGTGCTGGTGAACATGGATGTAGATTTTGTTTTGCTTCTGGGCTTAGAACTTTAACTTTGCAAAGCGGTCAAGCTTTAAAAGATAGACTAAGACTTGATGAAGATGATATAGCTGTTGTTTTGGGGGATTGTTTACAAGGAAAAAAGGTTGAAGAAAATCCTGAAGAACCAAATAAGTATACAAAGAACTATGATGAGGATTTCGATAAAGAGATTTGGGACGACAATTTATATGTAGATTATGACGGGCAAATAGTCAATGATCTTTATAAATTTATCTTAGAACATGATAAGAGAATAACACAAATTGTTAGTGCGCCTGTACTAGTTTGCACTATAGATACATTAGTAAATTGTTTTGAAAGTTATAGAGGTGGTAAACAGATACCTGCTGTTCTTAGATTATTAAGTTCTGATTTGATAATAGATGAAATTGACGATTTTAGTCTCGATGATTTACCTGCTATTGCTAGATTGATTTATTTTGCAGGTATGTTCGGAAGCAAAGTTCTAATTTCCTCTGCCACGATACCAAGCAATTTAGTGTTGCATTTATATAAAGCCTTTAGTGCAGGTAGAGCCTTGTTTAATAAAGCAAATGGGATTCAAAAGAATTCTACGATTTTAGGGATTTATGATGAGTTTTCATCACAAGTTGAGATGTGCGCTTTATTGAATGATTGTAATGCGACGACAACGCAAGAGTCTAATGGGGCTGACGCTCTAGCAGCTCAGTTTAATACATATATAGATTCATTTTACAAAAAACGAATTCAAAATCTACGTGTCGCTCTTCTCAATGAACATAAAACAATTTTTGAAGTTTCACCTTGTATTTCCCAAGAAGAAAAAATAATGTCTGAAACACAGGCAATAAAGTTATACGCCAATTGGATCGAGTCAGAAATATATGAATGCCACGATTTAAATAGTATTGAGTTAAAAAATTGCGCCAACATTAAAAAGATTTCGATTGGAGTGGTGCGATTTGCCAACATTAATCCATTGACTAAAGTGGCAATTGAATTGTTATCGCATCCAAATCGAAAAAATTACGCTTTATTTGGGGTGATTTACCATTCACGTTTTCCTTATTTATTGCGTTCCTATACTGAAGAGCAGTTGGACCTTTTGCTTAACAACAGGGACTCAGACAATTGGGAAGAGCAGCCTTTAATTAAAGATGTAGTAAAACGAAGTAAAGGTGCTGAGAATATAATCGTAGTAGTTATGGCATCCCCTGTTGAAGAAGTTGGGAGAGACCATGATTTTGATTGGGCTGTAATAGAACCATCTTCAATAAGGTCGATTATTCAGATGTCTGGCCGCGTGAGAAGACATAGGCGAGGTTCTGTTGAGCGAACTAATGTAAAAATTTTGTCGAGAAATTTTAAAAGTTTAATTAGTGACCCTGGAAAGGAAATATTCGTTCAACCAGGTTTTCAAAAGAATTGGATACGTTCGGAAAAACTTGGAGTTAAAGCAAATTTGTTAGATATGCAAGTTAGTTTTGGGGCTAAAACGGAGAGTTACATTAGTTCCATTCCAAGAATAGAAAGCTTTGAGAATCTTGTTAAGTTAAATAATTTATCAGCTATGGAATATGTTGCTTTAGAAGGTGTTTTTGCTAGAAAGCCATGTGAAGTTTCACCTTATATTCTGCAAGATAAATTACCAGATATAACTCTATTTTGGACTGATATTGGTTGCGTTTCTTTTGATTTGCAAGCACAAACGCGATTTAGACAGTCTGGTTTTAAACAAAGTTTTGTGCGGGTGTGTGATGAAGATGAAAATATATATATGAGTGTTCCTGATACACCAGACATGAAGTTTAATCATAAATTTAGTGATTTAGAGCAGTGGGGACAAAAATATCATCTTGATGTTGCAGAAGCGCAAAATAAACTACTAATAAATATACATGAAGTTACGATAATAAGATATCTATCACAGAAATACAAAATCGATGAGTATAATATAACTATCAAATATAACAAGTTTGAAATCCCATGTTTCGTTAGAACAAATGTACAAAAATTATTTTTTAACGAGTGTTTAGGGGTTTGGTACGAAAAATAGTAGGAGAGGTCTATTGTGTTTGATGATTTGTATAAGCTGTCAAATGAATTCATAGATAGCCAAATATTAGGAAAGCAGAAAGAAAAAAATTCAAATGTGGAAAATGTATGTTCTCCAGAGGAAAGAAGGAACTTTTTAAAAGGTTTAGAGGACGTTTCTTTTATTCCATTAGTAACCCATTTGCCAAAATTTTCTCATCCATCGGCTAAAGCATGTGGTATTGGGATTGTAGACAAAATAGAACTTTCACCATTAGAGACAAGTTTATTGTCTAGTTTGTCAGAAATGGAATTGGAAAGGGATACTCAAAGTAATGCAAAGAACATGAAACTGATTAAGTTTTTGACTAATAGATATGAAGGTTCGGTTTGCTTTATGAATTTGCTAGCTCAGGGAAAGGAGCAGGGGTTATTAGATTATCTAGTGAGTGAATTTGTAGGTTTTGCGGAAGATAAGGCTAATTCTATTATCAATAATTTAAAACAACAGTTTGTTTTAAGTGAGGATAAAAAGTTAGCAGACCTTGGATATCTAAAACAGGTTTATTTTCCTTGTTTTTCTATAGATGATGAATTGAATTATAAAAATGTGGTTCTGTTTTATGCGTCAAGCTTGCATGTGGCTCTAACAAAAAAAGTCAGCCAGAAGATTATTGAAGTAAGGGGTGAAAGTAAAGAGAACAAAACTAAAGGCATTAAAGAAGCTGGGGCTGTTTCCTCATTTTGTAAACATTTTGGCACTATAAAAGTAGGTGGGGCGCAACCTCAAAATATTTCTTTTTTGGCAAGCAGTGTACATGGTGATTTGACAATGTTGTCATGTTGTCCGAAAAATGAATACGTTATTAGTGACGAAAATATGGTTACCTCGTTAGGTTATCTAGACTATAAATTCTCTAATTTTTTTAAAAACTGTCTAAAAAAAGAATTTAAAGGGCTTAAGGGATTATTACAGTATGCGTATGAACGCCCTGTTAGTGAGGTTAAAAATAAATTAAATCAAAATATATGCGATTTAGTGAGCGAGTTTATTGAGTATTTAAGAGTGTTAAATTTTACTCCAAACTTTTGGTTGTCATTTGAAGAAGAGCCAGAAAAAGCTTTTAAAAACGTATATGAATACCTTTTAAATCAAAATTTTTCTCAAGAAAATTTCAAAATAACGCACGATTTTTTGAGTTCTTTAATTACTAACGGGTTGGAAAAAACTGACTTCCAAGTATCTGATGTTCACAAAGATTACTTAGATAAAGGTATCGAATTGGCATTGAGGAGATTTGAGGAATAGAAATGGATACTTTTCTTGTTTTAAAAGACATTCACGCTGAAGGTTGTAATGGTAAACAAGGCGATTTGTTGTTCGGCTTTCCATCGATGTCTGGTTTTTTAGGTTTTGTGCACTGTATGCAGTTGGAATTATCTAAAGAATTGGATCTCGACATCAGATTGGAACATATAGCGGTTATAAATCATCTAACCACTCAAAATATGGAACGAAATGACTCTGGATCTGAGTATGGAAAATATGCCTTCAATATTTGCAAAAAGCCATTACTAAAAAATGGTGATACCCCATCATTTATTACTGAAGTGAAAGTGAATTTAGTATGTAGTTTAATTATTCGTTTACCAGAAGAATTAAGGAATGAAATTTCCATAAGAGGTGACCTTATTCCATTAGTTGAAAAGTTTGTGACAACCCACCATTTATGTGGTGGTCATATAACTTATTGCGATGTTAAATCATGTATAAATCAAGATTTTGAAATAATCAAGAAAAAAGTTGGTGGCAATGTGATTATTCCAGTTACCAAGGTGGATAATGAGTCTGAAAATTTGACTTTGGATAGCTACTTACAAACTTATATTGAAAGTTTCGAAGGTTATGTTCATGGGGAAAAATATATTGTTCCTATGGAAGTCGGTTATCGCATATTAGATGAAATAAAAACTTGTACCGGATGCAAATGTGCATTTAGGCATGAGCTTACAGAAGGAGATGTGTTGACCAAAGCTGAATCTGTTTATGCTTTTGCCGAATGGGTGGATTTAAGGAAAATTAGCTCATTCGATGAAATATCTTGGCAGTATACAGCAACCGAAGATTACCTACTGTTTTCAAACAAAATTTTTTAATAACAATGTGTTTAAGGATTTATTATGGCAAATAATAAAATATCTGTTCCATCAGTTTTAGCTTTTGAAAGAAAAATTGCTTGTTCTGATGCTGTTTTAAGTCAAGGCGTTTTTGCTAGTATTGGTGATGTTAATGCTTGGACCCCAATCGAAGTTCAGGAAAAGAGTATCCGTGGGGTTATTTCTAATCGTTTAAAGAGCAATGACGAAAAAAGTATGAGTAATTCCAATTTGCAAAAAATTGATTATGCGTCTTTAAGTAATATGAACGACACTTTACGTTTGGATTTTACAGTAAAAGTGTTAAGTGGTGTGGACAAAACTTCTGCTTGTAATTCTTTTGATTTTATAAAAGTCATTAAAGAAAAGATCCAAAGTGTTAGTTTTGACGAGTTTTTGGAATTAGGGAAACTATATGCTTACTCCATACTATCGGCACGTTTTTTGTGGCGCAATCGCTTATGCGCTGATAAAGTCAAAACCATTGTAAAATTTGACAATGGTGAGTTTATTGAAGTTGATTCGTTAGATTATCCTCTCAAAGATATAAAGACTGATGGTAATTCCAACGTAGAAAAATTAGGAACAAAAATAGCAGAAGTTCTTGCTGGAAAAAGCGACTTTTTGCTTCTCACTGTAGAATGTTATGCTCAATTAGGGAAAGGGCAAGAGGTGTATCCGTCTCAAGAATTAACCCAAACCGAAAAAAGCAAAAAAGTTCTATACAGAGTTATTGATTCACCTTCTTCTAATTCTAAGCATGCTGCTATCCATTCTCAAAAAATAGGTAATGCGGTACGTACAATTGATATTTGGCACCCGGAATATGCAGAATTCGGTCCAATTGCGGTTGAAGTGTACGGCTCTGTTACTAATATAGGTAAAGCCTTTAGAAGCCAAAAAGGAAGTGATTTTTATTCATTATTTGATAATTGGTTTGCAAAAGAAAAAGATCTATCCCGAAATGAAAGATTGTACGTTATTGCTTGTTTGATTAGGGGTGGGGTGTATGGTGATGTTAAATCGAATTAGCAATGATCTATTTTTTTTAGACGTGCATCTATCGTGTGATGTAGACTTTTCAGTAAATCATGTACTTTCCATTTTCTGGGCCAAGTTACACAGAAAAATTTGCGACTTTGGTATGGGGAAGGTTGCTCTGGCTTTCCCTGAATACAGCTCCATTGGATTGGGAAAGATCATTCGACTTTTTTCGTCTGCTCAAGTCTTAAATTCTATACAAGAATCTGAGTGGAAAGGAATAAGGGATTTTCTGGAATTTAAAGAAGTATTACCAATTCCTGAAAATGTAAATGGCTATGCTACTTTTGCAAGGAAGCAGTTAAAATCTTCAAACAACAAAAGAAAGCGACTAATAAACCATTTTCATTTTACAGAAGATGAGGCTTTGGAAAAATTTCCTTTTAATGAGAATGAACGAAAGCTTTCGTTACCTTTTGCGAAAGTAAAAAGTTTATCAACTGATTGTATGGTTCCAATCTTTGTAGAAATGAGTTGTGTTTTTGAGAGTGAAAATACAAGTGTTGTTGATTTTCAAAAACTATCATTTACGACATATGGTTTAAGTAGAGAAATAGCGGTACCAATTTTTTAACTAATGGTTTGCAAGGAGAGTTCTTAAGCTCTCCTTGTACTATTAATTATTAATGGTATTTTTCGTTAAACAACATGTTAGCTCTTTAAAAATCTATATTTTACGTTATAATTATACAGTCTTCTGCCGTATAGGCAGCTCAGAAAACCATAACCCATATTTTTAATCTGTTCTGCAAGTCTTCTGCCGTATAGGCAGCTCAGAAACAAAAATGGTAGTCAGAATAAAGCACTGCCACGTCTTCTGCCGTATAGGCAGCTCAGAAACGAAAACATGCTCCATTGGAAAAATATCGGTAGTCTTCTGCCGTATAGGCAGCTCAGAAAACGCAAGCGAAGTGCGTGTTTAAGCCGTCATTGTCTTCTGCCGTATAGGCAGCTCAGAAAGTCCGTATGCAGTCGTTTTTGGTAAACTAGCTGTCTTCTGCCGTATAGGCAGCTCAGAAAACAAAAAAACTAGAGGTGACGAATGAAGATTAGTCTTCTGCCGTATAGGCAGCTCAGAAACATTTTTGGTAAAACTCTCATTACTTGCACTTGTCTTCTGCCGTATAGGCAGCTCAGAAAGGGCCATGACGCTAAACTACGTCCTGAATGGTGTCTTCTGCCGTATAGGCAGCTCAGAAAGAAATAGCCAAGCAGTTTAACGCAATGCGGAAGTCTTCTGCCGTATAGGCAGCTCAGAAACGCCACGGTTGATAATATCATGCAGATCCCGGGTCTTCTGCCGTATAGGCAGCTCAGAAATTACCCTCGGCGCATGCAATCTTATCCATAATGTCTTCTGCCGTATAGGCAGCTCAGAAAGTTTTGTCATACGATTGTTTTCGCGGATCGGAGTCTTCTGCCGTATAGGCAGCTCAGAAAGTGCTCCCTCGGGTATGCTCTTAATGAACTTCGTCTTCTGCCGTATAGGCAGCTCAGAAAAGGTACTCTACATTACTTATGGGTGCGGAGCTGTCTTCTGCCGTATAGGCAGCTCAGAAAAGGTTATAAGGATATCCTATGGAGCACTAAGCGTCTTCTGCCGTATAGGCAGCTCAGAAAGCCTAGGCCAAAATGAGGACGTATCTTACATAGTCTTCTGCCGTATAGGCAGCTCAGAAAACGCAGAAGATGCAGTTTTGATGGCTTAGTTCGTCTTCTGCCGTATAGGCAGCTCAGAAAATACACCAAAACAATCGAATGGTTCCGGAACTGTCTTCTGCCGTATAGGCAGCTCAGAAATCAAGGTAAGTACTTGATGTCAGACTTTGCTCGTCTTCTGCCGTATAGGCAGCTCAGAAAAAATCAGCAGAGTAATCAGTGCTGTTAGTAGTGTCTTCTGCCGTATAGGCAGCTCAGAAAAAGCGCGCCGAACAAATCAAGCAAAAAGTAAAGTCTTCTGCCGTATAGGCAGCTCAGAAAGATATAAACGGCAAGCTTATCGCAACATATAAGTCTTCTGCCGTATAGGCAGCTCAGAAACAAAAAGAGTAAGGGGTAGCGTATTCATTAATGTCTTCTGCCGTATAGGCAGCTCAGAAATATTGGGGCTCTGTTTTGGAACAAGTAGTCGCGTCTTCTGCCGTATAGGCAGCTCAGAAAGTCATACTCAATGTACTCTCTCATTATCGCTCGTCTTCTGCCGTATAGGCAGCTCAGAAATAGCTATGAAGCTGGGATTAACTATGGCATCTGTCTTCTGCCGTATAGGCAGCTCAGAAATTTTCAAGCTGTCGCATACTCGGCATCTGCAAGTCTTCTGCCGTATAGGCAGCTCAGAAAATCTAGTAATCTAATTACGAGTTCTACAAAAAGTCTTCTGCCGTATAGGCAGCTCAGAAATGATGCCGAAAAGCCTTCTGCAGTAGTTTGCTGTCTTCTGCCGTATAGGCAGCTCAGAAAGATAACCTTAGATGTTTCAAAGAACACGAACTGTCTTCTGCCGTATAGGCAGCTCAGAAACACCTATGAAAACATTGACCAGAGAGTTATCAGTCTTCTGCCGTATAGGCAGCTCAGAAAATATAATATTATTAACGTTAAGTTGTTCCTTGGTCTTCTGCCGTATAGGCAGCTCAGAAATTTATCAAATGCAAAGATAGACATGCCAGCATGTCTTCTGCCGTATAGGCAGCTCAGAAAGGTAACAAGGTACGCAAGGAAAGCAAGCACTAGTCTTCTGCCGTATAGGCAGCTCAGAAAGGTAACAAGGTACGCAAGGAAAGCAAGCACTAGTCTTCTGCCGTATAGGCAGCTCAGAAACTTCCGGATGTTGCTCACAAAGATATCTATTAGTCTTCTGCCGTATAGGCAGCTCAGAAAGTTCTTTTGTGTCGTTTCAAAGGTTCGCAAACGTCTTCTGCCGTATAGGCAGCTCAGAAAACGATACGATGGACGATTTAGCCGAGGAGCTAGTCTTCTGCCGTATAGGCAGCTCAGAAAGGTAAAGGTCTTTTGCGTTGTAACCCACTCATGTCTTCTGCCGTATAGGCAGCTCAGAAAGGACAAGGTGAATTGTCAAATTTTGTTGAATGGTCTTCTGCCGTATAGGCAGCTCAGAAAAGCCTATAGTCCACACACCCGCCTGGCATTTATGTCTTCTGCCGTATAGGCAGCTCAGAAAACCCACTTGCATTCCTCAAGGTCTCGCGTGCTGTCTTCTGCCGTATAGGCAGCTCAGAAATTTTGGGAAGTTAAGACGGGGCGCAAGCCAGCGTCTTCTGCCGTATAGGCAGCTCAGAAAAAATATAAAGGCATTTTAGACGAGCAAAGCCTGTCTTCTGCCGTATAGGCAGCTCAGAAAAATGTATGCAGAAAACACAAGCGTTCCGTCAGGTCTTCTGCCGTATAGGCAGCTCAGAAATGGTAAGTGCTCTCAAGGGTGCGGGCAATTTGGTCTTCTGCCGTATAGGCAGCTCAGAAATTGTAAACCAAGGTGCACCGGACAAGGTGAATGTCTTCTGCCGTATAGGCAGCTCAGAAAAAGTGGCCTAAACCGCCTGGGAACAAAATGTCAGTCTTCTGCCGTATAGGCAGCTCAGAAACAAAAACCGTCAACAAATTTTAAAAATTTAGTGTCTTCTGCCGTATAGGCAGCTCAGAAAGGTAATCGACAACAACAAGCTGGCGTTTAGACGTCTTCTGCCGTATAGGCAGCTCAGAAAGCCGACTGCTTAAAGCGGGAGCTCCTGCAAAAGTCTTCTGCCGTATAGGCAGCTCAGAAATGTTCCTCAGTGATTACCATGCCGGCGGTGACGTCTTCTGCCGTATAGGCAGCTCAGAAACTGATTCTATCCATCCCGACACATTAACTCCAGTCTTCTGCCGTATAGGCAGCTCAGAAAAATACTTACCTCTGAGTCAGTTCGACGACGGTGTCTTCTGCCGTATAGGCAGCTCAGAAAGTGTAGAACGTCGCTTAGGCTTAGCGGTTGAAGTCTTCTGCCGTATAGGCAGCTCAGAAAGTCATCATGGCAACACAATCACTTTCGGACGCGTCTTCTGCCGTATAGGCAGCTCAGAAACAACCAAACGATAAATCCCGTCTTAAACCTTTGTCTTCTGCCGTATAGGCAGCTCAGAAATTTAAAGCAGCGATTATATGCTTAGCTGTAATGTCTTCTGCCGTATAGGCAGCTCAGAAAGCTTTCTTTGCTGCTTCGCTAAGTGATGGATAGTCTTCTGCCGTATAGGCAGCTCAGAAATTAATATACCTAATCAGCACCGTGTAGGTCTCGTCTTCTGCCGTATAGGCAGCTCAGAAAGTGTAGGTCTCGCTCACTAGCTCATATTGACTGTCTTCTGCCGTATAGGCAGCTCAGAAATGACGCTTGTTAAGACCCAAGCTGTAATACATGTCTTCTGCCGTATAGGCAGCTCAGAAAAATGGAAGAAGACTCTACAGTTTGGCTCTTGAGTCTTCTGCCGTATAGGCAGCTCAGAAAAAACAGAAGCCCACGCCCTGTCTTTGGCCGTAGTCTTCTGCCGTATAGGCAGCTCAGAAAAATCGATTAAAGAAGATGGCTATACAATGCCAGTCTTCTGCCGTATAGGCAGCTCAGAAATCAGTCAGCCAATCATAAATTGGGTAACAATTGTCTTCTGCCGTATAGGCAGCTCAGAAATCAAGGTAAAATGCAAAAAACTAGCAATTTTAGTCTTCTGCCGTATAGGCAGCTCAGAAAAAGCGTGTAAAGCTTAAAGAACTTGAGAAGTAGTCTTCTGCCGTATAGGCAGCTCAGAAAATACTCTTGATTGATGCCTTGAGAGCAGTGATGTCTTCTGCCGTATAGGCAGCTCAGAAATGTTATAACGTATCTGCATCCGTTCGGAAGCTGTCTTCTGCCGTATAGGCAGCTCAGAAATAAAAACTGAAAGAAACTTGTTAGTGCCAAACTGAAAATGTAGAAATTCGCCAAAGTGAAAATGTCGTTTTTTCAGCTAAAATTTCTTTATAGACCATATAAAGGAGTTTTGTATGAGAAAAGACATAGCAGAAACACT
>OIZS01000230.1_pt1 | contig 27669 bp, 19 predicted proteins | sample 1588641 | NCBI WGS metagenome assembly OIZS01 (sample SAMN03283240) | human gut metagenome | biome: human-associated habitat; material: feces | host: Homo sapiens | place: Peru | collected 2012
GACATTAGGATGGGGACATGGTATTAAACTCCTATATTTTCGTGCGTAACTGCTAAGCCACCGGACTCTTACTGGACTTAGAGCCCCCTAAGTGATATAATGCGCCAGTTTTTTGGGACTCCTCATAGTTAAATGGATATAACAAGCCCCTCCTAAGGGCTAGTTACAGGTTCGATTCCTGTTGGGGAGGCCATATACTCATCGCGTACTCATAGTACCAGCCACGCATTTTCCCTCATCCGTGCTATTTTTCGTGTTTTCTTTGGCGAAACTACTTTCCATATTTTCAATTAACACTTCGTCTGTTTAGATAACTTTATTTTTTGGGGACCGCCAAGCCCTACTTTATTATTTGTCCTTACGCCTTCAGGCTCCGGCCCTACCTTGTAAAGAACCAAACTCATACCAACGTAAACCTACAAGCTTACGTCTAACGGAGTTAAAGCGAAACAAAAGCACAAAACTCTCCACAGTTCTAAAGTCTAGACTTTCTAAAATTTTTAGGAATGGTATCCTATAGATATCGCAATTTCTTTTATTTGGAGATTGATTAAGCCTATGTTTGGAATTATTAACTACATTCGCCATGACTTAGAAGGGGTCTACACCGCCGAACTTATTCGCGGAAGCATCAGCATGCTCATCGCCTCAGCCTTGTTGCTTTGTACCCCCGAAACCCCCGCTTCCCCCTATATGCTTATTATTGCTTTATACGGTTTACGATCTCTAACCCCAGCTCCATTTTTAAAAAGAATTGGCGAACTTATTTTAAGCTTAACTCTCTTAGTCATAACCTTAATAGTCTCTCTTAGATTGGGCCAATACCGCTTGTTTGTGCCAGAAGTTTTGTTAGCGGCCACGCTTAGCACTTGGACCGTGTATCTATTATTTAAAAAAAGCAGTTTCTCCGGGACAGTTATGTTCATGAGTGTCTTTGCAATCGTAAATTTCGGCATGGGACTTACCGTGGCGACTCAAGGTATTACTAATTTAGAACTCATAACCGCAACCCTTATGGGAGCAGGTTGCGTACTCATTGCGGCTTTAATAGTGCCAGTGGTAAACTTTCATTGGTGTTTACTCATTAATCATTGCTTTCACCACGACTTGAAAAAGTTGTGCCTTTATCTCTTAAAAGCCCCGAACTATGGAAGCCAATATGAACTTCCACTAAAGACTCGAGATAAGTTATTAAAATTCGAATCATCGCTTTTAAACATCATTAGCCACGTCCGGGCGCCTGAACGGCAAAAACTATATCAAGATCTCACAAGTGGCCTAATTCTCATCATCTTTTGGCCCGCAGCTCATACTGACGCCACCCATTTGCAAACTGTTAACAACTTACGACGCTCTGCTTTAAAAACTATTTTGCGCTTAGTATGTCATTATGATTTACCCCCAGAGCCAATCACTGCCTCTACCCTCCAAACACCACCAGATAAATTTGATCCATTTTGTAATGGTGAACTCAGACTTCATATTGAAAAAGTCACCGCGGACGCTATGAAGCTCGCCTCGTGGGAACAAGAACACCAAGCCGATCCCAAGCCACAAAATGAGGCCACACAACAATTAAGTCCCAAGACGGAGGGCCATCATGAAAAAGCCTAATATTCTCCTCGGGCAAAGCCTTACTATGGCTTTATCTGTAGCTATCGCCCAAATTATTTCATTCTTTTGGCCGGCCGATCAGAGCTTTTGGTTACCCTTAACTACATTTTGTGTATCCCTTTATATTTCAACGCCATTAACCGCTTTAAGGCGAACGGTACACCGCATTTTAGGAAGCCTATATGGCGTCATCATGGCTGGGGTGGTAATTTTAATCTGGCCTGGGTTATACCAATCACTATTCTTCCTAACAATTTTTGCCGGGTTTACTCTTTGGAGCCGAGCTTTTGTTTCGCTCTACTACCTCTTTGTAAGTTTCATGACGGCCTCAGTTATAATGCTGCTCTCCATACTCATGAAAAACACTACTTTAACCCCAGATTACCTCATTACTGAACGAATTATTTTCACTTTAAGTGGCGCCCTTATTTCTTTAATCTGTGCTCTTATAATCATGCCTCCACTTGAAAGTTGGGACATGTTAAAAACCTACCGCCACTATCTCACTAGATTTTGGCTTGATTACCAAAAAGTGATTATGACTTCTGATGTTTCGGCTCCCCAACCTAAAGAAAAACTGGATCAAGCTTTACTTTTAAAAGAATTGCACGCTAGCAGTTGTGCTTACGCAGAAAAAATGCCGGTATGGCGCTGGCAACTATTTTTTGACCGTTTTATTTACCGGAGCTTAGCTAAATATCTGCACCGAATTTATAACATGCGAATCTTAGCCGGTATCCTGCTTCCAGGTTTAGACAAATTTGTGGCCCGATTGCCCCAAACTTCCCCAGAGCTAGTAGTGCATATGGAAGTTAAAAACCTACTAAAACGCAATTTAAATGCCACGAAAACCATTGTGCAAAAACTAAAAAATCTCAAAAGACCAGAAGCCACCCAAGCCCTTTTGGAGCTTAAAAAGAGCAATAAAGAATTAGACGAATTAGTTTTAAAACACAATATTTCCGAACTTAAAACTGCCATCATCGTGCTTCATGAACTTGAATTTGAACTTGAACATCTAATTTCAGGCCCCGTGCAACACTATCTTTGCTTAAAAAAACGAGAGCATCTTTAATTTTGCTTCGTAGATAAATTTATTGAGCTTAGAGATCTGGCTAAGCCATCTTAGTTTATTTGGGCATATTATGATTTTGATTTACTTCGTAGCTTCAAGCTTAAGCTTGAAAAATACATTTAAATATGACTCCATAAACTATACAATAGTGATGCTTAATAACTAAAAAACAGATCATAGGATAAATAATGAAAATCAGAAATTTACTCGTAGTGGCCATCTTAGCTACTACTGCTATGGCGTGTAATTCTACTAGTTCTATCTCTCAGCCATCTGAAGATGAACTCCTTGCGCAAGAACCTGCTATTCAGCTAACAGTAGCAGCGCAAACCTTAAGCGCATGGCCTTATGCTCGTGACCAATTAACTTATACCCTTAAGAATCAAGATATCACTATCACCAAAGCTGCCGGTATTAGTCTATGGAAACAAATGGCAGAAGAAAGCCTCGTCAACCGTCTAGCCGCGCTTGGCCTCACGCAAAAGCAAGAAGGACCTGCTAAGCTTACCATCACTTACGGGTTAACTGAACCTGGGGACACTACTGCTTCTAGCGATCAAGTTTTTAATACCCTAGGCCTTACCGCAGGGGGGAAAAATGGCTCCATTAATGTTAGCATTGTGGATAACTTAAGTGGCCGTAACCTTTGGTCTGGTTCTGTCAGTGCACAAAGTGACAAACCATTACTTAAAGATAGTACTAAAAAACGTGTTATCAATAGCCTTATTGATTCACTAACCAACCAATTACCTAAAGCCAAATAATTCTTAAAATTTGGCTTAAAAATGGAGCCCGCAGGCTCCATTTTTACTTACTTTATTAACACTATCAAGATTCACCTAAGCAATTTTATGGTAACTATAGGCGCTTCTTAGTTTAGTCCACAAGCATCCTAACAATCTTCCACTAAAGATAATGCCGCTTCTAAGGTTTCAATCCCCGCGCCCTCAAGATGATGGTGAGTTGAAATATACTGACGATAAGCTCGCGCATTAGGCATGCCCGCAAAAATACCCAATAAATGACGAGAAATATGTTTAAGGTACCCACCTGCCGCTAGGTGCTTTTCTATATATGGATACATCGCCCGGACTAGATCCTTGCGACTCATCGTATTTACCGCCTCTTCACCATATATTAAATGATCTGCCTCAGCTAACATATAAGGATTTTGATACAAAGCTCGCCCCATCATCACGCCATCCACATGTTCAAGATGACCTAAAGCTTCAGCTAATGTGTTTATATTGCCATTGATCGAAATATTTAAAGTCTGAAAATCTTTTTTAAGGCTATAAACTCTTTCATAATTGAGTGGTGGCTTGTCTCGATTTTCACGCGGGCTCATACCCGTTAAAAAAGCTTGACGTGCATGCAAAATCACCGCATCTGTACCAACTTTTTGTAAATCGGCCAAAAAATCATGAATGTATGCATAGGAATTTAAATCATCAACCCCAAGTCTAGTCTTGACTGTCACCGGAATAGAAACAGCATCTTTCATGGCAGCCACAGCTTCACATACTAAGGCGGTATTTTTCATTAGAATGGCCCCAAAAGAACCATTTTGTACTCGGTCCGATGGGCAACCAACGTTAAGATTAACTTCGTCATACCCTAAACTTTGGGCCTTTTGGGCGCAAAGGGCCAATTCCTTAGGATCATTTCCCCCAAGCTGCAAGGCTACTGGATGTTCTTCTTCGTTGTACGCTACTAAGTCATCGCGTCCATGAAGAACGGCCCCTGTAACCGTTAATTCTGTGTATAACAAAATTCTTTTGGAAAGCAACCGACATAAATACCGAAAATGACGATCAGTCATATCTAGCATCGGTGCTAGTGATAACCTTGAGGCCAGAAAAGTTTGATTAGACATTTTTGTCCCTTTTAGATATAAAACCAAAAGCTAAAACTAGTAACCGCGTGAATTTGTTTCACGACCTCTAAGACCAAATTCTTGAGTAAGTTACATATAGTCATAGACTTATAAGAGTAAGTCCCTAAAAACTCATGAAATTTGTTAAAAAGCCACAACAAGACTTCTAATCTTGTTGCTGTAGAAAATAAATTGCCCTTTGCAATTCAGTATCGAGTTTTAAGTCCGGCTGAGTCTTAATCTGTTCTCTTAGGACGTTTAATCTCTTTTTAATATCCAAGGATAGAGCTTCAACCTGGCGTGGTTTTAGTTTACCTAAGGCTTGAGCGCTGATTTTTTCTGCTTGTTGATATTTGAGTCTTAGAAGCCATAATTCCCCGTATCTTTTGGCCCACATCTTAAAAAATTCAGCACTAGCATAAGCATCAGCCCAACGGCCTAATTGCGCAGCTTGTTCCGCAAAATTATAAAGATATACGTATTCACCAGCTTCGATAAGTTTTCCATACCAAAGGATCCCTTCGGCTTTAATTTGTGGTGGATTGCCTTCTGCGCTTAAAGTTTTAGCATAAAGTGCCGCACAATTTTGCGCTTTGTTTTCCTGACTAAGATCGAGGCATTCCATAAAATAACCGCGGGCTTTTTCTTTATTAACTTCTACCCCTAACCCCTGCCAATAAATCATACCTAAAAAGCCAGAGGCATGTTTAATTCCTTCTTTGCGGGCTTGTTCAAAATAGCGTCGCGCTAAATCAACATCTCTATAACCAGACTTACCTTTAAGATAGATATAACCTAAAATTTCATTAGCAACCAAACTACCGCGTTCTAATTCATTTTCACACTGTTGTAGCGCAAGTTCAAAACTATAGCTAGAAACCAAATCTAAGCATGTAGCTTTAGTTTGAGCCTGAGCCCCAAAAGCCACATGAGACCCCAATGACATGCTTATACCAACGCTTAAAGAAATGAACTTTAGCCAAATTATACTTTTTTGGATTTTGATGCTCTTTGACCAAATCATTTCTATTCTCCCGCTAAATATAAAAGCACATTTTACCTTAAATTAAATGAAAACATGCCAAAATGTCCGTTGAGGTCTAATTATTTTATAACCACCTCAAGCCACATATCGACTATATTTTGCGCATAAATGCTTTAATTTAAAAATGATAGTTGCAATATGTCAAGATTCATGTAAAATATGTTCAACTTTGATGCCGGGATGGCGGAATTGGTAGACGCAGCGGATTCAAAATCCGCCGGTGGTGACATCGTGAGGGTTCAAGTCCCTCTCTCGGTACCAACATCAAAGTTATTCTATAACATTATTTGTGGATTTATTCACTATTGACCCGCTTGGGTCTTTTTTTTGCTCTTTTTAGAACATTCCTTTTTTAGAGCATTCCTACTAAGCTCCCCCATACTAAACTTAACCTTACATGTTTCTCATTTTGTTGTAACTACTTCTAATTTAATTTTATCTAAGTTTTTTCTACTTTCTTTATATTATCGAGCCTCTAATGTCGGTACCATTTCAAAGTTGAAATTTAAACCTTATTCCCAAAACAAAATCAACTTTTCCCTAAAAGAAAAGGTGGCCCTAGATTTCTAGAAGCCACCTTCACATTTTTAACTCCTTTAAACTATTTATCAAGTTTAAAATGGTTATTGAGTAATCCGGGGCTGATTACACCGTCTGTCCGGACTATGGAAACCGCAGTTCCGATTTAAAGAAAAACAACATTCCGGTGTCAAAGTATGTACGACTCCCAGATCTGCTGATTGATCTGGAAATGTCCAGGAATGAAGGTACATACAAAAAGGTCATGGCTAAGTATGCCAATCCACTTCTTCTTATCATTGATGAATAGCTTCTCTTGAAACTAAACGATAATGAGCAGAAGGATATCTTCGAACTGCTTCACAGAAGACGTAAGAAATCTTCTACAATCTTTTGCTCACAGTATCAGAAAGAAGGATGGTATGACAAGCTTGGTGGAGCATCTAGCCCTTGGGCTTATGCAATCCTGGATCGAATTGTACATGATGCATATATGATTAACATCCAAAGCATTGACTCATCAAAAGATGTATCAATGCTTGAGGTATACGGCTTGGATAAAAGCTTACGCGAGTAAACTAGCATTAGGTGGTTTCCAATGTTCCGGACTATCGGTTCCCGATTTTCCGGAACTGCGGTTTCACCGCACAAGAATATTCAGTTATCAAGTCTAAAGGGCTTTTTACCATTATTTACTAGTTTTAAGTCCGTTTACGTAGCAGATAAAAACCAATGCAAAATACCAACAAGGACGGCATCAAAGCCCCTATGATTGGATGAATGCCATAAACTACGGTAAACGGCGCTAAGATTTCATTGACTGCATAAAATATGAAGCCGGTGACAATCCCAACCACGATTCTAGCCCCCATAGATGCACTTCTAAGTGGCCCAAAAATAGTACTAGCTGCTAGTAGTACAATTACTACTAACATAAATGGCTGAATAATCTTTCGATAAAGTTCAAGCTGATATCGTTCTACCTTTTGCCCATTAGATTGCATATATGAAATGTAACCCATAAGTCCTCTAATCGACAAATCGGTAGCTGCAACCCCAACAACGGCCACTTTATCAGGCGTTAATCTTAAGCGCCAAGTTTTTTGAGGTAAAAATGAATGCTTAATTCCATTAGCCGCGAATTCATCTATGGATACATTTTTCATGACCCAAACCCCATCTTGCCAACTACCTGTCTGTGCGCGTTCTACTAACTTAAGTTGCTTTTTTGGAGTGTCGGTAAAAGTGTAACGAATTATAGAATTCAAAGTTCCATCCGTCATCACGAAATTAATAAGGATAAATGAGCTATCTTCTTTAAACCAAACACCGCGAGATGTAATAGCAATTTGACCGTTAGAACGAGCTTCAGAATAAAATGTTTCAGCTCGACTCTCAGATTTTGGCATGACAAATTCAGAGACTAAAAGCACAGCGATAATGAGTGGCACCAACCCTTTAACGGCGCTAAAGACAATGCTTAATCTTGATTTACCAAGAGCTTGCATCACAATTAGTTCTGAACTAGATGCAAGGTTACCAAGAGCCAACACTACCCCAAGCAAAACCCCTAGAGGGAAAAAAGTAACTAGTTGCCCTGGCATGGTGTAAAAAACGTAAAACGCAGCATCTAGATAACCATAACTATCTTTACCTATATTACGCATTTGGTCTACGTATTTAATGAGCGAGCTTAAAGCGACCAAACCGATGGTACAACAAATCACCATCAAAATAACATTGCGAGCAATGTAACGATCAATAATCTTAAACATAAGCTAAACCTTCTGCTCTTTACGTTTTTGATTGCGTTTAGCCCGCAAACGATTAAAAAATTCTGTATCCGTTAAATTCAGAGGAATGGCAAATAATAAGGCGTATAAGCATGGCACCACAAAAACCCCAGGAAACAGTGGAAAGACCCCACGACTACAAGCAGATTTAAGTCCAAAAGCAATTAGGAAATAACTTATATAAATCGCCACAGCCGGGACAAACTTAGCAAAGCGCCCTTGACGTGGATTTACCATAGATAATGGCACTACTAACATAACCAATACTATGACGCTAAATGGTTGTAAGAAACGCCATTCAATTTCAGTTAAACTTGGTACATCACCATTACTGGCCAGCTGTTTAAGAGACAAAGAAGAAATTTTAGTCTGTGATTCTCTTTCACGGCTACCAGGAATGAACGCCTTAAAATTCTTATAAGATGAAATTTGGTACTCACCCTTTTCATCTGGTCCTGTATAGAGAAAACCATTTTTAAGGTTTACCCATAACAAGTTTTCGTTATCGTTTTCGATCCAACCTTCATTAGATACATTAACTGTTGGAGGCTGTTGTTTTTGCGGGTTACCTTGAGTCAACACATAGATCTGCTTCATAGTTTCCGCATCTTTTTGTGGTTTTAAATCCCCTTTAGTTGAATTTTTCACAACCGTTTGTTCATTTGATTTTTGGAGATCTTGAGCAGATGTAGCAGTTTTGGCTGGCTCTTTCGCCACATCTTCCACGTAAATGATCATGTCTCTAAATTCAAGAAAACGACCGGTATCAATGGCAAAAAATGTCGGGTCTGTTTTGGACTTGCTAATAAGCTCAAATTGCTTCGCTTCACACCAAGGAGCTAACCACAATGAACAAATAGCTGAAAGAGCAGCAGTCACCAAGGAAATACTAAAACAAATTTTTAATAGCTTTCCCTGGGAATAACCCACTGAGCGCATTACTACCATTTCACTTTGCGAGCACAAGCTACCAACCGCAAAAAGAATGGCTAAAAACACCGATAATGGCAACATAAATCCTGCCATTGAAGGTATAGATAGACTTAATAATTGAGATACTAACTCTGTGGGAATGCGTCCACTAGCAGCTCTTGAAACGAATTTAATAAAAGTTTGGCTCATAAAAATGAGCATCAAGACCGCAAAAATAGCAAATTGCGTCCAAATCACATTCTTGAAAATGTATTTTGATATTATGTGCACGAATACAAACCAGCTCAAAATCCCGAAAAACGTTTGTGCTTAATGCTTAGCAAAGCATCAGCAAATTGTGTTAATTGTACCATGACTGCGCCAATTTTGGGGACGTAAAGCGCAATTAAACTGCGGAGCAAGGTCTATTTTTATGCATTTAAACAAGCATGAATTAGGCTTGTAGTTTTGTGTGATCTAATTTAGTTTTCCGAAATGATTTATCTCGAGGCCTAAATTAATTTTAACCATTTATACTCGTCTAAAATGCTTTAAATCCTTTTGTTTCCTCAGAACCAGTTAAAAAGCCACCTCCTGTCGGCCGTTCATTTTTCGACATTTAGCCTGCTTGTAAACTTACATTTCGTAACTAGGTTGCCACTTTATCCCCCTAAAGCTTTAGACCTTAATGCCCAAAAGCTCACTCTCTGCTACAATGTTAGATGGCAATTTTAATATTTAGGAGTACGTATGCCTAACTTTCAATCATACCCTCATACAAGTCTCGAAGAAGCTTGCAAACTTGTTCCTAGTGTCAATGTTACCGACACCGTAAACTTTTCTTTAAACCGCTTAAAAAAGTTTGTCCTTCCACTTTTTTGTAGCCAAGAAGATCCAAGCCGAGTTTTACGTCACTCTGCCCTTCCATATAGCGATAGCGCTCTTACCTTTGAAGACGCAGACCAAGATGCTCCTTTTGCCGTTAGAAATTGTAAAGAAGCCTCCGATCCACGTCTTGAACTCGTAAACCTCGATGAACTAGGTCAAGATGGTCTTTACGAACAAGACATGGCCATCATAGCTCGCAATATGCTTATACTTGTTCAAACTAAAGAACCGCTTAACATCTTGCTTACAGCTAATACGCTTAAAAACCTAGATACCAAAGTAAGTACTTTCCTTCTTAGCCTTTTGACCGCTCAAGAATTTACAGACTCTAGATTCAAATCCAAAAACAATGCAAATTCCCCTCTTAAGTCTATAAACATTATTTGCGCCCCTGATGTAGAAGAACAAACTGTTGCCATTTTAAACGCCACCGTGGAGCAGATTAAAAACACATTTACCGGGATTCTTTATGCGCGCCTATTAGGTAATTTGCCGGCCAATATTGGGACCCCGCAATACTTCGCTGAAGAAGCACAGACTTTAGCAGCCCAACTCCCAATGCTTAAAGTTTCTGTTCACGATGAAGGCTTTTTAAAAGCAGAGCAGATGAATGCTTTGCTTGCCGTCGCTTCAGGCTCTACCCAAAAGCCATACATGACTGTATTTGAATACACTCCAACTGCAACAACTAACGAACAACCTATCACCATAATCGGCAAAGGTTTAACTTTTGATTCAGGTGGGCTCAGTTTAAAACCAGGGGCCCAAATGGATGAAATGATGTTTGATAAATGTGGCGCCGTTTCAGTCTTTGGTTTGATGTATGCAGCAGTAACGAACAAACTACCCCTTAAAATCATTGGTTTAGCCTCATTTACGGAAAACATGCCAGATGGTAACTCATATCACCCTGGTGATATTATTACCACTAGAAGTGGCCGCACCGTTGAAGTTTTAAATACGGACGCCGAAGGACGTTTGGTTTTAGCTGACACTATCTCTTACGCCGTTAGCACCTTTAACCCTCGTTTGGTGATCGATATCGCCACCTTAACTGGGGCGTGCATGGTAGCTCTAGGTCATGACACTACCGGGTTCTTTACTAATGGAGCGGCCGAACGATTAGAACTACCACATCTTTTGCGAACTGCTTCTGAGCTCACAGGGGATACTGCATGGCACTTACCTCAAGGTAAACTTTTTGGCCAGATGATCGAAGCGCGTTTTGGGGATTTAGCTAATACTGGTGGGCGTTATGCCGGAGCTGTAACTGCGGGCGAATTTTTAAAGTGCTTCGCAGAGAAAAAACCATGGGTGCATCTAGACGTAGCCGGTACCGCTTGGGTAAGTGGCACCAAGAAAACAGCTACTGGTCGCCCTGTCGCTTTAGTTACTAAGTTATTGGAACTATTAGCCCACAAGTAATTCATCAATAAAACTAAAGGGGATTAAATTTAATCCCCTTTTTAGTCTACGTTAGTCTACATCTTTGTAAACTTTAACTTTAGTCGAACTTATCTTGCATTAGAAATGCAAAGTAAACCAACTTACAAGTTGCAACATATTGACATATGAAGTCTTTATGGATGGCACTTGCCTTAAAGCTAATATGCGATTCAAAGCTTGGCTTAACGACACTGGACTAATTTTCGCTAGCGCTTCAAGAACATCAGTTCGATGCTTTAAAAGGCACAAATGCGTAGCCGGCACACCTGACTGATAAGCCAAACCTTCTTTAATTAGGCTGTATAAGATACCGTAAACTTGTTCTGGCTCTGTTAGCTTTTTATCAAAAAAAGTCGCCACAGTAGTCGGGCTATTTTTACCCACAATAGCATCACAGGCTTGTTGTACCCCTTCTCTTATAAGCTCGTGTTCCTTTTTTTGTACACAGGCTAAAACCTTAAGGGGCGACCAGCCTAAAACCGCCAGCTCAAGGTCATAATTTTCATTAGTCTTTAGCTCTTGGCATAAAAAATCGTTAAGCATTTTTGGATTGGGCTGAGGAATCGTGACACGCATACAGCGACTTATAATAGTCGGCAATAACGCTTGTAAACTCCCTGTAGTCAAAATGATCAAGGATCCTAAAGGAGGTTCTTCTAACGTTTTTAAAAGGGCGTTAGCCGCCGGCACGGTCATGCGTTCCGCCCCTTCAATATAAAGCACTTTGCCATGATTATTAGCCGCTGTATCATCTAACGCTCTAATGCCCAACCGAACGTCTTCGATCCCAATAGACGATTTGTCATCACTCCCGACGATGTAATAATCAGGATGAGTAGAGGCTGACATGTATACACAGCTCCGACAGGTACAGTCTTCACTTCCCTGCTCTAAGCATAAATATCGTCGTGCTAGTTCAAATGCCAGTTGTCCGCCCCCAAGACCTCTAGCCACTGTCAACAATACAGCATGCGGTACTCGACCTGAAGCCAACATTTTTTTGAAGATATCCACTCCGGGCATGAGCCAGTTATACACATCTTTCTCCTTTCATTTCCAAGTAACCGTCTAACTAATGCTAACTTGCAATCAAGCAACCACAACTAAGCCTTTAGAAAGAGTTAAAGCAAAAAGCTTAACATAACTATGATTCTTATTTTGGCGCACCAAGCTTATGTTTTAGCGTATTTTGAATTGAAGCCGTCACTTCTGCAAGAGGCTTGGTAGCATCAACAACCACTAAATGGGCTGGATCTTTTTGGGCCTCAGCCAAAAAACAAGCTCTAATCCGCTTAAAAAATGACATATCTTCAAGTTCAAAACGATCTAACGCTCCTCGACCACGCGCCCGTTCTAAACCTATTTCAGGTGGCAGATCCAAAATCAAAGTTAAATCAGGCTTAAAATCCCCTAAAACCGTAGTTCTAATGGTGTTAATTAGATTTAAATCCATGCCACGACCAGCCCCTTGATAAGCGACTGTTGATAAGTCATGCCGATCACCTATTACCCACTTTCCCGCAGCTAACGCTGGTTTTATAACCGTATTCACTAGCTGTACTCTAGAGGCGTACATGAGAAGTAATTCAGCTTCACTACACATAGAATCGTCAGTCCGAGGCTTTTTTAAAATTTCACGGATCTCTTCCGCAATTGGAGTCCCACCCGGTTCGCGGGTATGGATAATATCAGTGGATTGCACCCCCAATTCAGAGCCTAAAAAATCGGCAATGGTTTTAGCGGCTGTACTTTTGCCCCCACCTTCACAACCTTCTAATACAATAAATTTTCCACAATTTACTTTATCCATTTAAATCCCATATTCCTCTTGATTTCGCTTATGTATATTTGAACTATAAACTTAAAAACATTTAACCCCTAAAACTATTTAGCTAGCTTGCTTTTTGTTTTGCTTTCTGTTTTGCTTTCTGCTTTGCTTTCTGCTTTGCTTTCTGCTTTGCTTTCTGCTTTGCTTTCTGCTTTGGCTTCCACATTTTTTTCATCTTGATCTTTTTTAGGAGCTTCCACTTTAGATGAAACCTGGTTTTTAGTGTGATGTTGAGCAACTTGCGCTTCCTTTGGTTGTGCTTTGGCAGTTCCTTGGGAGGTTTGGTCACCTAATACTTGATCGCTAAGCTCCTTTGACTTTTGAGGAGCTTGCAAGGACTTTTTATAATCTGCAACTCGACGTCTATAATCTACCACCGCTTTTTCATGTTCCCGCCCTGTTTTGGAAAACACATGACCTTCTCGGCTGTCAGGTCCTAAAGCCACAAAAAATAAATAATCGGTTTTAGCCGGATGTAAAGCCGCTTTGATCGAGGCTCGGCTCGGTATGGCAATAGGTGTTGGAGGCAAACCATCGATTACGTATGTGTTATAAGGGTTGTTATCTGTTAAGAAGCTTTTTAACACGCGGCCTTTGTACCTGTCACCAACCCCATAAATTACCGTAGGATCAGTTTGGAGTTTCATACCTTTACGTAAACGATTGATAAAAACTGAGGCGACTAAAGGTCGTTCTTTGGCCACGGCTGATTCTTTTTCAATAATAGATGCCATGATTAAAGCTTCATAAGCATCGGCATATGGCAAGTTAGGATCTCTTTTGGCAAACTCTTTAGCTAAGAAATCTTTTTGGGCTTGATGTGATCTTTTTAAAACTTCCAAATCAGTTGTCCCATCCTCGAAAGAATAGGTATCTGGCATAAGGAGCCCTTCGGGATTTTCTCTTTCAATTTCTAAAAGCTCCGCAATTTCAGCTAACGAGATATCGGCTTTTAGTTCGTGTTCTAATCTTGAATCTTTTTGCACTAGCTTTAAAAAGTCACTAAAACGTCCCCCTTCTATTAACGAGATCGAATAGCTTCTAACTTTGCCACTAGTCAAAATGGCAAGGACTTCACTAAAATTTGCCTGCGCTGGAATGTTATAAGTACCTACTCGCACCTTAGTTAGTTCTGGGTGCAATTTAAGCCATAAACGAAAAACGTAACTATTTGGTTCCTGAGCAAAAAGGTCCGCATAAATGGTGCGAAGGCTGGTGCCTTTTTTTAACACATAAACTGTTTTGTCTTGAGTTTTGGCATTATTTATTTGTTGATACTCTTGATGCACATAAAAGCCACCTAGACCGCCAATTATCAGGCCTAAGACCACTAAAAGCACCATCAGCTTTAATACAAATTTCATATCCCTTACCGCTATGACCTATTATCAACAAACTAGCTAAAAACTTTGGGCCTCAAAGTTAAAGTTCTTGGTTGATCTAACACTCTGCGTTAGCGTTCTAAGCCCAAGAAATCCTAGTCGTGACTTTGTTTTTAAATTTAAGGCCTTGAGGTTTAATTTTGACAATGGTTTATGCGTATGCCACGATGTCTTAAATTAAATCTTTTGGTCCATATTCACCCTAAATTTCATAACCAACTTCATAACAGTTTACATGAAAGAACCAAAGCAGGTAAGAAAAATTCTTTAGGCCGACATAAGAGCTAGAGGCTTCTCGAGATTACTTCAGGCTGAACTTTGATTTAATTCACCCCCTTATATTTATAAAACCCCTTCTTCTTACTAATTTTAAGCATGAAGTTTCAGCGTCTTTAGAGTAAAATACAAGCAGTTTATTGTCAGTTGGCTTAAGCACTGGTCAAAACCCTTTAAAGATCATAGCACAACCTCCAACTGACTTATTCCTGAACTCAGCCGCACGGCTTCCGAACCGGAAGTTGTCGGCTCTTTTTTAATCTCTATATCCCCGGACAGAACCTAAGTCCGTGGCGATTTGTTTGCTTGAAAAGAAGAAAACGATGGAAAAAACCTACAACCCAGGCAGTATCGAACAGACTGTCTACCAGACTTGGGAACAAAGCGGCTACTTTAAGCCTAATATGGATCCAGCCAAAAAGGCATATTGTATTTGCCTCCCTCCGCCTAATGTAACCGGTTCCTTGCACATGGGGCATGCCTTCCAGCAGACTATCATGGATATCCTTATCCGTTACCACCGTATGCTTGGTGAAAATACTTTATGGCAAGCTGGTACCGACCACGCCGGTATCGCTACCCAAATGGTAGTAGAACGCAAAATCGCAGCCGAAGAAGGTAAAACTCGTCACGACTATGGCCGTGATGCTTTTATCGACAAGATTTGGCAATGGAAGGAACAGTCTGGTGGTACCATCACCAAGCAGATGCGTCGTCTCGGTGCTTCTGTAGATTGGGATCGTGAAAGATTTACCATGGATGAAGGCCTCTCTGCTGCAGTTCAGGAAGTATTTATCAGACTTTACCGTGAAAATCTTATTTACCGTGGCAAGCGTCTCGTAAACTGGGATCCAAAACTACGCACTGCAATTTCTGACCTTGAAGTAGAAAACAAAGAAGTAAAGGGCCATATGTGGCACATTCGCTATCACTTAGCTGATGGCAAAAAGACCGCAGAAGGTCTTGATTACCTCGTAGTTGCAACTACTCGCCCAGAAACCTTATTAGGGGATACAGCAGTTGCTGTAAATAGCGAAGACCCTAGATACCGTGACCTCATTGGTTCTAAGCTCATTCTTCCACTTGTAAACCGTGAAATCCCAATTGTTGGCGACGAACACGCTGACATGACCAAAGGCACTGGTTGCGTAAAGATCACTCCTGCTCATGACTTCAACGATAACGAAGTTGGTAAGAGACACTCTTTACCAATGATAAACGTGCTCACTGAAGATGCTTGCATCCGTGATTGCGCTCAGGTATTCAACACCAATGGCGAACCTAGTGACGCCTATGATGGCTTCATCCCTGAAAAATATCGGGGGCTTGATCGTTACAGAGCTCGTGACGCCATGGTAGCGGATCTTGAAGCTGCAGGCCTCTTAGCGAAGATTGAAGATCATACTTTAATGCAGCCATACGGCGACCGTGGTGGGGTACCTATTGAACCTATGCTCACTGACCAATGGTATGTTAGAGCTTCAGTTTTGGCTAAACCTGCTATCGAAGCCGTTGAAAAGGGTGATATTCAATTCGTACCAAAACAGTACGAAAACATGTACTTCTCATGGATGCGCAACATTCAAGACTGGTGTATCAGCCGTCAGCTTTGGTGGGGTCATCGCATCCCTGCTTGGTACGATAGCACTGGCAAGGTATACGTTGCCCACACCGAAGAAGAAGTACGTCGCGAACATAACCTTGGGGCTGACGTAGTTCTAACTCGTGATAACGACGTGCTCGACACTTGGTTCTCATCTGGCCTTTGGACCTTCTCTACTTTAGGTTGGCCTGAAAACACCCCTGAACTTAAGATGTTCCACCCAACCGATGTACTCGTTACCGGTTTCGATATCATCTTCTTCTGGGTAGCTCGTATGATCATGATGACCATGCACTTCATCAAAGATGAAAATGGCCACCCACAAGTTCCATTCCGTACTGTTTACGTAACTGGCCTTATTCGTGATGAAGAAGGACAGAAGATGAGTAAGTCTAAGGGGAATGTCCTTGACCCTCTCGATATGATCGACGGGATCGACCTTCCTGGTCTTTTGAAGAAACGTACTGGCAACATGATGCAGCCTCAGCTGGCCCAAAAGATTGCTAAACGTACTGAAAAGCAATTCCCTGAAGGGATTGAAGCTCACGGTACCGACGCTCTTCGTTTTACCTTGACTGCACTTGCTTCTACAGGCCGTGACATCAACTGGGATATGAAGCGTCTTGAAGGTTACCGTAACTTCTGTAACAAGCTTTGGAATGCAAGCCGCTATGCTCTTATGAACGTAGAAGGCAAGACCATTACTCGTCCAGAAGCTAAAGACTACACCCTTCCAGATCGTTACATCAGAGCTAAGTTAGCTAAATGCATTCGCGAAGTTCGCGAATCTTTCGACACCTACCGTTTCGATTTAGCAGCCGCTGCCTTATACGAATTCATTTGGAATGAACTTTGTGACTGGTATATTGAACTTACTAAGCCAGTACTTTGGTGCAAGAATCCTACCGCTGATTTCGGCACTGAAGCCCAAAAGAACGCAACTCTATTCAATCTTCTTGAAGTAATTGAAATCACTTTACGTATGGCTCACCCTATCATGCCGTTCATCACTGAAGAAATCTACAAGGCTGTAGCTCCAATCGTGAGAACCGACTACACCTCAGGTGACACCATCATGCTTAAGAGCTATCCAGAACTCAACGAAGTTGAATGTGATGAAGAAGCTCTTAAGAAGCAAGAATTCATTAAAGAATTCGTAGTGGCAATTCGTAACGTACGCGCAGAAAAGAACTTAGCTCCTTCTATTAAGCTCGCTCCAATTATGCGTGGCGATGCTAAGGAAATCGAAGTTATCACCACCAACAGCGCATTTGTTAATGCACTTGCTAACCTTGAAGCTGTTACTGTTGCAACTGATAATTTACCACCTTGCATTGCTAAATTAGTAGGTAATTGCGAAGTTCTTATCCCTATGGCAAGCATCATCAATAAGGAAGATGAATTGGCACGTCTTGATAAGGAAATTACCAAGACTACCGGTGAAATCAAACGTATTGAAGGTAAACTTGGCAACGAAGCTTTCACCTCCAAGGCTCCAGCTCAGGTTATTGCAAAAGAAGAAGAAAAGCTCGCTTCTTACAAGCAGGCTTTAGCTAAACTTCAAGAACAAAAGACCGTTATTGAAAAGCTTTAAAAGCTAAAACAACCACTATTTAAAGGGGCAACATCCATATGGTGTTTAGCCCTCTTTAAAAGGACAAATCGATAACAAAAAAGGCTGTATAAAGCTCATACAGCCTTTTTTATATCTCTATTCATCTAGACCTAAGACTTCGGTCCACTCTCATCCTAAGCTCAGCTTACATGCGCAAGTAACATCCTCCCCCACCTTAGAGGTGGGGGACTTCTTGCCGAGTTCAGTTAAAAAAATAATAACATTCCATTGCCAAATTACATTAACTCAGATGGCATTTTAAAGTTTTGTTTTTCAGGTTCACTGCCACTTTCTTCTATCTGGCTAAAACCATTTTTTAAGAGATAAGCGAGAAGATCATTAATCAAACACTCTGGTGCCGAAGCCCCGCCGGTAACCGCCACAACATTAACATCAGCGAGCATTTCGGGAGTGATGTCTTTATAATCATCGATTAGGAAAGATTTACATCCAGCTGTTCGAGCTACTTCACTTAATCTATTCGAATTGGATGAATTTTTGGAACCAACTACTAAAACCACATCAGCTTGCTGTGCCACTGTTTTCACTGCTTGTTGTCTATTTTGAGTTGCATAACAGATATCATTGAGGCTTGGCCCAGCAATACCATGGAAACGTTCTTGTAGCGCTTGAATGCAATTTTTGGTTTCATCAACACTTAAGGTGGTTTGAGTTACAAAGTGAAGATTACTTTCATCTTGTACTTCTAGTTTGGCGCAATCCTCCGCCCTAGTAACTAAATACATCTTACCTTTAGAGCTTGTATATTGACCCAACGTTCCTTCAACTTCTTGATGCCCAGAATGCCCAATCATAATAACTTCGCTATCCTCAGCACTTAAGCGTCTCACCTTGCGATGAACTCGATCAACGATAGGACATGTTGCATCAAAAATTTTAAGGTTTTTAGCCTTAGCTTTAGCTTCGATTTTGACGGAAACGCCGTGAGCGGAAAAAATCAAAATACTTCCATCTGGAACTTCATCGATATTTTCCACAAAAATCACCCCTTTTTGGGCCAAATCTTGGACTACATGGCGATTGTGAACTACCTCGTGAAGGACATAAACAGGTTTCGAACCAAACTTTTCTAATACCCGTTCAACAATGGCAATAGCGCGACTTACCCCAGCACAAAACCCACGAGGCGAAGCTAATAAAATTTTTTTAACAGGTGAAGATGATACAGACATGTTTGATTTTCCGTTAATGATTTAGAAATCCCGAGGTTTTAAACTCGGGATTTTTTGAATTTAATTAAAAGCATGAGGCAGACAAAAACTAAAATTTAAACCATCATTAGGTTTAGTTTAACTAGTTTTGTTTAACTAGTTGCATTTTATGACCGCTAACTTAATTAAGTGACTACTTAGTCCTTAGACTTATTCACAACTAGGCGTTTTGCCTAAAGCTGAGGTTCTTTTTTTGCCCCACGCAAAGAAACGAGCTCCACTAAAATTAAAAGCCCCACCCCAACGCAAATAGCGATATCAGCTACATTAAAAGCTGGATAGTGTTTTTCAATCCCGTTTGAAGTGATAAAGAAATCTAAGAAATCTACCACAAAGCCATAGGATACTCTATCGATTAAGTTTCCTAACGCCCCACCAATAATCAAGGCTCCAGCTAAATTATGCCAAGTACGACCAAAAGGATTTTTGCCTAACATAAACGCCAGATAGCCACTAATAAGAACAGCAAGTCCCCCAAAGATCCATTGTTGCCAACCTGGATATTCGGCTAGAAAACTAAAAGCAGCCCCTGTATTATGCACATGAACAATTCTAAAGAAACCTGGAATTACATTTATAACATCATTCCAACTATATGCTTCAATGTGTTGCATGATCCAGCTTTTTGAAAAATAATCGATCGCAATGATAGCCACAGAAACCAAGAGGTACCAAATACCACTACTTGCAATGCGCATAAATAAACTCCCAAAATAATCTTTTAAGTCCCATCCTTTATTAAAAGTTCCTACTTAAATTCCGACAATAAACGGATGGTCTAACTCACAGTATACCAAAATACCTTAGATATTATTTCAAAAAACGTCCCAAACCCTCGCTAAAAAAATAAACCCACTTGGAAAAACCAAGCGGGCTTGATAATTAAAGAAATTTTTAATTTGAGTAAGCCTAGCTCCTGTTAAATGACTAGCCTAATCAATTTAAAGTATGGTCAGCTTATTAGGCAAACTTTCTAACTTCACCGTCGCCTTCAATGTTTTCAAGACAACGAGAGCAAATAGTTTCATGACCTGCAATTGTGCCTACGCTTTCAGTGTACTGCCAGCATCTTTCGCACTTCTTGCCTGCACTTGGCTTGATTTCGATGAATAAATCTTCGATCTCAGCAGGAGTTGCATCAGCAGTCTTTTCAGCTAATGACTTGCATTCAGCCTTAGACACGATGAGGACGAAGCGAAGTTCATCTTCAAGAGTCTTGATTACAGAAGCTAGCTTGTCACCTGCGTAAAGTACTACTTCAGCTTGGAGTGAACCACCAATCTTCTTTTCGTTACGTGCAAGTTCAAGCTTCTTATTTACTTCATCACGTACGGTCTTAACCTGGTGCCAGAAGTCATCATTTAACGCTTCGTCAGCAGAAAGTTCAAATAAACCATCGTACCATTCAGCAGTAAACACATACTTGTCGCGTTTGCCCGGCATTTCCACCCAAGCTTCCTGGGCAGTAAAGCTCAGAATTGGCGCAAACCAACGAAGCATTGCTTCAGCGATAAGATATAAAGCGCTCTGGCAAGATCTACGAGCTACGCTAGTAGATTTAGCGGTGTACTGACGGTCCTTGATAATATCAAGATAGAACGCACCCATATCTACAGAGCAGAACTGCATAATCTTTTGTACTACAGTGTGGAATTCAAACTTGTCGTAAGAAGCAATAATTTCTTTTTGTGCTTGAGCTGCACATGAAACTGCCCAACGATCAAGAGCTACCATATCTTCTGGTTTTACCATATCCTTTTCAGGATCAAAACCATTTAAGTTAGCCAATAAGAAACGGGTGGTATTACGAATACGACGATAAGCATCAGCACTACGCTTAAGAATTTCGTCAGAAACGGTCATTTCCCCAGTGTAGTCAGTTGAAGCTACCCAAAGGCGGAGAATATCGCCCCCAAGCTTATTCACTACATCTTGTGGACTAACTACATTACCGATAGACTTTGACATCTTACGGCCTTGACCATCAACGGTAAAACCGTGGGTAAGTACAGTCTTGTATGGGGCCACACCCTTAATAGCCACGCCTAACATCAATGAAGACATGAACCAACCGCGGTGTTGGTCAGAACCTTCAAGATACATATCGGCGCTATTGCCATTGTATTCAGGGCGGGTACCAACAACGGTAAAGCTAGTTGACCCTGAGTCGAACCATACGTCAAGAGTATCTTTAACCTTAACATAACGTTCAGCTTCTTCAGGAGTCAAAACTTCAGCAGGATCTAAATCCCACCATGCTTGAATACCCTTAGCTTCAACACGTTTAGCCACTTCTTCAATGAGTTCAGCTGTACGCGGATGAAGTTCTGAAGTGTCTTTATCTACAAAGAGAGCAATTGGTACGCCCCAAGTACGTTGACGGCTGATACACCAATCTGGACGGTTCTTCACCATAGCTTCGATACGGTTTTGCCCCCAAGATGGTACCCATTGAGTTTTTTCAATTTCAGAAAGCGCAGTAGAACGAAGCCCCTTGCCATCCATGCTAATAAACCATTGAGGAGTTGCACGGAAGATAATTGGAGTCTTGTGACGCCAGCAACAAGGGTAAGAGTGCATGATCTTGTTTTCACAAAGCAACGCTTCTTTTTCTTTAAGAAGATCGATAACCTTAGGATTAGCCTCAAACACATTCATCCCAGCGAAGTGTTCAACCCCTTCAACGAAGCAGCCATCAGGACCAACTGGGCAATTAACTGGTAAATTGTACTTACAACCTACTACATAGTCGTCCATACCGTGAGCCGGTGCAGTGTGAACCCCACCAGTACCAGAATCATCAGTTACGTGAGCCCCTAAAATAATAGGAACTTCACGGGCGATGAATGGGTGATTAAATTTAAGACCTTCTAAATCACGGCCTTTGCAGGTCCCAATTACTTCAGAAGTAGTTACACCGTAACGTTCTAAAGCGCCTTGAGCTAAACAAGCAGCCAAAATCAAAAGCATTGGCTTATCACCACCGCATTTAACGAGCTGATAATCAAAATCAGGGTTAAAGCAGATAGCTTCGTTAGCAGGTAAAGTCCATGGAGTAGTAGTCCAAATTACTGCATAAGGAACGCCGGCATCAGCTGGAGCCTTGAAAGCAGCTAAAACTTTAGCCGCATCCACAGCTTCGAAGCGTACGTCAATAGCGTAAGATTCCTTATCGTAATATTCAACTTCAGCTTCCGCTAAAGCACTACGGCAATCAATACACCAATGAACTGGCTTAAAGCCTTTCATCAAGTGGCCATTAGCCGCTACCTTACCTAAAGCACGAATAATATTAGCTTCGGTATCAAAATTCATGGTGAGATATGGATTATCCCAATCACCGAGTACGCCTAAACGCTTAAAATCAGCCTTTTGCGCTTCTACTTGGCTTTTAGCATAACGACGGCATTCTTCACGGAATTCAGCTGGAGTAACTTTTTGACCAGGCTTCCCAACCTTGCCTTCAACTTTAAGTTCAATTGGAAGGCCATGGCAGTCCCAACCTGGAATATATGGAGCATCAAAGCCACTTAAGGTCTTTGACTTGACTATAATATCCTTCAGAATCTTGTTTACTGAGTGACCGATATGAATATTACCATTAGCATATGGAGGGCCATCATGCAGGATAAAAGACTTTCTACCACGTCTGGCATCACGAATGGTCCCGTAGAGGTCATCGTCGTACCAACTTTGTAGCATACCAGGCTCACGCTTGGCCAGATCACCACGCATCGGAAAACGTGTTTCCGGCAAGTTAAGAGTTTTCTTATAATCAACCATTTTTGTTACCTAATAATCAAGAGCCGTTAAATCACTTATGATAAGCTTAATCCCCATGGGTTATGCCATCTTAAATAACTTACGCGCTTTGAGTTCATCAAGAGCAAGCTGCTCCTTAAGTTCAGCAAGGGAGACGAACTTGCGTTCTTCTCGCAATTTGGCTACAAAAGAAACCTTCAGCAAAGCTGAATAAAGGTTTCCCTTAAAATCTAATAAAAAGACCTCAAGCCGAGGCTTGGTGCCGTTCACTGTTGGGCAAACGCCAACGTTAGCGATGCCGTGACGCACTTCCCCATTTGGCAAAGTGACATTTACAGCATAGACACCTTTAAGCGGCACTTGGCGTCGCTTAAGATTTATATTTGCCGTCGGAAATGAAATTGTCCGTCCAAGTTCTCGCCCATGCGAGACTTTTCCGGTAATAAAAAACGGTTCCCCCAAAAAGGAACTAACTTCCGTTAAGCGGTCTTGAGCTAATAACTCTCTAATTCTAGTAGAGCTGACGCGCGTAAATTCACGACAGTAGCTCGACATACTCGCAACTTCAAAACCTAATTCTTTTCCCATCCGGGTAAGCAAGTTATAATCGCCTTGGCCACCTTGACCAAAATGAAAATCATCACCTACCAAAAGAAAACGCACATTAAGACGTCGGCATATGATTTCAGAAACGAAATCCTCAGCTTTCATCGACGCCAGCTCGCGGTCGAAGCGGAGACAAAACATGGTATCTATGCCAAGTTTGGCAAAACCATATACCTTTTCTCGGAATGTACTTAAGCGTGCTGGAACTTCAGCGCCACTTTTAAAATACTCAAGTGGTTGAGGTTCAAAACACATGACACAAGCAGGGAGGTTTTCTTGAGCCGCTTTTTCTTTAAGGCGACGTAAAATTTCACGGTGACCTAAATGCAAACCATCAAAATTACCAATGGTAAGCACAATGCCTGCACTCTCCGCAGTATAAGTTTTGAGTTTACGCACCAGTCTCATGATACATCCGCAAATTACAGCTATTAAAAAGTGATTATAACAGAAAAAAGCCCTGTTTTTTACAAATATGTGACCTAAGACAGTGTTTTACACACTACTTTCTGGTCTTACAGATTATCCTTTGTAATCCCGTGGTCTCACCCCAAGGGCTATCATCACGATCCCGTAAACTAAAGCCCCACCACTTACAAGTAAGGCCAAATATAAGATTGCTTGCCAAGTATTAATTTGCGCCCAAGCTGTCATATCCTTAGCTACATACGCGGTCGCAAAGTACAAAGCGCCCCACATTAAACCAGCCCCAACAATGATTTTGCCGATAAAGATAATGGTCTTACGTGTAACAGAATAAATGCCCCGTGTGTGTAAACCACGCAGTAGTAATGAAACGTTAACCAAAGCTGCTAACGCTGTGGATAAAGCAAGCCCCACAAAGCCTAAACCATAAAACCGTTCTAAAGGATAAACCATAACTAAATTAAAAAGGATATTAGCCCCAATAGCCATCATGCCATAACGCACCGGAGTCTTGGTATCTAAACATGCGTTAAACCCAGGCACTAAAACACGCACTAACATAATGGCCCACAAGCCTGAAACTGAAGCGACTAAGCTCATGGAAGAATGCGTAGCTGCAATAACATCATACTCACCACGCATAAAAAGAACTCTTAAGATTGGCTCTCTTAATGCGATCATGCCACACATTGCAGGTATGCCTAAAGAAAGTACGGTTCGTACTCCCCAATCCATCGTCGCCGCAAAGGCTTGCTTATCATTATTAACTTTAACACGTGATAAAGCTGGCAAAATTACAGTGCCAATGGCTACAGCAAAGATACCAATTGGGAACTCCAAAAGTCGATCGGAGTAGTATAGATAACTTATGGCCCCAGTAGCTAGAAACGAAGCTAGAACTGTATTTATCAATAGATTTATTTGGCTAACCGAAACCCCAAAGAGCGCAGGGAGCATAAGTTTTCTGATCCGGGCCACCCCATCGCTATTCCAAGCAAACTTAGGACGGACCAAGCAGCCTAGCTTATAAAGAAATGGAATTTGAAATAGTAATTGAATAATCCCACCTATCAACATCCCAAACGCTAAAGCTTCATTCGCATCGTCCATATAAGGGGCTAAAAATACACAAGCCCCAATCATGGCTACGTTTAATAGACATGGAGTTATCGCAGGTACCGCAAAACGGCCTAAAGTATTTAAAATTGCTCCTGAAACCGCAGTTAAGGTAATGAAGAATAGGTATGGAAATGTAATTTTTAAGAGCACAGAGGCTTGTAAGAACTTACTCCCATCAGGCTCGTCATTGAGATAGGCCATAAACCAACCCCAACCAAAAATGGCGGTAATCACGGCGCTACCAAGCATCCCAATAATTGTAACTAAAAAGACCACGGCGCCTAATGTACCTGTTGTCTCCGCAATCAATCCATTTAGTGCTTTCTTATCCCCTTGTTCCTTAAATTCCGTCATCACTGGAACAAAAGCTTGGCTAAAAGCCCCTTCAGCAAAAAGTCGGCGTAAAAAATTAGGGATTCTGTTAGCAAAGAAAAAAACGTCGGCTGAAAGACCAGCCCCTAGCAGGTTAGCAATGAATATATCGCGAATCAAACCGAGAATTCGGGAAAGAAAAGTCGCTGAAGCGGTTACTAAGCCCGCTCTAAATAGTTTGGCCATTTAGTTTCCGTGTATTTTACGTTGCCGCCCAACTTTTAACGGCATTAAATCTAACGTTTACAATCATTAGTGGAACTTATAAATCCCACTTTCAAGGTAGTATATTTTAAGACAAACCTTACATTATCGGCCAAATTATTATCGATTATTTTTTGTCCAAATTATAAAAACCTAAACTCTTCCCAAAAAATTTAATTTTTAAATGACTTTTAACTTGATTTTTGTTAAAATCGGCCCTTGTTTATTGAATAAATGGTAGGCATGGACTCCTCACCACAAACAGGTTGGGAATAATGCCGAATGGTCAGCCACTCAAAAGCAGATGTTTTTAGGTGTTTCTAGGGCATCGGAGCTTGGTCTGAACCAGACATAGCAACCCCTGTTTATGGTAAAAATATACAGGGTGGGAAGTTCAATACCTCATACTGTTAAGAAAATTTTAGGAGTTTACTTTGGCAAATATCAAGTCTGCTAAGAAGCGTATCATTACTTCAGAAAAGAACCGTCAGAAAAATGTTGCTCAACGTTCAGCTATGCGTACCGCTGTAAAGAAGGTTGTCGCTGCTATCGCCGCTGGTAACAAGGATGCTGCTAACGAAGCATTCAAGAATGCACAGGTTCTTCTTGATCGCGCTGCTACTAAGGGCTTAATCCACATGAACAAGGCTGCACGTCATAAGTCTCGTCTTACCGCTCAGATCAAGGCTATTGCTTAATCTAAGCTGTAAAGCGACTTTGAGGTCATACCTTAAGTCATTGAGCCTGTAAAGGCTAGGAAAAGGAGGATGTAAATCCTCCTTTTCGTTTATCTACCATCCCTAAATTCATTTCCCCCACTCCCACCCTTGATTTTTCATCTTTAAATAAAAAATTTAAAATTTTTCTGAACTAAATAAAAATTCCTTAGTCTTAGTATACGATGGAAGCCTAGTAGCAGTTGCTGAAGTCTCATTCATAATATTTCCTTACCCGCCCGAACCTATCTTCGGGCTTTTTTTTACCCTAAATTTATTGAGACCCGATTCCCGGTATTCGAAATTTAGTTAGTTCTTAAAATTCTAAGTGGTAAAGTGGAAATTAAAACTAAATTCAGGTTCGATACCACCTCCATGGGGTGACTTTTAAAATTTAATTTAAAAAAAATTGAACTTTTGGCTTTGAGGTTAATCTTAGTATGTGAATATAGGTAAGTAGGTCCACCTTGTATTCCTTCATAATATTTTCCTCCGGCCCGAGCTTTGTTCGGGCTTTTTATTTTATCTCTCACTAAACTCTCCAAAAACGTTTATTCCCGCTCACAATCCCCCTATGCATTGTTTGTTTTAAGCCTTCATGTAAACGGATTTTTTATTTACACTCACGTTTAAATTTAAATTTTTACTAAAAAAGGCAACCAAACTAATACCGGGCTTTTAACATAAAGATTCAAGCATTTACTCTGCGTCAAAAACATTATTTACCTTTACTTTGTATAGAAAAATGAAGCGACCATAAACGTGTAATGCCACTCGTAAACATGTAATTTATCCCATTTGCGTAACCATTTTCATGAAAGTTACACCATTACACGATCATCTTTAACAAAATTGTCTTTTATCTACCCAAATATTTTGTTAGAACGAAAAAATGATGTATAAAGTACGAGTGAGCTTTAGATAGCCCAAGGTTAACTTTTTGGTTGTGCATCATATAGTTAGTAAAAAAAGTTTTTGGAACTTTTTTTATCCTTGACTATCTAAGCGTATGCCTGCGAAACAAAGGGTTCTTTGTTTTTCATTCCGTGTTTTCGGTCATCTATATAACCTATAGATGACCCTTTTTTTGCTTCCTTCAGATTATTTATATTTAGCATCTGAGTTTTATAGGTCTGTATCTATTCCCACTATTCCCACTATTCCTACTATTTCCAGTATTTCCGCCGTCCGTTATTTTAGATCTATAAAAAGTTTATAAGCTACAGTTTTGTAGGCTTACTCACCCTTTTACTAAATTCGCGCTTCATAAACCATCGCTTCTACTTGATTTATTGCTAAATCTTCTTTTGGGTCACAAGAGCTTACTCTAGCATAAGCTATGGTTTTTCTCTCATCTACT
>OIZS01000234.1_pt1 | contig 27101 bp, 25 predicted proteins | sample 1588641 | NCBI WGS metagenome assembly OIZS01 (sample SAMN03283240) | human gut metagenome | biome: human-associated habitat; material: feces | host: Homo sapiens | place: Peru | collected 2012
ATAAGAGCAAAGTAACAAATACTATTTACGGGAACGACATATCCGTAATGGGTGGGAAAACAGATAATATGGATATTTCCGGCACCGCCAAAATAAATAAAAGCGCGCAGAACGCGGCAAACTTGGGGCAGGAACTTTGGTGGGATAACCGCTATCAAAACGACTATGATTCGGCGGGCAGTAAAAAGGAAAATGGCAAAACCTATACCTCATTTTTGCTTAAAAGCAAAACGCCCGGGTGTGATAATTCCGGCGAGTCTGCTTGCGTGAATAGCAAAGGTTCTTGGGATAGTTCTTCCTGTGAGTGTACTTGTCCCAGCAAGATGGTGCTCCAAAACGGGGTTTGTTTAGGTACGTTTAAACCAGAAGTAATTAATGTCGGAGTGTTGGTAAATTGCCACTATTGTCCTGGTGATTTCGACGGAAGAAAAAAGTGCGGTACGGCTGGGGCCAACCCAAATCATTGCTATCATGGGTGGGATTTTAATGCCTCGCAAGGGTGTTGTACAGCCTGTACTGGTATACGTATCAATTCTTTTGAGTTTTATAAAGGGGGATATTTGGAACTGTCTCCTAAAGCTGACACGGCGGCTGCGCGGTATTTGTGGTGGAAAAATGGAACTTTGATAGGGGGAAAAATGTATCGGTATTCTGGGGGTTCTATGCCTGATTGTTATGGTTCTGATTATCAATCAATTTGTGATAACAATTGTAAGACAGGAGATTCTTCTTGTTCTTATAAATGTTTGATTTCTATGTCTCATAATGGATGTTCCAACGGAACTTATAATTATTCTGGCGGGGCCTGTGGAAAATCTTGTAACAATGCCTCCGGTACAGGTAAAGTGCTTACTTGCGTAGCCAATAATTAAAAATTAAGTGTAATTTTTACCCCCTCCGCTAAAAACGGAGGGGCTTTTTTAATCTCTCTTGCATAAAATCCCCGTATTTTTTACACTACAAGTATGATTTATTTTGCGCATCGCGGCGCGTCGCAAGAGCGCGTTCAAAATACTTTATCCGCTTTTTCCCGTGCGCGGGAACTCGGCGCCACCCGCTATGAGTTGGATGTGCATTTGTCCAAAGACGGCGCTTTGCTCGTCCACCACGATTATTCTTTACTTTCCACCGCGGGAAAGGATGCCTTGTTGGGAGCATTGGACGTGGCAGACCTTAAAAAATATCCGCTGGTAAACCGGCTAACCAAAGAAAGTGTTTTTGTACCGCAGTTGCAAGAGGTTTTGCCTGTGGTGCGCCCTCAACTCTCGTGCCTAAACATTGAACTTAAAAACGATAATAACCGCTACCCCGGGTTGGAAACCGCTGTACTATCGTGTCTGCACCAAGCGGCCCCGGATATTTTGCCAAAAACGCTGTTTTCCAGTTTTGATTATGACACCCTTGTACGATTGCGCAAACTGGATAAAAACGCGCGTATCGGCCTGTTGACGCGGTTTTTTGACGTTTCCAAGGCCCTTGCGCTGGGGGCGGAAAGCGTACATATGAATTATACGCGCTTTACCCCGCAAATTGCCCAAGCGTGCCACGAAAACGGCCTGAAAGTTTACTTATATACGGTAAACGACCCGTTGCTTGCCACCCGTTTGGCGGAGGCGGGCGCAGACGGCATTTTTACCGATTGCATTGGGGCGTTTGTAAAGTAACAAGCAAGAGCCCTCACAATATAAGCAGGCGGTCGGCCTTTTTCTGCCTAAAAAAACCGCCCCGAAAAAACGGGGCGGTTTTTGCATAAGCCTAATTTTAATAATCGTAGCCGTAGGAGTTGCTCGTGTCCTCGGTGGAGGTTTCTGATGAGCCTTGCATACCGTAATACTCTTCGGGCGTGTAGCGTTTGGGTTTGTTCCACAAGCGTTTTTCCTTTTTGTAGTCCGCCGCGCTGGGTTGGCCCGGAACCTTGGGCTGTTGGCGGTCGTCAAAGAAATAAATGGTTTTATCTTGCTCCGGCCCGACATTAAAGATGTATTCGGACTCAATGTTCGGGGCGGTTTCGCGGCGTTCCTTGCCCGCTTCCTGGGATAAATCTTCCATATAATCTTCTTCCGTCAAATAAATTTTACGGTTGTATTTTTCCTTCTTTTTTTGGTTGGTGTTGCACGCCGCCATAAGGCCCGCACACAAAACAAAAATCAGACAAATAGAAAGTTTTTTCATATAGTCTCCTTAAATTTTCCTTTCCCCAGATAGTACAATGTTTTCCAGTAAAACCGCAAGTGTTACCGGGCCGACCCCGCCGGGAACCGGCGAGTAGGATACCCCGCGCGCTTCCAACTGCGCCGGGCTGGCATCTCCGCACAAGCGGCCGTCTGCCCAGTTGGTTGAAATGTCAATGACTACCGCCCCGGGGCGCAGCCAATCTGCCTGCAACAGACCGGGTTTGCCTGCGGCGGAACAGACCAAATCAGCATCTTTTAGGGCGCGCGGCAAATCGGTTCTGGTGTGGCAAATTTTTACGGTTGCATTTTTGCAAGTGAGCAAATGCGCCAACGGTCTGCCCACGGTACTGGAACGCCCAATGACGGCCGCTTCGGCCCCCGCCAAGGGAATTTGATGATATTCCAGCAAGCGGATAACCGCCATAGCCGTACACGGGGCAAAGCCTTTTAAGGCTAAAATTTCCGGCCACGTTTTGCACAGAAACAAATTTCCCGCGTTGATGTTGGACATTCCGTCAATATCTTTTTGCGGGGCCAATAAGTCAGCGTAAGGAGTGGCGGCCAAATGCGCGGGAAGCGGACGCGGAATTAAAATCGCATCTACATTTTTATCGGCAGATAAATTTTTGACCAAGGCTAAAAACTCTGCTGCCGGGGTTTGGTTATCCACCTCAAAAACTTTTGTATCTACACCCAATTCTTGGGCGGCGGCGACCTCTTTTTTCAGGTACACATACGCTCCATAATCTTCGGTGGAGCCAATCGCGCGCAGACATATCGGACGGCCTAATTTTTGGCGCGCAACTTCGGCCCTTTGGGGTAAGGGCTGGCGGATTTGAGCGGCTAAGGTGCGTCCTTCTAAAATCATATGTATTATTTTAGCAAATTAGGCGGCTTTATTCGTGTGAAGTCCTAATAATGGGCAGAAAAACAGGGCAACACTACAAAAAAGGTGTCGCCCAAGTAATTGTAAGAGCGCGGCTAATCGGCGGCCTGCACAGGGTGCGCCCCGTAATACTGTTATAAAAAGGAGCGACACCGCAAAAACAGTGTCGCCCAACCAATCAAATGAGCGCGGAAAATCTCCGCGGCCTGGAAGGCCTATTCTTCGTCAATTTTGAGCATAGCCACAAAGGCTTCTTGCGGAATATTCAAACTGCCGATAGACTTCATACGCTTTTTACCTTCCTTCTGTTTTTCCAACAATTTGCGTTTGCGGGAAATATCGCCGCCGTAACACTTGGCGATAACGTCTTTGCGGAAGGCGGGAATCGTCTCGCGGGCAATCACTTTGCCGTTGATGGCGGCCTGTACGGCAACCTCAAACTGTTGGCGGCCGATAAGTTCCTTTAATTTGGCGCATAAGGCACGGCCCATAGTTGCGGCTTTATCTTTGTGTACCACGACGGAGAGCGCATCTACCGCCGTACCGTGGAGCAGAATTTCCATTAATACCACATCGGAACTGCGGAAGCCGGCAACCTCGTAATCAAAGGAGGCGTAGCCCTTGGAAACGGATTTCAACTTATTGTAAAAGTCTATAACCATTTCACCCATCGGCATTTCGTACTTGATGATTACGCGTTGGTTGGACAAATGGTCCATACTCATAAAGGTACCGCGTTTTTCTTTCAGCAGAGTCATCACCCCGTCCATAAATTCCACCGGGGTAACGATAGTAATGTGGATGACCGGCTCTTTGATATCAATGATATCGCCGTATGGTGGAAAGTTGGCCGGGTTATCAATGATTTTATAGCCCGGATCGTCCGGCGCATCCGGCAGGGCAGACAGTTCCTGCGGGTGCGATTTGCGCGGGGTAAACTTAACGTGATACACCACGTTGGGGCTGGTGGCAATCAGGGATAAATTAAATTCGCGTTCCAACCGCTCCTTTACAATTTCAATGTGCAAAATACCCATAAAGCCCAAGCGGAACCCAAAACCCAAAGCCTTGGAGGTTTCGCTCTGGTAGTGGAAGGACGAGTCGGAAAGATTTAGTTTTTCAAGTGCCTTGCGCAGGAGCGGAAAATCCGTTGTTTCCACCGGGAAGATACTGGCAAATACCACAGGTTTGGCGTCGGCATAGCCGGGGAGTGCTTTGTCTGCGGGGCGTTCGGCTAATGTAACGGTATCGCCCACTTTTACCTGGTGTATGTCTTTAATGCCGGCTACCAAATAGCCTACTTCTCCTGCGGAAAGTTCGTTGTCTTTATGCAGTTGCTTGGGCGTCATATAGCCCAGTTCTTCAATTTTATAGGTTGTGCCGGAGGACATAAATTTGATAATTTGGCCCGGCTTGACGGTTCCGTCCACAATGCGCACATACATAATTACACCGCGGAACGGGTCGTAATATGAGTCAAAAATAAGTGCGCGCAAGGGATCGTTCGGGTCGCCCTGCGGAGCGGGAATATCGGTAATAATACGGTCCAACAGGTGTTCTATCCCCATACCTGTTTTTGCGCTGACGCGCTCGGCTTCAATCGGCTCTTTTAAAATATCCCATAATTGTTCTTCTGAGGCGTCCGCATCCGATTGGGACAAGTCCACCTTGTTCATTACCGGGATAATTTTTAGCCCCAAACTTTGCGCCAAATGCGCGTGTGCCACGGTCTGCGCTTCCACCCCTTGCGAAGCATCTACCAACAGTAACACTCCCTCACAGGCGCGCAGGGAGCGGGCGACCTCATAGGAAAAATCTACGTGGCCGGGGGTGTCAATAAGATTTAAAATATAATCTTTGTATAAAATGCGTACCGCTTTTGCTTTAATGGTAATCCCGCGCTCGCGTTCCAAGTCCATACCGTCTAGCAGTTGGGCTTGCATTTTACGCTTCGGCACGGTGCCGGTATCCTCCAAAATGCGGTCGGATAGGGTTGTTTTGCCGTGGTCAATATGGGCCACGATAGAAAAGTTACGAATCTTCATTTTTGTTATTATCAATTAATTGCCGGATTTCAGCCGAACTGCCCATTAACAGGGCGGCTTGGGCCAAATCGGAACAGTTTTCAAAATTTAAATTGCGTATGTTGTTTTTTACGCGCAGATACATACGCGGCGTGACGGAAAGAGCATCTATCCCCAGGCCCAATAATACAGGCAACATACGGGAATCGGCGGCAATTTCTCCGCAGATGCAAACCCGTTTGTTACGTTTATGGGCGGTTTGGATAATTTGGTTTATCGTACGCGCCACGGCGGGGTGGCAGGGGTCGTACATATGTGCGACTTCCTGGTTCACGCGGTCCACCGCTATTAGATATTGTATCAAGTCATTAGTGCCAATGGAAATAAAATCCAGTTCCCCAATCATTCCATCCAAGGCAATTGCCGCTGCGGGGACCTCAATCATTGCGCCCAAGGCCACGCGGTTTAAGGGCTTTTTGCCTTTGGATTCCAACTCTTTTAATACCTCGTTAAAGGCTTTGCGGACGTGGCGGACCTCCTCTACCGTAGAGACCATTGGAATCATTATTTTTACTTGCGCCGGCACTTCGCAGGCTGTTCGTACAATAGCGCGCAACTGTGTATAAAGCAACTCCGGGTTCTTTAAAAATAAACGGATTCCGCGGCAGCCCATAAAGGGGTTGGCGTCTTTATCAAATTCATCTAACGGAAAATCGGGCATTTTATCCGCGCCCAGGTCCGCCAGCCGGATAGCCGTAGGGCGCATATCAAAGCGTTTTAAAACCGCCAAATACATACGGTATTGGTCGTCCTCGGTAGGCGGCGTAGGTGTATTCATATACAAAAATTCCGTGCGTAACAGACCTAACCCGTCGGTAATTAAACGCTTGTTTTCTTTGTTATCGGTGCGCGGGTCGTAATTGACGTAGAGTTTTACCCCGCGTCCGTCCTGCGTGATGACAGGCAGGTGGTTAATGGTTTTTAAAAGCGCATCTGTCTTTTTTATTTCGCGTTGGATTTTTCGGTAATTGGCTAGTGTGTAGCGGTCCGGATTGATAACCAAAAGGCCGTTTTCCCCGTCAATAATCAGGGTGTCGCCGTTTTTTACATCTTTGGAAGCGGTTGACAGCCCGACCACAGCGGGTAAATTTAAACTTTGGGCCAAAAGCGCGGTGTGGCTTGTTTTTCCGCCGACATCTGTGCAAAAGCCGATCACCTGGTTTTCCTGTAAGTTGATGGTGTCTGACGGGTACAAATTGTGCGCCACGAGCAAGGAGGGCTTATTGATGGAGGCCAAAAATTCACGCTTTCCGCCCTCTAAATTGTTTACTAAACGCTTACCTACGTCAAAGATATCGTTCCGGCGTTCTTTAAAAAACGGATCCTCTATTTTATCAAAGGCGGAGGCTAACTCTTGCAAAGTAAGAAAAAGCGCAGCCTGGGCGGACAGGTGTTCTGTACGGATTTTTTTAGCAACTGAATCTTTTAACGCCGGATCCTGTAAAATCAGTTTGTGGGTGGACATTAAATTAGCATATTCCGCCCCTAAGGTGGAGAGAACTTTCTTTTCACACGAGTCCAACTCGTCCAATGTTTTTTGCATAGCGTGAAGCATTTTTTGCAGTTCTGTTTTTACTTCGGCAGGTTCAATATACTGCCGCGACACCGCAAAATTATCTCCGGGCAATAATACCGCCGGACCAATAGCCACACCCGGGCTGGCGGCAATGCCTTTTAGCACTAGCATACAGTTTTCTCCTTAAAATTCTTCGTTAAATTTATTGTCAAACAAATTTTTGATGGTATCAAAGGCTTCTTTTTCGTCTGAACCATTTGTCGTTAGCGTTACAAAAGAACCAAACTCCGCCGCCAACATCATTAACCCCATAATGCTTTTTGCGTTGACGTTTACCCCGTCTTTGGACAGTTGGATATCACACGCAAAATTAGCCGCCGTCTGCGCCAGCAGTGCGGCCGGGCGCGTGTGCAAACCCAACTGGTTAATGATTTTTATGTCTTGTTGTATCACAAATCCCCCATATTACAAATAACAAACAATATTAAACACGGCTACCGCCGCTAAATACAAATACATATTCGGAATGCGCAGTTTGCGGGTAATAAAACTGACCATAATAAAAAACAGCACAATCACGGCCCGCGTAACAAAATGCACATCCACTTCGGCAAAGTCTTTTAAATAATAATATACGCCGAACAAAATCATCCCCACCGCCAGGACAATGCCGATGCGTTTTGCGTTGTAGATGGTTTTGTTCCAGTCAAACCGCGTCAGACCAAAACAGGAATTTTCCTTGGCAGTATAACTGATTTTTAAACCTTGCCATTTTACAAACAGGGCTACTGCATTGAAAGTTACAAAGGCCGCCGCGCCAGCCCCAAAAGCATAAAAAAGCGGGATTTTAATGCCGTTTTCCAACTCAAAAAAGTTCACCCCTAATGCCAGCCAAATAAAAAGGGCGAGAAGGAGTGTAAGCGGCTTTAATGTGCCCCAAAACAAGCGGTCTCCGATAGAAGCCGTGGTAATGGATAAACTGCGGTGGATGCCGTTCCATTCGTTTATTTTGCTTTTAAAGTCGGATAGCGATTGCGCGTGTGCAATCTGTTCTTCTTGCTTGGCAAGCGCTCCCAGGCAAAAAGAAGCCATTACGGGGTGTGTGTTGAAATTTTCCAAATAGCGCTGTAATACCGAGGGCAGGGCATCTTTATCGTTTTTGTATTCGTTTTTTAAAAACGGCAGCATAGTAAAAGTAAGCCCTAAATTTTGGTATTTCATATAGTTCCAGCCCGCTTGCAAAAAGAAGGAGCGCAGAAATAAACTGAGTTGAATGGAAAATTTCATACGTTACCTCGTTTTTAAGCGGAAAGCGGGCACCAAAGTAGCCAGCCCAATCCACGGAACCGCCATATAGGCAAACCGGCACGCAAAATGCGCTTGTGCCGGGATAAACGGCAGGAGCCATACAAACCCTTTGCCGCACAACCAAGCAAACAGAAAAATCAAAATAAAAGTGCTTAAAAAAGCATTGGCAATAGCGGACAAAATCGCGTGGTTGATTTGTCCGGGCTGTTGCATTACGCGCCGTTCCCAAAAAATCAGCCATTTAAAGCGGTTCTTGCGCATAAATTTTTCAGCCATAGAAAATGCAATCGCACCCACTACGCCAAAAAAGAACGCAAAATAAAGTTCAATGCCCATTGCGTGCAGCGCCAGCGTAACCGCAGAACACACCACTGCGCTGGGGGGCAAAATGCCGCCTAACGGGTTTACGTCCGAAAATAAGAGTTCGGTAAAAACTCCAACCTGTATGCCTGCCATTAAATCACCCGTCCAAAGGGACAGCAACGGCCCCGCAATAATTCCGCGCGAAAGGGTCAACTGGAACGCATAAGTAGTATCCAGTTCCAATAAGGCGGCACTTACGCAGAGGGCAAAAATTTCCGGGGTCATTTTAAGACCTCGCTTACCGATACGGACGCGGACGAGGGTACGGCGCGCGTTTCTATTTGGATACCCAAATCCCGTATCAGTTTTAAAAATTGTTTATCGTTTGCGTCCAAAAACACATTATCGTCTAATTTTTGCGCGCCGTCCTTAAAGTGCATCCCGCCAATGTTAATAGATTTAATTTGCAGGCCGTCTTTAATCAAATCCGTAAACTCCTTTAAAGAGCCCATTAACAAAAAGATTCTTCTGTCGGACTGGGCGGCATACCGGGCGCAGGAACGCGTATCCAAAATAGTCAGTTCATATTCGTAGGGCAGACTTAAACGCAGAAGCCCGCGGTTGAGAGAAGAATCCTTGCAGCAAGGAATCAAAATCTCATCCACGTTTAACTCCGGCAGCCAGGCCTGTACAATTTGGCCGTGAATCAGGCGGTCGTCCACCCGTGCGAATATAATCGGCATTATAGCCCCTTAATCAAAAGTTCCGTTGCATTGATAACCGCACGCTTGCCGTCGGCCTCAATTTTTTCTGCCAACTCTTTTGCGTTTAATTTTTTGCGGCTGTTTATTGCGGTCAGGAGCATACTTAAATTTAACCCCGTAATTACATAGCATTGGGGTAAGTCTTTGCTGGCAGTAAGCGAGATATTGGTCGCGCTGCCGCCAAAAATATCGGTCAAAATAAGGGCGCCGTCCTCGCACGATTTTAACAGTTCGTGCAGTTTGGCGGCTTCCTTTTCCACCGAGGCGGCCGTCGTAACGGCAAAAGTGGCAAAGCCGTCATCAGACGGTTTGCCGATAATTTGTCCGGCCGTTTCTAACATCTGTTGGGCCAAGTGCCCGTGCGTTACTAAAACAATTTTTACCATAATTAAAGTCCTATATCCCTATGAAATTCCGAAGCATTTAACCCTGCTTTGGTTAACCGTTGGGCCAGTTCGTGCGCCATAAAAACGCTGCGGTGTTTGCCGCCCGTACAGCCCATGGCAATCGTTAAATAACTTTTTCCCTCTTTAATATACTTAGGTATCAAATATTTAATTAAGTCTGCAAATTTTTCGGCAAATTCCTTGCTTTCCTTAAAGGACATAATGTACTGTTGCACTTCTTTATCCAAACCTGTTTTTTCGCGCAGTTCGGGAATATAGAACGGATTGGGTAAAAAGCGTACGTCCATTACAATATCGCAATCTTTTAAAATGCCGTTTTTAAAGCCGAACGATACCACGGTAATTTGCATATCCCCCTCGCGCGTAAGCCCCAGCAAGGCGGAAAGTTTTTCTTTGAGTTCGCCCAGTTTCAGGTCGGAGGTATCTATCACTTTGTCGGCCATAGTGCGGATGGGGCTCATCACCTTGCGTTCGTGCGCGATGGCGACGGCCAGTTTTTTGTGAATCGGGTGGCGGTGCTTGGTTTCCGAAAAACGGCGTATCAGGCACTCTTCCGAAGCATCTAAAAAGATGACCTTTACCACAAAATCATCCTTTACCATTGAGTTTAAAATCTTTGGCATTTCGCGCAGGCGGTCGCCCTCGCGCACGTCAATACCCAGGGCTACGTCGCGGCGTTCGCCGCTTTGTTTTAAATAGTTGGTAAAGTTTTTGAATAAGGCGAGCGGCAGATTGTCCACGCAATAAAAACCAAAGTCGCCAAAGATTTTCAGCGCCTGGGATTTGCCGGCTCCGCTCATACCCGTAATGATAAAAATCCGTCTTTGATTACTTGCCATTGGTCCCCTTCTTCATTTTATCCAAGATTTTTTGGCTAAATTCTTTGGCGGAAAAAATGCCTTGGCTTTTAAGTTGCTGGTTGAGCGCGGCCACTTCAATTAATACGGCCAGGTTTCGCCCCGGCGTAACGGGCAGCCCCAACGAAGGCACTTCTATCCCCAGAATATTAGTCGTTTTCTGCTCCACTCCCAGCCGGTCAATGGGTTGTTTGCTCGGGGAGGTGAGTACCACTTCCATATCAATATTGGTTTCGTCTAACGTAGAGCCTACGCCAAACAAAAGCGGTACGTCCAAAATCCCCAGCCCCCGTACTTCCATATAATGTTTTAACATTGTCGGGCAGGAGCCGACCAGAAAACGGCCAAACCGTTTTTGCACTTCTACTACATCATCAGCCACTAAAATATGTCCGCGCTTAATTAGTTCCAGCGCGCACTCACTTTTGCCGATACCCGCATCTCCGCGGATAAGTACGCCGATGCCGCTTACATCTACAAGCACGCCGTGCATATGTGTAACGGGCGATAATTTTTCGTCCAAAAAGCGGGAAAATTCCGCAATAAAAGCGGTGGACTCCATCTCCGTTTTAAGCACCGGCACGTCCGAACCCAAGCAGGCCTTTCTTATGGCGGGCAACGGGTCCAGCCCCGCAGTTGTAATCACGCAAGGTACTTGTCCTTCGCTCAACATTTTGGAAATGTTGGCACGCAGGCGGGTTTTGTTTTCCTTTTGGCAGAAGGCGTGTTCGCTGCGCCCGAACACTTGCACGGAATTGGGGCGGAAACTTTCCAAATGACCGCAAAGAGCCAGCCCCGGGCGGTTGACGTGCCCGAGTGTAATTTCGCGGTGGATATACCGTTTCCCGCAGACCAACTCCAAGTGGAGTCTTTCCACTTGGAGCAGTTCTGCTACGGTGATAGATTTGGTAAATTCCAAAGCCGCCCCCGTGTAGGCTATTTCTTCTTAATCGGTTTAATCAACCCGTAGGTGCCGTCCAGGCGCTTGAAGATTAAGTTGATTTGTTTGGAATCTTCGTCCAAGAACATCCAGAAGGAATACCCCAGGCGTTCCATTTCGTAGGCGGCATCTTCCGGATTCATCGGCGAAACTTCCACCTGCTTAATGACGGAGAATTTTACATCCGTCTGCGGCAAAATAAGGTGTTCGGCAAACGGATTGACATCCGCTTCTTTTACCGACTTTTTGGTTACTTTGCGTGCTTTGGCTTTATTTTTAATTTTTTTGGCCTGTGCTTCGGCTTTTACTGCCGCCGCATCAATGGCTTTGTAGAGGTTGTCTTCCACCGCGCTGGCGTTAATGGTGGTTTTAGCCCCGGTGTGCAGCACAATGTCGGCGCGCTGGTTGATTTTCTTTTCCACCGAAATCAGCACTTGGGCGGAAACAATATTGTCAAAAAAGTTTTCAATCTTGCTTACGCGCGTGTTGATAAATTCTTTGATGGCCGGAGTCAATTTAATGTTTTTGGCCGTAATTTTAATATCCATATTCCCTCCGTTATTCTTTTACGAGTGTATCCCCGTAGAGTTATTAAACCATTAATCAGCCCCGCTGTCAATTACGCGTACGGGGAACATACGCAACTGCACAAAATATGTTAGGGCGATTGGACCGCAAACGGCAGCGGTCGGAAATAAAAACACCTGCTGGTTAGGGCGGGTGTACCCGCGAACGGAAGAATTATTTGATGCGCCTCCGGGAACGTCGGTTAATATTAGTAGTGTAGGCGTTTTAGACGGAATTTCAAGCCCCGGCTTGCGTTTGCGGATAAATTTGTTAAGATATAAGTAAGCAAGATTCTTTTGCCCGCCGGGCAGTTCCGGCACAATTTGATGCTGTTTTTGGAAGCCTGTGTGGAACAGGTTGAGCCGTTCAGACGGCACAAGTCACTCCAAAGACAGCCGTATTTTAAACGCAATACGAGCGGCCTAATTACCCGCTTGTATTGCGTTGAATGCTCTTTGCCATATTTTTTATATGGCAAGGGCTACGGCTGTTTGCTTCGGGTTAGTGATGTGGCTCTGGCAACCGGCCGTTTTTGTTTCCTCACGGGCTTAAAAGAAGCCCGCTTCCTGCTTACACTTACCTTGATTGCTTCTTTATTATGTTTATAAGGCGTTTATTTGAAACGCGTGGGAAAAACCTCCGCCAAGAGTTTCCCGCGCGCCGCCCCGCGCGTCTTTTTGGCGCGCGGGGAAAGTTACTAAAAGGAGCAATTATGAAACCCCAAATATCAGTGCTGATTCCCGTATTAAACGCGGAGAAATATTTACCTTTGTGCTTGTCTTGTTTAACCAAACAGACCTTTGCAGATTTTGAAATTATCTGTATAGACTCCGCCTCTACCGACGGGTCCCTGGCTGTTTTGGCCCAAGCAGCCAAAGAGGATCCGCGCCTGCATTATGTTACGCAGCCCAATAAAGGTATTGCGGCTGCACGCAACGAGTTGGTCAAAAAAGCGCAAGGCAAATATTTGGCATTTGTAGATGCTGATGATTTTATTTTTCCCGCTTATTTGGAAAAATTGTATCACGCGGCCGAAACGGAGCAGGCTGAAATCAGCAAATGTTTTTTTCACGAAGTGGAGGAAAACGGTTTCCCGCGGTTGCAGGAGCATTGCCACAGCAGTTTTTACCGGTTGTGCGCGGAGGGCGACGGTGCGCGTTTCCGCGGCGGGTACGAAGATTCTGTGTTGTGGGGAAAATTGTTTTTGCGCGAGTGGTTTGTCAATCATCAATTTGAATTTTGGACGGGGCGGGTAGCCGAAGATTTTTGCGTGGTTATTTTGGCTTATCTGTATGCCAAAAAAATAGCGGTGGTGCCGGAAAAATTATACTGCTACCGCAAAGGCCACTCGGCCGCCATTACAGCCAATTCATATAATATGGCTGTCGGCGCGTTGCTCAATTTGGCAGACTTAAAAACGGATTTAATCCGCCGTCAAAAGTGGAACCGCCAAACGGCGCAGGAGTGGATGCGCGCCACCGTGTGGGGCATTTGCCGTTTTCGCAAATTCTCGTCGGCAAAAAGATTGGAACAGCAAGAATTGTTATTGCGTGCGTTTAAGTCGGCGCGCGAAAGTGTGGGGCAGTGCGGCGGGATTTCTTATTTGCGGTGGCGTATATTTTTTGTACTGGTAAAAATTTGCGGGAGAAAGAGTGTTTATTTTTGGAGCAAGATTTTTAGATGACAGCGGAATATCCGGTGGATTTTGTTGTCTTGTGGGTGAACGGGAACGACCCGGCTTTTGTTCGCGAGCGTAACAGATGGGCAGATTCCCCCGTGGTTCCGGCGCGGTTTGTACAGACGGATGAACTCCGTTATGTGCTGCGCAGTGTGGAAGAATATATGCCGTGGGTAACGCGTGTAGTGTTGGTAACTAACGGGCAAGTTCCTAAATGGCTTAACGTGAATCATCCGCGTTTAAAAATTTTGACGCACGCGGAGTTTATGCCTGCTTCCGCGTTGCCCACTTTTAATTCGTGTGCAATAGAAATGTCCGTAACAAAATGGGGCGGTTTGAGCGAACATTTTTTACTGGCAAATGATGATACTTTTGCGTTCCGCCCGGTGTCCAGGGAGTATTTTTTCCCCAGGCAAAACCGCGTGAATAATTACTATGCTTTTTATCCGTATAAAAAATACGAGGATACGGCTTACGGCAGACAACTGTTGGTTATCCGGGAACGGTTGAATAACTTTTTCCCGGGATTGCATTTCCCGTTGGAGCCTACGCATAATATTTCGGCTTATTTAAAAAAATCTCTTGCATTGGGCTGGATTTTGTTTGAAAAGGAGCTGGACGCAACGGTGCATAGCCGTTTCCGGCAAGACGGCAATATGAACTTCTATCTGTTTGCCTGTATGGCTGCTGTGCAAGGTTTGGGGTGTTGGAAGAAACGGCGGTTGTCGCGCCTGGGCTGTTCGGACGGATGTTGCTGGGAATTGTATCAAAACTTTGAGCGGGAAATAAATAAGTACCGCCCGCGGTTGGCCTGTTTAAACGATTCGGAAAATTGTGGCCCGCAGGACCGGGCTAAATTGGCCACATACTTGCAAAAGGTGTTCCCTTTGGCAAGTTGCTTTGAAAAATCATAAAGGGGCACAAAACGCTGGAGCAATGCGTGATGTCGTACAATGCGAGTTGCGCCCCTTCGCGTCTGGCAGAGCCTCGCGCGAAAAAAGTGTATGTGATGCGCGAGTGCCTTTGTCTGTGAAACACCCCGCAAAACTGCGGGGTGTTTTAAATTAGTTTATTTTGCGTTTACCATTTTTGCTCTGGAAATATCGCCTTTCTTATCTAAGAAATAGAGATATCCTTTTTCTTTTTTGATACCGCATTTTTCAACTTTTTTCGGTTTACCGCCTTTTTTGCCGCCTCTGGCCATTTGCACGCGGGCAATATCGCCGTCTTTGTCAATGTAGTAGAGGAAGCCGTCTTCGCGGTCCATACCGACTTTAAGTACTTTTTCTGCCATAGTGGATAATCCTCCTTTTAAGGAAAACAGTCTTACGAAAAAAGTCTAATAAAAAAATATACACTTTGCAAGGGGTTTTTTTCGTCGGCACTCTCTCGGCTGGTTGAAAAGGCCGTACGCGTAGGGCTGAATTTCCTCCTAAAATGCCTATATTATATAGGGAAATGGTATAATCAAAGTATATCTGCCAATAGGGGACGTTATGTATTTAAAAGCGATTGAAATCCAAGGTTTTAAATCTTTTGCCGACAAATCCCGCCTGGACTTTGAACCGGGCATTACTTGTGTGGTGGGACCAAACGGGTGCGGAAAATCAAACGTGATTGACTCCGTGCGTTGGGCCATCGGCGAGATGAGTTGGAAGTCCCTCCGCTCTGCTTCTATGGTGGATATTATCTTTAACGGTACGGCCAAGCGCGCGCCCTTAAATATGGCCCAAGTCAGTATGGTGTTTGATAACGCTTCGCGCCAGTTGCCGCTTGATTTTAATGAAATTACCGTTACGCGCAAAATTTTCCGCTCCGGCGAAAGTGAATATTATTTAAACAAAGTCCAATGCCGCCTGCGCGATATCCGGGATTTGTTTTTAGATACAGGTATCGGCGGAGAAGGATATGCCATTATTGACCAGGGCGGCGTAGAAAGCGTCCTGTCCGCCTCGGCCGAACAGCGCCGGGAAATGTTTGAAGAGGTCGCGGGGGTTTCTAAATATAAAGCCAAACGCGAGGAGTGCATTAAACGCTTGGAACGCGTAGATTTAGACCTGGCCCGTTTGGCGGATACGGTGGCGCTGATTGATGAACAAATTAAAAAATTGGACAGCGAAGCCAAAAAGGCCCGTTTGTACCAAAAGTATCGCGAGGAATTAAAGGAAAGCGAAATTGCAATTTCCGTCTGTTCTATTAAAGAGTCCGATGGTTTAATTGCCAAGCACTCCGGCGAATTAGCCCCGGTGGTAAAAAAACTGGAAGATTTGGAAGCCCGTATTTCCGCACAGGAAGGGGCTGCCGCTGCGCTTGATTTGAATCTCACGCACAAGCAAAAAGAAGCCGCCGAATTTAACGAAAAAATTTCTGCCAGCAAATACCAGGTCGGTTTGTTGGAAGGCGCTATTAAAAATTGCGACAACCTGACTAACGAATTAACCGCACAAGTAGCCGCTTCGGGCGCGGAAGCCCAACGCGGGCAAAACCGCTTGCAGGAATTAGTCCCTGCGCTTGCCCAACTCAAAGAGCAGTTGGCGGCTGTTTCGGCAGAATTAACCCCCTTGCAGACCCATTACAACGAACAAACGGCCCAGGCGCAAAAAATGGAAAATGATTTGCGTGCGGCGGAAGCGCAGTTGCAGCGTTCGTCCGGCGAATTGATGTCGCTCGTACAAAAACAAATGGAGGCCGAAAACCGGATTTCTTTGGAAGAGTCCTCTATGCAACGCGAAAATGAAGATTTAATTTCGGCCGAAAAAACGAGCCAAGCCCAACAGGCCGGCTTGGCGGGAATCCAAAAAAGTTTGCAGGAAATTTCTGCCCGCGTACAAACCAAACAAACCGAAGCCAACCAAGCGCGCGAAGCCATTGTAAGCGGAGAGGAAAACGTACGGAAATTACAGGGGCTACGCTCCTCTTTAAATGAAAAACTTTCTGCCGTAAAATCAGCCCGCGCCGCTCTTTCCGCCAAGTTGGAGATGATTCAAACCCAGGGCAAAAATGACCCATATTGGGTAGGGGCCAAAACGGTGGCCGAAAGGGGCCTTTCCGGAGTTAAGGGGACATTAAGAAAAGCCTTAAAATACCCCGCCGCGTTAGGTGTAGCGGTGGAGGAAGCCTTCGGCAAGTATTTAGATGCCGTTCTGTGCGAGAACGTACAAACGGTGGAACAGGCTTTATCCCTTTTAAAACAGCACGGTAAGGCCCGTGCTAAATTTATTGTTTTAAACCAAGTGCCTGCCACCCCGGAAACCCCGGCAGAAAACGCACTTAAAAACCAATTAAAATACCAACCTGAACTGGAAAATTTAATCAACTTTATTATCGGCGGTTATTCGTACGGGGACGGAACCGTAAAAGGCGGGTTCTTTATCGGCGGCGGTGCGGAAGATATTCGTGCGCCGGAAGCCTATTGGGGCGAGGAAGAAACCGTCCGTGGCGAAATGACGGTTAAGGCCGCGGAAGAAGATGCCGTTTCCAAGGAAATTATTGCCAATTATGAAATGCTGTCCAAGGCGGAAGAAAATTTAAAAAATTTGCGCATAAAATCGCAGGAAGCCGTCTTGGCTTTAAACTCCGTACAGAACGAGCGTGCCAACAAAGAGCGCGAACTGCGCGCTACGCAAGATGCGTTAAACCGCGCCGCCCAGCGCAAGCAGGAAATTACGTTGCGCGTGGACAACCGCAAACGGAACGTGGAAACCCTTAAACAAAATCTGGCAGATTTGAAACGCCTCCACGCAGAAGCCGTTTCGCGTGGAGAGGAATTAAAAAAATCTCAAATTACGCTGCGCGAAAATGCCGAAAAATTAAAGGGAGAAATTAACGCGTTAAGCGCAAAACTCTACGAAGTAAAAATCAAAAAAAACAATGTGGAATTGGATTTAAAATCCACGGAATATGAATTTAACAGTTTAACTGCTAGTGAGGGTCAACGCAACCAAAAAATCGCGTCGGCCAATTTGCGCCTAAAAAGTTTAGCCGAAGAAAAACTTTCCACACAGGCCAAACTATCCACCGAGCGCGACACCTTGGCCAAGTTGGAAATTGACGAACATAAAATGCGCGCCGATTTGGAAACGCTTAAAAAAGATTACAGCGATAAATTGTCCGCTTTAAATGCGTGCAAAAAAGAATCGTCCGACCTGACAATAAAAAGAAACGATTTGGAAAATGCTCTTTCCAACGCGCGCCGCCAGCGGACCACGGTGGTAAATAACTTGTTTGAAAGTTGGAATATTACTCCCGAGGAAGCACAACTGAATTACGGCGATAAAACGGTGGATTACGAGCGCGTAAAAATGATGAGAAAGCGCATTGAAAATATGGGCGCTGTCAATATGACCGCACCAGAAGAATATGATGCTCTTACGGAAAGAAATGCTTTCCTGCGTACACAAATAGCGGACTTGGAAAGCGCAAAAAAAGATTTAAAGTCCGCCATTAATAAAATTAACCAAACCACGCGCGAAAACTTTAAATATACTTTTGAACAAGTGCGTATGCACTTTAAAAATATTTACCAAACGCTTTTTCGCGGCGGTGAGTGCGATTTGGTGCTTACCCAGCCGGACAATCTTTTGGAAACGGGTATTGAAATTTATGCCCAACCTCCGGGTAAAAAATTGCTCAATATAACCTCTATGTCCGGAGGGGAAAAAACCCTTACCGCTATGTCCTTGCTGTTTGCGTTCTTTACGCACAACCCGTCGCCGTTCTGTATTATGGACGAAGCCGACGCCGCCTTGGACGAGGCCAATGTGGAGCGTTATGTAAACTTGATTAAAGAGTTCGCCAAAACCACACAGTTTATCGTGGTAACGCACAACAAACGTACAATGGAATCGGCCCGTATGCTTTATGGTATCACGATGGAAGAAAGCGGGGTGTCAAAGGTAATGTCCGTCAATTTGGCCGAGCGCAACCCCGAAGCCGACCAAAAAAAGGAAGCCATTGAGGCCTTGGCGGAGGCATAATGAAAATAGGGGTGTTTTCGGACGTACACAGTAATTTGGAAGCATTAAATGCCTGTCTGGCCCGCTACGAACAAGAGGGCGTAGATCATTTTATTTACTGCGGGGATATTATCGGTTACGGACCGGACCCCGAGGAGTGCGTAAAGAAAATATCCTCTTTAAATTTACTTGCCTGCGTGTTGGGCAACCACGATGCTGTTTTTGTGCAGCCCGAATTAGAGATGTTGTTTAACTACGATGCCAAAATTGCGCTGGATGAAAATAAAAAACATTTAAGCGAAAAATCCATCCGCTATTTAACTGCGTTGCCTACCGTGGCCCGCGGGGAAGGTTTTACTGCTGTGCACGGTACGCCCAACGAACCGATAAAGGAATATTTTTCCAGTTGCGCGCAATTCCGCGCCTCCTATGACAAGTGGCAGGGGAAAATCTGCTTTGTGGGGCACTCCCATTTGCCCTTTTATATTCGCGGTACGCAAAACTCGTGCGTTATTTATTTATGTAAGCGCGAAGATGCTACCGTGCATTTGTCTGACAAAATGCGCTATGTGTTAAATCCGGGTTCTGTGGGCAAACCGCGCGACTTAAATCCGCACGCTTCTTTCAGCATTTGGGATACCGAAAAAAACACTTTCCGTTTTATCCGCCAGCCGTATGATTTTGCCCCTACGCAGAAAAAAATGCAGGAGCGGAAGTTTCCTGCATTTTTAATCAACAGTTTGGCGCACGGCCTGTAATCATTTTATTTTGGTTTTCGTATATTGAACGAGAGCATTTGCCGCCGCCCCGGCGGTAATGCACAGTGCAAATTCAAACGGCGCGCGGAAGCGTGCATATGCCCCGAAAAACACCGAGCCGATACCCCAAAAGTACAAGCAATATACGAGCAGGAAAAATGTTTCCGTGCGGCGCGTTTTCCACAGCAGCAAAAAGCCGCCCATACTGCACAGTACCAGTAGAAAGACCTCTCCCGCACTGATGGTAAAAAGGAGTTTATTGGCCGTGGTTTTAAGCCAATTTTCGTGTAAGGCTGCGGTGTGATTGAGCATTTGCCCGTCTAATTCTTCTTCGGGAATTGCTCCGCCGGTCAGCAGGCGCGAACAGTGGACGAAATTCGCCCCAAAAAGTGTTTTGACAGCCCATAAAGGCGCGCGGGAAAGTTTATAGAAAAACGATTCTTGTATAAGCGGCTTTGCCATAGCCTTATATAACCGCACTTGTTCGGTTGGGGGGAGAGAATTAAAACCGGGCGGGAGTGCATTTTCCAGTAATTGGTGTGATTGCGGAACAGACAAATTATATTTGTGAGCCAAATAATCTTCGTTCCACATATACAGATTATACGCGCCCACGGACGTAAAGCCACCGAAGCCTGTTTGAACCGAATTTCTCACTTGCCACGCGCCGACAAGTATTAATAAGGGAACAAAGAAAAACGCGGCAATTTTCCACGCCGGGAAGCGTACCAATTTGGCGGCTGAAAAACATACCAAAATAATAGTGCTTGCAAACATAAAATAGTATGCGGCCGGGCGCACATAAACGGCACTTGATAAAAAAAGTGCGGCTAAAAAAAGTTTATGCCTGGCGGGTTTCAGCAAAAAATTTACCGTAAAATAAACAAACCAAGATAGCAAAAAGGCACATAAAATTTCCGTCAGCACCGCAAACGATAGGGAAAAATACAACACGCTTGCCGCACAAAAAAGGGCCGCCGCCCGGGCCGCGTGTTTGCCGTTTAACTTTTCCGCCGTCATATAAACCGGGATAAGCAGGGCTAGCGATAAAAGATTTTGCACTAACACTACGGCCCACGTCATATTGTGGAAAAGTGTTTGGACAACAGCCAAAAAGAAGGGGTATCCCGGTGTGCGCAACAGCATCGGCGCGGCGGTTACCGCTTCCCACATTTGCCCGTATTCCAGCCACGTTTGCGCCGGATATACATAAGTCAGCGAATCGGGAAAGGCTAAAATTTTCTCCCCCAGCGGGTGAAAATAAAATACCCCGGCCAATGCCGCCCCTTTTACAAGGGCCAGCGCAGTAAAAACATACCAAAAAACTTTATCTTTATAAAAACGCATATGCTTATTGTATGAAAAAGAAACCTCTCCCGCAAAACTGCGCTTTCTTAAAATGGTAAAATATAAATAACGATACAGCGCGTCCCGCAATCTATGGCCCGCTCCGCGCTGTGTGGGAGGCTATTATGAGTATTTTTGAAGCGTTAATGATGTTAGGTTTCGGTCTTGCGTGGCCGTTTAATATTTCGCGCTCCTTGCGCACGAAAACAGCCGCCGGCAAAAGTTTCCTGTTTATGGGAACGATTGAATTTGCCTATGTGTGCGGGATGATTCATAAAATTTTGCACAATTTTGACTGGGTCTTTTGGCTCTATGTGCTTAACTTTGTAATGGTGCTGGTGGACTTTTGCTTAATGGTGCGTTACACCAAATTGGACGTTTTCCGCAAGCGCCACGCGGATTTGAAGGCCAAACGCCACCGCGAACGGCTGCAAAAAGCCAAACAAAATTAATTTTACTCCCCGCTTTTTGCGGGGAATTTTTTATTTGTGCAAAAGGCGGCGCCTCGGTGCGTTTCTTTCCGGCGGCGGGATGGTTCTATAAACCCCGTTTTTCTAAACGTTTTTTCTGCGGGCGAAAACTCGCCTAAAAAGATATAATAAAAGAAATTCAACCCTCTCCGTAGTAAAGCGAGGTTTTATGATTAGATTTAACTGCGATTACAGCGAAGGCGCCCACCCGCGTATTTTGGAAAAGTTGGCGCAAACCAATTTAGAGCAAGCACCCGGCTATGGGCAAGATACTTATTGCCGCCAAGCGGCTGATTTAATTAAATCTCTGTGTCAAACGCCCCAGGCCGAGGTGCATTTTTTAGCAGGAGGAACGCAAACCAACCTGACGGTTATTGCGGCTTGCCTGCGTCCGTACCAAACGGTTATTTCCGCAGATTCCGGGCATATTAACGTGCACGAAACGGGCGCGATTGAAGCCACGGGCCACCGTATTTTGACGGTGCCGGAGCAGAACGGAAAATTAACGGCGGAGCAAATTGCCCGCTGTTGCAAGGAACATTGGTTGGACGATAATCCGGAATTTGCTCCGCAGCCCAAACTCGTCTATATTTCCTTTCCTACGGAATACGGTACGCTGTATTCCAAAGAGGAACTTTCTGCTATCCGCCGCGTGTGCGACGAGAACAATCTCTTTTTGTTTGCGGACGGCGCGCGTTTGGGCTATGGTTTGGAAGCCCCCGGAAACGACGTTACGCTTGCGGACTTAGCCGCTTGCTGTGATGTGTTTTATATCGGCGGCACGAAAATCGGCGCGTTATTAGGGGAAGCGGTGGTAATTGTAAACCCCAAACTCCAAAAGGATTTCCGCTATTTTATGAAGCAAAAAGGCGCGATGCTTGCCAAAGGGCGTATTTTGGGCATTCAATTTTTAGCCTTATTTGAGGACGGCCTGTATTTTAAACTTTCTAAACACGCTGACGAAATGGCGCAGATTATCCGCCAAGCGTGTGCGGAATGCGGATTTGAGTTTTTGTACGACTCTCCCACTAACCAACAATTTCCTATTATGCCAGATGACCTTATCAAGCAGTTAGAGGAGTTGTATGCGTTTTCGCACACCAAGCGTTTAGACCACCGCCGCAGTGCGATACGCATTTGCACCAGTTGGGCTACCCGCCGGGAGGATGTGGAGCAACTGGTAGCCGATATCCACAAATACGCAGGGAAATAATATGTTACACATTGGGTGCCATTTGTCGTCTTCCAAGGGTTTTAAGGCAATGGGCGAAACCGCATTGTCTATCGGGGCGGATACGTTTCAATTCTTTACGCGCAACCCGCGCGGAAGCCAGGCCAAGCCGATAGACCCGCAAGATGCCACCGCCTTATGCAAATTGCTTTCGGAAAAGCATTTTGCACCCGTTATTGCGCACGCACCTTATACGCTTAACCCCGCTTCCGCCGACCCCAAAACGCGCGAATTTGCCCGCCAGACCTTGGCAGACGATTTGCAGCGTATGGAATATGTGCCGGGAAACCTGTATAATCTTCACCCGGGCAGCCACGTCGGGCAAGGCGCAGAAAAAGGCATTGAACTGATTGTAGAAACGCTAAACGAAATTTTAACGCCTAATCTGCATACTACGGTGCTTTTGGAAACTATGTCCGGCAAGGGGAGCGAAATTGGGCGGACTTTTGACGAGTTAAAAAAGATTTTGGACGGCGTAAAACTCAATCATCTGCTGGGGGTATGTATGGATACCTGCCACATACACGATGCCGGCTATTCCCTGGTGCATTTAGACGATACTTTGGCGGAATTTGATAAGCAAATAGGCCTGCCCTTGTTAAAGGCTGTTCACTTAAACGATAGTTTGAACCCGCAGGGGGCGCATAAGGACCGCCACGCCTGTATCGGTCAAGGCACTATCGGCCTAGATACTTTGGCGGGTGTAATTAACCACCCGGCCTTAAAGCATTTACCGTTTTGTTTGGAAACCCCCAACGATTTGGCGGGCTATGAAAGGGAAATTAAACTTTTGCGCGGGCTATATAAGGAATAACTACTTGGTTTTAACCACCAGCATTAGGCTGTACCCGCCCACCCAAAACGCGGCCCAACTTCTGGGCAGTAAATAGTGTGCCAGCAACCGTATGCACATACCGATACGGCTTTTTAGGCCGGTCAGTTGCGGCGGTCGCTCTACATATTTATTGGTATAGTGATAATGCAAAATCTGCCAACCGCGCTTTTTTAAAAGTCTTTTTAAATACCTTGCTGTAAAAAAATGGATATGTCCCACAGTTTGATATTCTTCTTCTAAAATTTCAGGCTTGATAAGCGTCCGGAACGATAAATCCAGCGGAATATGCAAAATAAGCACCGGGGCTTTTTGAGCCAGTTCCTCCAAAAAACGCTCCATATCCGGGATGTGCTCCACTACATCTATGGCTAGGGCCGTATCAAAAGAACCTTTGGCCCACGCTTCGCAAAAGAAATTTACATTGGCAGGCGCGTGTTGTTTGGCAATACTAATGGCCTGTGGGGAAATATCACACCCGGTAAAGAGCATATCCGGGCGGTGGTGCGCCCAATGGTTAATGAGTGCACCCGCTCCACAACCCGCGTCCAGTACTGTGCGGGGGGATAAGCGGGCCTTTTTTACGGCCTGTAAAACGTGCGACAGTTTCCACGCTGAATCTTGCGTGTGCCAACCGGGGTTTTGCAGGAGATATTTTCCGTCTGTATAGCGGGACATACCCTTATTATACCTTTTACCTATTATATAAGGGGCTTCTTTTACAAAAAAACCTTTCCTTTTGGCCTAAATTCTGTATAATAGGGATATATTGCTTTTTTTATAATACAAATTGGAGGATAAATGAGAAAGTTTCTCGTTGCAGTTTTCTTTGTGTTGTTTGCTCCTTTACTTGTGAGTGCGGGCCAAGATATTCAAGGCAACTGGGACGGCCACAACCATCATCGTGAAATAACCGATAATACCAACGATAATAAATCATTGGCTATTGTCGGGGCCGGTTCATTAAATACGGGGGATATTCAAGGGGCGTCCCTTACCGTAAATGGCAAAGATATCAATGTCAGAACTGATGATGTCGCGGATAAGGTTTACAAATCGGTTACGCACAGCCCCAATAACAAATTTGAAACCCCGACTTCGGGCAATCCTACCAACGGCGCATATATAGCTGGCGGTGCGGCGTACAACAATAATGTTACTAACAACTCTGTGAGTATGACGGGCACGAACCTGACGGGCAGAAATGTAATGGGTGGTGCGGCTTTAATGTTATACGAGGATGACCGCTTTGGCGAAGCGTCGGCCAACAACAACTCCGTTTCTATTAGTGGTGGCGCGGTCAATTCTTATACCTTTACGCCTACCGGAATACCTGAACCCCAAGTATTGGGCGGAAACGTGTACGGCGGTTATACCAAATTTTCTAAGGGCTCGGCTAATAACAATACGGTTTCTATTACAAACGGCGCGACCGTACAGGGGGACGTTATCGGCGGGTTTACCGATGAACGCTTGACTGACGAAGATGTGGAAACGGAGGATGTAATTGGCACCAATGCTAGTGGCAACTATGTGCTCGTAAAAGATTCTGCTGTAGGAGGCACGGTGGCGGGTGCCAAGGGCGCGGCTACGGCCGAAAACAATACGGTTGTTATTGATAATTCTACCGTAGCTTCCGTAGAGGGTGCCGTCAAAGGGCGCGGCGTGGCGGATAGTTCCGTTTCTGTTGTAAACATGGACAATAACACTGTTATCGTTAGAAATAACAGTACCGTCACGAATTTGGCAGTGGCTGTAAACGGCACGTCTGTAAACGCTAAAGGCAATACCTTGACGTTGGATAACTCCACCGTGAATATGGCTTCTATTTATGCGGTAAAAATGGGTTTAAATAAGGATGTGAAAGGCAATTTAGTAGGTGCTACCGTCGGCGATAATGCCTTGAATCTGAACAATATTAACGGAACCTTTAACGAATTGGGCGGTTCTGTCAATTTGGCCGGCACAGCCAACGGCAACGTAGTAAATGTAACCAATTCCACCTTGACGTTAAGCAACCCCGGTAAATTTTTTGGCGACACGCTAGACTTAAACACTTTATCCGCCAATCAACTTTTGTCTACGGATATTCCCACGGACAAAGGTGCTATCTTTGGTGGTGCGAGTATGACCTATACCCGCAAAGTAAATTCTACTCCCACAGAAGAAGCACCGGAAGAGGAAAAAGTTTCTATCGGTGGGACCAATAGCGACAATAACACCGTTTCTCTTGCGGGTGGCGATTCTGTAAAAGACGTAAAAGCCAATGTGTTTGGTGGTTTCTCGGCTTATATTAATGAAGTAAATTACCAAACGAAAGACGATTCCGGCGTTATTACCACGGTTAAGAAAGAGGGTTTAGTTACTAAGACCACCTCTTCCGATCCGGATGCCGAAGAAGGGACGGACGAAGCGAAGCAAATTGACGATGTGTATTCCGCATCCAACAACACGGTTGTTTTGGATAACGTAAAATTCAACGGTAAAGTATATGGCGGTTATGTATATGGTGCCGAACTGAAAGACCAAAAGAAGCTTACCAAAAATAACACCGTGATTTTGCGTAACAAAGTGGAGTTAGATCCGACTGCTGTAATCTATGGCGGCAATAACGGACAAGGAGTTTCCACCAACCAGTTGGTCTTTGACCGTACGATTGGTACATTTACCAACAAAGACCAGTTCCAAAACTTTAACAACTGGTGGACTATCAACGCGGACTTTAAGACCGACCTGCATTTTGACTTCGGTGTCTATGCCAATATGACGCTTGATAAATCCACGATGAAGGAAGATTCCAAGACGGTTGTTACCACCGTTACCAGTGCGGATTTGACCAATGTTCGCGAAGGTGATATCGTGTATAATTTGGTGGATAGCGGTGTTGTGTTAACCCAAAAGAAAGTGGGTGTATATTCCTATGATTTGACCCCTACTAAAGGCAGCACCGGGAATGAAATTCTCTGGACGCTTACCAGCACGAAGGATAAAGCCAATGCCGAAGTGTACGGACAGTTGCCGCTCGTCGGTTTGGCCTTAATCAGCGAAGGCCCGGAAATGCTCACCCAAACCTTAAACGATTTGTGGAAGAGCGATACTGAGCAGAACACCTTTATTAACGGCGGTTACCACCACACCCGCTACGAAACGGGCAGCGGTTTTGACTTGGATTCCGGCCTTACCCAAGCAGGCGCCTGGAAGAAATTTACGAACGATTGGGCCTTGGGTATTTTTGCTAAATATGCGGGCGGTTCTTATAAAACCTTCCCCATTAAAGTTACCGGCGATGCCAATGTGTTCGGCGGCGGGCTGATGACCTCCTTGCGTTACAGCGAAACGGGCCGCTTGGAAGCCACGGTGGAAGCCGGCTATGTGGATGCCAAGTTTGAATCCTCCGAACTTTTATCCACCTTTAAGACCAAAGGAATGTATTACGGCGCCAGCGCGGGCTTTGTGGAAAACCCGTTGGAAGATTTGAGCCTGTATGCCAACTTCAACTGGAAGCGCAAAGCCTCCGACGACATTACCGACGACTTGGACCAGAAAATCAAGTTTGATACCTTGCAGAGTATGGCCCTGCGCTTTGGCGGCGATTATGCCTTTAACTTTGTGGATTGGAAGGGTGTAATTCCTTCTATCGGTGCAAGCGCGATTTACGAAATGGACGGCGAATCTACCGTTACGGTGGAAGATGTTAAGAGCAGCGAAGCCTCTATGAAAGGTATGAGCGGCCGCGGCCAGATTTCGTTGGCCTATCACAACCAGGACACTTTCTTGCCCTTGCATTCCGTACTGACTGTTTACGGTCAAGTGGGCAAACGCGAAGGTTTTGGCGGTGAAGTGAACATTTCGTTTGAGTTCTAAACAAAAATCAAACGTAAATTTTGGTAAAGGCCCTTCGGGGCCTTTACTGTTTTAAAAAAAGTTGCACACAAAGATAAAAATTGTTATAATAAATATGTAGTCATTAAGGGCCTGTAGCTCAGCTGGGAGAGCGCCTGCATGGCATGCAGGAGGTCGCAAG
>OIZS01000238.1_pt1 | contig 26925 bp, 23 predicted proteins | sample 1588641 | NCBI WGS metagenome assembly OIZS01 (sample SAMN03283240) | human gut metagenome | biome: human-associated habitat; material: feces | host: Homo sapiens | place: Peru | collected 2012
CCCCGGCGGGAGTTGAACTCGCAACCTTCTCCTTAGGACGGAGCCGCTCTATCCAATTGAGCTACGGGGGCGTAAAACAGTTATTTAGCAGCCTTTTTGATGCGTTTACCGGCTTTTTTAGCCTTTGCCGCAGGAGATGTCTTGCCTTTCGCGTGCGCCTTTTTAACGGTTGTTTTGGGCGCAGGTTTCCGCGTGGACACTTTTTTTACAACGTCTTTTACCGCACTTTTTTTAGCGGACGATTTTTTATCCGTTTTTTTAGCAACAGCCTTTTTTGCTTCGTTCGCTTTTTGTTGGGCAATCAGCACGGCCCGCTGTTTTAACAGTTTTGCAAGCGGGCTTTTGTCTATTGTTTGGCCCAAAATATTTGTTTTTAAGCGCGGCTGCATGGCTGTATGCAGTTTGCGTGTGCGTAAATCCAGGGCGGCGGGTTCCAAAATGCCCGCTTTATAGGCTTCTTTGCGCAGGGTGTTTACGGCTCGTTCCTCTATTTGGCGTACCCGCTCGCGCGACAAACCCAAAATATCCGCCACTTCGCCCAGTGTTTTGGGCTCATTATCGTCCAGTCCGTAGCGCATAATAAGCACCTGGCGGTCCCGGTCGTTTAAATCAGCCATACTTTTTTTGATGCTGTTTTGGTTTTCATTTTTAAGAAAAACATCGTGGGGATTGCCTTTTCCGTCGTCGCTGATTAAATCTTCCAGGGTGGTTTCGTCCTCATCGTGAATCAGCGTAGTGAGAGAATCAACCCCTTTTGCGGCATTTAAAGTGTCCATAATAGACTTTACCTGCCGCGCGGTCAAATTGAGTTCTGCCGCCATTTCGTTTAAGGACGGGTCGCGCCCGTTGGCTTCCTTCAACTCGTTCCACGCGCGGAACCATTTTTTTAAATTTCCCCACGCGTGCGACGGAATTTTGATAGAGCCGGATTGTTCCTCAATATATTTGCGGATATATTGCTCTATCCAATACACGGCATAAGTGGAAAAACGGTAGCCTTTTTCGGGTTCAAATTTATCAATCGCTTGCAGAAGCCCCAGATTGCCTTCTTCAATCAAATCCATCAGGTCCATACCCGGGCGCTGGAAACGCTTTGCCGTCGGAATAACCAACCGCAAATTCATTTCCATAATTTTATTTTTAGCATCTTTATTGCCTTGTTTGGCAAGTTTCCACAACCGGGTCATTTCGTTCCGGTCCAGTTCTTGGGTGATTTTACCCAAATGCTTAAAATATTCGTTTACACTATCAAGCGACTCGTTTTCCATATACAATATAATATCAAACTTTTTGACGGTGCGAAAGGTTTTTGCCTATAAAACCATACACAAAACGCCCGCCGTAATCAGTCCGCTGCCAAGCCACACTTTCAGACTGACAACTTCGTGCAAAAATAAAACAGATAACAAAATTGCCAGCACCACGCTGAATTTATCTACCGACACCACACGCGAGACCGTGCCCATTTGGAGTGCTTTATAAAAAAACAGCCACGAACCGCCTGTCGTTAAACCGGACAAGATTAAAAAGGTCCAACTTTTTGGGCTAACTAGGGTCAACTGTTTGTTCGTGCCCGTCATCCATACTATGCCCCACGCCAAAACTAATATTACCGTTGTGCGGATGGCTGTCGCTAGGTTGGAGTTTACACCGTCCACACCCACTTTGGCCAGTACGGAGGTAAGCGCAGCAAAGAGTGCTGATAAGAACGCATATACAAACCACATTTTTTGAGTTCTCCTTGCTTATATTTTATCACTTTCACTACTTTCCCTACGCGAACGGGAAAAATAGTGTTATAATAAAAAAAGCAGTATGCCAATTTTATGGGAGGAAATATGTCCACAGAAAGACCGTCTAAGACTTTTCTGCAAATAATGTTTATGTGTTTGGGTTTCTTTGGAATCCAATTCGGCTGGGCTTTGCAAATGGGAAATATGAGCGCCATTTATTCGCGTTTGGGCGCGAGTGAGGACCAAATTCCTATGTTGTGGCTGGCTGCCCCGGTTACCGGTTTGCTCGTTCAGCCGTTGGTGGGGTATTTTAGCGATAGAACCTGGTGCCGCTTGGGCCGCCGCCGCCCATACTTTTTGGGTGGGGCTATTTTCTCTATGTTTGCGCTTTTTTTAATGCCACAGGCCTCAGCAATTTGGATGGCAGTTATTGCCCTGTGGATATTGGATACATCGGTCAACGTGAGTATGGAGCCGTTCCGCGCGTTTGTGGGGGATATTTTGCCGGAAGCGCAGCGCAAGACGGGTTATGCTATGCAGAGCGTAATGATTGGCGCGGGGGCGGTAATTGCTTCTTTTCTGCCGCAGATTTTGACGGCTGTCGGCGTCAGCACCGAAGCCCCGCTGGGGCACATCCCCAATACGGTTAAATATTCGTTTTACATTGGTGCGTTGGTGCTGATTGCGGCGATTTTGGCTACGATTAAAACGACGCCTGAATATCCTCCGGCCGATATGGCGGAATTTAATAATCTCAAAAAACAAGCGTTTAATCCGTTTAAAACAGTGCGGGAAATGTGCCGCGCGTTTATCACAATGCCCGTTACAATGCGCCGTTTGGCTGTGGTGCAGTTTTTTACTTGGGCGGCCTTTATGGTAATGTGGGTATATTTTACGCCGGGTATTGCTTCGGGCGTATTCCACGCCGCACCGGGTACGGCGGCCTACGAAACTGCCGCCAACTGGGGCAGTTCCTGCTTTGGCATTTATAATGGCGTGGCGTTCGTGTTTGCTTTTGTCTTGCTGTGGCTGACCACTAAGTTTTCCGCCAAGGCGATACACATTGCCTGCTTGACGGTGGGCGGTTTGGGTTTGGGTTCCTTGGGGCTTACGCTGTTGGGCGTGCAGTTTACACAAATGGGGCTTATCTTCCCGATGATTTGCATCGGTATTGCGTGGAGCAGTATTTTGTCTATGCCGTATGCAATGCTTTCCAATGCGCTCCCGGCGGACAAAATGGGGTTTTATATGGGCGTGTTTAACTTTTTTATCGTAATCCCGCAGATCTGCGTAAACCTCTTTTTCGGCCCGTTTATGAAGTATGTTTTAGGTGGCAGTGCGATTGCCGCCGTAGGCGTGGGCGGACTCTTTTTATTCGTGGCGGCGCTGTTTACCTTGCGGGTGCACGACCGCCAAACGCAGGAGTAAATGATGAAAATTTCCTTTCGTTTGTCTTATAATACAGTATGGGGCGAGACGCTCCACGCCGTTTTGTACCGTGCCCAAGCGGGCGCGAACGAGCGCAAAATAAATATCCCGCTATCTACGCAGGACGGTAAAATTTGGACGGGAAGTATTTTGTTGCTTTTTAAGCAGCCTGCCGTTATGGCGTATCATTACGAAGTGCGCCGAAAGGATAAAACCGTTCGTCGGGAGTGGCAAAAGGTGGAGCGGCTTTTGTCCGTTTCTCCCTCTATTTCGGCCTATTATTTAAATGATGCTTGGCGTGATTTGCCCGCGCAAGCGCATTTGTATTCATCCGCAGTAACCGAAGTGTTTCGTCCTCAATCTGTTACGCAAACGCCCTTGCCGCTTTTTAAGCGTACGCTTTCATTGCGGGTGCAAGCGCCGTATGATGGAGATTTGTACCTCTGCGGTAGTACGGAGCAACTGGGAAACTGGAATCCCGCCAAGGCCCTGCCGCTTACGTGTACGCAACTAAATGAGTGGGAGATAGTGCTAAATGCCGATGAGCAAATTTTTCCGGCGGAATATAAGTTTATTGCAAAGAGTAACGGCGCGGTGTTGTGGGAAGACGGCTTTAACCGCACATTAGATAATCCGCCGTTAAAGGCGGGCGAAGTTTTTGTCCGGCAAGATTTATCTCCCCGTTTTACGGGTGAAGTTCCGGTGCGTGCGGCGGGAGTGGTTGTCCCCGTATTTTCGCTGCGCAGTGAGGACGGTTGTGGTGTAGGCGATTTCGGCGACTTAAAAAAATTAGCAGATTGGACGCAAAAAACGGGACAAAAGGTAATTCAAATTTTGCCCCTAAACGATACCACGCTTACGCACACTTGGCAGGACTCTTACCCATATAATGCCGTCAGTGTGTATGCGTTGCACCCATTGTATGCGGATGTGCGCCTTTTGCCTGGCGGTAATAAATCCCTGGAAAAGGAGCGCAAAGAAATAAATGAATTACCGCAGGTGGATTACGAAAGAACCCTGCAATTAAAATTGGAATATTTAAAAAGGGCCTTTTTAACCGAAGGAAAAAAGATTTTATCTACGCCGCAGTTTCGCCGCTTTTTTGCGCAAAATACGCATTGGCTGCCTGCATATGCTATGTTTTGCACCTTGCGGGACCATTATAAAACGGCGGATTTTTCCAAGTGGGGAAAATATGCCAAATTTTCGCATAACGATTTGGTGGCCTTTTGCAAGCCGGGCGCCAAGGAATATGGCACGGTGTGTTTTTGGTATTATGTGCAATTTTTGCTCCATTGCCAACTAAGTGAGGCGGCCCGGTATGCCCGCCAAAAAGGGATTATTTTAAAGGGGGATATTCCGATAGGAGTTTCTCCCAACAGTGCGGAAGCGTGGGCGGAGCCGCAACTCTTTTACCTAAACACGCAATCGGGTGCTCCGCCGGATGATTTTTCCGCCACAGGGCAAACTTGGGGGTTCCCTACTTACAATTGGGATGCAATGGCGCAAAACGGTTACCGTTGGTGGACTCGGCGGTTGGTTCATATGGCGCAATATTTTGATGCGTACCGCATTGACCATGTATTGGGCTTCTTCCGCATTTGGCAAATTCCGTTGCACGCCGTACAGGGGCTTCTGGGGCAGTTTGCGCCCGCTTTGCCGATGAGTGCGGACGAAATAAAGGGTTACGGCCTGCCGTTTGATGATTCGTTTATTTGCCCGCACATTACGGCAGAAACGGTGCGGGAAGTGTTTGGCGAATTGGCGGAAAAAGTATCCAAAAAATATTTAGAATTGAAAGCAGGAGAAAAATACCAATTAAAGCCTGAATATTCTACCCAACGCCAAACGGAGCAGGCCTTTGTGGGCAAAACAGACGAAACGGCACAGCGGATAAAAGAAGGCCTTTTTGCTTTGGCGGCCAATGTGCTTTTTGTGCCGGACCATAAAGACCCGTCTAAATTTCACCCGCGTATTTCCGCGCTGACAAGTGAGGCCTACCGCTCTTTGTCCGTTGGCGAGCAACAGGCTTTTACGCGGCTCTATAACGACTATTTTTTTCACCGCCACAACGAATTTTGGAAGAACGGGGCGATGAAAAAACTCCCGGCTGTTACACAGGCTACGCGTATGCTGTGCTGTGCCGAGGACTTGGGGATGATTCCCGCCTGCGTGCCCGAGGTATTAAACAAGTTACAAATTTTGTCCTTGGAAATAGAGCGTATGCCCAAGCGGTTAGGCGAAACATTTGCCGACACGAAAAAATATCCGTATCTGTCGGTGGCTACGCCGTCCACGCACGATATGTCCGTACTGCGCGGTTGGTGGAAAGAGAACCGGGAAATAACTGCCCGCTTTTGGAGTGAGGTGTTGGGAAAAACAGGCGAAGCCCCTGCGGAACTGGACGGAAAAACGGCTGAGGAAATTCTGCGGCTCCACTTAAACAGCCCCTCTATGCTGGCGTTGATTTCGTACCAGGATTGGACCTCTATGGACGAAACCCTGCGCGCGCCGGACCCGGATGAGGAGCGTATTAACGTACCCGCTAATCCGCGCCATTATTGGCGCTACCGTATGCCTATTACGCTTGAAAAACTGCTAGACCAAACGGCCTTTAACGATAAAATCAAGCAATTAATTACGGACGCAAACAGATAAAATAAATCCCCCGGTTACCCCGGGGGATTGGTATTGCAAGGCTGGTTATTTATTGCAAAATGTTTGGGTGAATTGCTGACATAAAATTTTATCCACTGCCGATACGCCGGAACAGGTACATTGTTGGGATTTTGCCCAACTAAGTGAAAGCCGAAAACGGACTGTGGATTTTTCGGCAACACAATATTCATTGGTGGCTACTTTTTCCGGACAATACCACCCGCTAATAATTCCTTGTAAAGCGTTATTCCCATCTAAATTTAATCCAGTGGGACATTTATAATACATACTACCATTTCCCGTACAGCCTTGCATAACATCTATATCCAATACATCTGTCCCACCAATAAAACTATTTCCAGTAGCCAAATAATACAATTCTTCCGCTTTTCTAAGACCTTCTACTTGTAAAATTACTTTAGTGAAACGCACTTTGGCAACTACTTTTTCGTACTGTGGCAGGGCGACGGCGGCTAAAATGCCGATAATTAGCACCACTACTAACAATTCTATTAATGTAAAACCTTTTTCCATATTTTCTCCTTGTCTGCTTTTGGAAAAAGGCTCATTAAAAAACGGCTGCTTCCGTTGAGCCAAGTCTAGTAACCCAAACAGAAACAGCCGTGGTTTATTGCCATCCAAAGATGGCAATAAACACTCGGCACAGCATATCCAAAGGATCAGTTTAGATATGTTGTGCCTAAAAACGACTGCTTTTGGACTAGACTTGTGCCGGCAGTTTTCTGCCAGCGCACCGGGTTCCTCGCCCGGTTCCAAAAACAGAATTAAATTGTTGCAGGCCTTGCGGCTTGCGTGCGACCTTTTTATTATAACAATCTTTTTGCCGCGTTGTCTTTCTAACCCAAATACGGCTTTGACAGGGGACGCATCAAACGCTATTCTCATAAAAAGGGGGAAAAGTATGGATAAAGTAAATTGTTTCCTTGAAGCGTTGAAAAGGCGGCGTTCGCGCTACGTTCTGACGGACGAGTGCCCGCTATCGGATAAGGCCTTAACGGCCTTAATAGCGCAAGCAGTAAAACTGACGCCGAGTGCGTTTAATTCCCAGGGGACGCGGGTAGTGCTTTTGCTAGGGGAAAAACACAAACTTTTTTGGCAACTAACAAAAGATGCGTTAAAGAAAATCGTGCCGCCGGAAAAGTTCGCGCCCACGCAGGAGAAAATCGCCTCGTTTGCGGCCGCGTATGGCACGATATTATTTTTTGAAGATTGGACAACGGTGGCAGATTTGCAACAAAAATTCCCAACGTATAAGGATAATTTTCCGCTGTGGGCGTATCAGTCCAACGGAATGTTGGAATTGGTGGTTTGGACGGGTCTTGCGCAGGCGGGTATTGGCGCCAGTTTGCAGCATTATAATCCGCTGGTGGACGAAGCCGCAGCGCAATCCTTTCATCTTCCTAAAACGTGGAAACTCTTGGCGCAAATGCCGTTTGGCGCGGCTGTGGCGGACCCAGAGGATAAGCCTTTTCTGCCGGTAGAAGCACGTTTGCGCGTGGAAAAATAGTATTTTATCCAATAAAAAGCCCCCGGTTACCCGGGGGTTGTAAAGTTTCCGGACTAGGACTCGAACCTAGAATGACTGGACCAAAACCAGTAGTGATACCATTTCACCATCCGGAAGTAAATTGTTTCATCACAGCTTAAGCGAGATGAATAACGGAAAATCTGTGCTGAACCCTATTGTGCATCTTTATTGTAGCCAGAACTTTCTTCTTGCGTTTTTCCTACGGATTGGTTTTTTAATTCTTCCTCGTAGGCTTTCAATATATTCTCTTCCAGGTATTCCCGAAACTCTTGGTTAATGGGGTGAACCATATCCTTGTGGGTTCCATCGGGTAACTTGCGGGAAGGCATACAAAGAAAAACGCCGTTTGTCCCTTCTACAATTTTCATATTACGAACAACGAAGGCATCGTCAAAAGTTACACTTGCAAATGCTTTTAAGCGCTCTTCGCCCATCAGATGTATTCTGACTTCCGTTATTTTCATCTTTTAAACTCCTATGAAATGTCGTAAAGAAAACTATCCGTTCCTTATTTTGTATTTTGCTTACCAAATTTTTTGCATCCTTTTCAGTTTCAACTAAAGCAAAAACCGTGGAGCCAGAACCGGACATCAAAACTGCATCTGTATTTGTTTTTCTCAAATCAAGCAGCACATTTCGTACAGAGTTTGTAAAAGGAACAACGCATTCCTCCAACCGGTTGAATAAACAATCTTTCCAAAGGGTCAAAGGACTTGCACATCTAATGTATGTTATTAATTTATCTAATTTTGAGATATTTGTCAAGACTTCTTCTTTTTGCGGGAGTTTCAGCCGCGCAAAAACGCCCTTCGTAGGCACAACGGTATTGGGGTAGGCAAGCACCAAAAAAGGCAAACGGCCCGCCGCAGGCACAGGGGTTAATTTCTCGCCGATACCCTCGCCTTTTAAAAAGGTGTCCTCGTACATAAAAAGCGGTACGTCTGCACCCAGTTTAGCGGCAATACCCAAAAGTTCGTTTTTATCCTTTTTAAAAATTTCGCATAAGGCCAGCAACACGCCCGCCGCGTCCGAGGAGCCACCGCCTAAGCCCGCCCCGGTGGGGGTGTGTTTATCCAGCGTCATTTTGATTTTAGCGTTTAAATGGTAATGCGTCAAAAAGGCTTGCGCCGCCCGCCAAACCAGGTTGCTTTCGTCCGCGCGCAGCAGCGAGCCGACGGGGCCTGTTAAGGTGAGGGAAATTTCTGTTTTTTCGGCAGGTTCGGCTTCTACCGTTAAAGTATCGCCTATATTAATTTTGGCAAACAACGTGGCGAGTTCGTGGTATCCGTTGGGGAGTTTCCCGGTAACCTCCAAAAACAAATTTACTTTGGCCGGGCAAAAGCGGGTGATTTTCATTTTAGTTTACGCTCCGTGTTGTGCACCAAAGAACCCCAGTGGTATTCCTCGGTGGTTAAAAGTTCGCCGTTTTCGGCATAAATATTGCGGCGGCCTTCCAAAAGTCCGTCGGTATAAAATTCCTCTAATCGCACTTTGCCGTCGGCAAAATAGCCGAAACGCTCTCCGTCCAAGCGGTTGTTGGTGTAATGCTCGCGGTACCAAAGCGCACCTGACGGAAAATAAATCAAGCGTTCACCGTTTAATTTTCCGTTGGTATAATTTTCCTCCGATTCCTTGTGGCCGCTTGCGTAAAAAGTTTCTTTTACGCCTTCAATATGTCCGCGCACAAAAGATTCCCGTTCACGCACGGTTCCGTCGTTTTGTGTAACGGTGCGTTCGCCTTCCAGTTGGGAATTTTTATAAGAACAGCGCGTGTGGAGCATATCATTTTTAATAGGGGTAAAATATTCCGCAGGTCCCTGTAACACGCCGTTAAAATATTCCTCGCGCGAACTAATCCGGCCGTTATCTTCGTAGCGAAAGAGCGGCCCGTGGAGTTTATTATTTTTATAATGCGCTTCGGTTTTTACTTGTCCGTTTTCGTTAAATTCCTTTACTTCTCCGTCGGGGATAGTTCCTAAAATTTCCAATGTAGCCCCGTTGGAGGACAGCGTTTCCTCTGCTACTTCCTTTCCGTTAATATAGAACGAATTGGCTCCTTTGCTTGTTTTGAGTACGGTGCCGGGATAGTGGTGGTGTGGTTTTTCTTCTTTGTGTTTTCCTGCGGCGAGGGCGTGCGTTCGCTCCGTAATGCTGACGAGTTGTCCGTCCTTATATTCTTCGGTAAACGTAACCGAATTATCCGTCAGGTTGATAACCTCAAACTTACCGTTTAGTTTTCCGCCCGCAAGGTGCTTTATGGTGGCAGAAGATGCGGCCAATTCTGTTACTTCGCCGTCTGGTAATGTGCCGGTAGTATTGATGATGTTTTGTTCTTTATCCAAAAATTCCTTGGCCAGTGGTGTGGCTTTGTAATAGGTGCGTGTTGTCGGCGTAGATACGCAAATAATTTTTTCTTTCATAATTCAAGGCTCCCTAAGGGATTTGCAATTATTTTACAAATTTATGGAGCGGTGTTACGTTTTTAATAAAGAAAAATAGAGTTGTACCGTATGCCCCACCTTTTCCGTAACCATTTCCGCTGTCATCCCCGAACCCTGCGGGCGGCATACTGGCAGGCCGCACCCTAGCGGCCCACCACTCTTTCGGGAATGACAACTTTATGAAAAAAGAGGGCATTCTGGGAGGTTTGTCGGCGCGGAGCGTTCCAGAATCTAATCCTTGTTTTATAACAACAGATCCTGGACTACGACTTTCCAGGATGACGGCAACGACGAACAACAGATTCCCGACTACAACGTTCGGGAATGACGACAAAGACAATGAGTAAACAGGAGCCTTTCCACCAAGGAGTTTTAAAAATGACAGCAAAAAACAAAAGCAAATGTCATCCCCGAGGGTTTTGGCGGCCCGCAGGGTTCGGGGATCTGTTGTTTGCTTTTGTTGTTTATTGATTGGCCGTTAACGGGTCTAAAAGACCCGTATAAAAGAGTTTTTCCGTCTGGGTCCAAAAAAGGCTTGACTCGTTTTTTTTTTTTGATACAGTACCATTACGGTCCGGGGAGGGTTATATAAAAACTCCTACAGTCGCCCAAACCGGGCCGTACACAAGAGAAAGTGAAAAAGGAGAAGAAAAATGATTAAGAATAATAACAAAGGTTTCACGCTCATTGAGTTGTTGGTCGTGGTCCTTATCATCGGCATTTTAGCCGCAATGGCAATGCCGCAATACTTCAAAGCAATGGAACGCTCCCGTATGACGGAAGCCGTAACGATGTTGGCCAGCATTGCCCAGGCGCAACAACGCAAATATATGCAGACTAATGCGTTTGCTACAAATTATAGTGGGTTAGATGTTGCTCCCAGAGGAAAGGGTGTAAAAGATGGAACATTCTGTACGAAAGGAGTACCGGGCGCCAAGGCCGGGGATTGTGGTGAAGGCAATGGTTTTGAAATTACCTTGGGAACTGATACTGGATTAAATGCGGGAAATGCAATTGCTACTCGTGTTGGTAAAGGTACGTTGCAATACCAATACACCCTCAAACGTTTTTATAATGGCGAGGGAACTCTTTGTACCGCTGGTAATGGTGCGGAATTGTGCGCCGATTTCTGCGGCATAGAAGTTGCAAGTGATGCGGCAAAAAAAGATTATGTATGTTGCAGTGATGGAAACACAAGTGCTGCTGGTGCATGTGCTGCCCCTACGACTGGTTTATAATACAATCAGTTATTTTCACACCGCTCTTTCCGCCGTTTGGAAAGGGCGGTTTTTAATATAAGGGGAAAATATCCCTTATTTAACCCATTATACGCCTTGACAGCGGGGCCTTTGTCTGGTACTCTCTAATTATGTACACTATAAGTAGATTTATTTGAAAGGGGGACATATGAGCGAAGTGATTTTGACGGATGCTAATTTTGAAGAAGAAGTATTAAAAAGCAAAGAACCTGTAATGGTAGATTTTTGGGCTACTTGGTGCGGGCCGTGCCGTATGCTAGGCCCGGTGGTGGAAGAATTAGCCGCCGAATATGCGGGCAAAGTAAAAGTCTGCAAGTTAAATACCGACGAAGGTATTGCCACCAGCACCAAATACCGCATTGCTTCTATCCCGACCTTGCTCTTCTTTAAAAACGGAGAATTAGTCGGGCAGAGCGTGGGGTTGCAGTCCAAAGCCGCTTTGCAGGAAAAATTAAACTCCTTGCTGTAAGGAGGCTGTATGAAAAAGTTGTTTGGGGCCTTGTGCGTACTGGTATTGTTTGCCGTTGCGCTCGTTGCCCAACAAAATGCTACTATTCCCACAATGACCAGCCGGGAATATAACGGTCTTAAAAAAGACCAAGTGTTTGTTGTAATGTTTTCCGCACCTTATTGCGGGCCTTGCCACGCGGCCGAGCGGACGATGATGACCGCTCTTACAAAAAAATACGCGCAGGACAAGAACGTAATCATCCGCAAAGTGGATGTAGAAAACGACGTAAAACCAACAAACGGAATGTTGTTAAAAGATGCGTGGGGCATTACGTCGTTGCCTACTTTTGTGGTGGCATATAACGATACGGTAATGTATTCCCATATTGGATATTCTGCCCTTTCCGCCGCTGCCGTTCAGCGGGAACTGGAAGAAAAAATTAATAACCTTAAATAGTATAGCGCCCGCCCCATCCCGGGGCGGGCAACTATCCTGTCCTATGACACAACTACAACCGCAATTTTATTTAATTGACGCCCATAACTTTTTGCACCGCAACTATCACGCTTTGCCGAAATTATCCACGTCGTCCGGGCAAGAGGTGGGCGCGCTGTACGGCTTTTTGCGTTGGTTAATCAAAATGCTGCGTGAGCATAATCCGGCATATGTGGCCGTTTGTTTTGACTCTCCCGGCGGTTGTGCCCGGCGCAAGGCTTTATTGCCTGCCTATAAAGCCAACCGAAAAAAACCGGATGATGCGCTTGTCAGCCAGTTGAACTTGGCTCGCGGACTTGTAGATACCTTGGGCCTAACCGTGGTTGCCCGGCAGGGAATAGAAGCCGACGATTTAATGGCTTTTTTAGCCCGCCAAGCCGCGGCGCAAAAGGTGCCCAGCGTGTTTGTTACGTCGGATAAAGATGTTTACCAATTTTTAAACGAATATATTTCCATTTGGCCTTCTGGCGGGAAGGACGGCTTTAAAGGGCCGGAAGCCGCCAAGGACAAATTTGGGGTGGAAACGGCATTTCTGCCCGATTATTTTTCTATCGTGGGCGACGCGTCGGACAATGTACCCGGCGTAATGGGAGTAGGGCCTAAAAGCGCGGTGGATTTAATTAATAAATTTGGACATTTGGAGGATATTCTCCGCGCCGCCCATAGCGATAACCCCGATTTTAAACCGGCCCTTGCCAAAAAGATTTTAACGCACGAAGGCGAAGCCCTGCTGTCTAAACAGTTGGTGGTGTTTGACTCCAACTTGGATATGCCCTTTAATTTGGACGATTACCGCGTACGCACACCGAATAAAGAGCAGTTGGAAGCATTATTTAAGGAATACGAATTTAAAAATTTATTGGACTTTTTTGAGGCTCCGCGCCCGGTACCCCTTACGGTGTCTGCCCCCGAGCAAAAAGAACTTTTGCTGGGAGACGCGTTAAAGCGGGCGGAAAAGGCAGAGCGCATTTTTTTGCACGCGCAAGAAGAATTTTTGGTGTTAGGAATTAGCGCGGCGGAAGCCTCTTACACCCCCATAAGTGATATCCAGCCGTGGGAACTGGCGGCCCTTAAAAAATTAGTGGAAAATGATTCTATTGAAAAATTGGGCTACGATTTAAAACTGACCTTGCGGGAACTGGATATTAATGTTCACGGACAATTTATCAAATGTTTTGACGGACGATTGGCCCGGTATTTGCTAAATCCGTCGGGCGATTTGAGTTTTTCTGGCGCGTGTACGGATTATTTTTCCGTTACCGTGCGTGAGGACGACGCCTTTGAATTATTAAAAGAATACAACCGCTATATTTGGAAATTGCAGGAAGTTTTAACCGCCAAATTAAAGCAAGCCAACCAATGGGAACTTTTTAACAACTTGGAACTGCCGTTAATGATGGTATTGTCCGATATGGAATTTGCAGGTTTCCGCATTGACCCGGGGTGGCTGGAAAGTTTTAAGGTATTATTGGAACAGGAAATTGCACGTTTTCAAAAAGATATTGATGCCCGCGCCGGCTACCCGGTAAACATCAACTCCACCAAACAGTTGGGGGTGCTCCTTTTTGAACAAATGAAAATTCCTCCTGTGCGCAAAACCAAAACGGGTTACTCTACCGACGAATCGGTGTTGGAAGAAATCGCACAAACCTATCCGGTGGCGCGGGCTATTTTGGAGTACCGGGCCAGTAATAAATTAAAGGCTACATATGTAGATAATTTGCTGTTGCTGGCAGATGATGCAAACAAAGTGCACTCGTATTTGGACCAAACGGGAACGGTAACGGGCCGCTTATCCAGTTCCAGCCCCAATTTGCAAAATATTCCGGTCCGCACCGAAAAAGGTCGCCTTTTGCGCAAGGCTTTTTGTGCGGCGGAAGGAAATGCGCTGTTAAGCGTGGACTATTCCCAAATTGATTTGCGCGTACTCGCGCACGAAAGCCAGGACCCTGTGCTTATTGAATCTTTTTTAGAGGGCGGAGATATCCACACGCAGACGGCGGCGCAAATCTTTGGCGTAATGCCGCTGATGGTTACAGAGCAAATGCGGTCTAGTGCCAAAGCAATTAATTTTGGTATCATTTATGGACAGGGGCCTATGGGCCTTTCCCAAGCACTTGGTATTTCGCTGCGCGAAGCCAAAGAATATATAGACAATTATTTTCGCAATTACCGTATCGTGCGCGAGTGGATAGATGCAAATGTCGCTCTCGCCCGCCAAAACGGATATGTAAAAACAATGTTGGGGCATATCCGCTACCTGCCGGAGTTTAATATGGGGGTAGGCAGTATGACCTCTTTTGCACAGCGTGCGGCTATTAATACGATTGTGCAGGGCGGTTCAGCCGATATTATTAAAAAGGCTATGATAGATGTATTTTCCGCTTTCCGCAATACACCCGTACAAATGACTATGCAGGTGCACGACGAACTGATTTTTGAAGTGCCGCAGGAAGGATTAACCGAAACAGCGGCCCGTATTAAAGGATTAATGCAAAACGCCGTTAAATTGCGCGTGCCGCTGCTGGCGGCGGCAAAGGCGGGGAAAAACTGGTACGAATTAGAAAAACTGCCTTTATGAATTTACGCGTGAAAAATAAATTGGTATTAGGGTTGACGGGCAGTATGTTGAGCGGCAAAAGCACGGCTTTAAATTTTTTTGCGCAACACGGCGCGGCAGTGTTATCCGCCGATGAAATCGTCCGCGGCTTGTACCGGGTGCCGGAAGTTCAGCAGCAACTGTCCGCTTGGTTTGGCTCGTTTCAGCCCGCCCGGGTGGCAGCGGCGGTTTTTAATAACAAGGTGGCCCGCCGGAAGTTAGAAGGTTATTTACACCCGCTGGTATTAAAGGCGGCTGCCAAACAAATTCAACAAAGCGCAAATAATTTTTTTGTATTTGAAGTTCCGCTCCTTTTTGAATCGGGGTGGGATAAATTAACCGATTTGAATATTTTGATATTGGGCGACAAGCGCACGCTATCCGCCCGCTTGCAGGAGCGGGGGATTACACAGGCGGAATACAACCGCAGGATTGCCGCGCAGTTGCCCGAAGATGAAAAAGCCCGCCGGGCAGACATAGTGCTGGCCAACTGCGGCAGTAAAACAGATTTGAATTTAAAAATCAAACGCCTCATCCGTGCGATTACATTTATTTACGGAGTAAAGTAAGGAGTTACAATGGAAGAACATACCACGCAGGAAAAGACCTCTAAACCCGCCAAGGAAACTAAAACGGTCAAAACAACCGCTTCCGCGGCGCCCGCCGAAGAAACCAGAACGCAACGGCCGTCTGCTCGGACAGGACGCACTATGTCTCGCCCGGCCATACAGCAAGCCCCGCGCCAACCGAACGGAGCAAAACCGATGGATGCGCGTGCGTTAAATAAACTCAGTATGCCGGAACTGACAAAATTGGCTATCAATTATAATATTGAAGATATTTCCGGCCTGCGCAAACAGGAACTTATCGGCCGCATCGTGGCTGTACAGGCCAAACAAAACGGCTCCGTATATGGCGGCGGTGTATTGGAAATTCTTCCCGACGGTTTTGGCTTTTTGCGTTCGGAAGAAAATAACTATTTAGCAGGCGCAGAGGATATTTATGTTTCTCCGTCCCAAATCAAACGCTTTGGCCTGCGCAAGGGCGATACTATTGAAGGCCTTATCCGCCCGCCCAAAGATAACGAACGCTTTTTTGCTATGTTGCAGGTGCAAAAGGTAAACGGTGTGGATTCCGATAAAATCTACAACCGCCCATTGTTTGAAAACTTGACTCCGCTTCACCCCAACGAACGCTTTACGTTGGAAATTGATAAATCGTCGCTTACCCAGCGCGTGATTGATTTGATTGCACCTATCGGCAAGGGCCAGCGTGCCTTAATCGTTGCTCCGCCCAAAAGCGGTAAAACGATGATTTTGCAAGCGATTGCACACTCTATCGCCCAAAATTACAAAGACGCTGTTTTAATGGTCCTTTTAATTGACGAACGCCCCGAAGAAGTAACCGATATGAGCCGCAGTGTAAAGGGCGAAGTGGTGGCCTCTACTTTTGACGAACCTGCCGACCGCCACGTCCAAGTGGCCGAAATGGTGCTTGAAAAAGCCAAACGCTTGGCAGAACAAGGCAAAGATGTGGTAATTTTATTAGATTCTATTACCCGCTTGGCCCGCGCCTATAACACGGTTGCCCCGTCCTCGGGCCGCGTTCTTACGGGCGGTTTGGAAGCCACGTCCTTGCAAAAGCCGAAACGCTTTTTGGGCGCCGCGCGCAACATTGAAGAAGGCGGTTCCTTAACTATTATCGCTACCGCAATGATTGAAACCGGCAGCCGTATGGACGAGGTAATTTTTGAAGAGTTTAAAGGTACGGGTAATAGCGAACTTTGCCTGGACCGCAAACTTTCCGAACGCCGTATTTTCCCGGCGGTGGATATCAACCGCAGTTCTACGCGTAAGGAAAACTTGCTCTTGTCGGAGGATGAACTGAACAAGGTGTGGATTATGCGCAAAGTGCTGGCCCCGCTCAGTTCAGTGGATGCGATGACGCTGCTGTTGGAAAAGTTATCCTCCACCAAATCCAATAAGGATTTCTTTAAACAAATGGAAGTAAACGCATTTTAGCGTGGGCGAAGGGAAAGAAAATCTTTCCTAAACCCGCAATTTATGGTAAAATAAACTATAAGATTTTGAAAGGAAGACTATAAAATGAAAGAAAACATACACCCGAACTATGAATTCGTAGAAGCCGTTTGCGCTTGCGGAAATAAATTTATGACCCGCTCCACGGCCAAAACTTTGAAATTGGACATCTGCGCCGCCTGCCATCCGTTCTTCACCGGCAAACAGAAATTGTTGGATACCGAAGGTATGGTAGAAAAATTCAACAAACGTTTTGCGAAAACCGAAGGCAAAACCTTGGTCCGCAAACCGAAAACGGAAGTAAAAGCCAAAGCCAAATTGGCGAAAAAACCGGTAGTGGCCAAGAAAGCCGCCACCAAGAAACCGGCCAAAAAAGCAGAAGCCAAGGCCGAAGAAGCCAAATAGCCGTTTTTTTACAAAAGAGCAGACTGTCCGAAAGGGAGTCTGCTCTTTTTTGCAGTTAATTTGCCGCAAGGAATTTGTATGGATACCTCCAAATATGTAGCCGAATTTAAACAGTTGGAAGACGAGTTGTCCTCGGGCAATTTGTCCAGCCAAGATTTAGCCGTAAAGGCCAAACGCCACGCGTTTTTAAAACCTATTATTGAAAAGGAACAAGAAATCAACGCGGCCGTAAAAGCAATCGCCGACGATCGCGCGATGATTGAAGCGGGCGAGGATAAGGAACTGGTCAAAATGGCCGCTGATGAACTGGCAGAACTGGAAGCCAAACTGCCCGAACTGCAAAAGGAACTGCGCATTTTGGTTATCCCGCCGGATCCTAATGATTCCAAAAACATTTATTTGGAAATCCGTCCCGGTGCGGGCGGGGACGAAGCCGCCCTGTTTGCAGCCGAACTGTTGCGCGTGTATCAGCACTTTGCCCAAACTAAGGGGTGGAGCACCGAAATTTTGGAATTTACGCCTACTGGTCTAAAAGGCTGTAAATATGTCAGTATGTTTATCAAAGGGGAAGGTGCTTACTCGTGGCTTCGCAACGAATCGGGCACGCACCGCGTACAGCGTGTGCCGGATACCGAAACGGCTGGCCGTGTGCACACCTCTACGGTTACGGTAGCCATTATGCCGGAAGCCGAAGAAATTGATATTGAAATCCGCCCCGAAGATTTGGAAATGGAAACCTGCCGTTCCGGCGGTGCGGGCGGACAGAACGTAAATAAGGTGGAAACGGCTGTTCGCATTATCCACAAACCTACGGGTATTGTTGTGTCCTGCCGTGAAGAACGCCACCAAGGAAAAAACCGCGAAAAGGCAATGGCTATGTTGCGCGCGAAACTTTACCAAATTGAGGAAGAAAAGCGCAATAAAGAAATTTACGACGAGCGCAAGGCCCAGGTAGGTACGGGGGACCGCAGTGAAAAAATCCGCACTTATAATTTTCCGCAGAGTCGCGTTACCGACCACCGCCTAGACAAATCTTACCATAACCTGATGGAAATTATGGAAGGCAATATTGAGCCTATTTTAGAAGATTTGCGTACTTACCGCGTGGAGCAGAAACTTAAAAATCTGCAAATTTGATAGGCTGTAATCTGTTGGCCGGGCGGGCTGTTTTCCGCCCGGCTTTTTTTTAAGGAGATTTATGACTTGCGTTTCCCAACTTTTATCTGCGGCTGTATCCCGTTTAAAAACGGCTGGCTCTGACGAGCCGGAGGCCAATGCCGAGTGGTTGCTTGCCTATGCGCTGGGTGTCAGCCGGACGTGGGTGTTAGCCAACGGCTTTGAAAACGTGCCCGCAGAAAAACAAATTCAATTTGAAAGTTTTTTAGTGCGTAAAGAGCGAGGCGAACCCCTTTCGCATATTGTAGGTTTTCAGCCGTTTTGCGGATTAGATATCCGCGTTACGCCCGACGTATTAACACCCCGCCCCGAAACCGAAGATTTGGTGGAACAGGTGTCTTCCTGTTTTGATAAAAAGGGCCGTTATGCTTTTTTGGATATGTGTACGGGCAGCGGATGTATTGCCTTGGCCTTGGCGCGCAATTTTCCCAATGCACAGGTATTAGCGGTAGATAAAAGCGAAGCGGCCCTAAAAGTAGCGCAGGAAAACGCGCGCGAACACCGCTTAACCGAGCGTGTGCATTTTTTGCAGAGCGACTTGTGGGAAAATGTAATGGGAACTTTTGATTTGATTATATCCAATCCGCCTTATATTCCTACGGCTGATTTGGCCACCCTTACGCGCGAAGTACAGCACGAACCGCGCTTGGCGCTTGACGGCGGTGCGGACGGTTTTGAAATTGCCCGCCCTCTGTGCGAGGCCGCCGACGGTTATTTGAACCCCGGAGGCTTACTCGCGTTGGAACTGTGCAAAGGGCAACCGTGGCCCTTGGCCCGGGGACTTATGGAAATCGGCTGGCAGGCGGAGGTAAAAAAAGATATATTTAACATAGAGCGGTTTGTTTTTGCCCGAAAAATTTAATTTTTAACGGAGTTTTTATTATGGACAGATTTATTATTCACGGTGGTAAAAAATTGCAAGGTACGGTGCATATTAGCGGCAGTAAAAATGCCGCCTTGCCTATTTTGGTGGCTACTTTGCTGACGGACGAACCGTGCGTCCTGCACCGCGTGCCCAATTTGCGCGACGTGCGCACCACACTTAAAATTTTGGAATATTTAGGTAAAAAGGTGGAATACAAGAATAACACCGTTACCATTACAGCGGACGGTGTGTTAAAAAACACCTTGCCTTATGAATTGGTGAAGCAAATGCGTGCCAGTTTCTGGGTGGCAGGGCCGCTTTTGGCACGCTTTAAAACGGCGGAAATTCCGCTTCCCGGCGGTTGCGCGATTGGCGTGCGCCCGGTGGATATCCATTTAAAGGGGTTTGAAAAACTGGGTGCTGAGTGCGACATTAAGTCCGGCAATGTGATGATTCACGCGCAGGAACTGACTCCGGCGAAAATCGTTTTGCGCTTTCCCAGTGTGGGGGCCACGCAAAACCTGCTGATGTGCGCTTGCTTAATTCCGGGAGAAACCATTTTGGAAAATGTCGCCAAAGAGCCGGAAGTAGATGATGTGATTGCGTTTTTGAACAAAATGGGCGCGGATATCCGCGTGGGAGATAAAGGCCAACTCATTGTACAGGGAAAAACAGCCTTGCACGGTGCGGAACATACGGTGGTGGCGGACCGTATTGAAACGGGTTCCTATATTTTGGCCGCGTGCGCGACCCGCGGAGATGTAACCGTTACGGGTTGCGTGCCGGAACACAACTCCATTTTGCTGGAAGATTTACAGGAAGCGGGCTTTACCCTGGACATTACCGAAGATTCCGTCCGCGTTCATTCTTACGGCGGCGATATCAAGCCCGTGCGTGTGCGCACCGCGCCCTATCCCGGTTTTGCCACTGATTTGCAGGCTCCGTGGATGACGCTGATGACGCTGTGCAACGGTACTGCGGAGGTAGATGAAGATATATTTGAAAACCGCTTTATGCACGCACCGGAACTGGTGCGTATGGGGGCCAATATTTCCACGGAAAAAAGCGTGGCGCGCGTAACCGGAGTAAAAGAACTCTCGGCGGCACACGTTCAGGCGTCCGATTTGCGCGGAGGTATGGCCCTTGTGATTGCAGGGTTATGCGCGGCGGGAGAAACGGAAGTGGAGCGCGTGTATCACATTGACCGCGGCTATGAAAAATTGGAAGAAAAATTAACGGCTTTGGGTGCGGATATCCGCCGGTATAATCCCGATAAAAATGAGTTTTGATGTTGTTTTCAACTATATTTTAAAGCGCACCGGCGCAGGTGTTGGCGCGGGATTGGAGGGGTTTCGCGCTCTTTTGGCGCGTTTGGGAAACCCGCAAAACCAGTACAAAATAGTCCACGTTGCAGGCACCAACGGCAAAGGTTCCGTCAGTACGTTAATGGCCGGCACGCTAACTGCCGCCGGGCATAAGACCGGGCTTTTTGTGTCGCCTCATTTGGTTTTGCCTGTGGAGCGTATTCAAATAGACGGAGAAAATATTTCCCGCCAAGCGTTTTCCAAAGCAGTTTTAGACGTGTTTCAAGAAGAAGAGGAAGAACTAAATTTTTTTGAAATTTTGACGGCTGCCGCCCTTTTGTATTTTGCACGTCAAAAAGTGCAGTATGCCGTATTGGAAACAGGGCTCGGCGGGCGGAAAGACCCCACCAATGTATGCACCCCGGACGTTTGCCTGATTACATCTATCGGGCTAGACCATACGCAATATTTGGGTTCCAGTTTAGCACAAATTGCGCTTGAAAAAGCCGGCATTATTAAGCCCAAAATACCTGTATTTGCAGGCGAAATGGCGCTTTCCGCGCGGGAGGTGCTGCGCAAAACCGCCAAAGAACGCAAGGCTCCTTTGCGCTTTGTAAAAGAGGGGGAACCGTTTGCTGTTTTTTCATACGATTTTCTCCATAACCAAACGCTGCTCCGTGCTCCGGATAACCGGCAGTGGCCTCTGCATACATTAGGGCCGCGCCAAGCCGCTAATGCTTGTCTGGTCTATCAAGCGGCTAAACAGTTATCCGTGCCGGATGATTGCTTGCAAAAAGCCTTTCAAACAGTTAGTTTGCCGGGCCGCTTTGAAGTGATTTCTAATGAAAAAAATACTTGGGTGTTGGACGGTGCCCACAACCCGCAAGCCATAGAGGGGTTGATAAATTTTTGGCACCAATCGCCCTTTGGCAAGGAAGCAGCCCTTTTGTGCGGATTTATGAAGGATAAAGATTACAAAAAAATGCTTGCGCTTTTGTGTCCGCATTTTGAGCATATTTTTATAACGGTTCCGCCTTCTGCCCGCGGGGCTGGCGCAGAAGATATCCGCGCCGCTTTGCCCAAAGGGGTGAAGGCCGTCTTTGAGCCCGATTGGCAACAGGCGGTGCGCCTGGCCCGGCATTATCCGTGTGTGCTGTGCACAGGGTCTTTTTACTTGGCAGGCGCGGTGCGCGGCAAGATAATAAAATAGGGCTTTTTTTCGTCATAAAACAGGGTTGACATCGGCGGGTGTATTGTGGTTAAATTTAGTGTAGGGTATTTTTTAGACGGGGAGCAAAAATGGCGTTAGACAATAACCAATTTGATGGACACGGCGATATCGCCCAGTTTTTGGAAAAATTTAAAGAACAGACTTTTTCCACGCCCATTACGCCGCCCGTGAATACCTATTCCGCGCGGGAGGATTCTATCCCTGCCAAACCTGCCCAGTACGAACGTTCGTTTGAAAAGTTGGAGCAGAAAATCCGCGAGTTGGAAGAGCGCTTTGAAGCCTCTGCCAGCCAGAACCAGTTGATTTTGTCGGAACTGGCCCGCACGCGCGAAGCCTTGGACCGCCAAAAAGACAGAGATACTTTTTTTGAACATATTTCCCGCACGATTGCTAATTTAAAGGCCAGCGTGGAGAGTTTGTCCCGTGCCCAACAGGAGCAGCGCTCGTTCCGTGAGCCGGATGTACAGCGCAGTTTTGACCCGGTTCCGTCTGCTTTCGGTGCGCCCGAACCGGCCCGGGCGGTTTATCATTTTGAGCCGTCTGCCCAACAACCTGCCCGTCTGGAACGGGAAGAAAAGGAACGTATCATTTCCAGTTTAAAGCAAAAAGCCTCGCAGTTAAAGGCCGTTAATAGCGCGTTGGACCGTGAAATTAAAAAGGTCCAACAGGAAAAAATGGAAGCCCTTAAAAAGTCGGCTGAGCAAGCCAAGGAAATTTTGTCCTTGCGCGACCGCTTAACCGCCGCCGAGGAACGCTTTAAATCGTTTGATTTTGAAGGCCGCATTATTTCCATTAAACAGCAGTACCAGCAGAAGGTGTCCAGTTTGGAAAACCAACTGCAAGAAATTTCCGATACTTGTATGAAGCAAGTAGAGAAGATTGAATCGTTAAAGGCCGAAAATCTAAAACTCCACAAGGCCTCTGCCGAAAAAGACGAAGCCTTGGCCCGTTTAGAAGCCAAAGAGCGGGAACTGACGGCCCTCAAAGCCGAAATGGCTGCTTTGCAAACCAGCCACAGCGAAGATTCTAAAAAACGGTTGGCTTCGTTTACGGAACAATTGCAATCCTTGGAAGCCCAGCGCGACGGTTTACAAGCCGAACTTACCCGCGCGCAGGAATCGCTTGATGCGGTCCGCCAGGAAAAAGAAACCTTGGAAAATAATTTCAAAGAATTATTGGCTAAAATTAACGAAAATGACGCGGTGATTGCGCAACTTAAAGCCAAAATTGAGGTGTTGGGCCAGCAAAACGAAGAACTCGCGCACCATAACGAAGAGTTGTCGCACCAAAACGCGGAACTCAAAGAGCGTAACGAATCTTTAACCAATTACAATGCCGCTTTGACGAGTGCCAACCAAACTTTAACGCACGAGAAAGATGCTTTGGCGGAAAAGGCCGAAATTTCAGGCCGCGAGCGTGCCGCCCTTGCCGAACAGGCGGAAACTTTGAGCCGCGAAAAAGAGGAGTTAGTTGAAAATGTGGAGGCTCTCTCGCGCGAAAAGGCGGGTTTGGCCGAGCATACGGAAAATTTAAACAAAGAAAAAGAATCCTTAACTGCGCGCGCTGAAATGTTGGCCCGCGAAAAGGACGAACTGACCGCCCGCGCCGCCGAATTGGAACGGGAAAAGGAACTGCTGACGGAGCAGTCCGCGCATTTGGCACGGGAAAAAGAGGAATTGGAACGCCGTTCGCACGAAATGGGAAATGCCAAAGAATCATTGTCCGGCGATTTAGCCGCAATACACCAAGAAAAGGATACCTTGGCCGGAAATTTGGCACAAGCCAACCGCGAGAAAGAATCTTTGGCTGCCCGTGCGGAGAACCTAATGCGCGAAAAAGAGGCCTTGGCGGACAGTTTGGCGCAACTTAACCGCGAAAAACAAAATTTAGCGGAAAATTTAGAACAGGTGGAACGCAAAAAAGAAGCCTTGGCCGGCAGTTTGGCGCAGGTAAATAAAGAAAAGCAGGACCTTTCTTTGCAATCTGCCGCCCTTAAACAACGCGCAGAGCGCTTGGAGGGGGAAACCAAAGAACTGGCTAAGGAAAACCAACAACTGCGCAACCAAAGCGCCGCATTGTTAGCCGCCCGCCTGGTTCAAGAAAAAGAACGCGCCAAAGAGGAAACTTTAAACAAGGCTTCCCGATCACAAAAACCGCAGCCTCCTGTTTTTTCGCGTCCGCCCGCCCCGGCTACGAGAGTGCAATCTGCTGTTTCCGCTCCGGCCAAAAAAACATTGACGGAAGCGGATTTGCCCGAAATTAAGGTGGCCGAACCTATTGCCCAGCCGGAAGCACTTTACGACGGAGAGGACTTTTTGACCAAGACGGATAGTTTTATCGGACGGATGAAATGGTCTATATTTAGGGAAGATAAATAACCGATATTTAGGGCCTGGCCGAGTGTCAGGCCCCTTTACAATAAGGACGAATAAAAAATGCCAATTTTAAAAGTAGCAGTATTGTACGGCGGTAAATCTACCGAGCACGAAGTTTCCGTACACAGCGCACAGACCGTTTGCCGCGTGTTGTCGGAAAAAAAAGATAAATACGAAGTTTATCCCATTTTTATCAGCAAGCAGGGCCGTTGGTTCTTGCAAAAGGCTTGCGGCCCGCAACACCCAACCGATAAACCCATTACCCCGGTACTCAAAGACGAAGCAAATTTAGTTGCTTTGGACGGCTCTTTTTCCATTAAGGCGGATGTGGTGTTCCCTGTTTTGCACGGCACCAACTGCGAGGACGGCACTATGCAGGGCTTTCTGGAAACATTAGATGTTCCGTATGTCGGGTGCGGGGTGTTGGCCTCGGCAATGGGTATGGATAAGGAAATTTCCAAACTGATTGCGCGTGAAGCGGGCGTTCCGATTTTGCCCTGGAAAATTGTCAGCAAAGATGCCGGATACGATTTGTCCGCCTTGCAGGCGTGGGCGGAAGAACAGGGGCTGCCCGTGTTTGTGAAGCCTGTGCGATTAGGTTCCTCGGTAGGCGTACGCAAAGTAAAAACCGTGGGCGAATTGCAGAGCGCGTTGGATTTTGCCTTGCAGTTTGACACAGATGTTTTGGTGGAAAAAGGAGTGGACCACGCCCGCGAAATTTTCTGCGCTATTTACGGAGAAGGCGTGCATATAAAATCTTCTGCTTGCGGGGAACTGAGCACAGTAGCCGGGGAATTTTTTGACTACAATGCCAAATACATTGTAGCGGGCGGGTGCGAAACCAAGGTGCCTGCGGATATCCCGGCAGATCTCGCGCAAAAAATGCGCCAAGACAGCGAAGCCGTCTTTCGTGCTTTGCGCGGGAGTGGGCTGGCCCGTGTAGATTTTTTAATGGATAAAAACGGCGAGTATTACTTCTCCGAAATTAACACAATGCCGGGGATGAGCGAAACGAGTCTGTTCCCGCAACTTTTTAGTGCGTGCGGGGAAGATTACGGACAAATTTTGGACGGACTGATTGCACTTGCTTTGCGGGTGCACGCGCGCAAGGCCGCACTGTCTTTAAACCGCTAATTATGGAAAAATTGATTGTACGCTTTACAGGGCTGAATATTTGGGTAAAAGTGATTATTGGCTTTTGCCTGTTTGGTGCGTTTGTAAATTTGTTTTTAGTGGCGCGGGATATATCCTCGGGTGGTATTTTACTGCGCCTTCACGCGGGCTTTTTAGTCCTGTATCTGGCGCAGGTGGTGTTTGCGCTGTTGCACGAGCGGGCGGTGTGTGTATTGGCCGCCTTGCAAGGGGTGCTGGCGCTACTGACCAATGCGGATTTTACTTTTGTGCCGCTTATGCGCGTGATGAGCGGGTGGATGTACGCGCTGATGGGCCAGCCGTCCGTAGAAATGATGGCTGTTTATAAATATGTGTTTATTTCGCTTGCGTTTACAATGCAGATGTTAAGTGCTTATGCGTTGTTTTCGCTCTTGCCCAAACCTGCCAAAAAAGAATCTGCCGCCAAAACGGCCGAAGTAGTTTTAGAAGATTAAAAACAATAATCAAACCCGTAATCCCCGTGGACCTGCATAGGCGCGGGGATTTTTTGTGTCTAAATAAAAAAAAGAGCGGCTGTTGTTTAGCCGCTCTTTCCTTTTTCCGGTACAAATTAGTTTCCTTGGTACTTGCGGATAATTTCCTCTTTTAGTTGCATAAATGTACCGTTTTTGATGGCTTCGCGTGCGCGTTCTGCCAGGCGAATCAAAAAGCGGATATTGTGTATGCTTAGCAAGCGGTGGCTTGTCAGTTCCGCCGAGCGGTACAAGTGGCACAGGTACGCGCGGGAATAGCGGCGGCAGGTGTAGCAGTCGCACTCCGCATCCAGCGGGATATCTTGCGTGCGGTACTCGGCATTTTTGATGTTCACGCGCCCGGTGCTGGTCATTACCATACCGTTGCGCGCCACGCGGGTGGGCCATACGCAGTCAAACATATCCACACCGCGTTCAATGGAGTTCAAAATTTCCACCGGCGTTCCTAACCCCATAAAGTACCGGGGTTTTCCTTCGGGCAAATTGTCGGTTACTGCCAAAACGGATTCGTTCATTTGCTCCAAGGTTTCGCCCAAAGACAGCCCCCCAATGCAGTAGCCGTGCGTGGGCAAAGAGGCCATATGCAGGGCGGCTTCTTTGCGTAAGTCGGGGAAAATGGCCCCTTGGATAATGCCGAACAAAAGAGAATTTCCGACGGTAAACGAGCCGTCCTCGTTTTGCGTGATGTGTTGTTCGGGCACGGTTTGTTGATAGGCTTTTGCGGCGCGTTCTGCCCAGCGTTTTGTGATGTTTAGGGCTTCGCGCGCTTCGTGTTTGGACGGATTTTTGGCGTGGATACAAACGTCTAACATTGTCCAAATATCGGAGCCGATTTCACTTTCAAATTGAATTACGTTTTCGGGTGTAAAAAGGTGTTTGCTCCCGTCGTGGTGGGACTGGAAGGTTACGCCTTCTTCTTTGATTTTGCGGAATTTGGGCAAACTATACACTTGAAATCCGCCCGAGTCTGTCAAAATACTTCCGCCCCAATGCATAAATTTATGCAGGCCGCCCATTTGCTTTAAAATTTTTGTCGTCGGGCGCAGATACAAATGATAGGTGTTGGAAAGCAAACACTCGGCCCCGGCATTTTTCAAATCTTCGTCGGTCAGGGCTTTTACGCAGGCTTGCGTGGCCACCGGCATAAAAACCGGGGTATGCACCGCACCGTGCTTGGTGTACAATACACCGGTGCGGGCTTTACAATGTGGGTCTTTGGCAAGAATTTTAAAAGGAGAAATCATATATATATTTTACCATATCCGGCTAAT
>OIZS01000240.1_pt1 | contig 26769 bp, 16 predicted proteins | sample 1588641 | NCBI WGS metagenome assembly OIZS01 (sample SAMN03283240) | human gut metagenome | biome: human-associated habitat; material: feces | host: Homo sapiens | place: Peru | collected 2012
GTTCCACCGCCCACAATGTCGGCAATCTCCCCTAACTTACGCTGTTCCCAAGAATAAGTGTTTTTCACTAGAGTCCAAACATCAAAAAATCAACTAGAACGCCACGTGTTTGGGCGTTCTAGCAACTGCCTTTGATTTTGCTTTGTCCGGTTTTTATCGGTTTTTTAAAGGCAAAATTTCCTCGACAATCAATTGTTTAGATAAATCGCGGATCGTTTTGTTATACATAAGCTTGTTTAATGTGCCACCACTAGCGCGATAGTCATCAAAATCAGTGAGCACTCGAACTTCTTGACCTGGAACATAGTAATTAGCGAGATATTGCAAATCTGAAATTGAAGTTTTCCATTCGTTGCAGAATTTTTGGATCTTATTATTAATTATTTCTTCAATCCTATCATTGATGACAAACACAGCCTGCTTCCCTTTGAATGATTTAGGATTAGCTTTTAACTCTTCCCAAATGCCACGTATTATTTCACCTAATTTATGATTACGGTTTTCGATATTGGTGATGTATTTTTCCATAGCAGGGTCATTAATTTGGATAAATACATCATCACCAGCAGAAGTCATATACTTTTGCATTACTGACACAACATAGTCGTAATTAACTTCAGTAGTGGAAATTGAATCAAGGTGGTATTCAATATCGAGGTTTAATTTATCTACTGGAGACTGAGGGTCTATAGGAGTTATGCTTCTTAATATTTCAATTGCATTGTTGTACTTGCCTGTAAGGTCATCAATTTGCGTTTGGTTAAGGTCAATGCCGACTAACGATTTTATGGCTGCGCCAAGATGATCAGTTTCAGACATCGCATCGTTCACAAAGCTAGTGTAGTCGACTTCAGCGCCTTCTTCTTGAGTTAGTTGGGTTGTAGGATCTGACGGTGGGGTAGTTGAAGTATTAGCGCTAGGCTCTTCAGAGACATTGTACGCTTGATCCCATTCATCATAGGTTTTAATGGCGGTTAATCTGCGGTCAAATTCTTGGAACAATTTAACGAATTGTCTAATTTTATTGACGTTGGACTGGTCATTTAGATCAAGTTTACAAGGATCGTCATTAAAGTCTTTTAGTGAGCGAACGGCCTTGGTGAGATTATCACGGCTTTCCTCAAAGGAAGGGGCACTCACGTAGCCACTGCCACCATTTGAGTAGAGACTAAGAGCTTTATTGTACTCTAATTCATATAGAGCTGGAGTTTGGAATGTTTTTATGATGCCATACTTTTTGCTTTCAGTAAAAACGCGGTTCGTACGGGAAAACGCCTGAATCATCCCTTGTGGGGTCATTGGCGGACGGTCAATGAATAGTGAGTTTATGCAAGGGGCGTCAAAACCTGTAAGCAGGCGATCTACAACAATTACGAAATCGAGCTGCTCTTCTCTAACTTTATATTTACCATGTTTACGAGCAAGGCGCATGTTAAGGTCAGCGTTGTAGTTTCCAAGGTTCTCAAGAGAACAATTGGTGTGAAACATGGCGTTGTAATCTTTAAGGGCTTCTTTCATCATTGTTTGGTTGGCATAAGCCCCATCCTCGTTTTCACCAACGGAGTAGGTGATAGCAAACTTAGGAAAGTCAGGACAGAATCTACGAACTTGTTCTCTTACTTTACCGTCGGCAATAAACTGTTTAAATTCTTTATAGTATTTTTGCGCTGAATCGATACTAGAACAGGTCAAAATCCCAGCAAAGGCTTCACCCTTTGGTTTCTTTAGGCCAAATACTTCTATGGCGTGGTTGATGATGTAGTCAATAACTTGTTCACGGTGCTCTTTGGAATCGTAAAAGTTTTTACCAGTTTGGTTCCTATAAGTATTGAGAATGGTTCTTTCAAGATCCACTCGTTCCATGTTATCAGCGTTCTTGATCTTTAAATTATCAGCTACGATTTCAAGTTCGCATCTTGAAAAACCTGTAGTCTGCACCTGAAAACCTAGTACCGCACGGTCATGTAACGCTTCCTTGATGGTGTATTTATGTAAGCACATGCCATATTGGTCTTGGGTCGTTCGCGCTGCCTGGCCATTTTCTGCTTTGCGGTTTTCGGCAAATATAGGAGTTCCGGTAAAACCATACCAAAGGGCAGTTTTATTCATGTCGTTAAAGAACTTGGATATTCTTTCTTTAGCAGTAGGGCTTATGGCGCGGTGACATTCATCGACGATAAAAGCGACACGTTTGTTTTGGAGGTCTTTAGCAACCCTAAAGTAATGAGCTTTAGGGTCGTTAGCTATCAGAGCAGTCTCGCACTTATCTAGTAATCGGTCTAACTTTTGTCGTGTAGCCACGACTACGGTGCGTTCTTTGTTGCGCAGGATTTGTTCTAACGCCCGAGTGTTTTCAGTTTCTTCTATCTTGTCGCCAGTGGATTTAGCGTAAGAGAGGAAGCTTAAAGTTGTTTGTTGGTCTAAATCCTTTCTATCGATAAGGAAAATTGTTTTTTCGATATCATTGTTTTCATATAGGTTGCGGGCAACGTTGTATGAGGTAATGGTTTTACCCGAACCTGTGGTATGCCAAATATAGCCTGATTCTTTACGTTTAGAAGCGTCCTTTACGGCTTCGATAGCATGGATTTGATAAGGTCTTAAGAGAATTAGTCTCTTAGCGTCAGTGTCCGTTATGGCGTAGCGACCAATCATTTCATGCGCTGTTGGGATTTTTAAAACTTCTTTGGCAAATTCAAGGTAGTTGTCTACGGGGTTATTGTTTTTATCGACCCATGAGAATAAAAAGCGATCACTAAGCTTGTCAAATGGAGCTGCGGAGAAGTATTTGGTTTCCGTGCCATTTGAAATTACAAACATCTGGACTAAGCCAAAGAGCCCACGGAATTTGCCTTCACCGGTGTATCTTTTGATTTGGTTGAAAGCTTCGAAGTAGGAATGGTTTTGGTTTTTAAGTTCAATATGAATAAGAGGGATGCCATTAATGAGTAAGGTTACATCAAATCTAGTATCACGCCCATCTTTGTCGGTTTTAAAGAGGATACATTGATTGATAACCTCATAGGTGGAATGGCCACCGGCAATATCTTTTTGATTTAAAGCCTCAAGGTAAACAACGTCTTGTGTGACGTCATCACGCTTTAGCGGGATTTGTACTAAGCCATTTTCACCAGAGAGCCAAATAGCAGCCTTGTATGCGGATTCGCCTTGGTTTTTTATAAAATCCTTAATGCGCTCCATTTCTTGGTCGGTTATTTCGTGGCCGTTAAGTGCACTAACATTAGCATTATTGAGTTTGGTGCGTATATTGTCCCAAAGTTTTTCTTCAGTATTGAGGTCTTGTCTATAGGTCCACTGCGAAATACCGGAGGTTAATTGTTCGATTAACTTCTGTTCAATAAAACTTTCTGCTTGAGCCATAAAAATTCCTTAACTATTTCTTTATTATCGTTAGACTGGGACCTCAATCATCGTTCTCTGTCCTTTGGTTGAAAACTTAACTTCAAATTGCATGTGGCTTGGGGGATAAGAGTAGTTTTTACTCAAAAAATAACTATTCTTGATGCCTATTGGTAGGCAATATTGCATCTACTGTTACAATCTCATTCCCAAAACTCCCCAATATTTCCCCAAGAAATTAGGGGAGCTAATGCTTGGACATTCCTTTAGTCCAATCCACCTTAAAAACGTGATCTATCTCTAAACAAACATCTGCTGAAGTAGGCCTTTTTTGAGTTTTTTAAGCACTTCTAACTTACGCTGATGAAGGGTGATGAGATTGTCGATGTTGGAGAAATATTCACCTATTTTCTTCTGTTCATCTATTGAAGGCACTTCAATTTCTGAAGTTAAAACATCATCTTCATGTATAGCAACTTGAGCTGTGCCACCATCGATATTTGGCAAAATTACTTGCTTTCTAAAGCTTATTGTTTTTGTAAATGCCATAAAGAAATCTTTATCGAATATCTCTGTATTTACATCTATTGTCGGCATATTTTCAGTTACAATAGCACCATTTGTCTCCTCTGGAGCAAATCCAATACCACCCTGTTCAATAGTCTGCCGCGTAAAAATTAGAGTATTTGGGTGTGTATCGAGATTGACTTTTGCTTGTCTTTTTCTTCCAATATTGGCCCCAAGTTGTTGTCCTCTTAAACATATCTCTCCGATGTTTTTAACTGACACCTGATTATAGATTTCAGAGTCCTCAATATAGACTCTATCAGTATACTCAGTCATACCATCTCCCAACTTACGCCGTTCCCAATCGTCAGTAAATTCAGGGAATCTTAGCTTCGGAACCTTACGTTGTTCGCTCATGTTATTCTCCTTGACTCAGGGTGAAGTTGAGGCCAAGTTCTTTAAAGTAGCTGTTTAGTTCAGCGTTGAGCTTAAGTTCTTCTTGGTCAATTTCCGCAAGTTCCTTGAAGCAGTCGTCAAGGACGATTTCTTCTTCTTCCTCGAAGGTGTCAACGTATCTAGGAATATTAAGGTTGTAGTCGTTTTCTTTGATTTCATCAAAGCTGGCTAGGTGAGCGTACTTTTCTATGTCCTTGCGTGCAATAAAGGCTTGGAAGATCTTTTCGATATGCTCATCGGTGAGCTCGTTACGAGTTTTGTTCTTCTTGAAGTCTTTAGAGGCATCAATAAATAACACATCGCGTTGGGCATTGTCTTTGCGGAGAACTACGATAGTGGTAGGAATAGATGTGTTGTAAAAGAGGTTAGATGGAAGGCCAATTACAGCGTAAATGGAACCATCTTCAAGTAAATGTTTTCTGATAACGCCTTCGGCTGCGCCTCTAAAAAGCACCCCGTGAGGCAAAACGATGCCCATCATACCGTCAGTTTTTAGATGATAAAAACCATGCAAGAGGAAAGCATAGTCAGCTGCTGACTTTGGAGCAAGTTTACCGTAGTGCGCAAAGCGTGAATCAGTAATGAGTGATTCCGCAGGATTCCACTTTTGGCTATATGGTGGGTTCATAACTACGGCATCGAAATTAGTTGGTTGTTCTGTTGGCCAATCGTTTTGTAAGGTGTCGCCTAAGTTGATGTGTTGTCTGCTGGCTGTAATCTTATGCAACATCATGTTCATGCGACATAGGTTGTAGGTCTGATTATTTTTTTCTTGGCCAAAGAATTGGACATTACGTGAAAAGTCATCATTTATAGAGGTGCCTTTATACATGTATTGTTTAATTTGCAAAAGAAGTGAACCTGATCCGCAGCAGGCATCGTATACAGAAAAGCCATTTTTCTTTTCCCGGCCATTAGTTACAAGTCTAGCAATGAGTTTAGATACTGCTTGTGGGGTGTAGAATTCACCAGCTTTCTTCCCTGATTCTGAAGCAAACTGAGAAATAAGGTATTCATAAGCATCACCTAAGGCATCTTCTTCGTATTCATTAAAGTTAATACAGGTAAGAGCCTTGATTAAATCGGCAATCATGATGTTGCGGTCTTGGATTTCTCGACCGAGGTTTTTGGAGTCGATGTCGAAATCATCAAATAAGCCGTCATAGACATTATCATTGTTTTGGGCAGCGCTAGTGGTGCCATCTTGTGAGGTCTGAGGTAACTCAGTTGCTTTGTTGTTAGTTCTTTTACAAGGATGCTCTACTTCTCTAAAAGCTTCCTTAAGAGTAACTAAATGGAAGTCGCCATTATTGATTTGGTTATAAAAATTAGTAAAAGTATATTTAGGCAGAATAACGCAGCCGAAATCATTTTCTAATTCTTCAAGGAGAGTAGGCCAATTCTCTTCGTCATTCATGGAGTTTTCATAAATGGTTTGCGCTTCTTCAAGACTTTGAGGTTTACGATCTTCTAGTAGATCTACAACTTTATATAAGGTTTTATCGGACAAGCTTTTATAAAAAATCAAACCTAGGAGATAGTCTTTGTAAACGTCTGGTGACATTGTTGATCTCATAACATCAGCGGCAGACCAAAGAGCAGAAAAAAGTTCTTGAGAATTGTGTTTAGCCATTTTATTAAGCCCAAAATAATCCAAAATAATAACGTCAAGTTTTGAGGTTTAGAATACTCATTTGGGGCGGTAATTGCTAGAACAAAGTGTGACGGGCTAGTCTTTTGTTGACCTAAACCACATTAAACTCCTTGTTTCTGAGCCATTTGACCGATTTTTACATGAAAATTCGATAGGTTATAATTTAATGTACACAGGTATAAAAAAGCTGTGTTTAATAATGTTTGGCCAAACTTTATCTTTGAAAGGAGGGGGGATACTCATGTTCCCTAGGTCCCACAATAGTTGCAACTTGCTTGACACTAACCGCCCAAAAATTGGCAATTTTCTGAAACAGATCGTGTAACTCTCTTTGTTTAACGGTTAAATAGCGCTTTTTTGTGGGGAGCGGGACATTTTTTAACATAATCGGTTCTCAATATTTGAGCAATTGTGGGCTCCATTGTAAAATTTGTCGGTCTCTGCTGATTCTTGGTGGTTTGTGCCTGAATAGTCACCGGCAGGCGTATGCATGATTTGATAAATGATGGAGTTAATTTTTTTAACGTTCCTTGGTTTTCGATAGTTATCGTCAGATCTCTGACGTTTTAAAACTCGAAGACATCTTAGAACTTTAGGGCGTTTTAGCTCTCTAGGATGTTTTAGATAACTTTCTTTAGGTTAAGTTTACTTTACTTATTTTTGGTTTAGTTTACTAGCATGTGTCTGCCGGTGGCTCTTTGGATGGAAAAGGTTGGACCTAAGCCATCAATACCGCCGTGGTTTTAAAATAGTTTATTTGGCGTTCCAGAGTCTTTTTATTATTTGTGTTGGTTAAGATTTAAGTGATGTAAGTGGTATAAGTGGTAGGTACAAGTTTATCTTGGTTAGAATTTTATCTAAGGCAAGATTTACTTAGCCTTTTGGTAAATCTTAAATGGTATTTCTTAATACTAAGTAAGACTTACTAGACCTAAGTAGCCGAACTTTTGGCTTATAGCTTATATAAATTTTATTTTTACTAATCGTATTTAAAGTAAAAAAACAATGCATCCAAAAACTGAGTCATTTAAAACTACTTAGATGGCGCAGAGACACAATTAAGCAAAATATTAGAAAAACTATTGGAGTTTTAAATGAACAGCATCATCGCTATTTATAAAAAAGTGCCATTAGTTGCGCAGATTATCTTGGGTATGCTTGTTGGTGTTGCCCTTGCGTATTTTGTGCCGACTGAGGCTGGTTTCGTCTCCATTTTTGGGGAATTGTTTGTTAAAGCGTTAAAGAGCGTAGCTCCGCTTTTGGTGTTAGTGCTTGTAACTAGCGCTATCGCTTCTCATAAACGCGATGTGAAGACTGGTCTTCGTTACCTCTTAGTACTTTATATTATTAGCACTTTGCTTGCTGGTAGCTTAGCAGTGGCTGCTTGCTTTATGTTTGGTGTAAAGATGCCTTTACCAACTGAATTCGCAGCTTCTTCTACCGAAACTGTTTCTAGCATTGGCCAGGTAGTTTACAACTTTGTAGTAAGCGCTGTAAGTAACCCAATCAGAGCTTTGGCTGATGGTAACTTCATTTCTATCTTAGTTTGGGCGGTAGCACTTGGGACGATCTTCCGTAAGGCTTCAAACGAAACTAAGTTAGTGCTTAAGGATTTAGCCTCTGTAGTGACCGACCTCGTTAAGTTGGTAATTCGTTGTGCTCCACTTGGTGTTATGGGTCTTTGCTTTGCTGCTTGTACCGCTGAAGGCGGGTTCTCTAACATGGTGCAGTATGGCAAGGTGTTAGTGCTCTTAGTAGGCGTAATCTTCTTCATGGCTCTTGTAATTAACCCACTTATGGTAGCTTTTGTGACAAGACAAAATCCGTTCCCATTAGTATTTTTAACTTTAAGAACTTCTGCTTTGCAGGCGTTCTTCTCAAGAAGCTCAGCAGCTAACATTCCTGTAAATATGGAAGTTTGCGACCGCGCTGGTGTTTCTCGTGTGATGAGTTCTATTTCTATTCCTTTGGGTGCTACCATTAATATGGCCGGGGCTGCTATTACTATCAGCGTTTTCACCTTGACTACCGTATTTAGCATGGGCGTACCAGTGGACGTTTGGACTGCATTATTACTTTGCGTAGTATCAGGGATGGCAGCTTGTGGTGCTTCTGGCGTTGCTGGTGGCTCTTTAATGCTTATTCCACTTGCATGTTCACTCTTTGGCTTAAACAACGACATCGCTATGTACGTAGTAGGTGTAGGGATGATTGTTGGTGTTATCCAAGATTCATGTGAAACTGCGCTTAACAGCTCTACCGACGCCTTACTCACTATCGCCGTTCATAAGCGTCAGGAACGTTTAGGTTTAACTGATTTAGGTCATGCTAAGCAGTAATTTATTTCGTGGTGGTAGGTTTTTAGTTGGCAATAGCAAATAGCCTGATGCTACTAAAAATGACCAACCATAAACCATATAAAGATAAAAGCTTAGCTTAAGTTAAAGCAAAAAAATTAAAGTCGATGCAAGATGCAATTTGATTAAAGTTGCATCGAAATCGAAATTTAAGGCATGATTTTCTTTAGAGAAATCATGCCTTTTGGTTTCTGGGGATTTTAGTTTTGATGGTTTTAATTTTTGAAGGAGTTAAGTAGTCGGTGATTGCCTTTTCTTTGCTGCCTGAGTCGGTGTATTGATAAACATGAATCGGCAGGCCAGCAATAGACTCGGAGATAATTCTGACGCAAGCGTAGACGGCAGTCAGCTGCATGGCACTTCGTTCATTCAGAGCTTTACCGGAGTTACTGCCGCCAAACAAAAAGCGGTAAGCGTTGTCGTTGGTGCTGTTCGTGGGCTTGTCTCTTGATTGGAATAGTCCGCTTTAAATGCTCATAATAATCACACTCCTTCCTAAATTTGAGCAAAAGAAAAGCACCTGCATTTGCAGATGCTTAACCTTAATCACGGTGACTTTTCCTTAAAAAATGGAAATGTTTAAGGGAAAAATAAAATACTTAAAGGTATTATTTCATTCTAAAATAGGAAGTGCTTTTTCCTGAGCCTTCACGTTTTAGTTCACCAGATGCGACTAATTTTCTTAGTGAGCCCTCTATAGAGCTGACGCTAAGCGAAGGGCAAAGCTCACGAATATCCTGCTTTGTGAAGCGACCTATTTTGTGTAAGGTTGCTCGTCTGACTGTTTCGAGAGCTGGCAACTTTGTTTCAACAAGTTCAAAACGTTCTTCGAAATCTTTGTATGCAGCAAGAACAGTACCAAGCAAATACTTGATAAATGGCACTGAGTCCTCTGTCCCTTCATGCCAGCCAATCTGGGCCTGACCAAGTGTGTCGTAATACAGATCCTTGTTCTTGGCAATCTTAGCTTCCAATGAAATATACTTGCCAACATAAAAGCCATTTTGGTACAACAAAAGTGTTGTAAGCAAACGGCTCATTCGTCCATTTCCATCATTGAACGGATGGATGCAAAGAAAGTCATGAATGAAGATTGGGATTGCAATCAGAGGTTCAACTTCCATATTTCCAATGACACGATTATATTCCTCACATATTCTATCTAAAGCCTGTGGAGTATCGAAAGGAGCAAGTGGAGTGAACAGAGTTTCTACATGGCCATCTGGATAGGTGGCACTAATATAGTTTTGTACACTTTTAGTTCTTCCGGCCATAGGATTATTCATGTGGCTATACAATATTTTGTGGAGCTGTAAAATATAATTCTGTGTGATTGGAATTGCATCAAAGCTTTCGTGAATAATATTCAGAACATCGCGATACCCTGCAATTTCCTGCTCATCACAGTTCTTTGGTGTTGTTTTTTCTTCTACAAGCTGCTTGATACGAGTGCTTGTTGTCACAATTCCCTCAATTGCGTTAGATGCCTCGGTGCTTTGTATTTTAGCAATCTCAACCAGTTTTTTTAATTCCTCGGGACGTTGTTTCAGGGACATTTCCTGTTTACCAGCCTCTTTATAAATTGCCGCAATTAAGCTAAGTACATCTGAATCCCACTTTTGCATCTTGATTTCAGAGTAATTAAAAGTTCTCATTTCCTTCACCTCTGATTATTTCCCTTAAATATTACCACAAAATAAGGGAAACAGTAACGCATTAATGGAATTTTCCCTTAATAGTATGCGTATTATAAGGTAAAGTATGCATGGAATGACGGTATTAGGTTACTATTAGATTAAGAGTCCTTATGGACAGTTGATGTTTACGATTAGGCGAGCTCTAACTGTAAACTGAGAGCCGCTAAAAACTTGTAAAACAAGGAGTATTTAGCATTTTTTATCGAGCAATGTGAGAAATGCTACAGCATGGTTTTCGCTTTGTGTTATAAATAAATTGTGGCGTAAACCCCACACGCTTGCGTGTGGGAGAAAAGTCGCTTTTTATGAAAAACTATATCTTTGCTACTTGACATTAGCATGGAATAATATAAAATCTAAACGTTAGGAAGATTGACTGTACTTCCTTGTCGTAAGACAGAAAATTACCGCTAAAGTGGTTGTAGGACTCTTTGGTAATAAAAGTCCTGATTGAAACAGTTTTGCACTTGTAACTCCAAAGCCTGAAAATGGTGTACGATTACAAGCTACACTTCAATCAGAACCCCATGGGCTTATCCGTGGGAGCACTCAGTGTTTTGATTTTAGACTATAGAAAACTAAGATAAAATAGGATAAACGATGGAAGAAAAAGAAAATTCTCGCGGTGCCCGCAAAAGCGAAATCAAATTTGATATCAAGCAGCATCTTGGGGTGTTATCGGCGAGCAATCGTGGTTGGAAAAAGGAATTAAACCTCGTTTCATGGAACGGTGGTAATGCCAAACTTGATCTTCGTGATTGGGATGAAACTCATGAAAAAATGGGTAAAGGCGTAACTTTAACTCCTGAAGAAGCTGAAAAGCTTTATGAACTCTTAGGAGTTTATCTTGGGAAATAAATTCTCCTTATCTGAGCTTAAACATGGCATTAAAAGCTTTAAAAGTGGAAAAGGCACCCCAAATAAACAAGGTAAAATAGCTTCCCAAGGCGAAAAAAGTGACCAAAGTGAGAAAGGTCCTTCCCAATTATTGGGGGCTAAAGCCCAATCAATGGGGTCTCACGTCAAGGCTGAAGTTTTAGAGGGTAAGGTGTTAGAGGATAGCGCTTCTTTAGCTTCTAAGATTAAGCTTGGGGCGTCCTTAAACACCGAGCTTTTGGTGGATTCTTTAAACCTATTAGAACCTCCAAATAGCCTTAAAATTAATGTAGCTCAGACGGATGAATTTTTAACTATAAAAGAAATTCTTCAAGGTTTAGCCTCTTTTAAGAATGGTGGACTTTGGGGACTATGTGTCAAACTAGACGAGATTTTACCTGTGAGCGTTGACTTAACGTCTCTAGGTAGTCTCGTTACTTCCCGTATTGAAACCTCAAGAGACTCGCGTAAACTCACGTGGTGGGCAGGGCGCCGGGCTCTTGTGGGCGTCACCATGGTGTTAAGGTCGTGTTCATGGGACGAAGCTTTAACCTATTTAGCCCAAAACTTAGTGATCGGTGAATATGGCAAACCATATTTAAAATCTGGTTTATTCCATTTTAGTATTAGCCACTCGGCGTCACGACTCTTTTTGCTCGTAAGTAAAAATCCTTGTGCTATCGATATTGAGTTAGTGCAACGACGTAAATCTTACCAGGCTGTGGTTGAACGAATGCTAAGCCCTAAGGAACAAGCTTTTGTGCGTCATAGCAATTTCGATGCAAGCTGGATTTTAAGTGCGCCACTACTAAAGAGCCTGCAAAATAGACTTTTAGCGTCTCAAGATAAAAATTTAGAAGCAAAGCTATTAGAATCAGCCAATTACACTCAAGAACAAATTTGCCATAACGATGCTAAACAGCAGTCGTTGGTACCTGAATTACTCCGTTTTTTTATGCTTTGGACCATTAAAGAAACCGCGGTAAAGCTTACAGCTCGGGGGTTGGTTGGTTTGCCTGAATTTACCTTTAAGCTTGATGAAGATTTAATTGAACACCAATCAGAGCGAGGGTTTATTCAAAGCACAATTATCGCCTCTACAAAGGAAACCTTTGGGCTTTCGTGGTATATGCCTAAGTTAAATACTAAAGTGGTGTGGCATGATTTTGCGCCTATAAGCTTGGCTTTAACTAAGCGCTCGGCGCCTGTAGTTGCTAAAACGCTCGCGCTAAAAGCGCCAAAAGCGTAAAAACTTTAAGCCCAAACGAAAGGTACTAAACCAAAACTCAAGTACCGAGCAACACGCTAAACCTCAAAACCAAGAAACAAAGCTCCAAGACTTAAAGACTCAAATTAAGTTTTGGGTAAAAATTATGCGTTAAAATCAAACGCAAAAACCATACGTTTAAACTTGAGGTCATGAAAATTTTTGGTGCTAAATTAGCCTGCGCTAAAAATCCCAACTCATTAAAATCACTTAGTTTTTAGTTAATTTTGCGTTTTCGTCATAATCATAAATAGTCACATGCCCATTATTGATGTTAAAAATTTGTTGGGTATATTGAACAAAAATGTTAAAACGCCTATTTTGCAGGTGGAAAAAAAAATATTATCCGTTACAATGTGACCATTTCTAACACAACCCCCGCCAAGTTGAAGTAGTAAGTAGTGGGGCATAAACCGTGGAAATAGGATTTCCAAATGACCAAAATAAATAAGTGGCTTCCGGTAGTAGCTTTATGGCTTTTACCTACGGTCGGAGTGGCGCAAAATACCCAACCTTTAGTCGTACCATTTTCGATGCAAGAATTAGTTGCAAGATGCTTGGTTGACTTTGAAGGACAACCATTATGTCAAGAAGCTAATAATGGTGATCTAAATGCGCAGTATGCCATTTCTTCACAGTATTATGATGCTGGGTCTGCCTATAGCGATTTAGCGATGTCTTGGGCTTTTTATGCCGCGTCGCGCGGTAGTATTCCGGCGCAAAAGCAATTAGCCGAAATGTTCTTAAAAGGCCGTGGCGTGCCAATAGATAAAGTGCAAAGTTACGAATGGTACCGTACCGCCGCCAAAAGTGGAGATGGTGAAGCGTTATACCACATTGGCTCTATGAATATGGATGGGATTGGTGCCATCATGGATAGAACCCGTGGGATTGCATATTTACAAGAAAGTGCACGCGCTAACTGGGCTCCTGCAGCGTATCGTTTAGGTCTTGCTTTTGAAGAAGGTGAAGGCGTTATGGTTAACATGACTCAGGCGGTGGGTTTTTATACTCAGGCCGCTAATGCCGGCATCCCTGAGGCTCAATTTCGTTTGGCTCGCTTCTATGAAGAAGGACGCGTGCTGACTAAGGATAACAAACAAGCCTTAATTCTTTATACCCATGCCGCTGAATTAGGTCACGGCAATGCTCAGTTTGCTTTAGCGACTTTATTACGTTCTGAAGGTGGTAGACTTGATGAAGTAATTAAATGGTACCGTGAAGCTGCTAAAGCCGGGATCGTGGGGGCGCAAGAACAATTAGGATTAATATTGTTACGTGGTGACAATGGTAAGGCTGAATATACCGAAGCGTATAAATGGCTTGCTGAAGCGGCTCAAGGTGGCTCAGCTCTCGCTGAATTTGGGTTAGGTAGAATTTACGAAGAAGGGCTTGGCGTGGTCCGCAACCGCAAAATTGCCAAGCTTCACTATCAAAAGGCCGTTGAACTTGGAAATATCTCAGCGCTTTTAAAATTAGGTAAAATTTCTTTAAGTGAGGATAAGTCAGAAGAAGCACTTAAGTATTACCAAAAAGCAGCTGGTTTAGGGCGTATGGAAGCGCGCCGTCAAGTAGGCCTTATGTATATGGAAGGCTCTGGTACTAAAAAAGATCTTGTCACGGCAGAAAAGTGGCTTGAGCTTGCAGTAAGCTCTGGCTCTACTAACGCTAAATACGATTTAAGTCGCTTATATCTTTTAACTAAAGATGAAGAAAAAGCCGTGCGTTTACTTCGCGAAGCAGCAGAAGCTGGAGTCGCAGAAGCGCAGATTGAATTAGCAGCTCGATATGCTGCGGGGCGTGGTGTTGAACAATCGGCCTCTCAAGCCTACGCTTGGTGCATGAATGTTAAAGAATGTCGCCCACGAGTGAGCTACGATTGTAGCCGTTATGGGACCATGCTTGATGAACACGATCGCGAAATTTCTTTAAATCGCTTAAAGTTCTTACAAGAAAACAACCATTGTTCTATGCATTAAATCGAGCCTTTAGTTAAACCACCATAGCCAAACTCTAACCAAGTCTTAGCTAAACCTAAGCTGATTAGACGTTAGTTTTAGGGGACCGTTTTAAAGACGCTGTTTTAAAGGCGAAGTTAAAAGTTTTGCCAAAAGGTTTATTTAAGGCACTTTTTTAATCTGGATGATCGGCAGGAATTGTTTATATTTGGCACAGGACAAAGATACAATACAAATAGCCTTTTAGGGAGTACGGGCGTAATAGACGGAACAGACAGGTTAAATAAAATGGGATATTATCCAGAAAATTCCCCTGTATGGATAGCAGATCATCCTAGAGCTTGTGTTGATTATTTGTTTATTTCAGTGCTTCAATCTGGAGAACTAGGTTATGTGATGCTAGATGAATGGTTTCCAAGTATTGAAGACAAGAAAAGAGTTTATGAACTCATAGACATAATGGAAAACAAATTATCCCAAAGAGAACTAGAGATTTTAGAGGCATGGAAGAAAAAAAATCCAATAGCGGAATAGTACTGAATCAAAGAAATTTTTATCATAAAATTTTAATGACGTGTATTTTGAAACAATTGAGCGATACTCCTTTAGTTCTTAAAGGGGGGATAGCTCTTTATGTAGGATGTTATCGCTAGACAACTTTATAGAAGGTTATGTTCAAAATGAATATTTTTTCAGAATCTATTAAGCCTAAATTGTCTAAAATTAAAGATATAATACTATGGGCGATATATGCAAATGTAATAGATCATAAAAATATAGGATATGGTCATATTGTAGATTTATACACAAACAGACGTTGCAAAAACATTTGTTTTGAAGATTACTTTTTTTTACAAAAGATTTTTTGTGTGTACGGGGCTTTCTTTAAAGGGGCTGATATAAATGAAGTTTTGAATTATACAGAAAACATTGCTCATCTTTCATCTAATGAAAAGACTTTACTAAAGAGGAACATATGTCTTTTTTTTAAGGAAGGTAAAATTTCGTACTCCAATAATAAATTTATATCTTTGTACAAGCACAATGAAATTAGTTTTTCTGATTTAGAAGATAATTTAATTACTGAGGATCTAAAATGGCAAATCTGAAAGATTTCAGAAGAGAGGTAAAGATTCACTTTGCTCAATCTCTTTGTAGATTTGAAGGTATATATCTCACGGATATACAGACAGAGAAGCTGTTGAACAAAGAAAACTTTGAAATGTTGGATTTTCCTGAAGAAGAGTCGCTTGTCATTGATAATGTTGTTAATACTTTAAACTATATGGAATCGTTGGACATTTCTCACTTAGACGTGGACTTAGATTTATATATAAAGCTAAATTCCATGTTGGCCAAAGATCAGGCATTATTTACTGGCGTCTTACGAAATGGCCTGAGTTCAATTCCATGTATAGGACAGATTCCCGTTCCTGATGAGGCAAAGGTTGAAGAAGAGATAGCTAAATTAAATAGCGTATCTCCAGATAACTATAAATCAGTTGTTTCAGAATGTTTTTGTAATTTGTCTAGATTACAACCATTCTGGGATGGAAATAAAAGAACAACTCTTTTCTTATGCAATGTTCAATTGATAAAAAATGATTTTGACTTGTTGATTATACAGAAAGATAAATATGCCGATTTTGAAGAGTATTTGACTGCTTTCTATACAGAAGAAAATAATGATATCATCGATTATCTTGCAGAAAATTGCTTTGTAAAAACAGAAATGGAAAAAAAGAGTTCAAGAATGGCTTACATGAATGAACGGATTCAGTTAAAGGCAGAAGCTTCAAAAGAAATTGATGAAGAAACACAAAATCAAGCTTCTACTGAATCGCCACGAATGGCAATGATGCGGAGAAATATGGAAAAGAATAATGCTCGTGAGAATGTTATTTCCACAAGTCAAAAGAAAGGAAAATCTCGTTAATTTTTTAATATAGAGGATAAAACTTATGAAGATTAAATATGCTCTTTGCGGTATGCTTGCAATGTTACCTGTAATTTGTTGTGCTCAGGCGATGACGGAACAACAAAAAACTTTCACGAAAAGGTGATTAATCCTATAAAGCGAGAGATTTCACCATTGGTACATTTATGCTGGTTTGAAAATTTGGAATCATCAAGTGTATGTGTTAATGGAACTTCTGGGATGGGATACGAAATTCCTCATTACATAAAAAACAAAGATATTGAAAGTGTTAAAGTGCAGTCGAATGACTATACTGCTAAGGCTTTGAGTAAAGGAAAGGTTCTTGTATCAACGGTTACAGTTACTGCAACAAAGAAATATGATAATGCTACTTACGTTATGAAAGCTTATTTAGATGGCAATGATTTTGTTTGGAGTGATTCAAAAGATTCTACTTGTATTGAGAAGTCTTTGTGTGTTGATGGAATAACGGATACCATTGGTGTAGGTATGGAGCACACATTTAAATTTGAATAATTTTGGTTGATGTAAAAAGCCCAATTAATGGGCTTTTTTAACAATATAGTCTTAGTAATAATAAGGCTCGCCAAATACTTGGCCATCAACGAGAACTTCTATGAGGTCATTATCATAGGTAGTGGCCTTTTTTGTTTTTGTTTACTGAGGTTTGGGTTTACCGAGGCTAAGGTTTGAAGATAGCTAGGTTCTTTGGTTTAAGTTAAGCTTGGTTTGGGTTTAGAGCTATCTTTCTTAGTTTTGGGAAAAAGACGCACATTAGGCGTATTTTTTTCAACGAATAGGGACTTTAACGGTATAATAAGATACTTTTAGCGCATTTCTTAAAAGTAAGTTTTACTTTGAGTTTAGTGGAGCTTGAACGTAATTTCACGGCCCGTTAAGGTAAACTTATTTTTTCTTTTTCATATTTTCCATAATGGTAGCTAGTATGTCAGATGTCAAGGATCTCTTGGTGCAACCTGAATCAATGGTTGAACTTAAAAAAATGTCAATAAATGCTCGTGGGGCAAATTTGGCTAAGCTATATTTTCAAAATGTACCCGATATTTTGGATAAAGCTGAAGTTTCACTTGAACCTGTAAGCGGTGGTTCTATTAAGCGTTCTACCTATCTTGATCGTGTGGCTTATATAGCTACAAATGGCTTTAAAAGTGACAAGTACTCCTGTCATGCTAAAGACACTATTTTGGTATTTGAAGGGGCTACTAATAATAAAACCACGCCTAAGGCTATAGAAAAAGCAATCGGAATCTATATCAGCAATTTTTATAAGCTTCTGAGGGAAGATCAAATATATAGCTACAACGCCGAAAGAAAATTAACTTCAGTTGTACAATCCGTAAGATCAAAATTTTGTGGCAAGATTTTTATCTCAGATCAAGGCTTAGGCTTGCCATGTTCAGATCCTGCATGCAAAGCGTTTCCAGAAAATGAAAGAGCTACTGCTTTATATACTTCGTTTTTGCGTGAAGCGAGTAAAAGTAATTATTACGGGGGCTTTGTCACTAGAGAAGAATACTCCCATTATGCAAGCAATAGAAATCAATCCGACAATCAAGCAATAGGGGACTTATCATTAGTTAATCATGAACTTGAGTCTTATTTTGCGTGGATTGAAGCCGGTATGCCGTATAGCAAGAAGTGGCCGTGGCTTAAATATATTTTTGAGTATTCTAACGGGCTAGAAATGGCCTTTGTCATGAATCAAAATACCGACGAAGAAATGATCAACGCCTTAGTTAAAAACCTCCGCAATATAATGGGAGTTTTAAAAACTAAGATTGACGCATCATTTAAAGATTTATACTTCTCTGAACGTGGCGATGGGCTCTTTGGCTTATTCTACATTCTGTCTATGTTATATAAGCAATTACTAATGCTATGTTCTCTTAAGGCAGTTGAAGATCCTAAATTATTTCCAGTGGCTAATTTATGGAAAGTAAGCGCCGTGTTAGAAGAGAGTCGAGCATTGGAAAAAGCTTTAAGAAAGGCAAGTTCTGAGAAGGCTTTGAAGGATTGTGAACTCAAGTTCCAGTTGTTTAACTATAAGGGCAATAACACTTACGATAATGCAAGCGCACTAGGCTTAATGTTAAAAACTGAAGTAGATGCTAGTAAGGAATACTTATGTTCTTTTATTAGAGGTACAATTCAGAGCATTATTTGTCGCATAAATGACGATGCTGACAACTTAAAGAAAGCCGTGTTATCTAAGCTCTTTGAATACAATTCGTATGACAAGCTAGCAAAAGAAGCTTTTTCTCAAGGGGTAATTGAGCAATTAACTGCAGGAGTTGGTTTTAATGCGCGTAAATTGTTAACGGTGCGTAAACGTACGGTTTCTATTTTGTCTACGTTTAGCGGACGAGTAACTTGTTTTAATCAAGTTGTATATAGCTTTGGTGACTTATCAAATTACGGAGAAGTGTTTTGGCAAAACGCTACTTTCCTTTTTGAGGAATATAAAGGTTTAAGTACTAAGGTTTTTGGGGATGAAAATGATATCCAACCCGATTATGAAAACTTAACTCAAAAGGAAAAAGAAGTAATATTTTTCCGCCGTTACCTTCAAGCGTCGGCGGTGTTAAGAATTTATCTAAAAAAGCCAGATAATCCGTTTCGCTCTTTTTTACGCACTAAAAAGATTGGTAGCTTTAAGAATCAAGGCAATCACATTAATGAGGTCTACATTGCCTCTGTTGAAGAGTTAGCTAAGTTGGCTACTATTAACGCCAAACTTGGGGCGGCGCAAATCGAAGTGCTAGAAACGGCTTTGAACCTTTGGGGGTTAAATATTTACCCAATGCGTATTGCTACCGTCAAGCGCAATTTATCAGCTGATTCTAAGGTGGTTATATATCAAGAAGAGGCAGATGAGGCTTTAAACGAGCAACAGCTTGCTTGCTCCGGGGTAAAAATTAATTTTGATGCGCTGACCTTTGTGCTTCTACGTTTCTATGCCGGGGCGTGGTCCTTAAGCCAAAAAGAAGGTGATCTCACTTCTTCGAATTTATTGCAGGCGTTTTCTGAGCTTTGGCAGAGCGTTGAAGCAATTCCTGAGTGGGTTAGTGGTTCTATGGAGGCAATGCCTAACTATGGGTTCGAATATAGGAAGCAGTGTGAGCTTTGTGCCTTGTTCTTAAAAGCCAAAGGTGTAGAGGCTTATGACACGCTATGGATGACTTCGGCTAAAGAATTAACTCCATTTAAAGGCTTACTGTGCGACGCTGAAAATGAAAAGTTGTTAGTGGTTTGGCTCCAAGCAATCTTGATGCTTGCAACTAAGTCCCTTATTGAGATTCCACCAATTTTTGTGAATTTAATTGGGCTGCTAGTTGTAAACTATTTTAAAGCTCATACTCTGAAGGCACTGATTCCAACCTTTACCCTAGAACACGCGGAAGAGCTTTTAAATGGCGTAGGCTCAAGTGCCTCCGCCATCACCAAGCTAGGGGCGGAAATTATCTCGCAATTTGCGCAAGCACACCACGTGTCTTTCCGACTTTATCTAAAGCGTAAGAATAGTGCGAAGAAAGCTAATAAGGCTGAACTCGATAAACCTATAGCGTTAAATATCGATGAAACGCGTCTTAAAAACGTTCTTAAAACAACTGAAGAAGCGCGTGAATCACTAGACCGAATCTTTGCTGAAAGTGTAGATGATACAGAGGATGCGCAAGTTGCGAGCGTCGCCCAAAACTTAAGAACCATGCGTCACGCTGGAGATGATATTAATAGTCAGGGGCATGACGCCCAAACCTCTAAGGCGCCTTCGAGGGCTAAAGCGAGCAACGCTCAAGGTGATACTACTCTTAAAGAAAACTCTACTAATAAGTTCTCTTTGGAAGCCATTAATGAAATTTACGACATTATTGCGGCTAAAGAAGTATGGCAAGAATCAGATTTGCGCCGTGCGTATGGTAAAAGACCGGTTATGCTCGCCAAATTTATTGATGCTATCAATGCGCTTGCTCTTAAGCTATACGATGATTATGCTATCTATACGGAAGACGGAGAAATCGAAGTTGTACATGAATACTTAATGGGGACTAAGCCTCTCATGATTCAATTTAACCAAGATTATGCTAATCCATTTGACCAAATATTAAATGCCAAGGAATAGGCGATAACCCCAAGGAATAGGCGGTAACCCCAAAAATTAGTAGCTGTTTTGGGGGTATAAGCAATTTTCTTGGGGGATAGGGCGATTTGAGGCTAAAGCAATTTTTAGGGCGTAAGCGTTTTTTAGGCTTGATTTTTAAGATCAAAGGGGCACGCTTGGAGCTGGTATTACTAAGCTAAACATGCTATAAACTAGCGTAATTGGTCTAAATAACTCAAGCAAAACAACACAACCAAGCTAAATTAAGAGCAAAATAATGACGATAACCGATCAATGTTCATATGAAAACCACCATTTCTTAGAAATGAATCCATGGGAATTTGGTCACATGATTGCAAAGGCTTCATTTGCCGATCGACCAGAAGTACCGGATTTTCCAGGATGTAAAGTAAATCCTTGCGGGGCCAATAGCAAAGTCTACAGAGCGATTGTTAGAGAGATTCCATTATATGTAGCCCTAAATGGCTTTAGAGTGGGGAAGTTTTGTTGTGATGCGCCGGGGACTTTGTTAGTTTTAGCGCCTAAAGTGCAAGAGGCGGTACTCAAGAAAAAGAATATTTATCTCCCGCCCAAATTAAAAGAAGCTCTAGAGGTTTTTATCAACCACTATAGTATTCCTCAATACGATATCGAACATTTTTTGGAAATGTGTAAGTCATTTTGGGATGTTAGCATCGGGCGCATAAATCCTCAAGTCTTAACCAATTCCTCGGGGACCAAAGGAGTTGGGCTTTGGGCCAAAAAAGACATCTTTTCTTTAGATTTGACTCTAAATTTCCAGTTGTTTTTAATGGTAAATAGATATGAGGCCCAAATTGAACCTGAAGACGATGATGATGAAGTTTTTATTTTTCGTTCATCATTTGAATCGCCTCTTATCTCAGGTTACACAAAATATCTGGAGTGGTTGGAAAATGATATGCCAGAGGCTTTAAAAAGCTCTTGGTTGGCCTTCATGTTTGAGTATGTTTGCGGGCTTGATACCGTAGCCTCTTTACCTGTAGTACCGGACGAAGATTTTATACCGATTATTTGTAAAACCATTAAAAAGATCTGCCTTTTTGTGGTCCATAATAAGGAAATTTTTGCCTCTGGGACTAAATTCTTTGGGGCCGGCGATGGCATAGCGGTGGCGTATTTATTAGGCGATATGCTTAAAGACTTAATTGTGATGTTGTCTTCTCGCCAAAGTGTTTTGGCCCAAAACCTCACGGACCAACGTTTAATCTTGTTGATTGCAGATGTGTTGCCGTGGCTACTCCGAGCTACAGATATTATCTCCACATGTGGCGGTAATACTAACTTAAGCTATCAGCCTGTCATCTATAAATTCATTAAAGAATCAAAAACAATTAAGACCGGAAAAAAATCTTCCGAAATTAACGATACGGTATTCAAAATATTCCGTACCTGTTTAAAAGCCCAACGCATTTTTATTAGAGACGCCATGCGCTCATTTTATGAGGTAGCGCTCAAAGACCGGGCTGCTTGTATGCGTGCATTTATAAAAGATTATTCATATGCTCCGCAATTGACTACTTCCGCTTGGGAGATTTGGTGCAAAACTGTAGTTGAGCCATGTTGCCAAAATGAAAATGTGATAGATAGAGGGTGCCAGGTACTAAGCCCAACTTATTTTTTTGGGTTCTTGTCTGGATGTTTTTATGCTTATAGTTATTACCTAAAGAGCCAGTTTCTATCTAAGGACCAGAGCTTAAAAGAGGTATTAAAAAAAGAAGCTGATAAGTTTATTGACTACGATTTTGTCGATACTAGGTTATTTTTCGATGAAAAGACAGACCCTGTTAAAATCCCTACTTTTAAAAAAATAGATGAAGACTCAAATATCGAAGATAACGATTATGGGCGTCTACAATTTAAAAATAGAGGGGATGACCTATACCACGCTCAAGTTTATTTTAGTAATAGGTCTTTTACTAATGTTCACTATGATCGGCCTCGGGATTTATGGCAGGACTTGTTTGAAAATAAAGGGGGCCAAGCTGGTCAAGGCTTGATCGTTAAAGTAGAAGAGCTCGCGCAAGCCATCGGGATTAGGCGTAAGATAACTTCTGCACATGCAAGGTTGCTTAACCAAGCCGCTGACATTTGGAATTGGGATATTTTTCCGCCCGCTATGTTTAATTTAAAACGGTCATTTGGGGCAGATGAAGTCGTGATCATTAGCAAAAAGACTGAACCTTCTTTTGCGGATTCGATTCAAGATTCATACACCAAATATTTCAAAGAATTTTGTTTTGGTTTCTTATTCCGCATTTCGGCAGCATTTTCTTCTTTTAGAGAAATAGATGAAGATTGTTCTTCATTAAAAAAAGAGATCAAAACCGATATCCAATGCTTTATCAATGGCAGTACTGGGACGCTGGAGTTACCAGAATGGTTTAAATCCATTGTGGAAGATAGTAGTTTTGATGACAAACTTGAAGCATATACTCAAAAGTATGCGCAGTTATTAGAAGAAGGTGGGGCTAAAGAAGCAGATATTTTATTAAGTGTACCGCTTAAGGAACTAAATAAAATTGATTTTTTGTTAGATGATTATTCTAAACGCACATTCTACTTGTATTACCTTAGACACTTGATGTTTATAGCTGCCGATAGTCATAATCTAACTGCGAAAGTTGCTCAGACTTTTATGGCGTTACTAAACTATATGTGTAACGTTAAAGATTGGTCTCCGTTAGTTAAAATCAAGCCCCAGGAAGCTTTTCACTATCTTGAATTAGCCGAGGGGTCTACTAAAGACCAAACTAAGTATGGGATTGAGATTTTAAACAAGTGGTTCGCGGCGGAAAATCTAGGTTTAGAATTTGATTTAGTTAAACCAAAACCTACCACCAGAAAAAAAGCAGGTAAAGACACGGCAGAAATAGATGCTCCTGTCGCGCTTAACATTGATGATAACCGTTTAAAGGATGTGCTCAAGACTACCGCTAAAGCGCGTGAATCTTTAGATCGTATCTTTAACGAACAAGAAGATGATGCTGAAGACGCTCAAGTAGCGGCTATGGCGGCGGGCATTAGAGCACTTAGAAATGCTGATACTAGTAAGTCTCAGACGCAAGCAGAAGCTCAGTCTAAAAAGGCTGCTACTGCGGCTTCTAATTCTAAGAGCGCCCAGACTTCCACTGCTTCTTCTAAGAAGGGCGCACCTTTTAGTGCTGCTGAACTTGAGGAAATTTTTACCCTGCTTAAGGCTAAAGATAGTTGGGATGAATCTGATCTCAGACGAGCTTATGGTAAACGTTCATTACTACTTGGTAAGTTTATCGATAAGGTCAATGAAGTATCGCTTGAACTCTATGATGATTACGTCTTTTTATCAGACGATGGCGTGGTCGATATCGAAACAGAGTACCTCGATGGAGTATTAGCTAAGATGAAAGAAGACTTGGCCAAATAAACTTGAGAAGTAATCTTGGGAAGATTACTTGTTTTGGTGAAGTAAACTTAGACTAAGCCATCTTTTTAATCATCCTCAACTAGTTAGGGCGTGCTAATAGTTGAGGATGATGTTTTTTATGGCGCCAATTTTTAAGGGGTTGGGGGCGTGGTGTCTTTGGGAGTAAAATTTTTTTTAATTTTGAGGGATTGGGGGTGAAGGCTTTATGTTGAGAGATTTTTTTTTACGGACTCTGAAGTAAGGCCTAGCTTTAAAATAAGACAAAAAAAACACCGGTAGCCCGGTGTTTGATGTGTTTAATTAAGGGATTAAAGGAGAAGTGTATTATTAGTCTTTAAGGTCAAGCACTTTGGTGATGGTCTTAAATATGTCGGTCTGGTCAGTTAAACCCATAATGTTGATAGCACCTGGGCCGTAAGCTGCTACACGGAGCTGAGCACCGGTGTGACCTGAGTTGTTTACGTCGTCAGAGTTACCATAAGATACAGACATTGGGACACCGTCATGGGTGATTACGGCCTGAGTATAGCCTGGAGTCTGAGCATCTGGGTAAACGATCTGAATAGCGTGAGCGTGGTCAGCAGTTACAATAACTAAGGTATTGCCGTCTTTCTTAGCAAAATCTAAAGCTACTTGTACTGCTTCATCAAGGTCTATGGTTTCACCGAACTGGCCACATGGGTTGTTAGCATGTGCTTGTTTGTCGATAGAAGCGCCTTCAACCTGGAGGAAGAAGCCTTTCTTGTTATTCTTTAAAAGGTCGATAGCCTTTGAAGTCATAGAGGCTAAGGTTGGAATGTCGCTAGTTCTGTCAGCATTTACTTCGCAAGTTACGGCAGGCTTATCAATGTTGCCACGAGGTGAAGCTTGTGGGCCCTTTAAGCGAATTGGCATGTTGCCTTCTGAGAACAAGCCAAGTACTGGAGTTTTTTGGTCAGCCTTTTTTACAGCTTCAAGTTCGCTTGCGTTAGTTACAATCTTAAAGCCTTCTGCTTTAGCCTGTTCGAGGAGAGTTTTACCAGCATACTTACCAGCAGTTGCAGTTTCCTCAAATGACTTCATACCGCCACCTAAAACTACATCAGCACGAGTGGTGATAAGCTGTTCAGAAATTGAGCCAAGACCACCCTTATCTAAAGTGCCATCAGGGCATTTTTCAGCGGTAGCACTAGGACCGTAGCACTTACGATGAGTTACGTGAGCAAGTAAAACTGCGGGGGTGGCATCCTGAATTTCAGCGGTTGAAACGTCACCGGTAGCTAAACCTTTCTTTTTAGCAAGTTCAATAAGGTTTACTTGTGGCTGACCGTTTACGTCAACTGAAATAGCACCGTTGTATGATTTGGTACCAGTAGCCCAAGCGGTAGCAGAAGCCGCAGAATCGGTTACATAGTCAGGCTTTTTGGTCTTCTTGTTAAGAGAGTAGTGAGTGTACTGACCAGTGATTGGTAATGCATCAAGACCTTTAAAAGCCCCGCCTGCGCCGTGAGCGTAGTTACGAGCTGCGGTGATTTCGCTGTCCCCCATACCGTCACCAATTAAAAGGATTACGTTCTTAGCATGAGTCTTGTTTGCAAGAGCAAGTTCAGCAGCATACATGTTCTTCATGTCGCCGTGGATACGGGACGCCCCACCATGAACAGTGATATCGCCAACAGCAGCACGATTATAAACGTCATCCTTAGCAGATGCGGTATTGAGAGCAAGAGCTGACGCGGTGGCTAAACATAATACAGAAAGGATTTTCATATCCATTTGGTTGAACCTCTATTTTAGATATATTCGATTCTAGGTGATAGGAATTTAGGATCGAGTGTTGGAGTTTGATTTAAACGATGGTTCTACTTTAAAGGATGATTGTTAATTGTTCTTACGGTGTATTGTTAAGTTAATTAAAATCATGAGTGGAAAAATTTGCTAAAAAAGAAGATGCGGTAAAATATGTTAAATTCTCGTTTAAGGCCTTAAAAATAAAGCTTTGAGTCAAAAGAAAAAATAAACCCCGGAGTTAGAAGAAAAATAAAAGCGAGTGTAAATGAGTGCGCTCGCTTAATTAGTTCTGTTGTTTGTGGTTTATTAAGCGCGGAGCTTAAACCAGGAGTTTTTTAGCTCGGGCTAAGTGCTTTATCTTTTTTGTGGTTTGAAAGTAAGAGACAGCCAATAACCCCGGTAAGAACAATTAGCGCCCCTATGATAGAGCGTGAACTCATGTTTTCATCGAGAATAAACCAAGCGTAAACAGCAGATGAGACCGGTTCAAGGGTAAAGACCAAGCCTGTTTCTTGCGCGGTGGTATATTTTTGTGCCGTAATTTGCATATAGAAGCAGTAAAAAGTACAGATAACCGAAAGGGTGATAAGTGAAATAATTGCGTGTCCAGAACTTGGGAGCACCAAACCTTCCCCCGTAATGGTTTGAGCAATGATGGCTAAGAGGGTGGAAAAAACCACCTGCCAAAAACCAAGATTTACCGCATCAAAACGTTGGCTAAATACTCGAGTAAAATGAATGTCAATAGCGTAGACTAACCCTGAAAGCAAAGCAAACGCCGCCCCAAGATTAAAATCAAGCCCTCCGGAACCAGATAGGAGGTAGAGCCCACACAAAATAACTATAAGCGCCCCGGTGACAGAATGACTTGGGAGGGTGCGCGTGATAAAGATATTGATGATAATAACAAAGGCAACCGAGGAAGAGATCAAAAAGCCTACGGTTGAAGCATCTGCAGTTTTTACAGCGTATAGAATAAAAAGTACCATCGCCACAATTTGCACCGCCCCTAAAAATGAGGTGTTTAAAAGTGGGAAAGTTGGTTTTTTAAGTTTTTTATGGAAGAAGACTAACATCAAAATGATAGTTAAAAAGAAGCGGCACGTAATGACGCTAAAGGGAGCCATTTCGGCCCCAATAATTTTCAACAATGGATATGAAAGGCCCCAACCAACAGCAACTGAGGTGAGAGCTAAGAGGGCAGTTGAATGTTTCATAGATATAAACCAAAATCTTTACCGTTCTTGAAGTTTTAGATCAGGTATTGAAAAGTTTTGCTTTTTAATAAATTAGATGGGGTTAATTAACTGTTACAGCTCACTGAGAATATAGCTATTTTGCTCAGTCATTATTATTCAAAAGT